>Ga0233422_10000245_pt1 | contig 28526 bp, 30 predicted proteins | sample Watercolumn_Mata_2_FD_182724 | JGI IMG/M metagenome (GOLD analysis project Ga0233422, IMG submission 182724) | Freshwater microbial communities from Lake Matano, South Sulawesi, Indonesia - Watercolumn_Matano_2014_110_MG | ecosystem: Environmental > Aquatic > Freshwater > Lake | place...
TCGGCGTTCCTGCGCAATCCCCACTACCACCTTCCGTCAGACACGCCTGAAACGCTGAACTATGACTTTCTTGCCCGGGTCGTCGAAGGATTGTGTGCGACGATTCAAGATCTCGATCGGCTCTAGTCCGCGTCTCTTCACGGCTTTCGCCGTCGCCCCCCCCTTCTTCCTCATTCATCCCCCAAACAACACCTCCATCAGTCGATCCATCTGGGAGAAGTCGGGAATGACAAGATCAGCGCCGGCTTCGATAAGCCGTCGTCTCTTGGATACATTTAGCCCGTACCGACGTATTTCATCGCTCGCGACGCCGATTGCATATCCGCCTACCTTTCGCGTCTCCCGGATCTCCACCGGCCCATCGCCAATAGTAAGGATCGCTTTCGTTCCATCTGTGTCAATGTCAGCGAGAATTCTCTCCAGCACCACTCGTTTCGCCTCTTTTGTAATGTCGCCCACGGCGCCATAGATCCGGCCCCCGAAGAGCGAGCGATAGCCCAGCACGTCCGCTTCCTGTTCCACATCTTTCTGGTCAGTACCGCTTGCGAGGTACAGCTTCAGCCCGCGTTGATGCAGTGCGTGCAGAAAGGGCACTGCTTTCTTGATCGTAAAGTCTTCAACACTCAGTTCGTTGCTCGTCACCTTTTGTATTCTGCGCCGGACGAGTCCGGAAAGGGCTTCATCGTAAAGAGCTTTGTATCCGAATTCATCGAGTATATCGGACTCCGGAACGCATTTGAATCTCCTCACAAGGTTGACAAGACCCTTCATCTGTACAAGGGTTTGGATTCCTGTTGTCTTGTCGATGTAGTCGCGCACGGCTGCGACTGCGTGGTGATACAGTGCGTCACCTTCCCGTTGTTCCGTCGTGCCGAGGATCGCCCGAAGCATGACCGGCTCCATAATTGCTTCCCAGCCTTGCCGAAGAGTCGAAATAGTGCCGTCGTGATCAAGAATCACGTGAGAGAACGTATGCCGTTGAGGAACGTGGGTCACAATTTCGATCTCGGTGCCGGAATGATACTGCGCTTTCTGATGCTGGAGAGCAAGATCGGGTTTGTAGCGACGGTCTGGATCAGCGCCGAGATGCAGAATTTCTTCTGCCGTGGCAGTTCCTGTCTGCATCAGTTTCTGAACCGTGATTCCGGCAACGAGGGTTCCGAACTCCGCCGCCGTAAACTCTCCAGCTCCGGCCGCCAGCGCAGCTGCGATGCCTGCGAGCATGCTGTCACCAGCGCCAACGGGGTCCACGGGAGAAAGGATCAAAAGGCCTGGCGCTTCCTTGTATCCATGCTGGTCATGAATCATGCAACCATTCTCTCCTCGTGTGACAAACAGTGGTTTCTTCCACCGTTTGTAGAGGGAGCGGGCCAGATGTTCAAGACCCTCAGGGTCAAGGGTTGCATACTCTTTACCGCAAAGCTTCGCTGCTTCGCGGATGTTTATTTTCCTGATTGTGCCGCTGTACTCATCAGGAAAGTGTCTCGAATCAGCGATGATCAGTTTCTCGGGGTGTCGCAATGCGAGTGCAGCGAGGCGCTGTCGCACATGATGTGTGTGGATCCCGTGCGTCACCTGCTGATTGATGATGATGAGGTCCAGCGTTGGCAGTGCTGCTTCAAGTTTCTGCAGAAGAATGTTGGCCGTTGAAGGATCGAGCTGGTTGAAATTGCCGAGATCAATCCGGCTTTGTTCCTGCTCCCGTTCGTACGGCTTCATGTAGACATGAGTGTCCCACTGCTCATTCTGTGTCAGAAGACCGTATGTATCAATATTCCTGGATGTCAGAAGGCGATGCATTTCGGCGCCGAACGGATCGTTTCCGATGACGCCAAACACAGAAAGTTGTGTCACTCCCATCGCCTGGAGGTTGTTGGCAACATTTCCTGCAGCGCCCAGGGAATATCGTTGCGATCGGACCGGACGCGTGGCAAGGCCGGTTTCGAGTGATATCTCCGCAGCGTTCGGCTCAAGGAGTAAGTAGGCGTCAAGGCAGAAATCGCCAAGAATACCGATCCTGACCCGCCGGATGCTTTCCAGAAGACCTTTGAGTTCAGATTGGTTCATTGTTCATTGTCGTGACCGGCCGGCAGTGTTGCGCCCCAGCGCACCGGGGTGCTACTTCCCCGCACCGGCAACGAGACCTTTGACAAATGTTTTGCGTGTGAAGAGGAAGAGAATCAGCGGCGGCAAGCTGAATAGAACAGCTGCTGCAGCCATCTGATTCCAGACATCTGTGTATTCGCCGACGAACAAACCGATGCCTACCTGTATCGTTCTGGTCATATCCGACGAGGTAAGGATGAGTGCGAAGAAGAACTCGTTCCATGAACCGAGAAACGCGAACAGAGCGGTCGCTCCGATGCCCGGTAGTGCCAACGGGAGGATCACCTTGCGCAGAGCCTCCATCCGTGAACAGCCGTCGATCAATGCCGCGTCTTCGATTTCCCGGGGAATTGTCTGAAAGAACCCGTACAGCAGCCAGATGACAAACGGGAGCAGAACGGCGGTATGAACGAGAATCAATCCAAGGGATGTATCATACAGTCCTGCCGATTGGAGCAGTTGAAACAATGGGATGATCACCGATGCGCCGGGCAGCATTTGCGACAGCAGGAGGATCAGAAGAAAAACATCTTTTCCTTTGAACGAAAAGCGTGAAAACGCAAACGCCGCGAGGCTTCCGATCAGCAACGTCAACACTGTTGATGAACATGCGACGATGAAGCTGTTCAGTGTGTAGGTCGCAAACGGGAGGAAGAAGAACATGTCGCTGTAGGGCTTCAGGCTCATCAACGGGCAAAACCACTCCGGCGGGCATTTGTTCACCTCTTCGAGAGGTTTCAGCGAGGTGGAGATTGTCCAGAGCACCGGGAGGAGAACCAGAAGAGCGAGAACCACCATCACCGATATAATCAACGCCTTTTTCATGCGGTCTCATTCTTCCCGAGGATCTTGAGATAGAGAAAGGAGAGCGATGTCAGCAGTCCAAAGATCATCACCGAGAGCGCCGATCCCCGGCCGAGATCAAAGTGGACAAATGAAAATTCCCTGACGAGCACCGGCAACACCATGGATGAATTCATCGGTCCGCCGCGCGTCATCACAAAGACCATATTGAAATCGTTGAAACTCCAGATTACCCCGAGGACCAGAAGCACAGAAGTGACGGCCTTGAGATTCGGGAGTGTGATGTGGAAGAATCTCCTCACCATGGTTGCGCCGTCAACCGCGGCTGCCTCGTACTGCTCCTGCGGAATCGATTGAATTCCGGCGAGAAACATCACCATCGCAAATGGATAGAACTGCCAGATCCGCGCGATCATCACGCAAAATAACGCAGTGGTGGGATCACCAAGCCACGTTGTCCCAATCGTCGCGATGCCGAGCTTGGCAAACCAGAAATTGATGATCCCGAAATTGTCGTTCAAAATCCATTTCCACGCGAAACCCGCGACGACCGGAGAAATCACCCACGGCACTGTATACAGGCACGACATCACTGTGCTGAGTTTTCCTAGTTTCAGATTAAGGAGAAGTGCAAATGCGAGGCCGATCACAAGTGCGAGCACCGTGCCGGCGACAGCGTAGACAGAGGTATTGCGGAAGGAACGCCAGAAGAGCGAGTCACCAAAAACCAGCTCGAAATTTCGCCAGCCTGCCCACCCGCTACGACCCGTGATCATGCTGACATCGCTGAAACTGTTGATCAGATTCTGGACGAGCGGATAAACCAGCACCAACAGCGTGAAGAGAAGCGCTGGGATAAGGAGCAGATATGGTGTCGCTTTTTTCATTTCTTTCCGGAGATGATATCCTGAGCTTCCTGCGCGGCCTGGTCAAGAGCTGCCTTTGGCGACAACTCGCCGACAATGGCCTTCTGACAGTAGGGCGTGAAGACATTGCTCGCGATAGCAATCATCTTCGGATGCGGCGGCCATGGCCGTGCATGATTGAGCTCGTTGATATAGAGTTGAATGTCCGGGACTGATTTGGCTTCCTGGCTTTCAAGGGCCTTCCTCGTTGTGGCCGTGGCGCCCAGATCTTGCGTTATCCAGAACATGTCGGCCTCTTCGTTGCGAAGATACTTCAGCAATTCCCACGCTTCATTCAGATGCTTTGAACGGGCATTGATTGAATACATGACCATGTCCTGTAGCGTCGGAGCGGTCTCGTACTGATCGATCATGTCGTCCGGCACGGGGACAGCGACAACGTAGATGTCCTTGCCGGGCTTCTTGTCACTGACCATCCCCCTGAACCAGGGACCTTCAATGCTCATCGCAGCCCTGTCACCGGACACGAGGTCGTTGGTTTCCGAATGGCCGTACGCAAGAAAGCCGGGAGTGATCGAGTGATCGATCTGATACATATCGGCAAAGAGCTTGAGTGCGGCGACGCCTTGAGGGGAATTGAACTTGATCGTCTTCAGGTCTTCCGACATGACGTCAGCGCCGGCCTTGAAAAAGAAGGGGATGGTCCGGTAGGCAAATCCCCCTTTGTCGCCTCCCATCAGAACGAGCCCATACTGATCGATCTGACCGTCTCCATTCGTGTCCTTCGTGAGGCGTTTTGCTGCTTCGCGAAACTGCGACCAGGTTTTCGGCGGTTTGATTCCCTCGCGATCGAACAGCTCCTTGTTGCAGCACAGGACGAACGCGATGGCGCTCGATGGAAGGCCGTAGTAATTGTCCTTGTAGCGCGTTGATTCAAAGAGGTGGGGAATGTACCACTCCTTGACCTGTTCGAAGTCGGGGAACTTGTTGATCGGATAGTAGAATCCCGCTTCGCCAAACTCCGCTGCAAAGTTCGAGTGCGTGTTCATCACATCCGGACCCGCACCTGCGCTGAAGTCTGCGTACAGGATCTCGCGGATCATGTTCCAGCTCTTGTCGCTTTGAATCACGTTGATACCCGGGTGCTTCTCTTCAAAGGAAGTGACACGATTCCGGAGGAACTCGATCAGTTTCGGCCTGCCGCCAAAGTTCCAGTTGTGAATTTCAACTGCATCGCTTTTCTTGTCGCAGGAGAGAAACAGGAAAGTGAACAACGCACTGAGCAGGACGATCTTCTTCATAAGACAACCTCTTGAGCCTGACTATCGTTCTGTGAACTGGGAGAGCCAGCTCCGGCGAACGGATGCATCCTCATCACGTGGCCTGACGGCACTGCGGTGGAGGACTCTCTCGAGATTTACTGAAGACCAAGTGCCGCACGGGCGGCGGTAACGAACGCAACGAAATTCTCGGGCTTTGTTCCCGGCAACACGGCGTCGGCGGTGGAAATGATATGTGAGTACCCCTTGACGTCAGAGACGATGTGCTGAACCTGTGTCCGGATTTCGTCCGGTGACCCGTCACGCAGGAGCCGCAGGTTGAGATTACCTTTCGTGCAGATGCGGCGGTCAATATGGCGACGGGATTCAGCAAGATTGTTGTCGCCTTCCGGCGGCGGAGCGATCGTTTCGATCACGTCCGCACCAAGTGAATTGAAGATCCCTTCCTTGATCAGCTGGCTCGTGAATCCGCAGTTGTGGTACCAGAAGAGACCATCCCGCTGATGCGTCCAGTCGGCGAACTTTTGGATATACGGCAAGTCCATCGTCATGAACAACTGGGGTGAGGTCATTTCGAGGCCGTAGCTCGAGTCACTCATGAAGTCGATTCCCTCGCTGAACGCAATTGACATCACAAACAGCGATGCTTCGGCGAGAGCGTCCATGCTCCGGACGAAGACGTCGGGGAACTCGTTCCATTGGTAGAAGATGTTTGTCGGTGTGATCTGGAAACCAAGCCACGACGGGTGAGGATGGCCGAGGACGATGACCCCGTCCTCACCAACATTTCTGCGGATCGTGCGGTAGTACTCACGGATGTCCCCCTCCCGCTCCGCAACCTGCTCGCACACGGCAATAAGCATGGCATGATCTTGTACAGTCTTCACGGGACAATCGGCTTCGTCGCTCCAGGGGATCTCCTTGCGCGGTGCCTGCCAGGTCCAATCGCCCATGTGAGTGTGAATGACACGAAACGCGAGATCTTGTGACGATCTCAATTCGTCTGTCTTCCAGTTGAAGATCAGGGACGAACATTCGGTCATGAACATCGGCTGGTAGCCAAGTTCTCGTGCGAGTGCAACCTCATCCCTGATTGCCTCGCCGCTGACTGGCAGGCCGAGGAGTTGAAGCGCTCCCTGAATCACGTCCTGATGGGGGAGGAACGGAGAGACGATCGGCATCGATGCCGTCGGATTGCGAACGTACGAAAGAAATTGCTGCCGGGGAGATCCGTTCATAGCGCTAGTCATTGGAGAGTATCCGATCAACGACAATTTGCCGCATCTCGGGCGAAAGGCTGGCGAAATAGGCGCTAAAACCTGTCACGCGCACAACGAGGTCCGGATGAAGGCTTGGATCCCTGTGAGCTTCGAGAATTTTCTTCTTGTCGAGGATATTCATGTTGATTTGAGTACCGCCAAGATCAAAATGTGTCTTGATGAGTGCGACAACCTTGTCGATATCCTGACCCGATTGCGAGAGCCCCGGGTCGAATTCGATCTGCATCGGAGCGGTATTCCCGTACCCGGGCTGGACGGATGCTACGACGTGTGCAAGAGCCGTCGGAGCTGCATCTTTTCGGAAGCCGGGATCGGGATTGGGACCATGCGAAATCGGGCTCTTGGCGTGGCGTCCGTTTGGCGTTGCACCGACGTCCTTTCCCATCGCGATTGTCGCTGCCCACGAGAAAATTCCGGGGATCATGTTGAATCCATGCGGGGTTGGTTTCTCTTTCACGATTTCCGTGAACAGGCGGGAGACGCGGATGCCAAATTCGTCTGCCCGCGAACCACCGCTGCCGTAACGAGGAACGGTTCTCATCATCAACCTTGCCTGCTCGCCTCCGTTGCCAGCCCAGTCGTCGTGAAGAAGTCGCGCCAGCTCTTCCCAGTTGAGTTTCTTTTCTCGATCCACGCGTTCTTCGACCGCTGCAAAAGAATCTGCCACTGTTGCCAATCCAGCACCGTCGACGCAGAGATTGTAGAATTCAACACCTCCGTGAGAAGCATCACGGCCTTTCTCGATCGGACCATAGCACAGAAGGTCCAGATGCAGCTCGGGAAATACGCGGTACATATGATCGATATGAAAATCGAGACTTTGTGCAATCACTTCAACGCTTCGTCTCAGATGGCACTCGAACGAGCGCCAGAGTGATTCCGTGCTCGGGAGCATATCTGGCGTCGTCATCATCTCGTCAAAGGCCACCTCAAATACCCTTGCAAGATTCACTTTGACGCAGTCATTGACGGTGTATTCGCGTCCCGGGATTGCACACCAGTGGCAACCGGAATACGCACGCTGTCTCCCGAGTTCGATCGGCAGACCATTCCGGGCAAATCCCTCGCTCGTCCGGTCAACGCCCAGGAATTTCGGAATCCCCGTCTTGTCCTCAAACATGATCTCAACGCCCCGTCGCAGGAGTTGCGGATCGACATTCTTGCCGACACTCACTCCAACATTGATAGGAATTCTGAGCCGATGTGCTGCCTCGAGAACGAGGTAGGAGAGGGGGTTTGTCGTGTCCTTGCCTGACGCGTCCGGCCCCCCAAGTTGAGTGTAGCTTGTATCTCGTACGAAATGACACGCGAGATGAAAGATGGCTTCTTCGTCAGAGAGGGCGGCGTGTCGTTTGTCATTGTCGTAAAACGGAAAGAGGAATTGGTCGATTCGGCCGAGAGAGCCTCCCATGTTGTATATCTTACCGGCCAATTGGTAGTAGAGCATCCATTGGCATGCTTCACGAAACGTGGCAGGAGGGCTTGTGACAAGCCGCTTGCTGATCTCGGACACCTCGTGCAGATTCTGCCGGAGTTGCGGATGCGGCTCGTCTTTTGCCATTGCAGCGGCTGCTTCGGAATGGCGGCGAATCCAGTCTTGAATTCCCAGAACCATATGCTCGAGGCCGTCATAAAGTTCTTGCGCTTCTGCATCGGTGTTGAGAGCCCGGTACTTGTTGATCTTTTGGAGTATTCCACCCCAGCCGAGATTCAAACCAATCGCCTCGTCCTGACAAAAATGCTGGACAGCTCCAATGCCATGATGGAGTTTGTATTTCTCCTGTTCCGCGTGGAGATGCGAATAGTCGAAATCGGGATTCCATGCTGGCTGCCGGTAGGCCAGGAAATGAGCCATGTAGCCGCCGGCGAGTGAGCTTGCTGGGTCGACGTACGGCGGATGCAAATCCATCAACGCACGAAAATTCTCGCCGCACGCTCTCGCGCCATAGATGCCACCGCTCGGGTGGTCAGTTGTTGCGACGAACTCCTTGAACAGAGCGTCCACCATCAGCAGGCCAGAACCGCTCACGACCCGGACCACTTTGCGGGATTCGTGCGGCGGAAGTATGATCGGCAGGTCGTCCATGTCGAACGATCCAAGCACGCGCCATTTCTCCTCCGTTTGCTTCATTTTTGTGGCACGGAGCATGTCGATCCGATCCTGGAACGTGAGCTCTGGTGTTGCCGATTTTGCCATGGTGACATTCCTTGGTGTGGGTTGCTTCCCGGCTACGATTTCACGACATCGAGCCCATAGCGTTTTGCCGTTTCTGCAAGGTGCTTCATCTTTTCTTTGCTTGGCGGAGCGAGATCCGCTGCTCCGTATTCTTTTCCCAGGCTGGCATATTTATCTGCTGCCATCTTGTGAAACGGCAGGAGTTCGTACTGTATACTGGCTGAATCGCCCCCGCTCGAATGGCTTTTCCTGCGAAGTTCGACGAGCTCGCGAATGAAGCCAGCGATCTGGCCGATTTCGTCGTCTGTATCATTGACGGTCGGGACGACAGGAGTCCGGAAGAGCAACGGTTTATCGGTCCTTGCGAGCGATTGCGCGTTTGCAAGAATCCGGTCGTTTGCGTGTCCCGTGGCGTTTCGATGCTTGTCGGACGAGAGCTGCTTTAAATCCATCATGAACATGTCCGTGAAGGGGAGGAGAGCTTCAAGCGATGTCCATGGGGCCTCTCCGCACGTCTCGATCGCTGTGTGCAATCGCTCGCGTTTGCATGCTCGGAGGATTTCCAGAGCGAAGTCTTTGCTTAACGCCGGCTCCCCGCCGGAAAGGGTTACACCGCCGCCGGAAGCATCATAGAACACTCTGTCTGCAAGGACTTCCTTCATCACCTCGTCAACGGTCATCACGCGGCCCTCGAGTTCGAGCGCGCCCGAGTAACACGTTTCGACGCAACAGCCGCTCAAGTCGCATCGCTCACGGTGAAAGACGTGAGTGCCGTTGTGCAATTCGTGGGCATGGTTCGGGCAGGCGATGACGCATTGACCGCAATGAATGCAGCGCTGGGCAGTGTATCGAAGGTCGCGTCCGGGATGCTGTCCCTCCGGATTATGACACCAGAAACAGCTCATCGAACATCCCTTCAGGAAAACCGTCGTGCGGATTCCCGGGCCGTCGTGAATCGAGAAGCGCTGGATGTTAAAAACGATGTCCGATGGTTTCATGATATGCCGGTGCAAAGGGGCGAATGAACGGATCCGTCTTTTCTGGATATTCCCGTCCTTATTATGGCATTTTTGGATGAGATTCAAGCGTGCAGAGCACGAACATTTTCCCGCCTCAGCAAAGCGGTGTGAACGTCTAAGAAGATTTTCTATATGAAACGATTCCCTGGTTGGCCTGGGAGAGGTTCTTGAAAGCGGCCGTGCGTCCGGTGTGGTGGAGAAGACTAATGCAAGTTGACTACCGTTTCTCAGTTTTCAAACCGGGTCGCACATAGAAGAATGGTGCGACCATCGTCGCCATTCCTATTTGTGATCTACCTCCCTTCAGATAACTTCCATAGGGAGTCGTGCGCGCAGTGCCCCCGCCGTACCCTTCATACCACATGTAATATCGCCCACCGATCTTTTCGACAGTAGTGAACCATATCGCTCCCTCGTCCCAATGGCCTTCTTCGCCGCGACTGAAGATGGGATTGCCGCTATACTTTACCCAGTGGATCAAATCAGTAGAAGTCGCAAGTCCGGCGTGGAATGGGTAATCTTTGTTCCGGTCCGACCCACAGTAGATCATGTAGTAGAGTCCGTCTTCCAGAAAAATGCGTGGAGTCTCAACGGTGAAGCTGTCCCAGCTCCCCTGCGGACCGACTGGAAGTGCGAGTGACTCCTCCGGTTCTGTGAAGTTGTATCCGTCCCTCGAAGTGGCAACGTGAATCTGGAATCCCTTCTTGCCGGGAACCTGTTTCCAGTAATAGAGGTACAGTGTTCCATCCTTTTCCACAACCTCCGGTGCGCCTCCGATAATCACGGGATTCCTATCGTACTTCCTGAAACGCACACCGTCGTCCGAAATGGCAAGACAAACCGATCGGTCAGCTTTTGGACTCACACCGGTGTAGTACAGGAATATCCTTCCTTTGAAGTTGATTGCCGCAGGATCAAGCGCATGGTTCTCATCCCATGACCCCGGTCCTCCCACATCAATGATCGGCTCCGGATGAATATCCCATGTTACACCATCGAATTTCTCTTTCGAAATGGTCGCAACGCCGATTCTGTCATGACGGTCGCGTTGACCACGGAAATACATGTAGTAGATGGATTCCCGTAACAGCAAATCGGGATTCGCGGTCTGTGCCTCGCGCCATGTGTCAGGCGTGGCAGGAAAGATGGGATTGCCTTCATACCGAGTCCATATGAAGTTTGGCTGAGACTGTAAAACGAAAGGAAAGATCGATATGATGAGAAGGCAAGATCGTAGCAATGCCAATTGAGTCGCCATCTGATTCCCTCTCTCAGCGCAGTACAAGGTCAGAGTTTGCCACAGCCAACTGTAACTTCAAACCTCAAAACTCGACACTCCAAACTCACAACTCGAAACTCAAAACGCTTCCGTCACCGTGACATAGATGCCGCTCGAATTGTTCCCGATCCCGTAGTCGACGCGCAGGTTGACCCTCTCTTCCTGATTCCAGGCAAATCTAATACCGGCACCGCCTGCGAGCCAGAATCGGCCCAGACCGAAATTGTTGATCTGGTCTGCAACCTGTGCGGCGCCGGCAAATCCGACGATCCCAAAGCGCCACCAGACGGGAATGCGATACTCGGCCTGAAGCGCAATGCATTGCTTGTCCCGGTATCGCCCGTCATAGTACCCGCGCAAGAGACTTGCACCGCCGAATTGCGCGAGGTAATGAAATGGAACACGACCGGTCATGAACTCCCCGGTTGCCTGAACCGCCAGAATCTGTTCCGGCAAGACTTCGTAGAAACTCCGCGCGTCGATCTGGATATCAGTAAAACTGAAATCGCTTCCGAATGCGGGGCGGTAAAACAACACAGTCAGTTGATAGAGGCTTCCGGCATACGCAGCGATGGTGTTATCACGGGAATCCCAGTTGACTACGCCTCCAAGGGCGGCGACCGTGCCGCCAGTACTTCCCGGAATTATGCCACGGGCAAGGGCTCCGTTCGATGCAGTCTCTACAACGGACGAATTCTCGTACCGGATCGCCGGTCCTGCATTCAGTCGGGAAGAAATATTCCTGTAGAGGACACCGCGAAAGTAGAGCGTCTTGAACGTGTAGTCTTCCTCGTCGGTCTCGGGGCAATTGTTGCCGATTCCAAAGTACTTGTTCGGATATCGCTGGTACTTCGCATATGCAAGCAGGCGATATGTGCCACGGTCGAAATATTGATCGCCGTCAAGCTCTACGATGATTTGTTTCTTTGTCGTGTAGATGACATCGCCCGTGACCGTGGACGCCCGGGGAAAGCCCGGAACCCGGTAGAGGTACATTGCCGCTGCGCCAAATGCTGTTCCGGTTTCAGGTGTGTAGAAGAGAATGGGGAGGGGGTAAATACCTGACGTGTTCGTGGAGTCTGTACTCCCGGACTGTGACAACGCGGGAGCAACCAGCAGATAGGTGAAAACAAACAGTAAGATTGCCCGAACCATCTTGATGTCAACTCTTCAAGTTCTTTTCTTCAAGCTGACAGCTGAAAGCTGATCGCTGACGGCTGATAGCCAACCACTACTTGCCGACTCACTCAAAATCGCCTATTTCGAACTCCTTCTCAGAAGGACGGATCCGATCATGCATTCGCTTCAGGGCATAATAGGCATCCTGGCTGCCCCGCTGGGCGGAATTTCTGAAGAGTCGGACCGCTTCAGACGTTTTCAGTTTGACGCCAGTGCCTGTTTCGTAGCAGAATCCGAGTGCTACCTGGGCGAGAATGGAACCTTTCTGCGCGGCCTCTTCAAGAAGAGCAATGGATGTGCGAAGCTGCGCGCTGTCGCGCTCCGAACGGACTGAGATTGCCGCTATCCTGATCTTCGCCTCACGGTTGCCGAGAGCACTTGCACGCTCCCAAAAGGAGAGCGCCTGCTGGCGATCTTCCGGCACCCAGCGGCCGGAGTAGTAGCAGAGCCCGAGTTCAATCAATGCCTGAACGTGTTGAGTGGATGCGGCCTTGTTCAGGAATTCCAGCGCTTGTTTGTCCGTGATCATACCTTCGCGCTGCGTCAGAAGGTAATCGATCTTCAGTCCCGCCAGTGCTGCCCACACAACCTGAGCATCGGCGTCGCCCTGATTGACGCGTGACTTGAGGAGGGAAAAGAGCTGACCCTCTTCCATCAGGCGACTCAGAAGCCCTGGAGCACGCGGAGAAGACATGCGAAGGGCGCGGATGTAATTGAGCGCCGCGAGAATGATGTTCTTCTGGATTCCAATCCCGCGTTCATAACTCCGGGCAAGAATCGTGAGCGCTTCTGGACTACCTTCCTCTGCAGCTTCGCGGATCGCTTTCATCCCTTCGGCATCAAGACTTAGTGTGCGTGTCGATTCTTTCGAGATGCCAAGCGCCCTCTTCAATTGCGGCGTCGCCTCCCGGAGTGCATCTTTCAGAAGTGTTTCGTCGCTCTGCACTGCTGTATCGGGCTTGGCATCCTGAAATACAAAACCAAGTGTCTGTTTGATCGCCGGTTTTTTCGAGGTTGATGCTGTGTCGGACTTCGCTGTTGTTGGCTGTGAGAGCCCAAGCCCGCGGGCTTCGAAGTCGGCAAGAGCTTCCTTGGCAGGTGCATAGTTGGCGTCGGCAGCCTTCTTGAGCCACCGGTATGATTCTTCCCAATTCCGCTGGACGACGAGGTTCTCTGTCAAAAACATGCTGAAAATGTACTGCGCTTCCGCCATCCCGTTCGCTGCAGCCGCTTTGAAGAGTTTGTACGCCTCGAATGGATTCCAGGGCATCCCCCAGCCGTTGAATTCCATGATGCCAAGATTGTACTGTGCGTCGGCGGAGTTCTGATCAGCCGCCCGGCGAATCCAGAACGCACCTTTCAGGGTATCCGCATCCGTGCCTTCGCCGAGAAGATAGCGAAGGCCGAGCTCGTGCTGAGCAGCGATATCACCTGCATAGGCTTTACGCTCCAGCATGAAAATGTGCATGAGGTTGTAATCAATGTCGGATCGCTTGAGCTGAGAAGATGGTGAAGGCGGGCGGTAGTTCTTGTAGATCGGGCTGTTGGATTGTTCCTGACCGGAGCTTTCCGTTAAGGCGGTGAGCAAGATCACCAGGCAGAGCGTAACGAATCGACATATATTGTGACGATGACAGTGCAGAAGCATTCTGTAAGAACAGCAAGACTTCGCACAAATGCAATCAGAGAAAAAAAACGGCCGGCAGGAAAACTGTCGGCCGTCGAAGGAAGAGACTGCGTTGGTCAGAATGTACCGAACCGGAACGTCACCACAGCTGTCGGCCCGCTGAGATCGGCATTCGTCGACGCGGGCAAATTGACGCCAGAGACGTACCGGTAGCTGACGCCTCCGCTGATCCGGAAGTTCTTTGTGACGTTCAGGTTCACCTGTGCCGCGGGTTCGAACACAAAGAACGAATCCTCATTGTCACTCCCAACCATTCCGCCACTTTCATTTCTCCAGCTCACACCTCCGGCACCGATGAGAGCCATGACAGAGAAATGGGTCAGTTTATCCGACCGCGCGATGTATTCGAGTTCAAGACCGCCATAACCGAAGTTGAGGAACTTGTGGCCCGACGGAGCCGGAATCTTGGCCTTCACGTTGTTCGTCAATCCGTACCCTCCGCCGCCTACAATGAATGTGTGATTGATGATCCAGCCGCCGCGGCCCCCCACCAAGATGCCCCCTTCACCATTTACGGAGCCGTACTTGATAACAGGGCCACCGAAGCCGCCACTCTCGATGTCGCCTGAAATGAGAGTTTCTTCCTGTGCAAGAACAGGCAGCGACAGGAGGCACAGACAGAGCAAGAGCAAAAATGTTTTCATGACGTCAACTCCTGGATGTGCTGAATGGAGTGGAAATGCTGTGACGGCAGTAGCTGGTGAACGAGCAGTCCTCTTCGTATACGAGAGAAAACTGTATTGGGTTTCGTGGACCAGACAACGTTCTATGACAAACTGTCCGCGCTCCTCACCTCCTTGAAAAACCGAGAGAGTTTGTCATGATCAAGTTCACCATCCGTGCGGACGCCGCTGCAGACATCGACAGCGTACGGCTGCACCACGCGAATTGCCTCTGCAACGTTTTCAGCTTTAAGTCCACCTGCAAGATACACAGGAACGGTCACTTCTTCCCGGATCGTGCGACTCAACAACCAATCGTGAACACGCCCTGTGCCCCCGAGCTCTTTGATCCTCAGGTTGGGATTTCCCGAATCAAGCAGCACCGCATCAACATACGGCGAGACGGAAATAGCTTGCTCGACAGATTCGGAACCAGTTACATGAATAACCTGCACGATCGAGATCCCGGGGAGCGCGTCACGAAGTGCGGAGTACGTGTCGGTTGAAACTTCATCGACCAGCTGAAGAGTGTTTGCATGTGTGCGGCGCTGCTGCGCAACAATCGCTGATGCTTCTTGTTTGCTTGTGAGAAGAAAGGAGGCAATGCCGTGAGGTACGCCTGGAATAATCTCGGCTATGAGTTCTTCGGGAATCGGCCCCGGCCCGCTCGGCATTGCTGACACAAATCCGAGTGCCGAGGCACCGTGACGTACAGCCATGGCGACTTCGTTAACGCTTTTAATGCAGCAGATTTTTATGAGCGTTCTCATCGCAGGGAAATAGTATAACGACAAAAGTCGAAATCCGAATATCGAAATTCGAGGGAAACCCGAAACGAGAAGCTTGAAGGCTAAACAAATTGAAGAATGTGACGAATCCTCTCTCTCACGGTAAGGGGCTGAAGCGATACGCTTTAAGGCTTTTCTTTTTCGTGATTTGATATTCTCTCGAATTTCGTGCTTCGAATTTCGGATTTCTCTTTGATACCAAGCATCTTCATTGCATCAGAGGTCCTTCTGGTACCGAAGAACGTAATCGTAGCCACGGCGGCAATGATAAAGAGCGCTGCGACAGGAACGCGGCCGGGCAATTCTTCTCCCCCCACAAGCCAACCGATAAGAACTGCGACAACTGGATTCACATATGCATACGTCGAGGCGAGCGTCGGTGTCGTTGACCGAAAGAGCCAGATGTAGGAAGAAAAGCCGATGATGGATCCGAACACAACCAGGTACGCCATGGAAAACAGAGAACGGGACGTGATATCTGCCATTCTAAGCTCGGGAATCTCGCCGATAAGCGCTCCTACCAACAGCAATCCCACGCCGCCAGCGAGCATTTCCATTCCAGTCGCCAGCGCTGGCGAACTTGGCAGCGGGGCTTTCCGCGAATAGAAGGAGCCAAGTGCCCAGCAGATGGACGAACCGAGCAACACCGCCGCACCGACAGTGCTTACCTCGCCTCCGCCGACTAAGTCTGCCGGGTCGACAAGAACAAGCATCCCGAGTGATCCGAGAAACAGGCCGATAAACACACCGGCCGATGGTCTGATCCCGCCTTGTTGCCATTCGATGAGTACAAACCAGAGCGGACTGACCGCGATGAGGAGCGCTGCAATGCCTGACGGAATTAACTTCTCGGCCCAGCTCAGGCCGCCGTTGCCTATCAATAACAGCATCAGGCCAATGACGGTCGCTGATTTCCAGTGTCTCCGTGTTGGTACCTCGCGGCTTCGATACCAGCCCCAAAGGTACATGATTGAACCGGCGATCATGAACCGAACTCCGGCCATCAGGAGCGGCGGGATGGTTTCAACGGCATACCGGATGGCGAGATAGGTGGATCCCCAAATGAAATAGACGGAGGCGAATGCAGAGTAGAGTTTTAGTCGCGGGGGGGAGGGTTGCATGAACGTGTCAGGGCTTCGTCCGGTTCTTCCAGTTCCACCATTTCAACAGCTCCGGCGCGTGGTTTCTGTGTGAAGCATAGTAGACAGCGCATCGGAAGACGTACAGCAGGCAGGGATCGATGCGTGTGCCCATCTGGGTGCACCTGCGCGAGTAGAGTCGCTCGGGGTCTTTTCCTTTCAGATCGGCGACCTTGCGGATTCCAAGTTCATACAGATCGGTCGCGATGCTCTTGCCAACCCCGGGAATCGCCTGCAACGTCTTAATCGATTGCTCTTTCGTGCGTGCTTTCATTTCGGCTTGTTCAGTGTCAGACTGTCCAGAAGAATCTTCTTCTCATTCAGGACGCGGAGCGTCAATGTTGTCGGAGTCACGTCAAAAATGCCATAATTGTATTCCTTTGCGGCTCTCACAACATACGGTGCGCTGCCGAGATTGTACAGAGGCGCCCCGACTGAGCCGATGACAAAATGGTGAATGCCATTGACAAGGTTATGCTGGAAGAAGTGTGTATGACCGGCAAGCACGAGATCCACCTTGTTTGGCTCGAAGATTCTTGTCGTGAGGATCTTCATGGTGCTGTCTTCATTATGTCCCCCTGCACAGTACGCCGGCCGGTGTGCCGCAACGATCTTCCACGGCTTTGTCGTTCGGCGGAGATCTTCCTGTGCAAATGCGAATTGCGGGGTACCTTCGCCGTACGGAACCTCGTTGTTCAACACAAGCACGTGAACATCGCCATAGTCGATCGAATAGTAGTCCTGTGTGCCGGAGAGAGACGAAGGAGCTTGCGTGAACGCCTTCGTATTCTCTTTCCATCCCTCGTGATTGCCCGGAGAATTGAAGAACGGAACGCGGGCACTCAGTGCAAGTTGATTCGGCCGGAAGAATTGCTCCTTGAATGAGGCATAGGTGGATTTCGCGCAGAAATCACCGCCGTAGAGAGACATGACAGGATTCAGCTCTGATGCATGTGCTGCGATCGTATCATGCACCGCGACATTTGTTCGAAAGTCGGCCAGCCAGACAAAACGGAACGGCGTGCCTGGATTCGGGGCGGTACGGAAAGACGAAATGGCCGAAGATCCTCCCCCTTGGAGAGCCCGATAATGATACACTGTGTTTGGAGCCAGATCGGTGAGGTGAACATTATGAACAAGCGTTTGATTTTCTGTTTGCTCCTGAGATTCCGTTTGGGCGCTCTTACCGAGCGCTGTTGTCGGGCCGTATTCTACCGTCACCGGCTCCGTTGACGAACTTTCCACAAGCACATAGATGCTGTTTGTTGTCACAGCCTGGAGATAGGGCGCCATCACCATTGGACCGTTCTGCGCGGCAAGAACGGACGGGATCAGCAAAAAGGCGAATCCGGTGAACCTGAGGCGATGACATTGCATGAGAATCGTTCCGAGAGATGTTAGGATGTAACTATCGCAGTTGTGAATGTCGGAAGCAAGTCACGACATGGTCATTCACCATGCCGACTGCCTGCATGTATGCATAACAAATCGTGGAGCCAACAAAGCGGAATCCGCGTCGTTTCAGATCTTTGCTCATGAGGTCTGATTCGGGGGTCTTCGCGGGCAGGACCTTCAGGGACTTCCATCGGTTCTGGATCGGTTTGCCGCCGACAAACTGCCAGATGTATGCATCGAAGCTGCCAAACTCCTTCTGCACTTCAAGAAACGCTCTTGCGTTTGAAATCGTCGCTTCTATCTTCAGTCTATTCCTGACGATCCCCGGATTTGTGAGCAACTGCTGGCGTTTTCGTGCATTGTAGCGGACAACCTTGCCAGGATTGAATCGGTCGAAGGCCGATCTGTACGTATCCCGCTTGCGGAGAATGGTGATCCAGCTCAGTCCTGCTTGAGCGCCTTCGAGAATGAGCGTCTCGAAGAGTCTGCGATCATTGTGAACCGGTACTCCCCACTCTCTGTCATGGTACGCTCTGTAGAGCGGGTCAGAAACTGACCACCCGCATCGTGCAAGGTCGCTCATCTGTGTCGCTCTCTTGCGATGGCAGCCTGAAGTTCCGCTTTCAGCTTCTCGGGAAGTTCATCCCACCGAGTGCCCAGAATGACCCCTTCCATTGCGTAGAGCAGGTTGAGGGAGACATTGAAACCGGCATCCTTCATGAGCCGGTAAGCGTGTATGGAACCCAGCCTGATCAGATCGCTCTTTGTGTGGACACCGATGGCGTTCAGCCACTCTTCGCTCTTTGGGCCGAGGTTTTTGAGTCCGGAAAGCTCAGAGTGTTTCTTTGTCATCCGGTGTACACTCTATAGACCGATCATCAACGTGGCCCTCACCTGGAGGGCGTTGATCGACCGTGAGTTGCTGATGAAGTGTGTGGCGTCGCCGGATTTGTAGAGGGGATCCTTTTCATCGTTGAGCGTGAGATAGGAGTCGAGCCTCTGGTCCTTCGTCGGATTCTGGTCTTCCCATGCCTTTCCACTGGCATTCATCATATCATATGCAGCGCTGACGTCCAGTGTCATGCCACCCAGACTCAGCAACACGCCGCCGGTAAAGCCGAAGCCGATCCGTGTCGCAGACTTGAGCTCGTTTTCATCGCTCGGGAGTGCTGTGATGCCTTGGAATTTCACTGTTCCGCTGAACGTATTCAACGAAAGGTTGGCGCCGAGGTATGGCTTGATGGGCATGAGCGGGAGACCGAAAGAAAACTCAGGTCCGACTTTCAGCGAAAGAACTTTCTGCGAAATGTCAACAGAGCCGCGACCGGGTGTCGCTTCCCCGGTGTTGCTGAACATCGAGTAGTTGACCTCACCTGCGCCGCGTAGACCCAGGACACCAGCCCGCACTTTTGCGTTGAGGGTCACTCCGCTCTTGAGGCCGTACTTGGTGCCATTGTAGAAGTCCACCGTTGTCCCGGAATAGTCCGAGGAGGGAATAGCCATGCCTCCGCCTACGCCGACCTGGAATGTGATCTGCGAAAGGGTGGGCGTTGTAAGAAACAATGCCGCAGCCAGAATAATGAGAAAGCGAACAGTCAAAGAATCCGATGAGCGCATGGAGTCCTCCCTTTTTGTGGTGGTTTTTGTCAATCTAAGAAAGGCGGAAGGAAAAAGCAATGAGGCCGGTGATGTGCATCAACCGGATGAACCTGTTCCTGACGCACGTTTCACGAACCGGGATGAAGCATGCCTATGATGATGAATCGGAGAGGTTCGAATCGGGTGGTTTCGGTTGGACCGGAGTTTTGGGCGGTCCCATTGGACGGCGGAGGGGGGGTGACTGAGGTATGAGTGACGGGAAAAATTCATCCCGGATGTCGATGACAAGAAAGTACGCACCGAAGCCGATTGCCGCGACGAGAGACGCATCGCCAAAAAAGGTTACGACGGCAGCGATGTCGCCAGCCGAATCGAGATTGCCCATGTACCCGAGCAACCATCGCCAGTCGTGCATTGCATAACGCGAGATCAACGTAAGCTGCTGCTTGGGGGCATCCTCGATGTACACTGCAATATCGAGGAGATTCTGGCCCAGCCAAAACAGTGTAGCCAGGAGAGTGCGTGTTCCGGCCGTACGCAGAAGCACTACCAGTGCTGTAACGGGAATGATGATCTGCATGAGTGTCCCACCGAGAAAGTGCATGAACTTCCCAAAGACCCGGAAGATCCCATGACCACCTTCGTGGATAAACAAGTTGATGGCGTCAAGCACGAAGACAAAAAACGGCATGTCGCGTCGGCCATGAGGGGTCATGAAGTCTGTGGCAAGATAGTACGAGTAGTATGCGAGGACGATAAGGACGAGCAGATTGAGCGCAATGAGTGTCTTTTTCATAGAAATCAGATCATTGACCACAAAGGCCTGCCCGACTTTGGAAGACCAACGAGGCAGGCGGGCACGAAGACTTGAGAAGTCAGATCCCACGTGACTCATAAATAGAATGGGATGCTTCGTGACTTTCCCGCCCGCCTGACCGGCGGTCGGGCGGGGTGTCTTGGTGGTTCATCAATTTTTGGCGCTGTTTCGCCAATGTAGACAACACGTGAAGGAAAGTCAATTCTCAGAAATAGGAACGGCAACTTTTTCAGCCGGTCAGCATCTCTCTGGTAGGAAGGATTGACAGTGAGCCTGCGGCTGCTAACTTAGAAGACCAACTTTGCCCACCAACAAAGGGTCAGCATGGATCCGGCAAGAGACCAGCAGCTTGTTGAGAGCATCAGGAAGCACGGAAGTCTGGCGTTTGTCCAGCTCTATCACCGGTACAAACATCGTGTGTACGCCTACTGCTATCGCATTCTGCAGCATCCTCAGAACGCGGAAGACGCGGCCCAGGAAACGTTTCTGAAGATCCACCGATTCCTCGATCAACTCGAAGATGCAGGATCACTCCAGTCATGGATATTCACGATTGCACGCAACGAGGCATTCACACTCCTCAGGCGTACCAAGCCGACCGAGGATCTGGATGACATCTCCGATGATGTTTGGGATGAGCATACGCCGCTTGACAGAATCGTTGCCCAGGAACGGTCAGAATTGCTGCGGCACTGTCTCGGTCAGCTACGACCAGCTTACAGAGACATCCTTGTGCTTCGGGAGTTTGAGCAGCTCTCGTACACAGAGATTTCACAGGTGACGAATCTCAGCGAAAGCGCGGTGAAATCAGCATTGTTCAAAGCAAGAAAATCGATAGCAAAGAAGCTTGAAGAACTATTGAAGGAAAGGTGAGAGCGATGAGCTGTGAGAACTATGAGATCCAGGTGAGCGCGTACGTCGACCGGGAGCTGTCCGACCGCGAAGCTGAAACACTGTTCAGACATCTTGGTGTGTGTCCGTCATGTCGCAAAGTCTTGTCGGACGCTCTGGAATTACGCTCAGGATTGGGGGAGCAGGAACCTCTTCTTGCACCTGAGGAGCTCGATGAGAACGTGTTGAGGATTGTGCGAAGCCGCAGAGACCGGCAGCCCGATCGTGATGCGGTACCGGGATCAATCTGGAAGCGACGACTTTCTCTGCGCGTGCCAGTTCTGGCGGTCGCAGCATCTGTACTTGTGTTTGCGAGTCTCGTTGTATCCTTCCTCTGGCTTGAATCAACACAACAGAACGGGAATGCAAAAGTACAGACGCTCTTTCTCACCGCAGTCCCAACTGTCGAGGTGCAAGCATATTCATTGGAACCAGTAACAACTATACAATAGGGAGGAAGCATGAAACCGAAAAACCTTGTGCACCTCTTGCTGCTGATGTCGCTTGCCACGGCACTGTATGCGCAGACGGTCGCGGAGAAAGCGACGGAGACACAATCACTTCAAACCGTTGACGATCAACTGCTGGCCCAAGACCAGAAGGCGAACAAACAGCCACCGCCCGATTATGTTCAATACGATCAGCCACCTGAGGTTGTTAAACAGGTCGCTCCCAAGTATCCCGCCGAGGCACTCAAGGACAAAATTGAGGGGAGTGTCTGGACAGAGATCTGGGTCGACGAACGGGGAAGTGTTGTAGATGTGAAAGTATCGAAAAGCGAAAACGCAGTTTTCAATCAAGCAGCGATTGACGCGGCGAAGCAGTGGGTGTTCAAGCCCGCACTTGCGAAGGAAAAGCCGGTCGCGGTGAAGATCAGCGTGCCGTTTCGGTTTAAGTTGAGCGAGGGAAAAGGAGTCGCACCCTCAAAAGGAGTTCCAAAAAAATCGCCGGAGAAAGATCCAGGCACGACAAAGTCACTGGACGCTGCGCCCGAAGTCATCAAAATGGTTCAGGCAAAGTATCCTGAAGAAGCATCGAAGAAGGGTCTCGAAGGATCGGTCTGGCTCCGTGTCGATGTTGACGAGTCGGGAAAGCCGACGAGTGTCAGCGTCATCAAAAGTGACTCAAAGGTGTTCGATCAGGCTGCCATTGACGCTGCTGAACAGTGGGTCTTCAAACCGGCGATGAAAGACGGTAAGGCCGTAAGCACCACCGTGACGCTCCCCTTCAAGTTCAAACTTGCTGAGGGAAAGAAAGAGAAATAGCCTCCCCTGTAACCCCTGAGCCTTCGGAAGGTTAAAGGCGATTCTTCTGAGCCTTCCGAAGGCTTCCTTGTTAGCCCTCCTTTGCATCTCACCTGCAGATTCCCCAAATTGGAGGAGCATTCCTGCCTGTGTTCCCTGCTTCCCTCGATTTCAGCCTGAGGCTGCATCGCTATGGACGACCAACCTTCATCTGACCAGCCAACAACCAGCGCGACGATCATGCTTATCTGGATGCTGACAGGTATTGTTCTTGTCAGCGCAGCGTTCTTTCTCTCGCCGTATTCACGCCCGTGGATAAGTTTGAATGTGGCTGGCGCGGTGGCAGGACTCTATCTCATTGCGCTCCTCTTCTATGTTGCGCGGAAGCCGCTTCGTTTCCTCTTCCGCGTTACACTGATCTGCCTCGGTCTTCTCGTCGTAGGAGTGACCACCTATTCCTGGGTTCGATCGCAATCGTACGTCAAAGAACAGCGGGAGAGTCAGATTCTGCTTCAGAAGACTGGAGCGCGATCCATTCTCTTCTCAGGAATGTCTGCGCAGCTTCTTCGGACGCTGCAGGAATTCCACGGACCGGCGAAAAGCAAGAACCACACTCTCCGCGAGGTCTTCCTCAATCGGTTCGGTCCTGTTGCCGTCGGCCAGATCGTGCCTCCACCGCTCAAGTCGGCCTATTACGATTACGAGTCGTACATCTTCATGACAAGGCGAGTGTATCTTCGGTCCCTCGAAGCCGACAAGATCGTTCTCGTCGGTGTAGATGGCTACAACAAAGGTCGTGAGCAGTCATTCGGGAATATCAACGGCAAGTCGGGGCTCATTCAGGAAAAGTTGACGTTGACGCCAAAAGGAATCGTTCATGAATCTGAAAACTGAGCCTGAAGCGATATCCGGTCAGAACGAGCCAAAATCGTTCACAAATACATTTCTCGTTCAGATATCGGTCCTGGCGCAGCTTGCCGTTCTCGTGATGATTTTTGCTGAACGCTTGGGTCTGTCGACGTACCGCAGGTCTTTGACGAACGAACCGTTTTTGCTGACGTGGATCGGAGCTATCAATTCCATCTCGTGGCTTGATGAGCCCGGATTGCTGCCGCTCTCGAATCGGATTATCATTTTCTCGAGCATGCTGCTGAGCTTTATCGTATTTCCGACGGTCTTTCTCTTTGGATGGCGAAGTCGCCGGCTCGATCGGGCACATGGAGTGGCAGCGCCTTTGCGGTCACTTGGAATGGGCTCGATCGCCTACGTGTTCAGTATGATAGCAACGATGTTCATGGTGATCACTATTGGACCTGTGACTGTCTTCCAACAAGCGCGCTACGTCTCCAGCTGCGAAAACAATAATGCACGCTTGCTTCGGTACAACGTTCAGCACGAGATAGATGTTCTTACGGCGAGTGCGTTTCAGTATCGGATACTTCCGAAAGCTGAAGGCGGGGGAGGGGGATCGTACCTCGGGTACGGGATTCCGGATACGTTGGCCCGGACTGATGTAGCCGAATACACAGCCCAGGTGAGCGCAGATACGGTATCGTATGTCGCTGAGTCGGCATTCTGTGAAACGGATCGCATGACGGTAAAACTCGACCCCAACGGGAAAACACCCGTTTGGTTAATGCAGGGGAATTGGGGGTCTGGGTGATAAGGCGCGTGGGCGCCGGGTGCGCTCCCTCGCAGCTCAGTTTGTATCTCCCCGAATAGAAACAAGGAGTGCTCGTGAATATGGTTGGAGATCAGCGTCCTGTCTTTGATTGGCGATGGTTGGTTGTCGGATATTGCGCGCTGATTCTGTTTCAGTTGTTTCCGTCGTATGCGTTGTTTGGAATGAGGCGCACACCTGTTTCAGCAATGACCGGGATCTACCTCATCTGGATGGGCATTGGCGTTGCCATCGTGGGAGGATACATTGGTTCGAGATCCAAAGGATATCCAATGTTGGAGTCATTGTCTATCGCGGTTCTGTACATGCTGACGGTCTTTGGCATCTATCGGGGAAGTGGCAAGGCCCTTCTGCGCTTCGTACCGTCATTGCCCCTGAAGCTCATGTATCTGCTCCTCTTCTTCAGTCTCTGTGCGGTTGGCGTGGTCATTGGAAAAATCGCGAGGATACGGAGGGAAAAAAAAGCCAGCCTACAGACCTGATGTTTCCTGCGTTTCAAAAGACCGTTGCCGTCCAGGGTTTTCGATCCGTCTCTTCCACCCCTCATTTCACAGCAACTTTTTGCTTCTTGATGTGTCTTATGACAAAATCCCGCCATCATGGGGGGTTCTGAAGGTCCCCTTTGGAAACACAAACCGACGAACAGCTTGTGCACGCTTTGCAGCTCGGCGATCGTGAGGCTTTTGATGCTCTCTACCGTCGATATAGCGAACACATCTATGCCTTCTGCCTTAAACTGACAGGCGCTCACTCGCTGGCCGAAGATGTTACGCATGACACTTTCGTGAGTCTCTATCGCAACATCGATGAGCTACATGACGCCAACCGTTTCCACTCGTGGTTGTTCACGATTGCCCGAAACAACATCTACAACCAACTTCGTCATAGTCGGAGAAACGGGTTCCTGGATGTAGAGTCGGTTTGGGACGACGAAACGCCGTTTTCTCTCGTTGAGCAGGCGGACGCCAAGGAAATAGTTTCGAACTGTATTGGTAAGTTGAAGATCGAGTATCGAGAGGTTCTGTTCCTGCGGGAATTTGAGCAACGCTCATACGAAGAGATCGCGGATATTACTGGTACAACACAAAGCTCGGTGAAATCACGCCTGTTCAAGGCCCGACGTGCTCTGACAGAGAAACTAATACCGTACTTCAAGGAGTAGAATGATGGAACATTGGAGACTTCAAGAGCAAGTCAGCCTCCTCATTGACGGACTGATTAATGATGATGATTCAATCATCGTTTTTGCACACCTGGCGGAGTGCAGGGAGTGTAGAAATATGATGAAGGTAATGAAGCGGGTCCGATCTCATTGGAGTGAGGAAAGGCTTCTGCGAGTGCCTCGATCCGTGGAGCAGCGCATTGCGACCAGCATTTCAGAAAACCGGGTCGCGTCCGAACGTAAGCCTTTGCATACAACGCTTTGGTTTTCCAATGTCTCTATCCCGTTGCCTGCCGCGGCTTCAATTCTCCTGCTGATTATCTTCAGCAGCCTGCTGCTGTCGCCGTTTGTGGCGGGAGGTCAATCTCAGACGCGTGAACTTCCCCCCGAGCTAAATCACGGCGTGTCACGCTTTCTCCAACAACCCTTCTAACCGTTAGGGAGAACATTGGAATGGAGAAGGAAACTATTACATTCGAAATTAAGCGGGAAGTCTCGATAACACTTGTCTGGATTGTTGCAGGAATGATTATTGTGACCTCTACTTTTCTGATCGCTTCACAATCAGTGGATCTCTGGGCGTCAGTAAATGCAGGCGGCATCGCGGTGATCTTGTATCTGATCGCGCTCGTTGGATATTCTCTCAGAAAACCGGTTCCACGCAAAACACGAATCGCTGTCGTCACGGCAACTGTTGTGGTCCTCGTGATCACCGTATTCGCCTGTGTGCGAATGGAAGATCAAACGCGCTGGCAGGCAGGGATGCTGTCTGACATTCGGGCTACCATCGGAAGGGGAATCATGCGGTCGGAGATGTCGAAGCCCCTCCTCGTAACGCTTGACCAGTACCATCGGCAGGGTCGGAACAAGAAATCTTCATTGGCCGACGTATTCAAGAAGATGCACTCGGGAGTTGTGGTAGGCGTCAACATCTATCAACCAAAGTGGAAAGGCGATTCGATGTCAGTCGTCGTTGAGACACTGAATCCAGACCGCATAGTCCTGGTTTCACAAGAGGTCTATGTTAAAGGAAAGGAGCCGCAATTCCGAAATCTCAATGGAAGAGTCGGGATGGTTCAGGAAAGGTTCATTCTTACCAAAAGGGGGCTTGAGCATGTCTCAGACAACTGACACACCTGAATTTGCCCGCGGATTTCTCTGGCAAGTCGTCCTCCTCTGTATCATTGCACTAGGACTTGTATTCCTGCTGTCCAGCGGGTTTCCTCTGAATATCCAAGTATTTGGATCCAGGGTTGAGACTACAACTGCTCTATTGCCATGGATAGTGGCCGGGGGCCAGACGATCGCAAACGGACTGTCAGATTTCTCAGGCGAACAGCCGGTCATTCTGGCTGTGGCGAAGGCGAAGGCGATCGTCGGTCTGCTTCTGTTCGTTGTCGGCCCGACGGTGGTTTTTCTTGGGTTGCGGCGTCGATCTATCGGAGAGAATCTTTGGCAGCAACTTCAGCCCTGGCATATCTCGCATGTCCTTTTCGGTCTGTGCACGGCTTTCGTGCTTGTATTTGCATGTGCGATCCCGTACATGGCGATCAGAGGTGAGGAAGTGCGACATAGTCTGCGTGAGGCGCAGGCACCGCAAAACAGCAGAGACCGGATCATCAATGAAATGAACTTGATCAGCATCGACGCCGCCCAGTTCTTCGTGTTGCCAGAGGAGTTGGGCGGTGGGAACAGAACACTTTTGAGCTATCAATTACGTCCTGAGTTGGCAGAGTCGGCTGAGGCGATGTACACATCAAGAATTGAAGCCGCCAACATTCATGTACGTGCTGTGTCCCGACGCTACGCTGACAGTTGGGTCGAGGTGACCATCGACAGTGCAGGACGCATGAACGGATGGATCTTTGGTGGAAAGTTCCACTAGAGTTACTCTTGAGCTATACTAATCCGAGGATAGAGTATGCAATCGATTCGAATGCTGTTCAAGACCCGTGTTGATGTTCGGTGGTTGACGGTCACGTACTGTTTCTTCGTTCTCTTCCACCTGTTTCCCTCATTCCTTTGCGGCTTGCCGATAACGTTCTTTCGGGGAAACGATATTTTTTTCAGGGGATATTCTGCGATATGGCCTATACTCCTATGGTTGGCTACTGGCATTGTGTTCATGAGCGCATATGTAGGTTTTCAGTCCAGATCCGTCACAATTATTGAGTCTGGCGCCGCATCTGTATTGTACGTGCTTACACTTATGTTCGGTACCTCAACTTGGGCAATCTTGCCTCCTAAGTTTCGGGTTCTCATTGTCCTTCTGTGGCTCGTTCTCTTTCTGCTTCTTTCGTTTCTGCTCGGATGTGGAGGAGCAGCATTTGGGGTGTGGCTGAAAGTGAGGAAGAGAGCTGGCGATCAACGTTAGTCTCTCTTCTCACCCCCCCACAAAGATTCGATATCAAGGCACTAGGAGCGGATCTTCGCGTTATCGGCACATCTTTTCATTTTTTCTCTCCGATTTTACCTACATTAGTCGCATCGATTTCGTTTTCCATACGCATCCCAGTGCAAAGGACACCTATGAGGGCTTCGCTGACAGGGCTGATGTTGTTCGCCGCGGGCACATTGCTTGCTGGCCAGGAAACCATCATTTCGGGCAAGCTCCTCGGCTTTGAGAGGAAGCCGATGCCGATCGCGCATGCTCACATCCTCAAACTCCCGAATCCAAAACCGATTGCCCAGGCAGCGGCAAAAGAGGACGGATCATTTGAAGTGCGCACGAGGGAGACAGGTACGTTGATTGTCGAATTCACGGGAGTGAACCACAGGGCTCTCGATGTGCCCCTTATCATTGAGAAACCAACGAGCCTTCAGGTTACCGTGACTCTGCAGACGTACGAGTATCTCAACGATTTCAAGGAAGTGACGGTGTTGTCCGACGTGACGGACTTTGCATTCGAAAAGGCAGAACGAATGACAAAGCAACCCGATGGTACATACAGGCTTACCCTTCAAACCCCGCGGGCAAAGGTCGCATACCAGCTTTTTGGCGTTGAAGGGACGAATCGTGCCATCAACGGCACCCAATCTGAATCGTATGAATTTGATGATGCCGGAGACTACCGATCAATTGTTTCTGCCAGGAACGGAAAGGCGAGGATTGTGTTCGATCCGAGGAGACTCGTCCGATCGTCCGTCAAGTACTCCATTGTCTTTCGGGATCAGGACAATCCCGTCGCCAAGGTAGCACTCATACAGCTGGGGATGCTGACACGAGCGGAGCTTCTGGCGTCCGGTCGAACAGATCCCAAGCCCGACTGGTCGGGTCAACTCAAATCAATCGTCGCTCAGTTGAAGGCCGAGAAAGCTGCACTTGTGCGGCAAGCATTACTCCTCGACTATCTCGACATAGCGGCGAGGAGCGGAACGGAGGGTGATCCGGCGATTGGGACGCAGGCGCTGAAAGAAATCCCGCCCGACTCAAAACTCTGGATGGCCCCGACAACTCCGCTCATCAAGGTTG
>Ga0233422_10000246_pt1 | contig 28519 bp, 22 predicted proteins | sample Watercolumn_Mata_2_FD_182724 | JGI IMG/M metagenome (GOLD analysis project Ga0233422, IMG submission 182724) | Freshwater microbial communities from Lake Matano, South Sulawesi, Indonesia - Watercolumn_Matano_2014_110_MG | ecosystem: Environmental > Aquatic > Freshwater > Lake | place...
AACCCGCCCGGCGGTGAACCACCGACCTGAGAGCCGTATGCGGGAGATCCGCACGTACGGTTCGGAGGGGGGAGCGGCCGGGCAACCGGTTGTTCCTACCCCTATCTGAAATTCTCGTCACCGGGCGCGCGGCACATGAGTCCGACCGGACCGCCATCATCGAAACAGGCTCAGTTGCCGCAAACGGATTTGCTGCTTGTCTCCCTGATCCGGGACGCTGTATCGGACATATCTGGCACTCTTGTCAGCGACGTCGTAGTACTCGAAGCCCGGCCATTGGTCGTACCCGTCTGTCTGGGTGTCATTCACCCCAAACCATTTCTTCCACGCGCGGCTGTCCTCGGATAGTTCCATTTCCCAGGCTTTGGGAACGGACTGCTCGTCGGCCCAGACGATTCTCAGCCGCGACACGGGCAAGACCTCTCCAAGGTCCACCACGATACCGGAAGGATTTGCGCCGGCGGCCGAACCTACCTCGAGCACTTCAGGACCGGGATAGCCCTTGAGAATGCGCAGCCCCTGGTCCGTAGGCCGGTTGTCAACCAGCACCACGGCTCTTTTGGCATAGTCATAGAGGTACGAGTCCAGCGGAGGCTTCAGGGGATCATCAGGGAGCAAGGGGAGGCCGAAGATCCTGGTCTTGACCTGGTTCACCAGTTCCTTTGCCAGGATGTAGTTCGCGCCGTTCGTCAGGTGGCACCAGTCGGTGAACACCCAGCCCTGAACGTCGTCGAAGATCTTCGTCAGATCGACTACGTCGATGCCCGCTTGCGCGCCCCTCTTCTTGACGCGGTCCACGAGGAGGTCAAATGTCTCTGCTGCTTCATAGAAGCCAATCTTCTCCATGCCGGTGACTTGTTCGATCTTTTGTTCCATGGGAGTGCGCTTCTTCTTGCTGTTCCTGAACATGGGCTGCAAAGCAAAAACGTGAGGCACCCTGTCAATTTCCAGCGTCTTGTGGTAGATCGCCAGCACGTCCGCGACCTGCGCGATATTTTTCTCCCGGTATTCCAGCATTTCCGGGGTCGGGTCCTGAGGATGCGCAGCAAACCCCCGGTTTTCCATGAGGATTCCCGTCCCCTCACCCCCTCGAAGGGCCAACCAGGTGAAGAAGTACGTGTTTCGTTTGAACCAGAGCCATAGGTAATTCATCATGCCGCGTCGGCTCATGTCCATAACTTCAGATATCACTTCATAGTACGGGCCTTCCGTGAAGTAGTTCCAGTCTCTCAACGGCCGAGCGACCGTGTGCACTTCATTCGCTCCGTCAAGCGAGACGATAAGGTCGGGTTTGTACAAGCGCAACTTCGCGAGATAACGCATCAGATCGTTTTGGATAACGTAGCCCGCGACGCCTGCGTTAATCACGCGGATCTTCTTGCCGCCTATCTTTTCCCGGATTCTCTCGTCCGCGTTGAGCAGTTGTTCCATGATGTGGGGAATGTTCCACCGAAAGGTGACTTCGTAATGCTCGGCCACTTCGTCCGCGAGCCCCACAGGACCTCGGCCGAAAACCACTGAACCGCCGGTGACAAACACCCGGTACTCATCGTCAGGTTTCTCCAGCGGAAGGTCTTTGAAGTCCTTGAACCCTTGGTCATTGATGAATTCGTACGAATTGCCCAACCGCGTGTTCCTTATGGTTGCGAAGCCGGGCGTAGGCTCGTACCCGAACTGAGGGGCAACCGTTTGGGAACTCAGCCGAACGCGGTCCATTCCACGGTCCTTATACGGTCCCCCGTACGGGGAAGCCTTGAGCTGGCGGTACGCCCAGTACTCAACCCCGGCCAAGCATCCGACCACCACCGCAACAAGAAACACCACATAGAGGCAGCCCATCAGAAAACGTCGTAAGGCTCCGCTCTTGCGTTCCTTTCTCTGTTGGTTTTCACCTCTAGTAGAAGGTACCGACCCGGTTTCGACCCGCGCTCCCCCGCACGGCTGGGTTGATTGTTCGGATCCTTCAGACTGGCTCATTTACTCCTCCGGATACTCTTTGCCCACGGTGAAAACGCGACCCTATTACTTAAGGAATTATTCGGGTCCGGTCCATTGGTTTTTTTGTCAGGGTATGCGGCCATAAGTTCCCCGGGCATGCAAAGCAGAGGGTGCAGGGCAATATCTTCTCGTTCCCAGGCTCCAGCCTGGGAACGCGTGACGTGGAGGCTCTGCCTCCACTATCGTGGCCGAACAAATCGTTTTGCGGGCAGAGCCCGCAAGGTATGGGTTCCCAGGCGGAGCCTGGGAACCAGAAAACAAACCTTTCCCCCTTCACGGAAGAGGGAAGTGGGCGCAAGGGAACGGTATGCCGTACCCTTATTCGGAATCACAAGAAGTAAGGGCGACCGGCCGGTCGCCCCTACATTACGTTTCAGCGTCGCAGCATCAGAGTTGCCGATCATTTTGACGCATCGGACAACGGGCCAATGCGTCTTCGGTTTGCATCTTTGCCGGGCAGCCCTGCACGGCGGGTCTCGAATCGCCGTGGAGGATGGCCTCTCTTCTTAGAACAATGGATAAATAAACCCCGATAGAGCGGGCGAACTGGCTGCCAGGAGTATAAACGCCGACAATATCACCATCACGATGAGAATGGGCGCAAGCCAGAATTTCTTTCTGACCTTCATGAACTCCCAGAGTTCGACTACCAAAGACACGGCACCATCCTCCTTGTGATACCACAGCTCTGCCGATCGGGACTCCTGCCCACCCCACTTCGGGGTCTGCTCTCTCCTGCTCTCGGGCTAGAACAACGTATAAATGAAGGGCGTTGCAACGGGCGAACTGGCCGCCAGGAGAATAAACGCCGACAACATCACCAGGACTATGAGTATGGGCGCGAGCCAGAATTTCTTTCTCACCTTCATGAATTCCCAAAATTCTCTCACCAGGGACATGGCCATGTCCTCCTTATCCACCAATCATCCAGCGATCAAAACTGCTTTTCATATCGCTCCAGGGTGGGCTGTGTCTGCTCTTCCCTCTTAATCCAGTACGAGGCCGCGTCCGAGTCCAACTTTCGTTCCATCGGATCTTTACCGACGAGACGCATGATCAACCCGGTCGGTAGAACCACCGCAAAAAAAACGATAGTCATTATACCACGAGAAACGAAGTAGCCCAAGATCAGCGCAAACACCACCCATACGCGGTACACGAGGCGGAACCAAGCCGTGAAAACTCGGGAAAGAGCCAGCAGCGCTCCTACTCCGGCCACGTAATAGCCTGTGGACGTGCCTTTCCAAAAAAGGAAATACGCGGCGATCAGCCCGAGGACCACGAGAAACACCACGGCCAGCATGGTCAAGTCCCGGTTGGTGGGTTCCACGTACGTGCTTTCTATCTCTTCTCGGATGTCCTGAATGATGTTCATGCGTTCAATGTCCGGTTCTGCGTATGTCTCTGCTCGGGTGCGTCAGTCAAGCTCGAATTTCTTTCTCCAGTCAATGTCGTCCTTTAACGGCGGTTGGTTCTTCTTGTCCAGGAGAAACGGCCCGAGCACGAGATAATCCATCTCGGTTCTCATGAAACAGAGGTATGCGTCCTCGGGGCTCTGCACAATCGGCTCACCGCGCACGTTAAAGGAGGTGTTGACGATTACCCCGCACCCGGTCTTCTCTTTGAATGCTTCGATCATCTCGTGGTACAGCGGGTTTGTCTCCTTGTGCACCGTCTGGATGCGTGCCGAATAATCTACGTGCGTTACCGCCGGGACCTCCGAACGTACCACATTGAGCTTGTCGATCCCCCACAGGCGCGCTTCGCCGTCGGTCATTTTCCGCCTGATCTTCTCATCCACGTACGCGACCATCAGCATGTACGGCGAGGGACGGTCCAGCTCGAAATAATGCTCCAGTTCTTCCATAAGGACCGAGGGTGCAAACGGTCGAAAGCTCTCCCGGTACTTGATCTTCAGGTTCATCTGGGCCTGCATCTTCGGATTTCTCGCATCGCCGATGATCGACCTCGAGCCCAACGCACGGGGACCAAACTCCATCCTGCCCTGAAACCAACCAATGACTTTGCCTTCAGCGATGAGGTCCGCCACCCTGGTTGGCACCGCGCCGTCTCTGAGATACTCGTACGGGTATCCGTGAGCATCGAGAAACTGCTCAATTTGGGCTTCCGAATAGGCCGGCCCCAGGTAGGACCCGTACTGGAGGTCGTGCACATCATCGACCACCCGCTCGTTGTTCAGCAACTGATACCACACGAACAACGCCGCGCCGAGCGCCCCGCCCGCGTCGCCTGCCGCGGGTTGTATCCACACATCCTTAAAAGGCCCCTCTCGGAGTATCACCCCGTTACCCACACAGTTGAGCGCCACGCCTCCCGCGAGACAGAGATTTTCTTCTCCTGTCATCTTGTGTATATGGCGTGCCGTCTTAAGCATCACTTCCTCGGTAATGACCTGGACCGATTTCGCGAGGTCCATTTCTCGTTGCGTGACCGGGCTCTCAGGCTTGCGCGGAGGGCCCTCGAAGAGCCTTTCGAACGCCTTGCCGGTCATGGTCAGGCCGTACGGGTACGTGAAGTGCTCCGTGTTGAGCTTGAAGGAGCCGTCCTCTTTGATGTCAATCAGCTCCTTGCGGATCAGGTCCACGTACTTCGGCTCACCGTACGGGGCCAATCCCATGACCTTGTATTCGCCTGAGTTCACCTTGAAGCCTGTGAAGTAGGTAAATGCCGAGTACAAAAGCCCCAACGAGTGCGGAAACTTGATCTCGTACTCGATGCGCACCTTGTTTCCTTCTCCGACGCCCCAGCTTGTGGTGGTCCATTCGCCCACGCCGTCCATGGTCAGGAACGCCGCCCTTTTGTAAGGGGACGGGAAAAAGGCGCTTGCCGCGTGGGACTCGTGGTGCTCTGGAAACAGGATCTTGCCTTCATATCCGATGCTTTTCTGAATGAGCTTCGGAATGTGGAGCTTCTGTTTCAACCAGAGCGGCATGGCGATGAGAAACGACGCCAACCCACGCGGAGCATAAGAGATGTAGGTCTCCAGGAGTCGCTCGAACTTGATAAAAGGCTTGTCATAGAAGACCACGTAGTCGAGGTCGGTGGCCGTAAGCTTCCCCTCCTCGAGGCAGTATCGAAGCGCTTCGTGCGGGAAACGATAGTCGTGCTTAACCCGAGAAAAACGTTCCTGCTGAGCTGCCGCGATGATCTTTCCGTCTCTGACGAGACATGCAGCGCTGTCATGATAAAAGGCAGAAATTCCCAATATATTCATTGGCCTTCACCAGCGTTGATGCTCAATTCTTACCTGCGGCTATACTCGGGACCGACCGCTCAGTAATATAGCAGGCATCCGCTCCATCCTGAAAGGATATTTTCAAGTCAGGGACGCCAAGCTCCCCCGGGCGTTCTTTACCTCAAAGGAAACCCGAGGGCAAGAGGGTGAAAGCCATGACTCGCTACAACCGAGCAATGGCTACCTGAAGGGGACTTCGATTGATAATCAATCCTTCTTCTCCCGTGGTGTTGTGGTATAAGGGAGACCACTTCGCTGGAAACAGCGAGCGGAGCAAAGGATCAACCATGACAACCGAACGAATCATCACGGCCGACCCGATGCCCGGTGAGACGGACGCGGATCGGACGCTTCGGCCTCGGACTCTCGGCGATTACATCGGACAGGAGCGGATCAAAGAGAACCTCAAGGTCTTTGTGCAAGCTGCTTCTGCCAGGGGCGAGGCGCTCGATCACCTTTTGTTTCATGGTCCTCCGGGCCTTGGCAAGACAACCCTTGCGTATATCATCGCCCGCGAAATGGGCGTTCAGATCCGAACAACGTCCGGGCCGGTTGTGGAGAAACCCGGAGACCTGGCAGCAATACTGACGAACCTTGAAAGCCGCGATGTTCTGTTCATCGATGAAATTCATCGCCTCTCGCCGGTCGTGGAAGAGATCCTCTATCCCGCGATGGAGGATTTCAAGCTCGACATCATCATAGGCCAAGGACCAAGCGCTCGGACTATCAAACTAGACCTTGCGCCGTTCACCCTTATCGGAGCGACGACGCGAACCGGCTTGCTCACCAATCCGCTCAGAGACCGGTTCGGCATTGTCTTTCACCTGGATTTTTATTCGGTGGAAGAATTGGAGAGGATCGTGATGAGATCGGCCATGCTGCTGGACGTGGCCATCGACGAGGAGGGAGCTCGCGAGATAGCCGCACGCTCCAGGGCCACGCCTCGCGTGGCTAACCGCCTTACGCGCAGGGTGAGGGACTTCGCCCAGGTCAAGGGAAATGGGCGGATCGACAGGGAAACCGCACGGATGGGACTGGACATGCTGGATGTGGACCAACTCGGCCTGGACACCATGGACCGCAGGTTCATTGAGGCCATCCTGTACAAGTTCGACGGGGGTCCGGTCGGCATCGAAACGCTTGCCGCCGCGTTGGGAGAAGAAAAGGACACGCTGGAAGACGTGTACGAGCCCTACCTCGTTAAAGAAGGATTCGTGGACCGCACCCCTCGCGGTCGAGTCGCGACCAGACGCGCGTTCGAGCACTTCGATAAGAAGGGCGGCCCAACGAGACAGGCGAGCATGTTCTGAGCTTGCAGTGACCCGAAGGAGGCAATGGGAGACCGGATACGAGTCCTGGATGAGGCGGTTATCAACCGGATCGCGGCCGGAGAAGTGGTGGAACGCCCGGTCTCGGTGGTGAAGGAACTCGTCGAGAATTCCCTCGACGCAGGCGCCCATACGATCCAGGTGGATATCGAGAGCGGAGGACGCAAGCTCATCCGGGTTCGAGACAACGGGACGGGTATGAGCCACGACGACGCGTTCCTCGCGCTCGAAAGACATGCCACCTCCAAGCTCCACACGGAAAAGGACCTTGTCGGCGTCTCCACGATGGGCTTTCGTGGTGAGGCGCTCGCCAGTATCGCGTCCGTGTCCAGGCTCCGGTTGATTACTTTCGACGGCGAGGATTCCGCGGGCACGGAACTCGTGATGGAAGGAGGGGTCTTCCGCAAATCAGAGCGCGTCGGTGTCGATCAGGGGACCGTCGTCGAGGTGCGCAACCTCTTCTTCAATGTGCCGGTCCGCCGAAGGTTCCTGAAAGGGCCGGGCATCGAGGCAGCGCTCATCGGGGAATTCGTCACGAAACTCGCGCTCGCCAATCCGGAAGTGGCTTTTACGTACCGTGAAGACGGAAGGGTGAAGATAGATACGCCGGGCGTAAAATCGACTCTGGAGCGCATCCACACCCTGTACTCTCGCGATGTGCGCGACAACCTGATTGAAGTGGACCATTCCGTTGACGAGGTCCGACTGCATGGGTTTGTCGGCCGTCCGCCCTATGCTCGCTCCAACATGCGTTCCGTGATCACCTTCGTCAATCGCAGGGCCGTTAGAGACAGGCTGATCAACAGCGCGGTCTCCCGCGCGTTTGCCAATCTCATGGAACGCAACCGGTTTCCCCTCGCCATCCTCTTCCTAGAACTACCGCCGGACCTGGTTGACGTCAACGTGCACCCGCAGAAGGCCGAAGTACGCTTCGTCAGGCCCCAGGAAGTATTTAACGTGATCGCTGACGGCGTGCACCTGGCCCTCATCGGCGCGCCGTTCAACGTGCCTCGCGGCCCCAAGGAGCCGATCTTCCCCGTTTCGCCTACCACGCCGGTGCACAAGCACCTCCGGGAAGAGAAGGAAGCGAGGACTCCGGCAACTCCCGAGGTCCCCTGGATGCCTGCCCCTGCGCCCCAGGCTGCTGCCGCGCCTCTTGCCGAGCCCCGTGAACCTGCGGGTCGATTCTCCTCTCTCGGTATCTTGGGAGCGATCCCTGGTTCTTTCCTCGTGTTGCACGACGACGAGGGGCTCATTGTTCTGGACCACCACGCGGCTCACGAGCGTATCCTGTTCGAGGAATTGATGCATTCGGAAGAAAAGGGCTCCCGATTCGACAGCCAGGACCTCCTCATCCCGACTGTTCTCGAGTTCTCCGCGGTAGAAGCCCGCGCATTGGGGACCCATCTCGATCTGCTGCGACGTATGGGGTTTTACCTAGAGGAATTCGGCGAAAAGGACTTCGTGGTAAAGAGCGTTCCTTCGTGGCTCGGGAACGTCGATATGGCGGAGTTTTTCGACGGTCTCGTTCAGGTGGCCCTCGATACCGGGCACAGGGGGCACCCCGAGCAGCTTGAAGAAGAGCTGCTCAAGAGCATGGCCTGCAAGGCCGCGGTCAAAGAGACCAGCTCCCTTCGCCCTGAAGAAATAAGGGCCCTCTTGAAGGACCTGGACCGCTTGGGTGCCATTGAAGTCTGCCCGCACGGCCGACCGTTCGTTGTACGCTTCCCGTTCAGTGAAATCCGGAGAAAGATGGGGAGAAAGTAGAGCAGATTGCGACTACAGGCTGTGGCCGTTCACATTCGAGATGCTAAACTGGGGTGGCTTTTCGCAAAAGTTCTCCTCCGTCCTTCTTGTAGGGGCGCACGGTGTGCGCCCGCATCACAGCGATCACACGTGTCCTATACCAGCCCTTTGTTGACCCGTACCGACGCTGCGGACCGCGGCCCCCAAGGGCGAACGCCGTTCGCCCCTACAGACGGTTAGGGAATGACCACGAACTCGTTTCTTCTCGTTCCCAGGCTCCGGCCTGGGAAAGCCTGTCGTCCGGGCCCTGCCCGGACATCTCCCAAGGTTGTGTGAAGGCCTTGTGGAGGCGGAGCCTCCCAATTAGCGTTCCCAGGCTGGAGCCCGGGAACGAGAAAAAACCCGGAGCTACGGTCCTTGCCAAGATTCTTGGCCGCTGCCGACGCCCGAGAAGAGAGTGTAGAGCCAATCCAGATTGGTGGGACAGGCGTCTGAGGCTGTCTCAAAAGTATGGTCCGCGTGATTTCGTAGGTAGGGGCGCTTCGAGAAGCGCCCTGATTTCGGGCGGTTCACGAACCGCCCCTACACACCATGTACGTGAATCAGGGGTTTCCAGCGTTGTGTCCAGGCATTAGGGGAGGCGGAGCCTCCCGGTCGGCGTTCACAGGCTGGAACCTGAGAACAAGAACAAATCGTGTGACATGCTTTCATCCGGTCACTTAACCATCGTTTTGAATACTCCGAAGACCTTGATCGTTCGTGACAGTTTTTCACCCTTTTTCTTCAATATCTCAATGTTTATCGGGTCGATATGCTTCGATACGCACTCAAAGTCAATCTTGCCTTTGATCACATCACCCTTCTTGTACACCTTCTTGTCCAGAATCAACATTTGCCGTGTCGTCGTGTACGTAAGGGCACCGAAATCGCGAACAATCCAGTACTGACACGAGAACTTTCCATTCCTGATCCGCACTAGCAGTGAATCATCAAATGCTGGGGTTTTCTTATGGAAAAGGAGGTCCATCGCATGCTCGTCAAGTAACTTGGCTTCACAGAAATTGACCGGATGTTTGCTCCCGTATGATGTGGAATAACACCTGGCCGTATTTCTTAAGACTGGCCTACCATCTCGGCAAGTTGCACATTCCTTACATCCATCCGGACAAGTCCACTCTCTTAAATCACCGCACATTCCCTCTACGAACAGCGACAGCCATGAATCACAAGGATCCTTGAGTATCAAGACCGGCTTACCATCTCGGCAAGCTACAGGTTCTTCAGTTCCACCCGGACAACTCCACAGGTCTGACTCGAAGAACTTATCCCTCAGCTTCGGATCGTAATTAACCTTAGAGGACATCTGCTCAGGCTGCCTCGGCGGAGGTTGCCATTTGTCATAGCCAAAGCCATAACCGAGGAGCAACAGGGCCAGGATAAGCCCCAATAACATCCATTTGAGTGGTCGGCTGCTCATCGAGGTCCTCCAGGACGTGGACTTCAACGGTGGTTGATGTGGCTTCGTGTAACTCTTTAGTTACGAGGGGAAAGGGATCCGCGGCGAACCTGTCATTGCGAGCGCAGCGAAGCAATCTCCCAAGCTGTGAAGCTCGCAGTCTGGAGATTGCTTCGTCCCCCTGATCGAGTCCGGGGTCCTCACAATGACAATCTTCCCCCGCGTAACTGAGGGGTCACGGCTTCGTTTTCCTTCGTTCCCAGCCCGAGCCCGGGAACGAGAAAGTCCGCATCAGGCGCGCTCTAAGGCGCGACCCGTCTGCCGCGGGATTCCTTGTCAGAACGCGGATCAGCCTCCCCCTTCCCTGCGTCGCTCATACCCCAGAACTCCTGCGCTTTCCGCAATATGCCCTCAGCCCACTGCGGCGTTCCCAGGGCATGCACGTGGACGTACGTGGCCAGGACATTCTCCGTGCAGATTCCGTCGCGCTCGCCGTCAAAGCCGTGGCCTCTCATGATCCGAAACGCGCATTGAATGTCGGCTCGGTCGATCCCGGTAACACAGGAGTAGTGAAACTCGTGGCCGGTGAGCACGGTCCCGATGGGGTAGAATGGGTTGGGAGCACAAACCTCCACCTTGATGTACCCGTGGCCTTGAGGCTGTCTCTTGAGGACCGTTTCCACCGGCAAAGCCCCCACCATGGGATAAGAATCAGAGTCAATGACCAGATTACGCGAAAGGTACATGAGCCCGCCGCATTCAGCATATACCGGGAGGCCTCTTTGAATCTCCTTTCTCAGCGATTCCCTGAACGTATTGTTTTGGGCCAATCTCGAGGCGTGCGTTTCAGGGAAGCCGCCTCCGATGTAAAGCGCGTCTACATTCGGCAGCTCGCGGGCCTCGAGAGCGCTGACCTCCACGATGCGAGCGCCTGTTTTTCCGAGTGCTTCCAGATTCTCCGGATAGTAGAATTGGAACGCAGAATCCCTTAAGACGCCGATCAGCAACCCCGTTTGCGACGTCTCGCGTGGTCCAAAGAATGGATGAATCGCGGGTGGGAGCCTAAGGGCCGGCGCGGCCCGCGCGATCTCAAGCAGGCGGTCCAAGTCGATGCATTCCTCCGTGACGCGTGCCGCGGATTGCACGAATTCTGAAGCCTGTGGGTGCTCGTGCCACGGCAGAAGACCGAGGTGCCTCTGAGGAAGGTTCTCCAGGGCCAGCTTTTGCACCGATCCGATGACCGGCACACCGGTTGCGTTCTCAATGGATTCTGTGAGCACCTTTTCGTGCCGAGCCCCACCCACGCGGTTGAGGATGACCCCTTGAAGGTCAAGCTGAGGATCCAGCGCTTTACAGCCCAGCACCAGCGCGGCCGCTGTGCGGGTCATCTTGGTGGCGTCAATCACCAGGACCACGGGAGCCCTCAAAGCTTTGGCCAATTCCGCGGTGCTGTAGCTGCCGTCGGCATCGACTCCGTCGAAGACTCCGCGGTTTCCCTCTATTATGGCCGCCTGCTTGCCGCTTGATCGTTTCAGGAAAGAGGCCCGCACAATATCCGTGTCAAACAGGTACGAGTCAAGGTTGTGGCAGTCGGTCCCCGCGGCAAGCCCAAGCCACCCGGCGTCGATGTAATCAGGCCCCTTCTTGAAGGCTGCAATAGACAAACCCCGCTGTCGAAGCGCCGCGACGATTCCTACCGCAATGAGCGTCTTTCCCGCGCCTCCTCGGTGCGCCGCGATGACTACTCGGGGAATTTCTGTTGTCTCGGTCATAAATAACTCATACCACATTCAGAACGATTTGGAATTGGATCCTCGCCGATCTATGGACTGTAAGGCAGGTCTCGGAATGCCCTGTACACCTCTAGAATGTGTTGTACAAGGTTTTCTCGAATCACCGGGACGTCAGGAGCGTCATCATCGTACGCGGCCACAACAAGGCCGAAAAGCTCGGCAAGCTCCGAGGGAGACATCTCTCGCATGCTCCGGAGAAACTCGTCAGGCAGGGTGCGACAGTACGGGTCCTGCCGGGCCTTTTCGTGTAATGCATCGAGAAATCCCCGTATCGTTGCATCCAGGCAATGGCCGCCGGCCCAGCAGACTTCGCCTATACCGTCGATCCGGTCCAAACGCATCCGTACCGAGAGATTGGCAAAGAAAAGCTGGAGAGCTGTCATAGGGTTGTCGGGAGATTTCGCCTTGAAGACCACGCGAGGCGCATACTGCCTCGCTGCTATGAGTTTCACGCGAATGTTACCTACGGGCCGGCCCACCACAAAATCCCCTGAAGCATGATGCCACGGAGACACCTCGCGGAAGGTCTTCACATCATAGTAGGTAGTGAGAATATACGCAGCCTGCCGGAAGATCTCTGCTGTCACAGACCTGGAAACCGCGCCATACCCTTGATCGCCGTCCCATAGCACCAAGCGGGTTGAATCTTCTTGGCCCGTTCGCGACAAGTGGAACTCGTGATAACTTTCCAGCCACTCGGCAAGGAACATTGCCGGCCTCGCAACCCCTTCCTCCTCGCTGCCGAGGCGCCCCGAGCACATGAAATATACTTCAGGAACAAACCCTTGCGTCTGTCCTCGTGCGAGGTTCCTCAACGTGCGAAACTCCCTCGGGAGCCGGGCCCTGCCCCGGTTCGTCAGCGCAACATTCATCACAAAAGAGAATACACCTGACGACGTGACTGCTCGGATCCGTGCGGGATGGTAATCGCTCCCATGTTTCTCGGACCTTATCTCAATGCGTTCAACGCGGGTCCTAGGATTCGCGCCCCTTCTTACCAGGGCAACCCTGAACGAGCGCCAGTGGTTCAAGATCGCGCAGCGGATCGTATCGAGGTAATCACTGTATGTTATTCCACCACCATCCGCTTCGTGACCGCCGTCGAGGACGAGCGGAAGCAGTGCTTGCAGCCTCCCTCCCGAGATCAGAACATGCCCTGACCTTGGGTGAGGAGAGAACGCGATAGAGGGAATTTTTTCACTGCTCATGATCATGAATCAGTATCCGGCAAGCCGCGGCGCCTCGGTCCACTTGGTTGTTCTTGACAATCGAGCTTATCTTCATGGTATAGATTACTCCAATCCGAACGGCGATTCGTTGTCAAGGGGGTTCACCTTATCCTCTCCTGGCGAGAACCACGATTTGCCACGAAGGGCGAGAATTCTCAGTGATGGCACCGGGGCTGGGGACCCCGAAGAGGTATGTTTCACGGAAAGGAGGCGCATACATGGCTGATTATTACATTACGATCTTCTTGGACGACGAGAAGCGGAAAGTCATTGAACAGGCCGGCCTGGGAGACCAGATCGTCGAGATAGGCGGTAAGAAGGCCATCCAGGTTGGCATGAGTCAGAAGGAACAGAAAAAACTGATCAAAGGGTATCCTGACCTGAAGTTTGACTCGTCGAACGCCTGCGTGCTACCGGAAAATGCTGAAGCCACCTTGATGGGCTTCATTACCAGCGCCAAGAGCCTGGACGTTATCAAAGCCGCGATCATGAAGCTGTACAACCCTCTGGCAGGGAAGGAACTGCGCAGCAAGACGTTCTAGGACAGCTAGCCGGCTCTTCGGCATTCGGAGGTATCTGTTCGGCTTCACGGGGAAGATGCGGCTGGTGTGAGTGGATATATATGATTTGAAGACCGATCGATCTCAATCGATCCGGCCGGGCCGCAGGGACGAAGTAAGCATTCACTTACGTTTGAGACAACTCCCGATGCCGGTCCTAGTGAAGTGTTTGACGTGGAGAATAGAAGTTATTACATAGAGTAAGTGAAGTGTTGCGGGAGGAAGCACATTTTTCTTGACGAGGTCCAGTGGGCTGAACTAAAATCCAGCGGATGTGCGTCTGGGTAATCTGAACCTTTCTCGTTCACTTAACCCGCCGAGTAAAGCAGTGTCGTCGATTCCCGGGGACAAGCGATCAGGGAGGAGATCTGCGTTCTGGACTATGTTATTGCCGCAGCGGTGAGTCCGCACGGCAGCCATCGGTACTATTTCAGAAAGAAGGAGGCTTTAATGGCGAAACATAAGACCCCTATGCTTGATGAGCTGGAAAAAGGTCCGTGGCCCAGCTTTGTTTCCGACATCAAGCATCAGGCGGAAAAGGGGAAACAGGCTGTGAAGGACGCGCCCGACGATCTGTTGGGAATACTAGAACTCTCCTACGCGGACCGAGTTACCCACTGGAAGCATGGAGGTATCGTTGGGGTATTCGGATACGGCGGAGGCGTGATCGGACGGTATTGCGATCAGCCGGAAATGTTCCCGGGTGTAGCTCACTTCCACACCATCCGCGTTAACCAGCCCGCGAGCAAATTCTACTCCACCGAATTTCTCCGTGGACTGTGCAACCTTTGGGAGAAGTACGGCAGCGGCCTGACCAACATGCACGGCTCGACCGGTGACATTATTCTCTTGGGCACGACCACCGACAACCTGGAGCCGCTGTTTTACGACCTGACCCACGAGCTGAACCAGGACCTGGGCGGATCGGGGTCCAACCTGCGGACGCCGAGTTGTTGTGTGGGCAAATCCCGTTGCGAGTGGGCTTGTTACGATTCGGAAGAATGCTGCCACGAGATGACGATGGAATTCCAGGACGAGCTGCATCGGCCGGCCTTTCCGTATAAGTTTAAGTTCAAGTTCGACGCGTGTCCCAACGGATGCGTGGCCTCCATAGCCCGGGCCGACATGTCGGTTATCGGTACCTGGAAAGACGACATCCGGATCGACCAGGGAGCAGTCGCGGCCTACGTGGGCGGCGAACTCAAGCCCAACGGCGGTGCTCACGCCGGCAAAGATTGGGGTAAGTTCGACATCGTAAAAGAAGTGATCAGCCAGTGCCCCACCGAGTGCATGTGGATGGACGGCAAGAAGCTCATGATCAACAACAAAGAGTGCAACCGGTGCATGCACTGCATCAACGTGATGCCTCGGGCCCTGAGAATCGGGACCGACACCGGCGCGTCGGTGCTCTTTGGCGCCAAAGCCCCCATTCTCGAGGGCGCTCAAATGTCCACCCTGACCGTTCCTTTCATGCCCATGGAGCCCCCGTACGAGGAACTCAAGGAGCTTATCGGGAAGGTCTGGGACTGGTGGATGGAAGAAGGCAAGAACCGCGAGCGCCTGGGCGAGCTTATCCAGCGAGAATCCTGGCAGAAGTTCCTGGAGGTTATCGAGATGGAGCCTGACCCCAGGATGATGCGTGAACCGAGGTCTAACCCCTACATCTTCTGGAGAGAGGAAGAAGTTGAGGGCGGCTGGACGCGCGACATCACCGAATTCCGCAAGAAACACCAGAGGTAACAGGAGGTTACGACCATGCCTTACGATCCCAATGAACCGCTAAAGGATCGAATTACAGATATAGGTCCTCGTTATTACCAGGATTTTCTTCCGCCTGTCGTCAAGAACAACAGAGGAAAGTGGCTCTACCACGAGATCATAGAACCGGGTGTCCTCGTTCACGTGTCCGAGACTGGTGACGAAGTGTACACCATCCGCTGCGGAGGCGCACGCCTCTTGAGTATCGAATTCCTCCGGGAGATTTGCGACATAGCGGACAAACACTGCGATGGGTTCATGCGTTTCACTACCAGGAACAACATTGAGTTCATGGTAGACAAGAAGGAAAAAGTAAAACCTCTGCTGGATGACCTAAAAAGCCGCAAGTTCGCGGCCGGGTCGAACAAATTCCCGGTAGGCGGGACCGGCGCAGGGGTCACCAACATTGTGCACACCCAGGGTTGGGTGCATTGCCATACCCCGGCCATCGACGCTTCAGGCGTAGTTAAGGCGGTCATGGACGGCCTCTTTGAGGACTTTGGCAAGATGCGCTTGCCTGCTCAGGTTCGGGTGTCCCTCGCCTGCTGCTTGAACATGTGCGGAGCGGTTCACTGCTCCGACATCGCCATCCTCGGGATCCATCGCAAGCCGCCTATGGTTGACCATGAGTGGATCGACAGAGTCTGCGAGCTTCCCCTGGCGATTGCGGCGTGCCCCACTGCGGCCATCAAGCCGGCAAAAACAGCTGAGGGACTCAAGACCCTCGATATCAACTATGACCGCTGCATGTTCTGCGGTAATTGCTTCACCATGTGCGCGGCCATGCCGTTGGCCGACGATGTGGGAAGCGGCATAGCCATCCTCGTCGGCGGGAAGATCTCCAACAGAAAGAGTGCTCCCAAATTCTCCAAGGTGGTCATCCCCTTCATCCCGAACGAGCCGCCACGGTGGGAGACGACCGTCAAAGCGGTGAAGAACATCGTGGATGTGTATGCAAAAGGGGCCAAGAAATATGAGCGTATCGGAGAGTGGGCTGAGCGGATAGGTTGGGAACGATTCTTCGAGAAGACCGGCATTCCCTTCAGTCATCACCTCATCGACGACTATCGATTCGCCTACACCACCTGGCGCACATCTACGCAGTTTAAGTTCTAGGTGTGGGCAAGGAGCTTTCCATGACCGATGAAGAAGCAAAAAAGGCTATAGTTGAGGCGCTGACCAAGAAGTCAGGCAGCAAGACGAAGTTCTACCTCAAAGACTTCTACGCGATGATCCCCGACTTCAAGCCCCGTGAAGTCAAGAACATCGTCAACAAGATGGTTCAGGAAGGCCTGCTCGAATACTGGTCCAGCGGGAGCACTACGCTGATCGGGCTCAAAGGCTCGGGCAAGCAGCACACGGAAGAGGACTAGGACGCTTGCCGGCCCCGTTACCGGCTTGGTCGGCAGATCGGGTGATACGAAAGCAGAGGGGGGCTACGGCCCCTCTCACTATTAGTTTGCTCTGGACGAGTTGAGGCCCGTTGCGGTTTCTGCTCGTTCCTACGTCACGTCCTGTCTCCTCACGGAATCGAAACCCAACGTCACGGGTGCAACTGACTGCGTTTCGACTTGGTCGGATTCTCGACGAGCAACCATCCATTTACGGCAGTTGATATGGCTTAACCTGCCACAGGAGGGGAAGTGCTTATCTTGTTCTCTATGGCATCCAGGCGGGCTCGGACGGTGTCCATCTCATCCGCGTAGTGGAGCATGGTATCGTTGACTATTCCGGCAAATCTCTTCAGGTCCGCGTCCAATTGATCGAAGCGGTGGAACAACTGCTTGTGATGTTCCGCATTGCTCTTCACGAGAGAAGAGAGCGCGTCTTCCACAACATCCAGACGGCTTTCAATTTTGTCCATTCGCAGTTCGATAGCCTCAAAGCGTTGGTCGATAGCCTCAAAGCGTTGGTCGATGTCGTCAAAGCGTTGGTCGATAGCCTCAAAGCGTTGGTCGATGTCGTCAAAGCGTTTGTCTATGCCTTCAAACCGTTGGTCAATGACCTCAAAGCGTTTGTCGATGGTGTCAAAGCGTTTGTCTACGGCGTCAAAGCGTTGATCAACCTGCTCAAAACGACGATCACTTTCCTCGAACCGCGCTTCGAAGGATGTGCGCATCTCCCGGACTTCGTCCTCTAGCGTCTCAAAGCGCGCCTCAAAGGACGTTCGCATCTCCCAGACTTCGTCCAGGAGCGACTTAAAGCGATGATCCATCCCCTCAAAGCGACGATCAATTCTCTCAAAATGATCATCACTTTCGGCAAAGCGCGCTTCGAAGGACGTTCGCATCTCGCGGATTTCGTCCCTGATCTGGATAAGCACCTGGGTAGTGAGATCTTGAGGCAATTGGTCGGTCATGGTTGCCCGTTGGATGAAGCAGGGGGGATAGAGAGTCTCGTGCAGAATAGTGCCGCCTCAAGGGGATGTCAAGCAGGAAAGACGTTGAGACAACGCTGTGATATTAACATGATACGCTTAACTTCTTAAGAACCGTGGACGAAATTCAGGCGGTGACGATCTCATATTGGTCTTGATTCAGATTGGGATCGGGATTGAGTTGGACTTTTGTCATGTGCTTCCGCTGAATTCTTTCCAATTCGTCGCTGGCTTCTTCGAGGAGCAGATGGACGACTTCGGGATGAGCAGTGACCGTCACCGACGCTGCGTGCTCATCGGCCAACTCCCGAGCGACTGCCCTGATGATCTCGTAACAGACGGTAGTCCGGGACTTGATGAAACCTTTGCCCTCGCAATGCGGGCACTGCTCACAAAGGGTCCGGGTTAGGCTTTCTCGCGTGCGCTTCCGGGTCATTTGCACGAGGCCGAGTTCCGAGATCTTCAAGATGTTGGTTTTCTGTTTGTCTTTCTTGAGAGCCTCCTGCAGCGCATTGGTGACCTTTTCCCGGTCCACGGCCCTGTCCATATCGATGAAGTCGACGATAATGATGCCGCCGATGTTTCGTAGACGCAGCTGGTACGCTATTTCCCTGACCGCCTCCAGATTGGTTTTGAGGATTGTCTCCTGAAGGTTCCTCTTCCCTACGAACCGTCCGGTGTTGACGTCGATGGCCACGAGGGCTTCCGTGAAGTCGATGTTGATGTACCCTCCGGACTTCAGCCACACCTTTCGTCCCAGGGCCTTATTGAGCTCCATTTCGATGCCGAAATAATCGAAGATCGGCTCTTCCCCATCGTATTGTTCCACCCAAGGCTTCAGTGAGGGCATAAAGGTGTCCATGAATTCCAGGATTCGCTGGTATTGTTCGGTGGAATCGACCACCAGGCGGTCCACATTTTCCGTAAACAGATCTCGCACCCCGCGCAGCGAGAGGTCGAGATCTTCGTACATGAGCGACGGCGCCGGGACTTTCTTCTCTTTTTCAAGTATCCGCTGCCACGTGCCTTGCAGAAACGTCATGTCGGCCTGCAGTTTCGCGGATCCCTCGTTTTCACTGACGGTTCGAACGATAACACCGCAGTTGGGTGGTTTGATGGCTGAAATAGCTTCTCTGAGCCTCTGGCGTTCCTGCTCGTTTTCGATGCGCCTGGATACGCCGATATGGTCGACAGTGGGCATATATACCAGATGTCTCCCGGGCATCGATATATGAGAGGTTACCCGAGCCCCTTTGCTCCCAAGCGGTTCTTTGGAAATCTGGACAAGAATGTCCTCCCCTTCCCGAATGAGGTCCTCAATGGGAACATCCACGGGCACATGTTCGTTGATACTCTCCTCCAGCGGTTCGGAATCCTCTTCGGGCTCCTGATTGTCCTCCTCGTCGACAATAAAGTTGAGATCGTGGAAATTTCTATGAATGTCACCCACGTAGAGGAACGCTGCCCTCTTGAGCCCGATGTCTACGAACGTGGCCTGCATGCCTGGGAGCACCTTGATCACACGCCCTTTATAAATGTTGCCGACAATTCCCCGTTCGCCTTTGCGCTCCACGTGGAACTCTACAACTTGGCCGTTCTCCACAAGGGCCAGCCGCGTTTCCCGGTCCGTGACGTTGAGGATAATTTCATTGGTCATCGGGGGGCCACCTCAACGGCAGCTGACGGTTGTCCAAACTCCACGGCTGTCTTGATTATGTTCATCGATCTCACTTCTTCCCTGCTTCGACCCAGAATGGCCGCAATAGCATCCAGCGGGTTGATTGACCCTGACGGACCGGATTTGATGACCATTGTCACACCGGAATCGGATAACTCGAGCTTTTCCACAGACGCTCTCAGGTCCATGCTTCTCGTCTTCCCTTTGCGTTTAACTTCAATCGGGAACGTCTCTCGAGCATTGAATGCCCGTATCTTGTCGCGCATCTCGTCGGATGAAACGGAACCAAAAGATCTGATCTCGTAGCTAACCTGTTGGATTTTAGCAGAAACCGGCGGTTCGCTCAAAGAGATTTCCGTCAGCTCCATTAACGCAAAGCCCGCGGGGAGATTTCGGCTCAAGGCTTCCCCCACCGTTGACGGGTTCGCGTGCTGATTGACAACATCGAAGTCCACGTACTCAGCGGTACTTTCCACCCCGAGACTGAGCGGAGGCGAGAATCGCAGCTTCGGGTGAGGATGAAAGCCCTTCGAATAAGCCAACTTGATTTCAGCTCTTCTGAAAGCTCGGTGAAACGCGCGCACGACGTCGTGATGACTGAGAAATCTCATTTTGCCCATCTTGGCGTACCTGAGCCGAAATCGCTGCTGTTTGTATTCCGCAGTCTGTTTGTATTCCGCGGAGTCGCTTCTTTGGAACTGAACAACGGGAGGCGTAGCTTTTCTTGGATAGATGTGCTCGAAATCGCAGACCCCGCATCCCTCGCAATCTCCACGACGGCAGTCCCCTGTGGGTTCCTCCGCCAGTGCTCGATTCCACTCCCTTAGCAAATAGTCGGGATCCACGCCGGTATGGATAAAGCTCCAGGGGAGCTCTTCAGTCGTATCCCTTGCCCGCAGGTATCCCTCCGGATCAAGACCGCTCATCTCAAAGGCTTCCATCCACGCATCCCACTTCAAGCGCTCGTGCCATCCGTCAAAGCGCGCCCCCGCGCGGAAGGCTTGTGCAATGACCTCCGCGAGACGTCCGTCTCCTCGCGCCAAGATGCCTTCGAGGTAAGACGCTCGCGGGCTGTGGAACTTCACCTGAGCCCAGCCCTTTCGGAAATATCGCTCGATGTAAGCTTGACGGCGTCGCGTTTCCTCGATGGAGATCTGAGCCGTCCACTGAAAGGGCGTGTGGGCCTTTGGCACGAACGTGGACAAGGCGGCCGTGACCTTTCCACCTCTCGCCCACTTGGAAGCCTTCCGTACCAGCCCGACTATGCCGTCGAGGTCTTCGTCCGTCTCAAGGGGAAGGCCCAGCATGAAGTAGAGCTTCACCGCCTGCCATCCGGCCTGGAAGGCCGTGGAGACCGCCTTTTCGAGGTCTTCTTCCGTGTTTCCCTTATTAATGACCCGACGCAGGCGTTCGGTTCCCGCCTCCGGAGCCAGGGTGAAACCTGTCTTGCGCACTTTACGAATTTGTTCGGCCATGTCCTGCTCGAAGGTCTCGGTCCGAAGAGACGGAAGAGAAATGGCCACCGTGTCGCGGCCGAGCTCTTCGGACAGGGTGCGCAAAAGGTGCCCGATGCAAGAGTAGTCTCCGGAAGAGAGCGAGAGAAGAGCGACCTCTTCCCAACCGGTCGATCTGAGGCTCCTGGAGGCCATCTTCATGACGGTATCGGCTTCTCTCTCTCTTACCGGGCGGTAGAGAATGCCTGCCTGACAGAAGCGGCAGCCACGTGTGCAACCTCGCGCGATCTCGACCGCTACGCGGTCGTGTACGGTCTCACAATAGGGAACGATCAGGCCGTCGGGCGCTTCCACCATTTCAAGATCGGCCAGTATGCGCCTGCCAACCCACTCGCCTGCCGCGTGAAGGGAAGGGACAAAGATCCCTGGCAATCCCTTCCATCGCTTCAGCAATTCATCTCTCGAAGCCCCATCGTTTTTCCATTGGATGAAGACATCGGCAAGCTCCAGGATAAGCTCTTCCCCGTCACCTATCGCAAAGGCGTCGAAGAAAGGTGCCATCGGTACAGGATTGAACGCGACAGGCCCCCCCGCAATGACAAAAGGGTGCTCCGGTCCACGATCGGAGGCTCCAAGAGGAATACCTCCAAGATCCAGCATCTGGAGCACGGTGGTCGCGCAGAGTTCATATTGAAGTGAGAACCCCACGATATCGAAACGCGCCAGCGGCGTACCTGTTTCGAGGCTCGTCAGTGGCGCCCCCTCTCTTCTTAACAGCTCCTCCATGTCGGGCCACGGAGCAAACGCTCTCTCCGCAGCCAAGTCCGGCCGGGCGTTCACGACCGAGTAGAGCACTTTCAGGCCGAGATGGGACATGCCCACGTCGTAGACGTCGGGGAACGCCAACGCGATACGAGCCTTGACATCGGCCGGATTCTTCCGCACCAGATTGATTTCTTGCCCTATATAGCGGGCGGGCTTCTGCACTTGCGGCAACAGGTTGTCCATCAGACCGGATCCACTGACCGGGCAGTCGCCAGTAAGCCCCGAGAGAGGCGATTTATTCGTCATATTTGAAATTCAACTCCCTAATCGGTTACCTTTGTGGTTGGATCAATGATAACATATTCCCTATGACTCGGAATCGAACCATCGCCCTCATCGTCTGGGTTGCGGTCACTGTTGCCGCTTTCGTAATAGGTATGGGGCTGTTGATCTTCGGAGACTATTTCGCGGAGAAGCACCGCCTCATCATGGTCTCCATCGCCATCGGCCCGGTAGCCATGGTGTCGGCGATGGTCGGCTACGGGGTCTGGTGGCTGGTTCTCCTCGTTCTCTCGCTTCTCCTGCCCGAGGAACGTCCGGATCAGTCTTGCTGAAACCTTGTCAGTGTGGCGCTTACAAAGGCCAAGTTGCGTCGAGCAGCGGAGGTGTCTCGCATGGATCGTTACAAACAGAGCCCGCTCTACGGGATCATGCATCCCAAGAGTATTGCTTTTTGGGGGGCTTCAAGCAACCCGACGGGAATGGGGAGCGTTCAGCTGGCTCAGCTACTCGCTCTTGGCTTTGAAGGCAAGGTCTATCCCATTCATCCAAAAGACACCCAGGTAATGGGTCTTGCAGCATATGCGACGCTGGAGGAAGTCCCTGAGCAGGTGGATCTGGCAGTAATGGTGGTTCCCACCTCCGTTGTCCCGGACGTCCTCGAACAGTGCGGCCGTTCCGGTGTTAAGCGAGCGATTGTCGTCTCCGCCGGTTTTGCGGAGATGGGAAGTGAAGGAGGCGAACTCCAGGAGCGGATAGTACGCATCGCTCGTCAGTACGGCATCACGTTCCTCGGACCGAATTGTATCGGGGTGGTCAACCCCCACATGAAGTTGAATACGACATTCTTCCCGTACGAAGCTTCTCCCGGGTTCATTGGAATCGCGTCCCAGAGTGGGAGCCTTGTCACCCAGATGTTCATGCACCTTGCCAAGTTCGGCCTCGGTTTCAGCCAGGGGTTCAGTGTGGGGAACGAAGCGCTCGTCGATGTCACCGACTGCCTGGAATATCTTGGCCATTGCCCGAATACCAAAGTTATAGCCCTCTATATAGAAGCGATCCGGCGAGGAAGAGAATTTGTCAAGGTGGCTCGGGAAGTCTCCAAGAAGAAGCCGATCGTGGCTTTTTACGTTGGGGGTTCCGCTGCTGGGAGCAGGGCAGGGCTGTCCCATACCGGCGCTCTCGCAGGACCCGACCCGTTGTATGACGCGGTCTTGAGGCAGAGCGGTGTGTTGAGGGCCGCCACCATCGAGGAACTCTTTGACATGTGCTATGTCCTGGGGAGTCAACCTCTGCCGGCCGGCGACCGGGTGGCAGTACTAACGCACTCAGGCGGACCCGGCGCGGCCGCGGCCGATGCCGCGGAACGGAGCGGCCTACGTTTGGCGGAATTCGGCCCCGAGACCCTGGAAGCCTTGCGCGTCGTGGTGCCGCATACCGCGAGCATCGGCAACCCGGTGGACATTACCTTTAGCCGCAATCCCAAGGACTACTCTCAAGTGGTGCCGCACGCCCTTTTAAGAGATCCGGGCGTCGATTTGCTCTTTATCTACGTTCTCATGCCGATGCATCGACTCATCATGTCGTTGCTGGGAAGGACTAGCGATCCGGCATCAGCCGAAGCTCTTGCAGACGGGTTCATTCGAGATCAGTCCGATGCCCTGGCAGGACTCGTGCCCATGGCAGGGAAGCCGGTGGTAGGTGCGTCTTTCTGTCCGAGGAGCGAGCCGTTCATACAGGAGCTTCAGGACAGGGGCTTCCCGGTCCTTTCAAGCCCAGAACGGGCCATGAAAGCACTCGCAGCACTTGCTCAATACGCGCGGTGGCGACACGCGGTTGCCGAGCGTAACGAGAAGCATCTCGCAAGCGTCGCAGTCTGACGGTTCGCGGCGACCCGGTCGTATACGGTTTCGCCTTCAAATTGCGACGAATTGTGGCCAGCTAAATGGAGCAAATTCCCCTTTCCTCCTCTTGTAGGGGCAACCGGCGGTTGCCCCAGAGAGGGCGACCACCGGTCGCCCCTACATGCGGGTTAGAAGGGATTTTGATTTTTGGTAGCGGTGCCGGAATTGGTACCATTTTGAACACAAGTCTATATTAGTCTCTTGGTAAGCCCGCACCCTCCGGGCAACCTTGAAGATGCCATTTCCATAGGGCGGCCCGCACTTTGAATCGAGAGGCCACGCTCTTGACTCGCGCGAGCGTCAACAGGGTCGCAGCACCAAGGACCAGCACATTGAGCGTGAGACTAACGAGTAAGACCGCCTTGAGGAATCCGGCTGAGCCGCTGCCGTAATGCTTCCTAAAGAAAGTGTAGCGCGACCTGTAGAACTCTATTCGGGCAGCGGCCTGATACAGTCCGGCCGTGGCTCCTTGAAGATGAACGGCACGCGCATGCGGTTCGTGGATCACGCCCCAGCCTCGCTGACGCATTGTGACCGCAAGGTCGGTCTCCTCGAGAAAGAAAAAATAGTTCTCGTCGAAGCCGTTGACTTGTTCCAGGGCTTGTTTCCGGATCATCATCACCGCGCCGATCAGGGCTTCCACCGGCTCAGCGCTCGACACAACGCGGTGCTTCCCCGGAAAACGAGAAGGAAAAAGGCGTTTCAGCAAGCTCCGGTTAAGCGTTTCCGTAGCCAGCGTAGGAACGGCCTCGTACGAGGTCTGTGGACTGCCGTCCTGGTTGAGCAGTTGCGGACCGACCATGCCGGCACGAGGGTCCTGGCTCAGCGTGTCGAGAAGTGTACGGGCGCAGTCAGGCTCCAACATGGCATCCGTGTTCACCAGCAGGAGAAAATCGCCGTGAGCTTCCCGTATGGCCACATTGTTCGCGGCCGTGAATCCGAGATTTCTGCCGGCCTCTATCACCTTGACCAGAGGGAATGCGCGCTTGACCCGCGGCACGGAATCGTCAGTGGAGCCGTTGTCCACCACAATCACCTGGGGCGGGACGTCCAGATGGGAACTGTAGATCCGGCCGAGGCAATGGACCAACAGGTTCGCGGTATTCTTATTGACCACGATTACCGACAACAAATGTGCTGGGGAGTTGGCCATGAGGGAATGTTACAGACTCGTTCCCAAAGAAGCAATTTCTGATGAAGTCTTTGGCTTGCCAACAGATCTTTCGAGGCTAGACAGGTATCCTATACTCCCAAGTGACGTGTGCTTGGAGGAAATTTGCGTCAGTCGCTTTCCTCCTCAGCCGTCTCGAGCCCACCTCGCCTGACCTGGAGCCAGATGCCCCACGCGATGCTCGCGAAGGCCAATATCATAAATGCGCAGGCAATGGGCCTTGAGAAGAAGATAAGCGGCGAGCCTCGGGAAATCACGAGTGACTGGGAGAGCGCGGTCTCCAGCATCTGCGCAAGCACGGCCGCGAGGACCATAGGGGCCATCGGGAACTTGAGTTTCCGCATCAGGTAGCCCACCACCCCAAACACCAGAGCCACCCACACGTCGAACATGAGGAAACGAATGGAATAGGCCCCTATCACCGAGAAGATGAGGATCAACGGCCCAAGCACGGGAAAAGGAATGGTGGCAATGCGTGCCCACATGCCTACCAGCGGGAGATTCAAGATCACACATATCACCTGGCCGATGTACATGCTCGCAATGACAGCCCAGACAAACTGGGGATTGGACTTGAACAACATCGGTCCCGGCTGCAGCCCATACATCATCAAGCCGCCCAGGAGAACGGCGAGGGCAGGGCCTGTAGGCAACCCGAACGCAAACAATGGCACGAAACCTGCGCTGGACGTGGCATTATTTGCGCCTTCCGGCGCGGCCACTCCTTCGATTGCCCCGTGACCGAATTCCTCAGGATGTTTTGACCATCGTTTTTCGACATCATATGCCACGAACGTGGTAACAGCAGGCGCGCAACCTGGCAGCAATCCCATAAAGAAACCGACCCCCGTGGAACGCAGCATGGCGCCCCAACAACGGTTCACGTCAGCCCATGATGGCATCCAGTGGATCTTCTTCTCGCCGACGATGGCCACGATCTTTTGCTCTACGTTGAAAAAGACCTCTCCCAGAGCAAACAAACCGATAATGATGCTGATGAAATTTATCCCGGCCATGAGATCCGAGGATCCAAATGTCAATCTGGAAGCGCCGGTCAAGGGATTCTGCCCAATGAGGGCTACGAGTAGCCCGAGACACGCCCCCATAAGGCCCTTGAGCAGGGCCTTTCCCGAGAGACTTATGACAAGGGTGAGCCCCATGAACATCAGCGCAAAATACTCAGGCGGCCCAAAGGCCAGTGCAAAATTGGAGAGGACCGGAGCAAAGAAAGTCAAGCCCACCAGCCCCAGGGTCCCTGCAACAAAGGACGATATCGCGGCAATGGCCAGCGCAGGCCCGGCGCGGCCTTGTTTGGCCATTTCATATCCGTCAATGGCCGTGGGGACCGACGACGCCTCTCCAGGGATGTTGACCACAATAGCCGTGGTTGAGCCGCCGTACATGGCGCCGTAGTATATGGCTGCCATCATGATTATTGCTGGTGTTGGGGAAAGAAATGTCGTCAGAGGAATGAGAATCGCGATGGCCGAAGAGGGTCCTATACCCGGCAGAACGCCTACAAGCGTCCCCACGATGCAGCCCACCAATCCCCACCAGAGATTCGCCGGCTCCAGCGCCGTCCAGAAGCCCTGGAGCAGAAAGTCCCACGAAAAGAACATAATGTGCTCCGGCGTCCGACAACCCGCTTGCCGATCCTAGCGGGCCCAAAAAGCCGCTGGGAAAGGCATCATGAGACCTTTGATGAACGCATATTCTATCACCAGTGCCGTCCCGGCGCCCACATATAAGGCAGGAAGGATTCGCCCGTCAAGATACCACACCAGGAATGCGGCAAATAGGAAACTCGCCAGGGCAGCACCGAGAGATTCAATCAAAGCCAGGTAACAGACCAAGCTTAAGAACGTCACGGCCAATCGAAACCATCCGTCGCGAGCCGGCCAGTCCACCGGCACAGGCTCACCCCTGTACCCATACGCCTTAATGCTCAGTCCAAGACCCGCAACCATCGTGGCACCCGCCAGGACAAGCGGGAGGGCCGAGGGCGGCAATACTTCACCGAACGAGGACTTGAGGCCCCACGCGGCAATCCCGACCACTAGGCCCAACGCGGTCAGAAACAGCCCGGCAACTATATCAGCGGATCTCTGTGTCCGCATGAAGACATCACGAGTCAGGAAACTGGGAGTGTGGGCTTCTCTCATCTTGGCTGCCTATTTCTTCATCTCACGGAACATTTTTGCATATGCCTCGGTCTGCTTGTCGAGGTAAGCCTTTGTCTCCGCTGCCCCCATCGCAAGTGGTACGAATCCTTGCTTCTTCATATCCGCCTGTATCTCAGGATTCTTGGCGATCTCAAGGAACGCGGCCTCCAATTTCTTGACGATTTCTGCAGGCGTCTTCGGCGGAACCACGACTCCCCGATCCACCGATTCCACCAGATCAAATCCAAGCTCTTTGAACGTCGGGACTTCTTCGAATCCTTCCATCTTACCGTCGGTGGCAAAAGCCAACACCCGTACCTTCTCTTTGAAGCGGGTCACGTCGTCAGAGAAGCACATCCCCGCGTCCGTATGCCCTCCCAGAAGAGCTGTGATTTGTGGAGCCGACCCGGTGAAGGGCACATAATTAAGCTTGATTCCGGCGAGCTTCTCGAACAGCATCGCGGCAAAATGGGGTCCTGAGAAGAAAGAGGAACCGCCGACGGAGAGCTTTGCCGGTTCCTTCTTGGCCGCTTCAATGAAATCCTTGAGCGTTTTGTACGGGCTTGACTCAGGCACGGCCAGCGACAAAGGCGTGCGCTGAAACAAAGCTACCGGGACCAGTTGTTCCGTCTTGTAACCCACGTCCTGCTGCAACGGCTGCAGAATCGTGTGCGGGATGTTGAACCCCGCGAAAAGGTACCCGTCGGGCTTGGCACGTACCAGTTCTCTCCACCCCAGAGCGCCTCCGCCACCCACTTTGTAGTCTATGAGTACCTGTTGTCCCAGGATCTTCGACAAATAAGGCTGCTGGCGCCTGGCCTCCCGGTCCGATTGACCGCCAGGATCAAACGTTATCAAATACGTCAACTGACGGGACGGATAAGACTGCTGAGCTTGACCCCAGGCCACGAGGCACTGGAGAAGTAGGCCTATCGACAGAACCACGACGAGTATTGCAGGACATCTTCGTCTCATGATTGGTCTCCTTGATGAATAGACCTTCCTGACTCACGGAAGCGAGCCCTTTTCTCACAAGCAGCTTCACCACAGAGAAGTTAAGAACAGCCTGATGTCGTTCAGTCTGCTGGAAGTAATATCAACGGAGAGATTAGATAGAAAACGACTCTGGCTGTCAACTGAAAAATCAAGATAACATGCCACTGTAGCGGCACAAGTGGGTACTCTTACCCGCCGATGCGGTTCATCCTCCCTTGGACCCCGCCGGCCGCCGCGCAATTGCCCAGAGGCTTTCTATTCACGGCGGACTGAATGATGCGCGCCAACTCTTCTTCGCTGGCCTCTTCCCTGAGAGCCGACTTGATGTCGATCTCCATATGCCCCAGCAAGCAAGGCCGTAGATTCCCTCGAGCGGTCAATCTCAAGCGATTGCAGGTCCCGCAGAAATGGCCCGTCACGGCATCGAAAATGCCGATACGCCCTTGGGCGTCAGGCAAGCGGTACATAGTGGCGGGACCGTCGCGCGTTTCCCGCGGGATCGGTTCAAGCTCACCTATCTCATCCCGTATGATGCGGAAGACTTTGGCAGCGCTGAAGGGATCGGGTGAGTTCGGCAGCCAATCAACTCCGAACGGCATCCGCTCTATG
>Ga0233422_10000248_pt1 | contig 28457 bp, 36 predicted proteins | sample Watercolumn_Mata_2_FD_182724 | JGI IMG/M metagenome (GOLD analysis project Ga0233422, IMG submission 182724) | Freshwater microbial communities from Lake Matano, South Sulawesi, Indonesia - Watercolumn_Matano_2014_110_MG | ecosystem: Environmental > Aquatic > Freshwater > Lake | place...
TTAGAAAAAAATAACAATCAAGTCAGCATAGCAAGCGGGAGGTGAAAAGCAATGGGGTTTAGGTTTTCACAGCGGAATTTTTAGACAAAAGAATTTCTGAAACTTGGGAGATGTTGTCTGCGGTTCTCCACGCTTTTGTTAAAAGTTCCGGCTCAGCATAAACCGCGATCCCCCTACCAGTTGCCTCAAAAACTTCAATATCATTTGCCCCATTGCCAACAAAAATAATATCAGTAATGGGCACACGAAGTTTTGCGGCCAATTCCCTTAATTGTTCGAATTTAACACGACCTTGATTATCCCGGTAATGAATTGCTGATAATTTTCCGCCCCTATCAAAGTCTAAAGTGGAGTTGGCAAACCAGCCATCAGCCTTAACTTTTTTAGCAACCTCCTCAACATAAATGTCAATTGCCCCAGACATTAAATAGACTGACCAACCGTTCTGTTTTAGTCTGTTAATTGTTTGAACTGCCCCAGGTATTAAATCAGTTTCTGAAAAAACTTTTCTAACTTTTTCTTTAATTGCTTGCCCCTTCTCCCTCCATAGTTGTGTTAACTGCTTTTCTCCTTCAACAAAAGTAATAATCCCTTCTTTGGCTCGACGGAAAATATCTAGATGATCTTTCGGTAGACAACCCAAGCCAGAAGTTAATAAAAGCCACGAAACTCCCTCAACTAAAGTTCCGTCTATGTCAAAACAAGCGATCTTTTTCTCCTTCATTAATTTCTCCAATCAATACCTTTTGACAATCTTGCAGTCGTGTTACCGCACCAAAACCACAGGCCAATTATATTATTTTTCTTAGACTATTTTCTTTTTCTGTTTCGGTCGCGAAGGGTTGGGTAGAGGAGGATGGATAACACAAAGAGCACGACCGCAACAATAAGGTAAAAATCTTGTAAACCAGCGTTGACATCCATATTATTTTCTTTGTAAGTAAGTAGGGTACAAAACAATCAAAAATGTGGCCAGACCAAGAAATATGGTTAGAAAAAATTTAACTTGTGAATCCATTCTTTCTTCTCCTTTCTTTCAAAAGAATTAAACTTAATGCCGTAAACAGTATAGTAAAAAACACTCCCAAAAGCAAAACATCAACGGCAACAACAGTTCCGGTGAAAATTGGCAAAATCATGGTGGCGGGAAATAACAGAGACAGATTTCCTAGAATTTCAGATAGCCTATTTATTTGCAAGTTATTCACGGGCGCGTTTTTGGCGGATTTTTTTGAATTCTTCTTTTAATTTTTCAATTTCCTCATCTGAAGCATCTTCCAAATCTACCAACCCAGTGCGGGCCCCACGAACGGCGTTAATCAGTTCATCCAGTTTTAAATTAATAGCTTTGGAATCCCGGTTTTGGGTATTTTGAATAAGAAAAACCATGAGCAGACAGGTAATATTTGTTCCGGTATTAATGATTAATTGCCATGAGTCAGAAAATCCCATTACCGGCCCAGAAATGGCCCAGACAGAAATAGCAATGACCGCCAACATAAAAGCCCATGGAGTTCCTGCTAAGGCGGAAATTCTACTGGCTATTAAATGAAAAATTTCAGACATATTTTTATGGTATCACAAATTACCAATTTCCAGAAGACCCGCCGCCACCAGAAGACCCGCCGCCAAACCCGCCGAAACCTCCGCCGGAACTTCCAGAAGACCCGCCGCTGCCCACCCAAAAACCGCCCCAACTATTTTTCCAATTAGTTTTTTTACCCAAAGCCACCATTCGTTCATAGTTTCTAGAAAGGAGCCAATCAAGAAATAATCCAATAAATCCTCCCACCACTGCAGCAATCATGCCCCCAATAATTAATCCTAAAATTACTCCTACCACACCCCCCGGCCAAATGCTTTTACTGCGGCCAAAAAAACTGGCTACATAAATTATTACCGGAAAGAAAAACCAGCCTAAAACCCCAAGAATAATAAGAAGGGGAGAGACTTCGTCTTTCTTCTGCTTCGTGGCGGTTGCCGTAAATTCTCCGGCAGCGGCTTTTTTAATTTGTTCTACGCCAGTTAAAATTCCGGTAAAGTAATCATCCTTTTTAAATTCGGGAGAAATATGATTACGAATGATATCTCCACAAGTGGCGTCCGTTAATTTTGGCTCTAGACCATAGCCCACTTCTATCCTTAGCTTTCTATCATCTACGGCCACGAGCAACAAAACGCCGTTATCCTTGCCTTTTTGGCCAATACCCCATTTGGTAAAAAGCTCGTTGGCGTAAGTTTCAATATCATTTCCATCCAAAGTCCTGATAGTCACGATCGCAATTTGATTGGTCGTTTCTTTTTCGTAAGCCAGTAAATTATTTTCTAAAGTTTGTTTTTGTTCTGTTGTTAAAATTCCAGCAAAATCATTGACCAAATTGCCGGTAGGGGAAGGATAGGAAGCGGCAACGGCCAGATAGTAGATAGTAGAAAGTAGAAAGTAGAAAGATAAAAGAAAATTTAAAACTTTTCGCACAGGAGTATTTTAACTCTCTGTGACTAAAATTTCTGCTGGAGTTTTAGTAGTAAAACCTTTGATTTTAGAAAAATCCCTGTCAAAAGTAATTAGAATCATTTCTTGAGAGACCTGGGAGGCAATTAAGCAGTCAGAAAATTTTATTCCTGATTTTTTGTAGTACATTAAGGCTAAAGGAGAGTCTGTCTCTTCAAGAATGGTAATGTTTCTTGTCTCTAAAATGGATTCAAGGTAATCAATAATTTCCTCGCGGGTTTTCTTGTAAGTTCGGGAAAGCACAAAGCTTATTTCTATAAGGACAATAGATGACGTGTATGGGGAAAAACGTCCCTCTTCTATTACTTCTAAAAGCTGTTTTACGGAAGATGATTGATCATTATCTTGAAGAAAAGCTCGTAAAAAAATATTGGAATCTAAAAATATTTTGGTCACACTTGTGAATAATCAATAATATCCCTCACACGGTCAACATTAATAGGATTTCTAAGGTAATCTTCGTGAAGTGAACCAACAAGAGAAAGAAGCTTGCTTTTCTTTGGTTTGACGGTAATCTCTCCGGCCTTAACGGTAATATTAACTAATCCCGGTCTGTCAAACCCTGCCATTTTTCTGGCGGCTAAAGGAACATGAAGTTGCCAATTACTCGTGATTGCCGCAGTCATAGTCATAACAACAGTAAGTATACAACAATACTGAGTATTTGTCAATACTGGTTCAGTCAAAGTTAAGCGGTCGCATGAGTTTGGCTGACAAGATTAGGAAGCAAAAAATAAAGTATAATAATTTTAATGACAACAACTGTCAAAGAAATTACTTGTGCTTCAGCCATTAGCAAATGCGGGTTTCCGGGCGGCGGGTGGGCCATAAATCCGTGGCGAAAGACGAAGAGTAGAAAAATTGCCAAGCAATTAGATTTACCAGTTGCCATCAGGCCAGGAACCTGATCTATCAAACGCATATGCGTAAGATAGGTCAAAAAAAGGGATTCTGGAGGCAAGCGGAATAATAACGAAGGGAAAAACTAGAACTTTACCTGGGGAACAGTTTCGGCACCGGCGGCGGCGTTAAAGTAGGCCCGTGGTCCAAAGCCAAACAGGCGGGCAAAAAGCATCCCGGGTAAAACGGAAACATTGGTGTTGTAACTCATGACCAGATCGTTGTATCTTTTTCTTTCGACAGAAACCCTGTTTTCGGTGCCGGCCAGCTCATCTTGCAAGCGCAAGACGGTTTGGTCGGATTTTAACTGCGGATAATTTTCCATGATAACCAAGAGTCTTCCCAAGGCACCTTCCACTTGGCTGGCGGCGGTTGCTTTTGACTCTTGGGTCTGGGCGCCAGAATACGCGGCGCGAGCGGTAGCAATATCTCCAAAAACCTTCTGCTCTTGTTGCATGAGCCCTTTAGTGGCCTCAACCAAATTGGGGATTAAATCAAACCGGCGTTGGTATTGGACCTCTACTTGTTTCCACGCCCCGTCAATGGCGTTATTTTGAGTGACGAAAGAATTGTAGTGCCCTCCGCCCGTAGCCAGGAGAAAAACTAAGACGCCAACAACGATCCAAAGTTTATTTTTCTTTAGAAATTCCATGGTGTTTTTTATCTGTTAATAACATTAAACCAGCTAACAGCAAAAAAGCAATAATCAAAAGAGTGTAGGAAACATTAATGCTGGTAAAAAATTCTTGAGCAGTCATAAATCCTTGGTTTTTTGCGCTACCCAAAGAGTAGTTACCAAACTCAATATAGCAAACGGCAAGTTATATTTCAATAAGATAAAATATTCGCCCTCCATTTTTAAAAAACCTTCAGGCTTGTCATAAGGGGTATAATTGAAGAAATGAGAACAGAGCTTGTGGGCAATCCATATTTATATTTGACATTTAGATGCCCTTTTCGGTGTAATTTTTGTTATACCTGTTCAGGACCGGACAGAACAGGAACGGAAGTTTCTACAGAAAGAACCTTTGAAATTATGGATTATTTTACTGGGGGGAAAAATTTAACTGTGAGTGGGGGTGAACCACTGCTCCATCCGGGGGCAGGAGAAATATTAAAAAGAGCCGCCGAAAAATTTACCTGGGTGACGGTATTTACCAATGGCCAACCAATTTATGGAGATATTGGGCAGCAAAGAGCCCTAATTAGAAGCAAACTAGAGAGATTTTTAGATACTATGCCCGAGAATATTCGGTTTGTTTTTCCTGTAACACAAGAACACTTACGACAGGGCAATCACCGGTCTTTTATTACTGTTGCGGCAGAAGTTGCCAAAAAGAGGCAAACAGTCTGTTTTTTTGTTAAAAATTCTCCCGGTAAGGCTGACGGAGCGGAATTAATTAAAGACTTTAACCTCCTGGGTTTAGAAAATCCTGGGAGTGCTTTTCCGGGAAATATTATTGCTCATGGCAGGGCATTTAATCTTTACGGGGCGAAGGTTTTACCGGGAAACCCAGCAGAATATCCACCAGAATTACACCTTTGTTATGCCGGAGCTTTTCCTGACGAGTGGTCCTTTTTGCATTTTATTACTAGCGGAAAAGTAGAGCCACAACCGCAACTACGACCCAGCCAGCCAGTCTCGGTTGAAGATTTCATTCAATCTGCCTAGGATATCCGGCTGAGAAACTAAAATGCCTAGCTCGCGGTTTTTGTCTAAACTGCCGGCGGTTAAATTAACGGATCCCACATAAGCACGCAACCCATCAACCACGATCAGTTTTGCGTGTAAATACGGCTTCTTTAAAGTTTTAACTTCTGCTCCACAATTAGCCAATTTAGCCGAAGCCGTGCTGTTATCCACTTTTTTAAAATCAGGAATAAGCAGGCGAACCTCTACTTCGTTACTTTCTTTCTGGCACAGCAAAGCTTCAATTTTTTCGTCACTAATTACCTCCATGGCAATGTCAATTTGTTTGGCAGAATTTTCTAAAAAAGCCGTTAGTTTAGCTCGAGAATTATCCGGGCTAACAATTAAATCCGAAGCATTAGCTTGATACCGCGTCCTATTTTTGTCCGCCCAAAAAATATTTTTTACTTCCAAAATATTTTGGGGGTCGGAAGAACAAATATTGTATTCGCGGTTGGTGGTAAAACCGGTTTTAGTTAAATTCATGTTCAAAATACAAACCAGCTGGTCATCAAAAACCAAGGCTTTTTCGTGAGTATAATCAAAAGCAGGGTTACCCCAAGAAACTAAATCTCCTAAAACAGTTTTAGTTTTGCGGTTCAAAATATTCCCCCCAAACGGATGCTACTCTAAAATAAGTTGGGCGCTTTTAGAAGCCAAAGCCTCAATAATTTGGGGGTCAGACAAAAGATAAATAGTTCCCCAGATTTGTTGGCTGTTATTAATAAGTTCTAAAAGCGGAGCGCGGCCGTCATCTGGCTCTATAAACAAAGTTAAATTGCTCTTGGCTCCCAAAACTTCACTGGCAGTGTAAGTGGGTTGTTTGGGGTGGCGAAACAAAAGAACAAAAAGGGCAAAAAGGCCGAAAATTATTAAATAGAGGCCAAATTTTAAACGTTTATCCATTTTACCGGCGGGGGGTTTTGATAGTTAGGATTGGCAACAGCTTTGGGCTGACCGTTTTCATTAATAATATAGTAAGCTAGGCCGTGTTTGTTTTTGATCACTTCGTAATCAGATTGGGGATCAAGGTGGTCGTCAAAAGTAATTAACTTTTCGTTACCAATATTTACTAAACAATGAGCGTATTGATGGGGGATGGTATATTTTTGACCGGCCAAAAGTTTGATGACCAAAACTTCCGTTTCGTTTTGTAAAACTAAAAGAGCGGTTCCTTGATTCACAAAATAAGTTTCGTCTTTGCTGTCCAGATGAAGATGGCCAAAAGTTTTTGGGTATTCTTGTCCGTAGAGTCCGTTCGCAACTTCTGTCTGGTTTACCCAACCATTATCTAAATCTTTGTAGGCCACATAAACCGGGTCGGGGCCGGAGGCGTTGGGATCCATTAACACGGGACGCATTTCATCTAAACTTCGCGTGAATCTTAATGTCATGGCGGTTTAAAAATAAATAAATAGCCGGCAAAATCCCCACGGTGTTTAAAATTAGAAGGACCACAAACCAAACTTTTTGGTCCTTTTTTGCCGCTAACCACAAGGCCAAACCTTTGAGGGTTAAATCAATCAAAACTAGCGGGATCAAAAACTGGTAGGGTAAATCAGCCACCCCACTAGTTTAATACAAAGAAGGATGGTTGTCTATTCACATCTTAACCGAAAAAGAAAATCTACTTTTTCTTTTTGGAAGCCTTTTTGGGGCTACAGCAACAGCTTTTTCCGCCGCATTTTTGGAGCAAGCCGATCTTTTTCAAGGCATCACAAACCATGCATTTGCAACAACAATTAAAGTGTTTAAGCATAAAAAAATTTCACCCCGCTTTCTTATTCACTATTAGTGAAACAGAAAGATGTGTTGGTCGTCAAGAGGAAAGGTTAAATAACCATGGCGAAAAACCAGAAAGGGAGAAAATAAACGGAGACGCCGTTCACAATTTTTTCGTCCCAAAAGTTCTGGTTGATGACAAGGGCTTGAGTAATTTTTTTGGTTTCAATTAGGGTAACAATTGATCGGGGGACAGTGGGCCTAGTGAGATTTTGATTTTTGACCTCAATTGCTGTTGGTTCTTGGTTGATTGTGGCCAAAAAGTCTACCTCACTATCGTTATACCGGTGCCAAAAACTAATTTCTCCGCCGCCCTGACGATAGCTTAAATATCTTCGCAGGACTCCAAAAACGGCATTTTCCAAAACCGGGCCGGTGGTGATAGAATTTTCGCCGGCTAAAAAATTACGCAAACCCGTATCATAAAAATAAATCTTGAATTTGTTTTTAAATTGACTGCCATATTCTGCTTTGGAATAAACAATTTCTATCCAGTAACTAAACCGCAAGATGTCTAGTAGGCGTTTAATGGTTTTGCCGTCAACCCCCAGTTCGCTAGCGAGGTTGTTTATGGCAATGGGAGAGCAAACCCTTTTAGCCAAAATTATAGCCACTTTTCTCAAATTATCCAACTGTCCTTCGTTAATTTTTCCTAGCAGATCTTTTTCCAAAAAAGCGGTTTCAATGCTGGGGAAAAAACCTTTGAACTGGTCGTTGTCAAAATTGACAGTGGCGGGGTATCCACCGGTGAGCAGATAATTAGCTGCCAGAGAAGACAAAATGGCCGTTTTTTCCACGAGTTTTAACCGCCAGTTTTTAAAAGATTTTGGGTCAAAGGGGACTTCTTCGCTGAAAATTCCCTTGGCGGCTAAATATTCGGCAAAGGATAAGGAGAAAAGAGGGAATCTTAACACTCGTCCGGCCATGCTGTCACCGCCGGCAGCCAACGCGTCAGAAATAGAACCGCTCAAAAAAAATTTAATTGGCTGGCCAGATGTAGCGTGCTTGTCAAAAAGGTACTTAACTGCCGTGGTGATATCTGGGACCTTTTGGAATTCATCCAAAAAAATTGTGCGGGAAATATTGGCCGCTCTTTCTAAAAAACCCTGCGGACTGCTTTTAGCTTGGAGCAACGTTTCCCGATCGTCAAAAGTAAAGTACTGGCTTTGCGAAATTTTGAAAGTAAGCTTTTTTAGCAAAGTGCTCTTTCCTACTTGCCGGGCGCCGGACAACATAATCCCTTCTTTGGCGTTAAGCCACGGTTGGAGCGTCTTTTCCACCTGTCTACTGTAAAAATTAGGAATAGTATCCATAAATTAACGCCAATTCTTGGATTAATGTCCTGATATTAGCACTTTTTTTGAAATTTGTCAAGAGGAGGAGGCCCTATTTAGGCCACGCGGTTTTGAGGGGAGCCTTTGGCCAGGGCAATAATATTGTCTGTCCAGATTTGATGAAGGTTTTCCAGAGCCTCTTTGGTGTACCAACCAAAACCTTGGATATCAATCACGTTCTCCAGCCCCGCCAGTGGTGTGTTTTTCAAATCTTCAGCCTCGTAAGCATAGCAACCAACTTTTCCTGACTCGACGGCTTTGGCCATGGCCCCCTCGTCAACTAATTCCCGGTCGACCGTGTTGACAATGATTACCCCGCTTTTTACCTCGGCCAATTCTTTCGCGCCAATCATTTCTTTATTAGCGTCTTCGTGAGTGGTATGCAGGGAAATAACATCTGCTTCCTTTAATACTTCGTCTAAAGTTTTTATTTCTACCCCATTAAAAGCTTTTGGGGAGCGGTTATGGGCAATCACTTTCATACCAATAGCTTTTCCCAGTTCGGCCACTCGGCTACCAATATTACCCAAACCAATAATTCCTAAAGTTTTTCCTTTAAGCTCTGTCCCCATTTCCATTTTATATTTTCCCTCTTGTGTTCGGCGGTCGGAGATAATTATTTTTTTGGCGGCACAAAGCATCATGGCTAGAGCGTGTTCGGCCACGGACTCGCGGGAATAACCGGGGATGTTACTTACCGGCAGGTTGTGTTTTTTGCAGTAATCTAAATTTACCCAGCCGAAAGAGGTGGTAGAAAGACATACCCCCTTTAATGCCGGCAAAGATTCCAAAATTTTTGTTAGGACTGGTTTGGCTTTTTCAAATCCGCCTAGATTTGTGGGGTCGGGAGCTAAAATATCAGAACTTGCGGACAGTTTAAGCAGTTGTTCAACGGGAAGTTCTTCTTCAGAGGGGGCAAAGACTACTTCGCCAAGCAGAGAGAGAGAGTTTAATTGCTCTTTGGTGAACCTATTTTGGGAAGTAAAAACACAAATTTTCATTCCTACTTTTGATACTACCCCAAACTCTTTTCTTTGGCAAGGAGCGTTTGGAAAAAATTGGCGAAAGATGCTAGAATAAAATCATGTCTAAAAGTTTTAGTTTTCGTACCATTATTGAACCTGACGACCCCAAAGGCTATCATGGTTATGTTCCGGCCTTAAAAGGGGTTCATACCTGTGGAGACACCATTGAAGAAGTCAAAAAAAACCTTCAGGATGCCATAAAGTGTCATTTAGAAAGCCTTGCTTTAGACAAGGTTTCTGTTCCCGAGCAAGACGAGACGATGGAATATATCCAGACAGTTGATGTGCAATTTCCCTACGCTTATGCCTAAATTGCCGGTTATTAAGGCGAAAGATCTTTTAAAGACTCTCAAGAAATTAGGTTTTTACGAATATCACCAATCCGGTAGCCATGTTCAACTGCGTCATGCTGATGGCCGAAGAACTACGGTCCCCAATCACCCAAGCAAAGAAATTCGCAAAGGAACGCTAAAAGCAATTCTTGATGATTTAGAAATCTCCACAGAAGAGTTTATTGAAATCAAATAAAACTTTTCTCCAAACTTTTTTTGGCAAGGGGGAAAGAGGATGAAGGTGGTAGTGACATTGACTATCTTTCAATCCCCAATTTATCTTTAATGTCATTAACAAAATGACGAGTGGACATGCGGGCTTTTAAAAACAAAGGAATATTTCCTCCTTCGGCCTGCATGCGGTATTGGGTGTAAAAACGGGTTAAATGTTTTATTAAATACTTAAAGAGATCATCTCTTCCTTCGGTTTTGCTGCGGCAAATGTGGTGGTGGCAACCGACGGCCACGGTAAAAGGTGGCAGAAAAATATTTATTCCCTCCATATCCGAAACTTCTAAAGTTTTTTCTTTGGATTTATCTTCCATCATGGCATCTCGCGCCGAAACTTTATCTTGAGAGTACTCTTCATACCGCATTTCCATTAATTTTTCCCAGTCAGTCAAAAATTTTTTCTCAATACCCAAGCCTTTTAAATAAGCTACGTGGGTAGAAAAAATTTCTTGGCCCACATTAGCCAGAAAATTTCTAAATTCCTTGGTTCCATGTAGGTCCGGGGCCTCCAGCATGATACGCAAAACTACTAAAGGGGCAATGATTAATTCATTAAAAATACGGTCTTTTTCTAATTGGTCTAAACTTTCAAATTTTGCTAGTTTTTGAAATTCTTTATCCCAGAAAATTTTACCAGCCCATTTAATAGACGCTTGGTCTAATTTTTTGGCAATTTCTCTAGGTGGTTTTTGAGAAGGGCGGGTCATAAATTAGTTTAATAAAAAGAGGGATAAATTAAGAATCGAAGCAAAGGTGACCCAGAGTAAATAAGGAACAAGCAAGCTAGCCGCTAGTTGGGAAACTTTTTTAAATTCCAAAAAAGTCTTTAAAATTAAAAACCACAAAACCACAATCACCGCGAAGGCTAAAAGGATTTGGTGGAAAGAAAAAAAGACCAACGACCACAAAAAGTTAAAAAATAGTTGAGCCAAAAAGAAAACTCGCCCTTTCCCTTTCCAAGCAAGACCCGCGGCAATACCCATTAAAATATACAGGCTGGTCCACACCGGAGCAAAAATCCAGTTAGGTGGGGTAAACAACGGCTTATTCAAGCCGGCGTACCAACCGTGGATTTGGGGAGCGGTAAAAAACGATCCCGTAAAGCCAACAAACAAGCAAAGGATTGTAAAGAATATAACGCGTGGCAAATGTTTCACTAATATATTATGACCAGCTCTTAATGTAATAATCAAGCTATGAACCCGAAAGATAAAAAAAGATACGCGCAAGAATTGTTAGATTTTTTACCTCTAAAAACTTCCGGGAATTTGTTGGATGTGGGTTGTGGGAAAGAGGAGTTTTTAGTTAAAGAAGGCCGAAAGCGAGGATTTAGAGCTCGGGGGATTGATCCCCTAATTAATACTGATTTGGAACATTTTAAAACCGAAGAAAAATTTGATGTTTTGGTTTTAAAACATGTTTTGGAACACATATCAGATTTGGACAGATTTTTAAATAAGTGTAGAGATTTATTAAAATCCCAAGGCCTGATTTTAATTTCCTGCCCCAATATTAAATCTCTCATGTATTTTATTTTCCGCTCTCGGTGGTATGGATTACAACCAACGCAACACGTCTGGCAATTTACCCCGGAGTTGTTAAAAAAAGTTTTAGAAAAAAATAATTTTAAAATTCTTAAATCAAAAATTAATAGTTTGGATTATCAAGTAAAAGGGGTAAAAGGGATTGTTTTTAAAATTCTTTTAGCAATGGCAAAAATATTACCAGTGGGAGATCAGTTGGTTGTTGTGGCTAAGAAAAATTAATTGGCACGCGAGATATATTCTCCGGAAGTAGTATCCACGGTAATTATTTCTCCCTCTTTAATAAAAATTGGGGCTTGGACTTTTAGACCGGTTTCGGTCGTCACTTCTTTTTTGGGGGAATTGACCCGATTGCCAGCCGTAGCGTCTGGAGATTCTATAACCTTCAAGTTGACATGTGGGGGGAGCATTACCCCGATGGCTTTGTCTTGATACCACAACACCCAGCAAAGTAAATTGGGAATTAAAAAACCAATCTGGTCTTCCAAAAGCGAAAGGGGAACGCTGGCTTGTTCATAAGTAGCCGGGTCCATAAAAATTACTTCATTGCTGTCGTGATACAAAAAAGTCATTTGTTTTTTATCTACATTTAGAGTTTCCACGGTTTCGGAAGTTTTATAAGTAAAATCATTAACGGCTCCGGTGGTCACATTTTTCATCCGGATGCGGTTGATCGCCGACCCCTTGCCCGGGTTCATAAACTCTGTTTTGGTTACCTGACAAGGGCTGCCGCGAAACAAAAGATAATCTCCCTTGGCAATATTTCCGGCGTTTTTGATAGCCATGGGGTTATTTTAGCATCCCTAGAGCGCAAGAAGAAGTAATCACCCAATCTTTAATTTCCAGAAGTTTTTTGTCAGCGCTGATTAATTTAATTTCCCGTTCTTTTGCCAGCCCGAGAAAAATTGCGTCGTAGGCGGTGATTTTTTCTTTTAAAACTAAATCTAAAATTTCTTCAGTTCGTGGCCCGCCAATAAAGTTTATGCCACTTTCGGCCACTTTCTGAACAAAAGCGCGAATGTCTTTATCTGTTACTTTGCGCTTGCAAAAAAGAATGTTGGTTAATTCCACAAGAAGGAAGTGAGGAGCAAAAAGAGCAATTTCTCCATTTTTCAAAAGGCGAAGGAGTTCTAACGACGGCCCAACTTCCGCCTCGTTTTCTTTGAGCAACCATTTGACAACTACGCTCGTATCAATGGCAAATTTAGGTATAATCACGATCTCTTTCGTCTCTGACAGCCTTTACCCAATCTACTTTGCCATATTTTTTAGCCAATTTTCTAAAAAAAGTCAAATCCTCTTCAAAGCTTCTTGCGGCATTATTTTTTTGCCCAAGATTTTTGTTGCTCAACATATTATTGACCAAGTTACTAAAAGATACGCCTTGAGAAGCCGCTTGGAGTCTAAGTTGGCGGTGTAAATCATAGTCAAAATTAACCGTGGTTCTAAAGGTGTTCATACAATAACATTATAGCATCTTGATGCAAAGATGTCAAGAGAAACAGATTTAGGTTTTTGGATTTAGATCCTGAATAATTTTTCCGCAGGAAAACTTAAAACGTCACTAATTGTTGGCGCGTCAGCGGCTAACATTACCAGCCGGTCAACCCCTACGGCAATACCCGCCACTTCCGGCAAACCTTTTTCTAAAGCCTTGATAAATTCTTCATCAATGGGATATTCCGTTTTGCCCGCGGCTTTTCTTTCCAACAATTCTTTTTCAAACCTTTTCTTTTGTTGGGCGGCATTAGTTAGTTCGGTAAAGCAGTTACCCAGTTCTAATCCTGCCAAAAAAACTTCGAACCTTTCGGCGTAGCCTTTACTGTTAATTTTAGCCAAAGAGGCCTGATACTGGGGATAATCATAAATAAACGCCGGCCGGCGAGAGGCAGTTAGTTTTGGTTCTACTTTATTAAAAAAGTCCGCGGAAAAATTTTCTTCGTCAGGGATATTTCCTTCAAAAGCGTCTCTTACCGAAATTCTAGGCCATGGGGGAGTTAGGTCATATTCTGTCCCCTGATAAATGAAAGAATTTTTACCAATAATTTGCAAAAAAAGTTTTTCAAAATCATTCATAATATCAAAATAGTTGGCGTTGACGCGGTACCATTCCAGCATCATAAATTCGGGGTTATGCAGGCGGGAAACTTCCTCTTCGTTTCTAAAACATTTCGTAATTTCAAAACAATTCCCTATCCCTTGGGCCAATAATTTTTTAATAGAGTACTCCGGGCTCATGATTAAAAAGCCACGGCGTTTAGCCCCTTTTGAAGTGCGCAACTGGGTTTCAAAAACTTCTAAATTAGGTTCACAAGAAGGCACGGGGACTAAAATGGGAGTAAAAACTTCCAAAAAATTTTGGGATTTAAAAAACGCGCGGATAGTGTCTATGACCCTAGTCTGCGCAGATAACACTGGCCCAACCTTGTTCCACATAAGCTTTACACCCCATGACTATCACCCAGTCAGAACATTGACCCAAGCAAAGAACCCTTTTTGAAACAAGGTCTTTGTCATTGGCTCCGAGTGTCTGACTTGATTCGAAACTTTTGTGCTCATAACTAAGCGAATATGGAAATATAGTCTTTATACGAAAAAACCCTGTTTCTTTTATAACCCGTCAATTCAGACAATATTCCGGCGTTAACAAATTTACCAACTAGCGCGAGCGCATTAGGATTTTTCAGTCCTGTAATTGATTCTACATCTCTAACGCGAACCATGGGAGTCCGGTATAAAGAGTTTAACAGCCTCATGGCATTTTTTGATGATTTCCCCATTGCCGCAATTTTATCTACACTTACATCTTTAAGTTTCACAATTTTTCTTGCAGAGTCCACTGCTTTTTCGGAAGTGTCTGCTATACCCTCCATAAAAAACTTTAGCCAACCTTCTACATTGTCATGAGTGCGGTAAGCATTAAGTCTGTCGTAATAATCCTGTCGATGTTCTTTAAAGAAATCTGATAAATACAAAAGAGGTCTTCTTAGTATCCCTTGCTGACACAAATAGAAAGTTATTAACAATCGGCCCATCCTGCCGTTACCATCTAAAAAGGGGTGAATGGTCTCAAATTGTGCATGAATGAGGCCAGTCTTAATGAGAATGGGTATTAGGGAGTTGTCGTGGAAATATTTTTCCAGATTAGACAGTTTTTCTGGAATTTCCGTATGAGGCGGGGGGATATACTTTGCTGTTTTCAAATCCTTGCCCCCGACCCAGTTTTGGGACGTCCGGAACCCACCCGGTGTTTTCCGCTCGCCCCTGACACCTCTAAGTAGCATTAGATGTATTCCCTTTAATAATCTTAGAGATAGTGGGATGTCTTTTAGATTTAAAATACCGTAATTCATTGCTGCTATGTAATTTAATACTTCGTCCACATCTTTATGAACCTCTGAGTCTTCAATTTTTGCTTCCGCTTTAAGAACATCAACAAATGTTGCCAGTGTCCCCTCTATTTGGCTCGATAAAGTTGCCTCCTTTTTTACATACATTAATATAAAAAAGTCGACATCTGGTAGCGTATCAGCTACACCGTCTAACCTTCCCAAAGCTAAATCGGCTCGTGACAATACACCCTGCAGTTCAGGGTCGGTTTTCACCTCGATAGGCAGATTGTTTGGTATAAATGCTTTATACTGAAAATCTCCAGTAAGTTGATTAACAAAATTACCCGTTCTCATAGGCCAATCTTATCTACGGATAGTAGTCTATACCATAGATATGTGAATGTCAATCTACGAATCCGTAGGTATGGGTTTTCTTATCTATGGAAGTTTCAATCTTCGAAGTTTGTATTGTTTTTGGCTTCGCAACAAACATTGTCCGGACCAGCTTCGGGCAGTATTAGAAAATATTTACCCATATGGGGTTTTTCCGCTTGGATTTAGTGATGTGACAAAACAAAGACAAATGCTGGGTTGGATTTCTGCTTTGCTTGGTGGTAAAATGAACTTGAAAAGTTAATTGTTAATCCCCTGTGGCGCAATGGTAGCGCAGTCGCCTGTTAAGCGAATGGTTTGATGGTTCGAATCCATCCGGGGGAGCCAGTTGGTACTTAATATAACTAAGTTGAAGTAAAATATAGCATATGGTCAAGATTAAACAACTTCACGAGGCCGATTTTCCAATAGTGGTAGATCTAAGCCTATCGATTTTTAAACCTAAAGCGGGAAAGAATGATAGATATCACAATATTAGGAACTGGGAAGAATATTATAAGCAGAAAGGCGTTTTACTTGGGGCTTTTCTAAATAACGAATTAGTTGGTTACTTATTTTGCTACGAAAGAGAGCCTTACAAAGGCACTCTTCACTGTTGGATGGCTGGGGTAGCAGAGAAGTATAGAAAACAAGGAATACTTAAGAAGCTAATGTCAGAACTTACTAAAGTTTTAAAAGAAAGAGGGTATAAAGACTTTACCATTAATACTTGGCCAGAAAAATTTCCAGCGATGTATGCTTATTTAACTAAATACGATTACGAGAAATACAAAGAAGAAGAAAAAGACTGGGAAGGCAAGAGAGCGGTTAAAAGTTTTTTCAGAAAGAATTTGGAAGTATAAAAGCAGACTTCACTTTTTCAATCCCTTTCCTGATTTGAGCCACAAGCCTAAAGTTCGAGCAAACCCCATACAGGTGAATATTGTTCTAATTACAATTAATTTGAGCGGAAAAATTCCGAATGTCCTCCTTTGGTCTTCTGAAACCTTGGGCGAAGGAGACAACTGCTCGGAGCACTTCGGCAGGCTAGTGGAAACCCAAATCTTTAGCCTCGAATAGGCACGAGATATCCGGAACTGCCACTTGACAAATAGTATCACTTTTTGTAAAGTTACAATTGCAGATGGTATATAAACGAAAAATTTACTCTGAATTGCTCGCCCACGCTCAATTGCCGGCAGTAACGGTTTTAACTGGGATGAGACGAACAGGAAAAACAACTTTAATACAACAACTTCTTGGGGATATTTCTAACAAAAACTCCTTATATCTTGATCTCCAAAGGCCAGACAACCGTGAACTGTTTACCATCAAAAATTATGAGGCAATTTACGAAGCCTTTATTTCCAGAGGGCTTTCCCCAGATAAATCAATGGTTGTGGCTTTGGACGAAATTCAATTAACACCAGACAGTCCAAGCGCCATCAAGTATTTAACTGATCATAAAAATATAAAGTTTATCGTAACCGGCTCAAGTTCTTACTATTTAAAAAATTTATTTTCTGAATCATTGGCCGGTAGAAAAAAGGTTTTCGAACTTTTTCCTCTGGATTTTGGCGAGTTTTTAACATTTAAAGGAATAAGTTGTTCCACAACTGATTGGCAAAAAAAACCGTTTAACAAAGCAGAATTTGACAGGCTAGCCTCGTATTATGAGGAGTTTATCCGTTTTGGGGGATTCCCTCAAGTTGTTTTGTCTCCATCGGAGAATGAAAAACGCGATATCCTTTTAGACATTATGTCGTCATATGTCAACATTGACATTCGCTCCCTAGCAGATTTTTCTGACGAGAGGAATCTTTTTTCTCTAGCAAAACTTTTAGCCGGAAGAGTTGGGGGTAGGGTGGAATACACGACATTGTCAAGACAAATTGGTTTGTCTCGACCGACCGTGACTAATTACATAACATTTTTTGAAAAAACCTATTTGATTAGGACTATTTCTGTCTATACCAAAAGTGTCACTCGGGAAATTGCAAAGTCAAGAAAATTGTATTTCTGCGATACAGGTCTCGCCAACACCCTGGCTGATTTATCAGGCGGAGCCCAATTTGAAAACACTTTATTCAATCAACTATCACGGACTGGATTGTTGCAATACTACGCTTTAAAAAATGGGAATGAAATTGACTTTATCTTGAATGACAGTCTTGCCATTGAGGCAAAAGAGATGCCGACAGAGAGAGATTGGGCAACCCTGTCAAAACTGGCGGCGACAGCAGGCCTGTCCGATTTTAAATTAATTGGGAGAAATTTATCTCCAAAATTTGAAAACTATTGTTGGGGTGGCTCGATTGTTTAAAATTCAATAACCACTTGCCCTTCGGCGCGGCTTTAGGATAAAGAGCCTTCAATTTGGAGCCCCACAAGGATCTTCTTTTGTGATAGAATTTACTGGTGGGTATTAAGTACCGAATTGCTTCTGAGATTGATCAGGGAAAATTAGTTGAGTTGGATACTGTTTCCTCTGATAAAGTATTGGCCGGGTATAACCAGAAAAAGAAGAATCTGCTTGATGTTGAGGAGTATTTTAAAAGTGGGGGTTGTTTTTGGGTAGCGGAAAAGGCTGGAAATATAGTGGGGATGGTGGCTGTTCGCTTTTTAGGCGGTGGCAGGGGTAAGGTTAAAGCGCTTAGAGTGCATCCGGACTTTCGAAGACAAGGAATTGCTAAACAACTGATGGATAATCTTGAGAAATATTGTCTAGAGCACAGTATCAAAGAGTTAGTTTTGGGCGTAATGAGTAAATCTGTGCCGGCTGTTAAGCTATATGAACTGCTTGGTTATAATAAAATCGAAGAGAAAGAAGTAGAGTCCGGAGTAATTGCCTGTTACTATAGAAAGGTTTTGAAATAGCAAATTTCGACCGTTGTTAACTGTTTGGAGCTAGTCATTTTTAGCCCCTCGACCTGGCTCAGGATAAAGAGCCTTCGGTTTGGAGCCTAATAAGGCTCTTTTTGATACAATTATGCGATGCCTATTAGATTTGGTAGTGAATCTGATCTACAAGAAGTAACTAAGCTGGTAAGTGCGTGTAAATTGTCTACAGAGTATCTTGGACAAGATAGTCCGTTGTTGGTAACAGAGAGAGATGGATTAATCGTAGCAACAATGGCTTTACCTAGGCGAGATAATCGAGTTCATATCCAGTCATTGTCAGTCCACCCAGATTTTAGACGACAGGGTTTAGCCAGAGAAATAATAGACCATGGATTTAACATGCTACAGCCTGGAGATGAGTTGGTTGCACTGACTCTATTTTGGAACAAAGAGTTTTATTTCAAAGTTGGCTTTGAAATGGCAGATGCAGCAGCAATGAAAAAAGCGGATGATATTGGGCAACGAAAAAAACACCGTCATTGCATGGCATTAATTCGAAGAAGATATTAAGATGCATGTTACAGACCGCTTTTTAAAAAATTGTGGAGGAAAAAATGGTGATAAGAACGAGGGCCAAAAGCAGACGATAGAAACCAAAACCCACTAGCGAATGTTTTTGTAAAAAAACCACAAACCACTTGACGACTAGATAGGCACTGCCGAAAGCGGCGACAAAGCCAACCACCAATAAACCAAAATCGTCAGGGCGGCTTGCCAAATAAGGGGCAGATTTAATTAAATCTAGTGCTGATGCCGCGAGCAAAGTGGGAACGGCTAGTAAAAATGAGTACTGTGCCGCTTGCTCCCTTTTTACCCGCAAAAACATTAATCCTAAAATCACGGCTCCTGCTCGAGAAACGCCAGGGATTATGGCCAGGGCTTGAGCCAAACCTACAAAAATCGCTTCTTTGATGGTTATACTCTCTGCGTTCTTGGACAGCTTCGGTTTGAGAATTTGTTCAAAGACAATAAAAAGAAAGCCGACGGCAGCAAAAACTCCCAATTGAAGAGCTATGTTTTCAAAAAAAATACTTTTGATAACTTTGTACAAAGACAGACCAATAATTGCCGTGGGGAGGAAAGAAACTAAAACCAAAGGAAAAAGATTTTCTAGTTGCCGCCAGCGGGGGAAATATAACCAAACCACGGCCAAAATCGCCCCGCTTTGAATAATAACCTCAAAGGCTTTTTGGAAATCCGTCTGGGATATGCCCAGAATTTTAGCAGTCCAGATAAGATGAAAGGTGGAGGAAATTGGTAAATACTCGGTGGCCCCCTCAACAATTCCCAAAATTATAGCTTGCCAAATATCCACAAGAAGATTTTATCAACAAATAATAGAGACGTACAATAGGGCGCCTAGATGTGGGGAGTCTAAATCTGTCCGATTTTTGCTAAAATTAAAAAAGCTATAAACAGATGGGAGGTGAAAAAAGATGATTAAACAAGGTTTGGTGATTGGCTTGGCAAATTTAGTAGTTATGATGGGGCTAAATTTTGGGTTGGAAAAAATTTTTCCGCAACTGGCGGTGGAATATCAATCGGGACTTTTCCGGCCGTGGACTGATCCTTTAATGATGGTCTACTTTTTGTACCCGTTTATAAACGGAATGGTATTGGCTTATTTTTGGCGATTGATTAAAACCAAAGACCCATTAAAATTTACAGGGGTTTATTTTCTAGTTGCAACCGTGCCGGGGATGTTTGTGTCATACACCAGTTTTCAAATTTCATTTTTAATGGTTTCGAGTTGGGCGCTAATGGGTTTTTTGGAGGCTTTAATTGCCGGATTAATTTTGGTTCGGCTAAACCATTCTGTTTGATCTATCTTACGCATATGCGTGGAATAGGTTAATTTGTAATTTTTGCTATAATTGGAGCATGGAAACTTTATTTTTAATTTTAGCCAGCACGGTTTTTATTAGCCTTGGGGCCTTGGTGGGAATTTTTACTTTAGCCGTCAAAGAAAAAACTTTAGCCAAAGTTTTAATGGTTTTGGTTTCATTTTCCGCCGGGGCTATGATGGGCGGAGCTTTTTTACATCTTTTGCCGGAAGCGGCGGAAAATCTAGAGCCGCCGGTTTTGTTTGGGGTGGTTTTGGCGGCGTTTATCACCTTCTTTTTTATTGAAAAACTTTTTCATTGGCGTCACTGTCATCAAGGGAATTGTGATGTCCACACCTTTGGATATATGAACTTGGTGGGGGACACGATCCATAATTTTTTAGACGGGTTGATTTTAGCGGCGACCTTTTTAACGGACATTCGTTTAGGGGTTATTACCACTTTGGCCGTGGCTTTTCACGAAATTCCCCAAGAAATTGGGGATTTTGGGGTGTTGCTTTACGCCGGGTTTGCCAAGAAAAAAGCGCTAATAGCTAATTTTTTGGTGGCTTTAACCGTGGTGTTGGGCGGAGTGGCCGGTTATTTTTTGTCGCAAACCGCCGCGGGGGTTATTCCTTATTTGCTCCCCATGGCCGCCGGCGGGTTTATCTATATTGCCGCGTCGGACTTAATGCCCGAAATTCGCAAAGAAGAAAGTTTAGCCAAATCCCTAGTTTATTTCGGGGGGTTTTTGGCCGGGATAGGGTTAATGCTTCTGGTAAAATTTCTGGGGGGAGAGTAAAATTTACAACACAATGAAAAAGCTTTTTCTCTGTTTACTGCTTATTTTTAGCGGTCTATTTTTTTTAGCCAAACCGGTTTTGGCCCAGCAAACACTTCTTCATTTCTTTTGGGCCAACGGTTGCCCCCATTGCGTTAAAGAAAAGATTTTTTTGGAAAATTTAGTCCAAAAATATCCCCAGATCGTTGTTAAGGATTACGAAATTACTTCCAATCGAAAAAATCTGGAGTTGTTGCAAAAAACCGGCCAAGAGTTAAAAGTTCAAGTGGCCGGTGTGCCGTTTACGGTGGTGGGGGAAAAATATGTGGCGGGTTATTTTAATGATGAGACGACGGGCAAGGAAATTGAAGAAGCGGTTAATTGCGCCATGGAAACGCGGTGCCGGGATGTGGTTTCGGGCGTTTCTGCCAGAGAAGAAGCTTCGGATGTAAAGGTTGACCGCCGTTTGTGGCCAAAAATCAGTTTACCCTTGGTGGGGGGGATAGAAACGAAAGGTTTTTCCTTGCCGGTTTTAACTTTCGTTATTGCCCTTTTGGACGGTTTTAATCCTTGCGCCATGTGGGCCTTAGTTTTTTTGATCGGCCTGCTTTTGGGTTTGCCGGACAAAAAACGGATGTGGCTTTTGGGGAGCATTTTTATTATTACTTCGGCTCTGGTTTATTTTCTTTTTTTGGCCGCGTGGCTTAATTTATTTTTATTTTTGGGATTTGTTGTCTGGGTGCGGGTGTTAATCGGGGCGGTGGCTATCGGCGCGGGCAGTTATTATTTAAGAGATTTTTGGAAAAATAAAAACGGGGCGTGCCCGGTAACCGGTCACAAAAAACGGCAGGTGATTTTTGAAAAATTGCGTTTGGTGGCCCAACAACAAAGTCTGTGGTTGGCTCTTGGAGGGATAATTTTATTGGCCGTGGCGGTGAATATGGTAGAGCTGGTTTGCTCGGCCGGGTTGCCAGCGGTTTATACCAAAATTTTATCTTTGGCCAATTTGCCCGCGTGGCAATACTATTTGTATTTGCTCTTTTATATTTTTATTTTTATGCTAGACGACCTAATAGTTTTTTTTGCGGCCATGATTACTTTGCAAGTAACCGGTTTGCAGGGCAAATACGCCCGCTATTCCCATTTGGTCGGCGGCGGCTTAATGCTTCTTGTTGGCCTTCTTCTTCTTTTCAAACCCGAGTGGTTGATGTTTGGGTAAACCGTTTTTCTTGCGTTTCCCTATTTTTTCCTCTAACATATGAACCGTGGTTCATATATTTGCCAGCCGGTTAAAAATTCTTTCTGCGCTTAAAAACAATTCGCTTTGCGTTTCAGAAATTATTAACGAAACAAAGCTGGAACAAAGTTTGGTCTCGCACCAGTTAAAAGAACTAAAAAAGGGTCTTTTGGTAGAAAGCGTCAAAACCGGCAAGTGGGTTTATTATTCACTGACTGCTAAAGGCCGCGAGGTTTTAAATTTCAACCGACCCGCTTCTACTTGGGAATTAGTGCAAGAAGACAGCCGGGCCAAACTTCTTTCTTTATTAAAATTCGGGCCAAAAAATGTTTCGCAGTTAATTTCCCAAACCGGATTTGAACAAAGTTTGGTTTCCCATCACCTAAAAGATTTGCGTGACGGGCACCAGGTGGCCGCGCAAAAACAAGGGCGGTGGGTTTTTTATTCTTTATATGAAACTTAAAATATTTTTATTATCAATAATTTTTGGGGTTGGTCTAATTTTGCCAAGTAAAGTTTTGGCGGCCACTTTATATGTTAATTATTCTACTGGCAATGACACGACAGGAAGCGGGTCAGCCGAAATGCCGTACAAAACTTTTTATAAAGGTTACACCATGGCTTCGGCCGGAGACACTTTAAATTTAACTGGGACTTTTGATTGGTCCAACGCTGACGAAACGGGAGACGCGTCTGACACGGGTTATACTTTGACTAAAAACTTAACTCTTCAGGGGCAAAGCGCCGCCACCACCATTATTCAAGCCGCCAGTTCTTATAACACCGCTGGCCGGCGGGTGTTTACGATCAACACGGGCGTAACCATTGCTACTTCTAAAATAACCGTGCGGTACGGAAAAAATAGCGGTTACGGTGGCGGGATTTATTTGTCCGGCACTCTTAATATGGATAAATCCGCAGTTTCTTACAATGTTTCCGGAGATAGTGGTGGCGGTATCGAGGTGGCTGACGGGACCTTAAATTTAACCAACAGCACGATCAATAATAATCAAGCCGTTTATCAAGGCGGGGGCATTCACACCGGTTACTATTCCAGTGGCACGGGAACGGCCAATATTACCAATTCCACAATTGCTTATAACAGTATTACTTACACCGTGGCTACAATCGGCGGTGGCGGCGTGGCCTTTAGAGGATCGGGCGGAACCATTACCAACTCCACCATTGCCTACAATAATATTGCCGTCGGTACCGCCGGAGGGTCGGGCATTTGGTACTATCCACGAATAGATACCGGTTTAATCATTAAAAATTCCATAATTTCTGGAAACTTGCGTGGCGGCTCGCCTCTAACCACTTGGTATTATGATGTTTACAAAGGTAGCGGGACGCTAACAGACAACGGCTACAATATTGTTGGTTCTAACTCTAACACCCACATGAATTTAAACAGTACTTCGTGGGTAGACGCGGCCGAAGGCGCCAGTCTGGACGGAACTTTTACCCGTGCCTCTGGCGGGTCGGGCAGTTTATATCTTGACAGCGCTTTGGCAGATAATAGCACTCTTAATGGGACACAAACTTTGGCCATTACCAATGGAGCGGGAATTTCGGTTAATAATGGCAGTACCAGCGCCAACGGCGGTATCAGTATCCCCTCTTTTGACCAACGGGCGGCGGGTCGCAATGGAAGTACAGATATTGGCGCTTACGAGTACGGCGGAGTTTTATCTTTTGACCAACCAACAACCCAAGCGTCAGAAATTACTTTTTCGTCGGTGTCATATGGCCAAATGACTATTGGGTGGACTAGCGGTAATGGTAGTTACCGGGCCGTTTTTGTGAAACAGGCAAACAGTGGCACAGCTACGCCAGTGGACGCCACTACTTACACCGCCAATACCGCGTTTGGGTCAGGAACACAGATTGGAACCAGCGGTTGGTATTGCGTTTATAATTCTACGGGAACTTCTGTCACTGTTACCGGTCTTAATCCCTCCACAGACTATATTGCTCAAGTTTTTGAATACAACGGCGGGCCGGGGTACGAAAATTATAATCCGAATACGGGGACCAATAATCCCAAGGTTCAGGCCACAACAGCTATTAACCGGCCGACCGTTCAAACTTACAATTTAACTTTTTCTTCAGTGCAATACGCCCAAATGACGGTTGGCTGGACCAATGGCAACGGAGAAAAGCGGGTGGTTTTTGCCAAAGCGGCCAGTTCGGGAACAGCCGTGCCAATAGATAACACCACTTACACTGCTAACACCGCGTTTGGTTCCGGTACACAAATTAGCTCCTCTGGTTGGTATGCAATTTATAATTCCACCGGAACCTCGGTTACGGTTACCGGACTAACAGCCGGAACAAGTTATATTTTCCAAGTTTTTGAGTATAACGGCTCGGCGGGGATCGAAACCTATTTTACTGACTCGGCGACGGATAATCCCAAAGTTCAGGCAACGGCGACAGTTTCCGAGCCGTCATCCCAAGCCACAAACTTAACCTTTTCCTCGGTTGCTTACACTTCCATGATCGTTGGCTGGAGTAACGGTAACGGAGAAAACAGAATTGTCTTTGCCAAACAAGCCAATACTGGCACGGCAACGCCGGTGGATAACACCAACTATACAGCCAGCGCTACTTTTGGCTCCGGCACCCAAATCAGTTCTTCTGGCTGGTACGCCGTTTACAAAGGAACGGGAACAAGTGTTGCCGTTACCGGACTTACTGCCGCGACAGATTATATTTTTCAAGTTTTTGAATATAATTCCAGCGGATCTACTTATAATTACAACCCCAATACCGGGACAAATAATCCTTTGTCCCAAGCAACAGCCATTGTCACTCAACCCACTACCCAAGCAACCGCAGTTACCTTTAGTTCGATAACTAATGTTCAAATGACGGTTTCGTGGACTAACGGCAACGGCGAAAAACGGGCCGTATTCATTAAACAAGCCAACACCGGGACGGCCACACCAGTTGATGACACCGGCTATACAGCTAATACTGCCTTTGGTTCGGGAACGCAAATTGGTTCAACGGGTTGGTATTGCGTCTACAATTCCACCGGAACTTCGGTTACGGTTACGGGTTTAACCTCTGCTACAGACTACATGGTTCAAGTTTTTGAATACAATGAAAGTGGAAGCACAAGAAATTATTTGCCGGATACCGGAACTAATAATCCAAAATCTCAAACCACCGCCGCTGCACCCTCAACCGTTACCATTGGTTCGGGCACTTCTACCACCGGATCTTCCGAGGGCGCGCCGGTAAATATCTGGTACCGCAGTTTGCACGGCCAGTCGGTTTATACGAGAACAGAATTAAATACTGCTGGAGCAACGGGCCCAGTTTATATTACCCAAGTTGGTTTTTATATTGCTTCGGTGCCTTCTTATTCTTTACCCAATTTTATTATTAGAATGAAACACACCTCGGATGCGGATGTGACCAATTGGCAATCGGCCACAGGGATGACGACGGTTTATTCAACTGCCAGCTATACTCCTGTGGCGGGAGATTTTCAGATGCTGACCCTTAGCACTCCGTTTACCTGGAACGGCACAGACAATTTGGTAGTTGATACTGCTTTTAGCCTAACAACCTGGTATGCCCAAACCGGCACAGTCCGCTATTATTCTTCCACCAATGGTTACCGGACGGCTAAGTCAGATAGTTCTGACCAAACAAATGTTTTTACCGGCGGCAGCACCTCTTCCTCCAAGCCGCAGCTTAAATTAAGTCTACAAACCATCGACAGCACTGCCCCCACTATTACTTCCGTTTCCTCAGACAAAGCTAATGGCAATTATAAGGCCGGGGAAATTATTGATATTGACGTTACCTTTTCAGAAGCAGTTACTTCCACGGGCAATGTTACCGTCACTTTAAATACCGGTCAAACCTGCACCTTTACCGTTACCAATTCTTCAACGGGAACCTGCAATTATACTGTCCAGTCTGGGGACACCTCGGCAGATTTAGACGCCACCATTTCCGGCACGATTGCTGATCAATCAAGTAACCAATTAAGCAACTTTACCCCCGCCACTTCTTTGGCTATTAATAAAAACCTTGTTATCGACACTACGGCTCCAGAAGCTCCAACAGCCACCCCTGCCGCAGGAACCTACACTTCTACTCAATCCGTCCTGCTATCATCTTCCGGCAGCAGCGCTATTTACTATACGACCGACAGCTCTGATCCTACCACTGGTTCAACTTTATATTCTGGGGCCATCGTCATTAGTCTCTCGTCAACCATTAAAGCTCTGGCGGTTGACAGCGCCGGAAACGAAAGCGTGGTCTTAACGGCTAATTACATTATTTCCGCCCCGGCAACTTCTGAGATTGTCTTGACAACCAGTTCTACCCATTCCGCTCCCGGCTGCGCGGACCAAAAACCCGTCGGGGCACCTGATCTTTTCCAAATTGATACCGGTTCTGATTTTGCAACCCTCTACTTTACCCCCATAAAGCCGGTGTCTGAATATGTAGTTAGTTTTAATGAACATAGTGGAACTTTTAAGTCAACCCAAACCGACGGAGTGGTAAAAATTACCATTAATTTCCTCATCCCAAATTCTCAATATACATTCAAGGTCCGGGCCGGTAACGGTTGTGCTACGGGAGACTGGTCAAACAGTAAAACTATCGTCACCACGGTAACCCCCGCCCGTCAGTTTATTATCGGTCACGATCCGCCAAAAGCCTGTGTTTACACCGTTTTGCCCAACGACACCCTTTGGACCATTGCCCAAAATCTTTTGGGTGATGGGTCGTTGTACCCAAAAATCTTAAAGAAAAACCCGGATTTGGCCACGCCGCTAAAAGTGGGGACCGTCCTGGCTCTCCCCTGCGAAGAAGAAATTACCCAAAGATATTCTCTAGCCGTAAAAGTAATGGTTAACAACCAAGCTCTGCCCAACATCAAAGTAAATTTGGGCGATCTTACCGCTGTAACTAACGAATCTGGCATTGCTCGATTCCCTGATCTTGATAAAAACGACTACCTAATAAAAGTTGCTTATCAGGGTCAGGTTCTTGAGCAAAAAATAACCTTATCCGAAAACAGTTATGTGGTTTTAACTTTTGACCAAAAGAAAAGTTCCTGGCCTGTCTGGATCTTTTTACCCGCCACCGGTATCATGCTAGCCGGAATTTTCGTTTTTCAAAAAATTCCTATTAGAACCAGAAAGAGATTTTTGAGGCGGTGGTGGACAATAATAGCCTCCAGGCTTTCCCAGTCATAGGCCAATGCTATCTAAAATATTTTTAAACAACGGCTCCGAGCGGTTGTCTCCTTCGCCCCAGGCTTCGAAAGACCAAGGGGGTGTTTGGAATTTTTACGAACAAGGGTGTTAAACAATCGACCCGCCCCAAGAATAATTATTAAATTTTGGAGAAAAATTTCTCGCAGTATCCGGAAATAGAAACCAAATTAAAAGTGGGGTCAGTTTTAAAACTGCCCTGTGAAGACCAAGAAATTATTCCTGTTTCCATCCCCGCGCCAACAACACCCTCGGCCAATTCAAAAACAAAAATTATTTTCGCTTTCTGGTGGCTAGTTTTCTTAGCCCCAATCCCTCTAATAATTTTCTGGTTAAAAACACCCAAAAGAAAAAGGAGGTTGTGGTGGAGGAGAGTTTTTAGGGGTAAAATATAAAAATGGAATTTACGGATGTGCTAAAAAAAGTTTTGGGTCGTGAACCGACGCAACAAGAAATTGCCGGGGATTTGGCTGACCGGATATCTTCAATGGAAGAACAAAAAAGAATTGCTAGGGAGAATGGGAACGAAGAGGAATGGAAGGCAGTAACCGACCAAATTAAAAAAATTAAAGCCGAAGTTCGCGCCCATCACTTTGACCCCAACGATTTTCCGGGGTTGTATCACTAATTATTTAGGGCCTCGATACGGTATAATCCTTCAAGAATGCCTAAAATTACTTTCGAAGAACGGATTGATGGTAAAGATCAATATCTTTGTTTTGAGCGGGACGCGCGGGTGGTGGTAACTGATGGGGTTGTTAAATTTTTCCCAGACTCGGGTCACGCGGCCGATGCTATTTTGGCAAAACAAGGCCAAAAAGTGCGAGCCTGCAATAGTGATTCTCGGGGTCGTCTTTACCGAATGACTTTTGGCTGTCGGGCGGCGGAAGAGCCGTTGGTTGCCTGAAGTTTAGAGGTGATGAATTGCCAAGCTTGGAAGTGGTGATTTGGAATGGCCGGACAAAACCATTGTTTCTTCGGGCCGATCAAGCCCCTGCAGAAAAAGTGGGAAAAAAAGAAAAACGCTGGCGGAGAAAAACGCATATTTATTACCCGGGATGTTGTTAGTAGCCTCTAAATAAATCCCTGATTTTTTCAACCGCGTAAAGAAACTCGAAGTCCAAAAGGCAGGGTTTGGAGAGGGAAGATGTTTTGAAAGAGTAGTTTTGGTATTGTTAAGGAGTGATAAGAATACTTGGAGTACTGGTCATTGTGGCTTCGTTTGTTTTGAACATCTTTTTAGTGGTAGACAAAATTAATACGGAAAATAAAAATTACTACACAGTGACAAGAGTAATTGATGGAGACACTTTTGAAACTGATGCTGGCGCACAGATAAGAATTCTTGGAGCTGATGCTCCTGAAGCAGGATTTTGCGGAGCAAGCGAAGCCAAAAGTTACCTAGAAAAATTAAT
>Ga0233422_10000250_pt1 | contig 28383 bp, 28 predicted proteins | sample Watercolumn_Mata_2_FD_182724 | JGI IMG/M metagenome (GOLD analysis project Ga0233422, IMG submission 182724) | Freshwater microbial communities from Lake Matano, South Sulawesi, Indonesia - Watercolumn_Matano_2014_110_MG | ecosystem: Environmental > Aquatic > Freshwater > Lake | place...
GCTTGAGGGAAGAGCGTTGCTTCCCCTTGTTCTGGACTACCTGAACGGCAGTCGCTCCGGACTTGGTCCGAACGGTTCTGATTGTCAAGTCTCCGCGCATGGCCAAAGATACCATTAGTGCGAAAACCTGAGTCTGAGAAAAACTTAAGTAGCTAAAGAATAATGACTTATTTTTTAGCCGCGCGAAAATAGGGGCAATGTGGCGAAGTCAGGAGGGTGCCCCGATTTATCTGTTCCGCGATTCGATGGCTGCGTTAGGCGGTACTCGAAATTCTCATCCCGGCTTGTCGGAACTCCGGTTTCTGCATTCCGTCCGCCTTGCAGCCCTGCTCCATCATATCCTTTTCTTCCTGGCTACAGCGACAACCACCAGCACTCCCGCAACGCCCAGGCAAATGTGAGGCACAAGGTCAGGATGAGCCGTATAAAAGGTGATGCCGTTTTCAAGAGGAACTTCAGCCGTCAGCACAGAGACCTGCCACCACGGCGTTTCCGCAATGCTTCGTCCGAAGGAATCGTAGAAAAGGGTCACACCGGTATTGGCGCAGCGAGCCATGGCCCTGCGGTTTTCGATGCATCTCAGTCTGCCGATGGCTGCATGCTGCCACGGGCCGTAGGAGGTGCCGTACCAGCCATCATTGGTAACCAGGGTCAGTAGCTGCGCCCCTCTCCTGACGAATGTTGAAACCAGACCGGGAAAAATCGATTCATAGCAGATGATGTTTGCGAACCTTACCTTTTGCCCCTCACGGCTCGTGAAATTCATAATCGTCGCCTCTCTGCCCTTCTGCCAACTCGTTATACCCGAAAGAGAAAAACTGAGCCGTTCGAGAAATGGCAGATATTCCGAATAGGGAACATGCTCTCCGAAAGGCACCAGACGCATCTTCCGGTATATCTGCAATGGAGCGCCGGTCGGCAGAACAAGCATGGAGGCGTTGTAGGCAGCATAAGAGATCACTGGCTGGGCACCGGAAGCGGCGACAGCCTCTGCTCCCGAAGATTTTACCGGAATGGGTTCCTCATCTGGAAAACCGGTCAGCAGAGGGGTATCCCAGCGCTCGACCATACGCCAGACCGAGCTCATATAAGGTTTGTTCTCAGGCGAGCGAATATAGAATGGAATGGCGGTTTCAGGCCAGATAACCAGCTCCGGCCGCTCATCCCGAACCGTCTGACCGGTAAGGGTGTAGAGATTTGACAGAGTCTGTTCCGGAGTGAATCCTCCCCATTTTTCATGAGGATCGATGTCTGGCTGCACCACTGCAATCCGGACTTCAGATGAAGCCGAAGCTCTCTTTTCATGCTGAAAAACATGTCGTGCATACAGAAGAGGGACGGCGATCATCACGGCCATCATGGTTACGATGGACATCCTGACCCGAAAAAACTCCTTTCCCCTGAAAAGAAGCAGCAAGAGAACGTTGAATGTCACAAGCCAGAAGCTGATACCCCATACCCCCATCACATCGGCATACTGCACCATCCAGAGCAGATTGGCCTGTGAATTGCCGAAGGTCAGCCATCCAAGTGAAAAGTCCTGCTGCATATAGGCCCACTCCCAGGCGGTCCAGATGAACGGAAGTGCCAGGAGAGCCATACTGAAACCTGCCCGTTTTCTGAAATGATAGAAAACCAGCAGAGGCACGGTTGAAAACAGGGACTGAACGAGAACAGTCAGAATCCCCCCGACAAAGGTTGCCAGAGAAACCCACCAGAGAGTTATGAGACAGAACAGAAACATCGCCATCCAGCTCTTCCTGAAAAAAGAGCTGAAATCATCTTCGTGTTCAAGAGAAAGGAGCAGAGGCACAAGGGCTGTCCATGCCAGAGGTTCGAGATGCAGGGATGGCCAGGTCGGAAAGGAGATGCCGAGAAGCAGGCCGCTCAGAAGCGGCAGAAAAAAATTTCCGTAAAACAGATGAGGCCTTACACCTCTTCCAATGACACTCATGACCGGCAAAGCTTTACCAGATGTGAAAAAAAATAGAACACAGGCGTCTGAACCATGCTTGTAACTACTGCAAAGAAACGGAATGATGGTCGATGAAAGCCGGGAAGAGACATATTTTACTTTACTTATTAATATTTATTATTTAAATTTGTTTCAAGCTGTTATTTAACAGGAAACCCAGTGTTTTTCCTGAAAATACCATTTTAAACGCCACCAGAAAAAGGAGAATCATTATGGCTCTTTTCGGCTCAAACGACGTGACTACCGCCCATTCCGATTACGAAATCGTACTTGAAGGCGGGTCCAGCTCTTGGGGAAAGGTCAAGGCCCGGGCTAAGGTAAATGTACCTCCTGCCAGTCCTTTGCTTCCTGCAGACTGCAATGTCAAGCTGAATGTAAAACCTCTCGATCCGGCAAAAGGTTTCGTGCGCATTTCAGCCGTCATCGAGTCGATCGTTGACAGCACAAAGAACAAGCTCACCATCGAAGCCGACATCGCCAACGAAACCAAAGAGAGAAGAATCTCCGTCGGTGAAGGTATGGTATCGGTAGGTGATTTCAGCCACACCTTCTCTTTCGAAGGTTCGGTTGTGAACATGTTCTACTACCGTTCCGATGCTGTCCGCCGCAATGTCCCGAACCCGATCTACATGCAAGGTCGCCAGTTCCACGACATTCTCATGAAAGTTCCTCTTGACAACAACGACCTTATCGACACCTGGGAAGGTACCGTGAGAGCCGTAGGCAGCACCGGCGCTTTCAACGACTGGATCCGTGAGTTCTGGTTTATCGGCCCTGCTTTCACCGCGCTGAACGAAGGTGGACAGAGGATCTCCAGAATCGAGGTCAACGGACTGAACACCCAGAGCGGCGAAAAAGGCCCGGTTGGCGTTTCAAGGTGGCGTTTCTCGCACGGCGGTTCCGGTATGGTGGATTCCATTTCCCGCTGGGCAGAGCTCTTCCCGTCAGACAAGCTCAACAGACCGGCACAGGTGGAAGCCGGATTCCGTTCCGACTCTCAGGGTATCGAAGTCAAGGTTGACGGTGAATTCCCGGGCGTTTCGGTCGATGCAGGCGGCGGTCTCCGCAGGATTCTGAATCACCCGCTCATCCCCCTGGTTCACCACGGTATGGTCGGCAAGTTCAACGATTTCCGCGTTGACGCCCAGCTTAAGGTTGTCCTTCCCAAAGGCTACAAGGTTCGTTATGCCGCACCTCAGTTCCGTTCACAGAACCTCGAAGAGTACCGCTGGAGCGGTGGCGCTTATGCCCGTTGGGTCGAGCACGTCTGCAAAGGCGGTGTCGGCCAGTTCGAAGTACTGTACGCACAGTAATCGCATCCTGTCAGGTTCGAATGCAACAGAAAAAAGACCGGTCTTCGTGCCGGTCTTTTTTTTGCTGAATCTGAAACCATATCCCCCAGCCACAGGAACCCAACCCACTCCCTGAAGGGTCATCGGGATTCGATTTCGATTTCGATTTCGAAAGGAAAAGATAATCTGACCGCTGAACTACGTCAAGCAAGAACTGTCCGGACAAAAACCTGCTCCCCTCAACCCATAAGCTCCAGAATCTCCTCGATCTCGTCCTTTATTTCCAGCAGCAGCATACGCCGGCGTTCATCGGTAATCTCGAATTGTTTCTGTTCCCGTGAAAGCTGCTTCTGAAGCTTCAGTATCTCGTTGGTCTTGTGATCAGCCTCGTCATCATCAGCCTGGCCGCGCCTGACCATCTGGCTTGCCTTGTTCAGCTTGTACCCTTTTTCGTAAACCAGCTCTTTGATATTGAGTACCATGGCGATATCCCGATTGGTGTAACGCCTGTTTCCCCTCGTATCCCTTGCAGGAACAAGTTCGCTGAAAAACTCCTCCCAGTACCGGAGCAGGTAGGCGGGAATACCGGAAATCCGGCTGACCTCACCTATCGAATAGTAACTTTTGCTTGATTCAAAGGCCATGACTGATGTTCGTTTTGTTTTCTCTCCACTTATTATACATTAAGGACGTCACATCAAAAAAGGACGGATGAAAAATCTGCTGGCCCTACGCCCATATCTTTTCCGTTACAGGAAATCGCTTGCCGCAGGTATTGCCTGCGTCGTCGCCACCAATTTTTTTGCTGTGGCTGCCCCGCGTTTTCTCGGCGAGGCTATCGATCTCATGGGCAAGCCTTTCGAAATAAATGAGATACTTCACAAGACCGGGTTCTATATTCTTTTTTCGGCCCTCAGCGGTATCACCCTCTATCTGGTGCGCCAGCTCATCATCGTTACCTCCCGGCACATCGAGTATGATCTGAAAAACGACTATTATGCCCATTTACAGACACTGTCGTCATCTTTTTATGACCGCACCGGCTCGGGCGAACTGATCTCACGAGGAACCAATGACCTCAATGCCGTCCGTGATTTTCTGGGGCCAGGTATCATGTACTCGATCAATACCCTCTTCCGCCTGCTCTTCGCTATCGGTGCGATGCTCTCGATCTCCCCGTTCCTGACCCTTTTCGCCCTGCTTCCTGCCCCGTTACTCAGCTGGTCGGTTTACCGGACAGGAGTTTCGATCCAGAAAAAATCGAAACAGATACAGGAAAACTATGCAGCCATCACCAACCTTGTCCAGGAAAACATCTCCGGTATTCGCGTAGTCAGAAACTACAACCGTGAAGAGTGGGAAACTGAAAGGTTCGAGGAGCTGAACAGGCAGTATTACAACAAGAACCTGCATCTCGGCAGAATCCAGGCCAGATTCATGGCCGTACTGACCGGACTGACAGCTCTTTCACTGATCCCGGTCATCTGGGCAGGCGGAATCGGTGTCATGAACGGCACGATGAGTATCGGAAATATTGCCCAGTTCGTCATCTATGTGTCGATGCTCAGCTGGCCGATCATTTCGATAGGCTGGGTAACAAATATCATCCAGAAAGCAGAGGCCGCGCAGGGCAGAATACAGGAAATCATCGATACGAAGCCGGATGTGGTGGAACACAATCCTTCAGAAACGCCTCCCGGTACCACTGGCCCGCTGAGAGGAGCGCTGGTCTTCGACAATGTCGGGTTCTCGTATCCGTCACAGCCTGACCGCCCGGTGCTTCACCATATATCCTTTACCGTCGAACCGGGAACGAAACTCGCCATCGTGGGCGCAACCGGTGCCGGCAAGTCAACCCTGGTCAACCTCATTCCGCGCCTGTATGATCCGTCAGAAGGACGCATCATGATAGCTGATCTCGATATCGGAACGCTTCCTGTCGGGACAATACGGCGCACGATCGGTTTCGTTCCGCAGTCGAACTTCCTGTTTTCGGACACCATCAGGAACAACATCGATTTCGGCAGCAACAGTAACGGGATCGATGTCATCGAAGCGAGCCGTATTGCCATGCTCTATAATGATGTATCCGATTTTCCGGATGGTTTCGATACGATGCTCGGAGAAAAAGGCATCAACCTCTCGGGCGGTCAGAAACAGCGGGCCTGCATCGCCAGGGCTCTGCGGTGGAATCCGTCGATCCTCGTGCTTGATGATGCCCTTTCGGCTGTCGATACCGCCACCGAAGCAAGCATTTTCGATGGATTGCTGCGGAAGTTGCCCGAAACAACCATTGTCCTCATCAGCCACCGCATCTCGACGGTCAGGAGCTGCGACAGGATCATCGTGCTGCATGAAGGCAGAATCGCCGAAAGCGGTTCTCACGAGGAGCTGCTCGAAAACGGACGCTACTACGCCGACCTCTACATGCAGCAGATGCTCGAAGAGGAGATCAGCGCGCTGAGCTGAGGGGGGAGAGTGTAATGTAAGATGTGGACTATGTGGACGTTGTGGACGCTGTGGACGAAAAGTGAAAGATGATTCTGCGCAGCTTTTGTCCACCAGGTCCACGCTGCTCAGGTTCCCGCCAGCTCCGCCAGCTGCCGCTGCAGATCGCGGCGCGACAACCCGTACATATGCACATAGAGCAGGTTGAACATCAGCACCGCAGAGCGAAGTGCAGGGGCGCGCATGGCCCTCTCGAGCGCCTGTCGCGGGGTGAAAACCTTCGAGGTCAGTTCAGTGTAACTCGGAATGAAGTCGTCAATCGTCATCTGCTTTGGATAATAGAGCATTTCCTGGCCCCAGGAGAACCTGAACGCATCATGATCGTCGCTCGGATGCATAAGACGCCCTTCAGATGCCAGACGAGTAAAGACGCCTGTGCCCGGAATGGGACGCAAAAGATTGATACCCGGTACATCGATGCCAGTCTCTCCTATAAAGGATACTATTTTCTCCGGCATAGAGAGTGTATCACCGTCAAGACCGTAAATGAAGCTTCCGTAAACGCATATACCGGCATTCCTGATGGCCCTGATGCAGCGGGCCTGGCGTTCGGCAGGGTTGTGAAACTTGTGATGGGCATGATTGCTCTCGTCGGCGAGACTTTCGATGCCGACCAGCAGTGCCCCGCATCCTGAGCGGGCAAAAATGTCGAGCAGTTTCGGGTTTTCGCCAAGCAGTGTGGTTGCCTGCCCGACCCACCGGATTTTAAACGGAATGAGCTTAGTGAAAAGCTCCGAGGCATAGGCCTCATCGGCATTGACCGTATCGTCGAGAAAAAAGAAAATCCGACGATCCTGCCGGAGAAACTGTTCGACCTCTCTGACAACCTCGTCCACCGGCCGGTGCCTGAGCTTGTGTCCGTTCATGATATGCACATTGCAGAAATCGCAACTGTAGGGACAACCTCTCGTGGTCTGGACAACATTGGTCGTAAAATAACGGCTGATATCAAGCGCAGACTTGTCCACCGGTCTATGCACAGACAAATCCGGAAAAACCCCCTGCCTGTACTCCGGCTTCAAATTGTCTCCCTGCAGGTCTTCGAGCACCTCTTTCCAGAGATCATCTGCCTCTCCGGTCACCAGCACATCAGCATGATCGCGACACCGTTCAGGAAAAACAGAAACGTATGGACCGCCAAGCACGACAGGTACGCCCCTCGACCGGAACAGCGAGGCGATTTCAAACGCCGGGCGTACCGCTCCGGTCTGGACACTGATTCCGACCATGTCCCACTCCCTGTCGATGGGCAGGCGGTCGAAGCGCAGATCGCATATCTCCTGCGTGATTCCCGGCACCTTCATGGAGCTGAGAATCATGAGCGACAGGGGCGGAATGGCGAACTGAGCCCGCTTGATGACTGCACTCATGACCTGGTCCCTGAGCAGAGAAAACCCTTTCCTGGAGCTTCCGTCAAGCAGGGCTGCTCCATCCACGCCACTGGAGGCCTGGACAAAAACCAGAAGAACCGACAGGGATCGATGTTCAGCAGTCATGAGATTAGGCGTTTGTTTTTCCAAGCGCGATCTCCTGGAGACGCTTCAGCTCCATGAGAGCATCGAGAGGCGTGAGCCGGTTGATGTCAATCCCCGAAAGCGCCTTGCGCAGTCGGCTCTCCTCCTCCTCGAAGAGCGAAATCTGGCGAGCCATGAGCTGCGAGGAATAACGACGCTGCACCGGCACATCGATTTCGCGCTTCTCCATGCCGGCGAGAATCTCTTTTGCCCGGACAATCACCTCGGAGGGCATACCGGCCATTCTTGCAACCTCGATACCGTAGCTGTTGTCCGAGGCGCCGCGCACGATCTTGCGCAGGAAAATCACCGTGTCAGCGGTTTCAACCACCGTGGCATTGAAATTGATGATCCTTTCGAATCTCGATTCCAGTTCGGCAAGCTCATGGTAATGAGTGGCGAAAAGTGTCCTGGCACGGAGCTTGTCGTGGATATACTTGCACATCGACCAGGCAATCGACATGCCGTCAAAAGTGCTCGTGCCTCGACCTATCTCATCGAGCAGAAGAAGGCTTCGCGATGTGGCGTTGTTCAGAATGCTTGCCGCCTCGTTCATCTCGACCAGGAAGGTGCTCTCTCCAGAGGTGATGTTGTCCGATGCACCAACCCTCGTGAAAATGCGGTCAACCAGGCCGATTTCAGCACTCTCAGCCGGCACGAAACATCCCACCTGGGCAAGCAGCACCATAAGCCCCGTCTGCCTGAGAAACGAACTTTTACCGGCCATATTGGGGCCGGTTATGATCAGAAGCTGCTGACCGGCGCCAACACGGCAGTCGTTCGACACATAGGGGTCATCAGCGCCGAGAATGCGTTCGAGTACTGGATGACGACCTGCCACAATCGACAATTCAGTCCCCTCGTTCATCTCCGGACGACAGTAATTGTACTCACAAGCGCAGTCGGCAAAACAGGCCAGACAATCCAGCTCGGCAAGAGCAGCCGCGGTTGTCTGAATCGAAGCCGCACTGTCTGTAATCATGGCACAGAGCTCCTGAAAAAGTCGATGTTCAAGCAGGAGGGACTTGTCCTCGGCAGTCAGAATCTTCTCCTCGTACTCCTTGAGCGAAGGAATCGTATATCGTTCCGCATTGACCAGGGTCTGCTTCTTTTCATAATAGTCAGGCACCTTGTCGCTGTTAGCCCGGCTGACCTCGATATAGTAACCGAACACCTTGTTGTACTGTACCTTCAGCGTCGAGATCGAGGTCTTTCGCCGTTCATCCTGCTGGATTTCAAGCAGGCGGTCACGAGCACCAGACGACACAGAACGCAGCTCATCGAGCTCCTGATGGTATCCTGACCTGATATAGCCACCGTCGCGAACGGAACCCGTTGCCTCTGCGTCGAGCGCCCTCTCGATCATGCCGGCAAGTTCCGGTAACGCTTCGAGCTGGAGGACAAGTTCGCGCAGACGCAGCGAATGGCAGCCTTCAAGCAGCATTCTGAGCTGCGGGATACACTCCAGGGAAGAACCAAGCAGTCGCACCTCGCGCGGCATGGCCCGGGAAGTTGCAATCCGCGCCAGGGCTCGCTCCATATCGATGATGCCTCCGAGCAGCTTGCGCAGTTCATCGCGCTTTTCCGATGCCTCCAGAAACTCCCCGACCGCATCGTGCCTGCACACAACCGGCTCCAGCTTTCTGAGCGGATGCAGCAGCCAGCGTCTGAGCAGACGGGCTCCCATCGGGTTCCGGGTTCTGTCGATAACCTCAAGAAGACTCCCGTTCAGGGTGCCGTCCTGCATCGAAGAGATGATCTCGAGATTGCGACGGGTCTGAAGGTCAAGGGACATGGTGTCCCTGCTCTCGACCAGGCCGATACGAACAAGATATTTCAGGCTTCCCTGCCGCGCCTCTTCGAGGTACTGAAGCACAACTCCGGCAGCTATCCTGCCGGCTTCCACCCCCTCGATACCGAATCCTTTGAGGGAATGGGTTCTGAAATGGGCATCGAGCACCCGCGCAGCCTGCTCTGAGGTAAACATCCATTCATCGAGAACGGTAAACAGCGCCCCGCTGAACAGACTCTTGGCAAGGGATTCCCTGAGTTCCCTGTCACGGGAAGAGATCAGAATTTCCGAAGGACGAAGTGACTGGAGAAAATCTTTCAGCTCAGAAAGTGGCAGTTCGGTTATTCTGAACTCGGCGGTGGTCACATCCACATAGGCCACGCCGGCCAGGTGCTCACGCCCCTTTTTAACCGGCGCCACGGCACAGAGGTAGTTGTTGTGCCGATCGTCGAGAATCTTTTCACTGTAGGTTATGCCCGGCGTTACAATGTCGGTGATCTCTCTCCGGACGATCCCCTTGGCAGCAGCAGGATCCTCCACCTGGTCACAAACCGCCACCTTGAAGCCTTTCATGACAAGTCTGGCTATATACCCCTCGCTTGCATGATGAGGAAAGCCGGCCATCGGCACCTCGGCAGAGCTGCCGTTCGAGCGACGGGTAAGTACGATATTCAGGGCCGAAGAGACCGAGAGCGCATCGTCATAGAAAGTTTCATAGAAATCGCCAACCCTGAAAAGCAACAGATAATCGGGATAACGCTCCTTGACATCGAGATACTGGCGCATCATCGGTGTCGCCTCCTGTTTGCGGACCTGAGCGTCTCTGGCCATATTGCTTTCCGAAATTATCGTTTCCGCCTGACTGTCTGTGGTGAATCAAGCTAAATCAGTCCTGCAAAAAAAACAAGCTTTCCCGGAAGCTTGACAAGCTGAAGCCGGGATGATATTTTGGCATCTGCAAGAAGAACGATTCCATCCACTCCTTATAGCAAGGAACCGAAATTATCAACCATCTTTCTGCAATGGATTTACATGCACTCCTGCGACTCATGCATATAACCGGCTTCACCGCCTGGTTCGGCACGATATTCGCGACCCTTTTTCTTCTGAAAACGCTCGAACCCGGCCTGACCGGCGAGCAGCAGCAGGCGGAGGAGTACCAGATACTCTTGCGCCGCTTCATTAAATTCGAAACGAAGGTTGCCGATGTGGCCGTAATCACTGTGCTGTTATCCGGTCTGCTTCTTGCTCACTTCTGGCAGGGGTGGACACCATGGGTCTTCGCGAAAATCGGTCTTCTTATCCTCCAGATCGCCCTGACCCTGGGCTATATCATCAAGGCGATTCAACCCCTCGCCTACCCTTGTGAAACTTCAGCATACAGCGTATGGTACCGGCTGTTCACCATATCGTTCAGCATGTTCGGCATCGTGCTTTTACTGACCTTTTTCCTGCGATGAACTTCTTTACGAAAGATTAAGGTGTAACGGTTTGAAAATCGGATTCTATCGTTTATATTCTTGCTCTTTATCACCAAACTATTACTAATGATGCAGGCGCTGATCGAGATTTCCGACAAACAGTATCTGGTAAAAACTGGCGACAGAATTTTTGTCCCCAGACAGAAGGCCGAAGCAGGCGACGTTATCGAAGTGAAGACTCTCATGCAGGTCAATCAGGCGGATTCGGCTATGAATGAAGGCACCGCCAAGGTCAAGGTTCTTGACCATGTCAGAGACGAGACCATTATCGTCTTCAGGAAAAACCGCCGCAAACGGTTTCAGAAAAGAAATGGGCACCGCCAGCACATGACCCAGGTCGAAGTGCTGTCGATCTGAATAAGCAAGGATATTCGCAACACTAATTTTATTGTCTCATGGCTCATAAAAAAGGCGGCGGATCGACCAAAAACGGCCGCGACAGCAATCCCAAATACCTCGGCGTCAAGGCTGCCGGCGGCTCCATGGTTAACGCAGGCACCATCATTCTCCGTCAGCGGGGCACCGTAATCAAGCCGGGTGACAACGCCGGTATCGGCAGGGATCACACCATTTTCGCCCTCGTCGATGGAAAGGTCAGTTTCAGAAACGGCCGCCACAACAAAAAACAGGTCGATATCATCCCCTCCTGATCTTTGGGTGGTGATGTATTACGCTTATATTAAAAGCAAGCCGGCTCTCAAGCATCTATGGCTTGCTTTTTTTACGCTCTCCCGTGGAGCATCTATGAACATAGCTGACTGAAAAACCGCAACCGGCCCATGCACAGTGCACAGGATACTGCCATGCCTTTTGGTTTCAGTGTTTTTCCGTGCGCTCTTGCTTTAACATCAGCACGCCGTTCATTCATGCGGTTTTCCGGAATTTCCACAAAAAAACGCAATCATAATTTTTTCCTGACAGCAGCTCCGAATGCCTGGAACTGAACGCACAATTCATAGCGGCGAATCCGGATTTTCGACGCTCTGCTGATTTATAACATCCCCCTGAGGCCACGAGGTACAGGAGTAATATTCCAACAGCAACCAAAACCTGTAAGTGCATTATGAAAATCACCGTTATTGGCGCAGGCAACGTTGGGGCAACCACGGCTTTCCGTCTTGCAGACAAAAAACTTGCCAGAGAACTCGTCCTTCTCGATGTCGTCGAAGGCATACCTCAGGGCAAAGCGCTTGACATGTACGAAAGCGGCCCGGTCTGCCTTTTCGACACGAAAGTGACCGGTTCGAACGACTATGCCGATACTGCGAATTCCGATATCGTCATCATCACCGCGGGTCTGCCGAGAAAGCCGGGCATGAGCCGCGAGGATCTGCTCATGATGAATGCGGGCATCGTCCGGGAAGTGACCCGGCGGATCATGGAACACTCCAAAAATCCGATCATCGTGGTAGTTTCCAATCCTCTCGACATCATGACCTTCGTTGCCTGGAAGCAGAGTGGACTGCCAAAAGAGCGCATCATCGGCATGGCTGGCGTACTCGACTCGGCACGTTTCCGCTCCTTTATCGCCATGGAGCTTGACGTTTCGATGCAGGATGTCACGGCCTGCGTGCTTGGCGGCCACGGCGACGCGATGGTGCCCGTTGTCAAATATACTACGGTGGCGGGAATCCCCGTTTCCGATCTCATTCCCGCCGAAAGGATCGCTGAGCTGGTCGAGCGCACCCGCAATGGCGGTGCTGAGATCGTCAACTACCTCAAGCAGGGTTCGGCCTTCTACGCTCCGGCAGCTTCAGTGGTCGAAATGGTCGAGTCGATCGTGCTGGATCGTAAGCGCGTGCTCACCTGTGCCGTGAGCCTTGGCGGTGAGTATGGCATTCAGAGCACCTTCGTTGGTGTCCCGGTGAAGCTCGGCAAGAATGGCGTTGAGCAGATTTACGAAATTTCGCTGGACCAGTCCGACCTTGATCTGTTGCAGAAATCGGCCAAAATCGTCGATGATAACTGCAAAATGCTCGAAGCTCCTTTCACCTGACATCTCGACAGGCGACCTGTCCAGCGTTGTGCGCTCAGATGCACAAAATGAAAAGAGGCTGTTGCGGAATCGAAACCGGGGCAGCCTCCTGGCGTTTGTAAAGATTATGAACGTCACCTGATACCGATGACATAGGAGACACGCTTCTGGCCTGACTCACAAAACTCTCCATGCGGAGGACTGTTCTTTTATTGACCATACCATATCCCTCTCCGTGCAGAAATTTCACTGAAGTCCATTGTCTGCCCTGAACCGGTTGGCATCCTGCACGGCGGCCACAAGTTTTTCGGCAAGTGCGGGCATCTTCTCGTACTCTACCCAGAGCGTGTCTTCGACGATATCATGAATCTCCGATGCGATATCACTTGCGATCCTTTTTCGCCTGGCAAACTCTTTTTTCAGCTCTTTGACCTCTTCTGACATGGGGTTACTCCCTGGATTTATCTATGGATAAAGACTACTCCGCGTTGCGGAATCCGAAATCGCCTGCCTTATCGCCGCGTAACGCAACAAAGGAGGGAATGGTATTATACCTTAATTATTTAAACAGAATTACTGATAATCAAAATATAAAAAAACAAAACCACCGCCGATTAATAAATAGTTCAGAATGAGCATTCCGTCTCTTTTATATCAGATCTGTCAATGCGCCGCCCCTCCGCAGACCTCACTGATGGGAGGTGAGAGACGGAACAAGGAAACTTAAAACTCGTTTTCAGCCAGCTCGTATGTCTGCATGTTTCCATTGCTGACTTTGTACAGTGTCATAGTAAGAGTGCTGTACTGCGTACCATTATCTATGGGAATCTCTTGAAGCCGAAATGACTCTGAACGAGACAACCTACCTGTATTTAGGTCGCGATAAAGGTCGCGATAACGTATGTCATAGTTCCCGGCGTTTACTTGATTCAGCGTAAATTTGTCGTAGGCCGAGATAAAGAAAGTTCTAACAGGGAACGCATTTTGACCGTCTAAGGACACGAGCTTGACAAACACATCGGAGTCGTTCTGAGTGTTGTCAATAGTGACAGTCGATAAACCATTGGTATTCATGCGATCATACCCTACAACATATCCGGAAGTTACCGGCCACGGCTCACCATTCGGTGCAGTGGTTGGTCTCACATATTCCGGTACGACTTTCTGCGTTATGGGTTCAGCAACGTATGGTTTAGGACCAGGAGGTGGTACTTGTGATTTGTTATTGAGTGCTCCAATGATTACGAAAACGCCTATTCCATACCAAAGCCTGTATCGAAATAAATGCGCGACAACTTGACCAGCCTTCGCTGCAATTGGTTGTCTTAGCTCGCAAAGAATACGCCCAATACTCTTCTTGGTTAGATCAAAAGATGATGATGTTGCTGTCTGTTGCCGGTTCTCTTCACTAAAGGCAGATGACCGATTTCCCTTTTGTTGTTTGTTCTGTGTTTCAGCACCAGCAGCTTCTGCTTGGGCAATCCAGCGATCATGCTCTCGCCGTTTTTCAGAATCTGATAAGATTTCAAATGCAGTATTCAGAATTGACATAATCCGGCTTGCATCAGTATCTCCCGGATTGCGATCAGGATGGTATTTCAACGATAAGGAGCGATAAGCGGCGCGAATCACTTCCGGCGGCGCATCACGTGCCACCTTGGGATTCTCGTAATGACTATGAACTTTGGGCATAGGTAGAAAGGCATAATGTTAATTATAAGATTCTGCCCCTTCGCCACATTAAGATGTAAAAAAAAGTTGTCAACACACAACCTTACCCCGCCGGCTCTTCGTGTGTGACACAGTGAATCGCGCCGAGGCCCCAGATGAGGTCGCTGCAGTCGATGCCGATGACCTCCCTGCCGGGAAAGCATTGCTGCAAGATGTCAATCGCCTGCTGGTCTCTTGAGCAGCAGTAAGTGGGCACGAGTACGGCGGTGTTGGCGATGTAGAAGTTGGCGTAGCTGGCCGGAAGGCGTTCGCCGTCGTAGTACACCGGTTCGGGCATGGGCAGCTTGACGACATTCAGCGGCTCTCCGTCGAGGCCGGTCATGGTTTTGAGGAGTTCATAGTTCTCCTGAAGAATCTGGTAGTTTTCATCTTCCGGGTCCTCCTCGACGGTGATCACCACGGTGTTCCCGTTGACGAAGCGGGCCATGTCATCGACGTGCCCGTCGGTGTCGTCGCCTGCAATGCCGTCGCCGAGCCAGAGCACTTTTTCGATGCCGAGGTAGCGCCTGAGCTGCGCCTCGATCTCCACTTTGCTCATTGAGGGATTGCGGTTTGGATTGAGCAGACAGGCCTCGGTAGTGAGCAGCAAACCCGCACCGTTGACGTCAATCGCACCCCCTTCGAGCACCATGCCGGTCGAGACCACCGGCAGATCCTGAATTGCGGCTACCCGTTCAGGAACGGCGTTGTCGTCGTCGTAGGGTTCGTACTTGCCGCCCCAGGCGTTGTACTCCCAGTTCATTATCACCTTGTCGCTGCGTCCATCCTGCGTGCGGATAACGTAGTTCGGGCCGTGGTCACGGCACCAGGCATCGTTGGTCGGAATCCTGTGGAAAACGATACGTCCGGCGTATTTGCCTTCAGGGTCGCGCTCCTTCAGCAAAGCACGGGCCTGTGCCTCCATCATGTCGTCGAGCACGTTGATGTTTACCTTTTCGGAACGGCTGAGCTGATAAGCGAGTTCGGCAAAAACTGCCGGAACAGGCTCGAACTTGCCGGGCCACGATTCGAGCTTGTGCGGCCACGAAAGCCATGTCGAGGTATGGAGTGCCCACTCGGGCGGCATGAAGTAGGTCGGTTCGGTCATCGGTGCGTTATGCTTGAGAAGTAGAGTAACAGTTTCAGTGCCGGGCGGACTCTTCGATCCTTTTGACGCGCTGCAAAACTGGCGGATGGGAGTAGTTCAGGAACACGTTGAAAGGATGAGGAGTCAGGTTCGAAAGGTTCTGGCGCGAGAGCTTTTTCAGCGCATCGGCCAGAAGCAAGCCGTTCCGGTATGTGGAGACGGCGTAACGATCGGCCTCGAATTCGTTGTGGCGCGAGAGCATCTGCATCAGGATCGAGAGCATGAACTCCACCGGACTGTAGAGCAGCATGAAGAAAAGCAGACTCGCATAAACCGAGGTCTGCTGCATGTAAAAAGCTTCGAAAAGCATCAGGTTGTTCATGAAAAGCGAGAGCAGGTATAAGACCACTCCAAGGTTAAGCATGCTCAGCACCATCGACATGAGAATGTGCTTCTTTTTGAAGTGGCCGATTTCGTGGGCCAGCACGGCCACCAGTTCACCGGTCGAGTGGTTTTTGATGAGCGTATCGAACAGCGCAATCCTTTTGTTTTTGCCGAATCCGGTGAAAAAGGCGTTGCCCTTCGCCGAGCGCCTGGAACCATCCATGACGTAGATACCGGTGAGCGGAAAGCGCACCTCTGCCGCGTAATCCATGATGGACTTGCGAAGCTCGCCATCTTCGAGTGGCTCGAATCTGTTGAACATCGGCATGATCCATGTCGGGGCGACGTATTGGAGAATCAGGCTGAACGCCGTTACGCCACCCCACGCCCAGAGCCAGCCGAGCGGCCCGGTATTCTGGAAAAGCCAGAGAATCGCCGCCAGCAGAGGAGTGCCTATCAGCACAGTAAGAAGGAGCGTCTTGACAAGGTCGGCCACGAACACCTTCGGCGTGGTCTTGTTGAAGCCGAACTTTTCTTCAAGCACGAAAGTGTGCCAGATGCTGAAGGGCAGTCCGACAACGCCCTGAAGCAGGAGCAGCGCTCCGACGTAGAGCACGCCGTTGACGACCGGATCAAAACCCCAGGCGCGGATGTACTGGTCGAGAGCATTGAAGCCGCCCGCGAACCAGAAGACGAGCAGGAGCAGGAGATCGAAGGTCGAGTCGACCTGTGAAAAGATGGTGTTGGACCGGAGATACTCCTGAGAGCGACGGTAGTCGGCAGGATCATAAACCTCCCGAAAAACTTCAGGAAGCGTCGGCGAGGCAGCGCCAAGGTTCAGCAGATCGGCGGCAAGTTTGATGAGCCAGGTACCGAGAAGTGTGAAAAGAATGATTTGGCCAAACAGGTTCATCGTCACAGAATTTTATTCGTCGATCCATCGGCGCGCGATTTCGCCATAGGAGTCGATCCGGCGGTCGCGCATGAAGGGCCAGTGGGAGCGGTAAAAGCCGATCTTCGAAAAGTCGCAGTCAGCGAAAAGGATATCCTCGTCGTTATGCTCCAGCTCGGAAATCACCTGGCCGAAAGGATCGGAAACGAAGCTGTTGCCCCAGAACTCCAGATCACCTTCGGTGCCCGCCCGGTTGGCTGCAGCCACATAAACACCGTTGGCCACCGCATGGCCGAGTTGCACGGTTTTCCAAGCCTGCTTCTGGCTCGCACGCACCGCTTCGGAGGATTCCGAGGTCGCCCAGCCGATAGCCGTAGGATAGAAAATGATGTCAGCTCCACGAAGCGCCGTGAGCCTGGCGGCTTCAGGATACCACTGATCCCAGCAGATCAGCACACCGATCCTTCCGTAGCGCGTCTCAAAAACCTTGTAGCCGAGGTCGCCGGGGATAAAGTAGAACTTTTCGTAAAAACCGGGATCATCCGGAATATGCATCTTGCGGTACTTGCCGAGATAGCGTCCGTCGGCATCGATTACGGCTGCCGTGTTATGGTGCACTCCCCTCGCCCGTATTTCAAACATCGAAGCCACGATCACCACACCAAGTTCGGCGGCCAGCTCCTGTAACGCTACAGTCGAAGGACCGGGTATCGGTTCAGCGTAACTGAAGGGTTCATACTCCTCGGTCTGGCAGAAGTAGAGCGTAGTGAACAGCTCCTGAAGGCAGATGATCCTGGCTCCGCTTGCGGCGGCAAACCTGATGCGCGCTACCGCTTTGTAGAGGTTCTCCTGTGGATTTTCCACGCAGCTCATCTGAACGAGCGCAACACGAACCTGATCGGTACTCATGGACGGATAATCGAAAAAATGTGTGGAATGACAAGCCCGACCGAAAAGAGCAGGCCGTGAACAGTCAGTACCTTGCCGGTACCAGCCAGAACTGCGTTCAGTGCCCGTCCCTCGGAAGCGTACAGCGTGCGCACCATACCGATGGCAAGTGGCACACTCAGAATACTCAGCAGGCACCACGGTGAATAACCGGCTCTGACGATCCAGAACGGCACGGTATAGGCCAGCACGGTAAGCGTCACATAGAGTGCGCGCGCCGCCGGAGCACCGATGCGGGCCGGCAGGGTCATCTTGCCGACCTTCCGGTCGGTAACGATGTCGCGTATGTTGTTGACCAGCAGGATGCAGACCGAAAAGGCTCCTGGAGCAGCCGCAGCCACAAGCACTGTAGAAGGCAGTGTGAGCGCCTGCACGAAATAGGTGCCGCCGACTGCCACAAGGCCGAAAAAGATGAAGACGAACACGTCGCCCAGGCCGGAGTAGGCAATCGGAAACGGCCCTCCGGTGTATGCCCAGGCAAAAAGCAGAGAGAGCACCCCGATGAGCAGAATCGGCCAGCCACCAATAACGACGAGGTACAAGCCGAGCGCGAAAACCGATACGCCGAGGGTGATGGAGACCCGGATCATCCTACGCTCGCTGATGATGCCTGCCGCTACCGTGCGGGTCGGGCCGAGGCGCTCGCTGGTGTCAGCTCCCTTGCGGAAATCGTAAATCTCGTTGATGAAGTTCGTGGCAATCTGTATGCCGAGCGCACAAATCAACGCCACGAGCGCCGGAAGTGGCCTGAAGCTGCCATCGGCGAAAGCAAGCGCTGAACCGACCACCACCGGCATCGCTCCGGCAGGAAGTGTCTTCGGGCGGATAGCCAGCATCCATGCCTGGAAAGCCGAAGGCTGTGAAGGGGTTGAAACGGACATGAAGCTTACTGAACCCTGTTCTCCGATGACTGTTTCTCCTCGGCAGCCTTTTTCTCTTTGGCCATCTTCACGCTGCTGAAGACGTTTCGAATCTTCTCGCCCGGCTTGATGTAGGAGAGGCTGTGGCGCACGGCCATCGTAGCCTCGCTCAGACCGGTCTGAATGATCTTGAGCTTGCCGGGATAGTGGGCGATGTCACCGGCCGCATAGAGGCCATCCACCGAGGTCTTCATGTGGGTATCAACCACGAGCGCGTTGTCGAAGAGTTCGAGGTCCCAGCCAGCCAGAGGCCCCAGGTTCGATTTGAAACCGATCAGAATAAGCAGACGGTCAGCTTCGATCCTGCTTTCCAGGCTGTCGCTGTCGCGCAGATGCACATGAGTCAATGCGCCATCACGCTCCTCGATACCCCTCACCTCGGTTTCAAGATGCACGGAAATCGTGCCCGACTCTCGGGCCAGTTCAACTTCGTGAGCTGTCTTGCCATGACCATGGAACTCGTGAGCGCGATGCACCAGCGTCACCGATGCGGCGTTCTTCATCAGCCCGACCGTCCAGTCGAGAGCCGAATCGCCTCCACCGACAATCACCACATGTTTGTCCCTGAAATCGTTGACCGACCTTACCGCATAGAAAACCGATTTGCCAACAAGATGATCGATATTGCCAAGCTGCGGCAATTTTCGCGGCTCGAAAGCGCCGAGACCGGCGGCGATGAGCAGCGCCCGCGAGCGGTAGGCATGACCTGCCGCGGTTCGTGTCTCGAAGGTGCCATCTTCGAGCTTGGTGTATTTTGTGACGGTCTCACCGAGCACCACATCGGGATTGTAGCGTTCAGCCTGCTTCCAGAGGCTTTCAACGAGACTGATCGCCGGGACTTCGGGAAACCCGGCCACATCGTAGATATGCTTCTCGGGATAGAGCGCAGCAAGCTGTCCTCCGAGTTGAGACATGCTCTCGACGATCCGGCAGGTTATATTGTTCATACCACACTGGAAAGCCGCGAATATGCCGGTAGGCCCGCCACCGATAATGGTCAGGTCCCTCATATCGTGGTGGTCGGTCGCTGGATGGTGAATATCTAACATTATGATTGCCTTGATGGGTATTTGCCCGCCCGGCCAGGGTTCAGTTACCCTCTTCGGACTTTTTCAGGTAGATCACGCCTTCGGGATCGACCATGCCGTACATAATGGCTACAAGCAGATCCTCTTCATCGAATTCATGGATTTCGACATGGACAGCCTCCTGCTTGGCAACCTGCAAGCCCTCTGCATTCCTGAAAAAAAACACCGCCCGAACACCACCGTGCGGTGTTTCACCAGTGAACTGATAGGTGCCTTCCCCAATCACATCAAGCGCACACCCGGGTTTGCTGGCATCGATGGGACAGCTCGCGCATTGGGAGTAGAAGCCCTCTTCTGATTCCGCGTATTCGCAAACAGGAAATTTCATGACCGTGATCTCTTGTTCTCTTATGCTTCTTTGAATGCGGTTAAATATAATACTTTAATATATTGTTGCAGATTCAAAGTTTTGTGATTTCTTGTGCCGGAAAGCACCACCACATGCAAGACCGGACTATCAAACAGTCTCATGCGATGTTAGCCAAACGTATCATACCATGCCTCGACGTGCGCGACGGACGGGTCGTCAAAGGCATCAATTTCGAAGGCCTGAGGGACGCCGGATCAATCCTCGAACAGGCAAGGTTTTACAATAATGAAATGGCCGACGAACTGGTCTTTCTCGATATATCTGCCTCGCTTGAGTCGAGAAGGACAACGCTCGAAGAGGTGCTGAAAGTTTCAGGCGAAGTGTTCATACCCCTCACGGTGGGAGGCGGCATCAGCTCTGTCGAACGGGCGCGCGACGCCTTCCTGCACGGCGCGGACAAGGTGTCGGTCAATACTGCCGCCGTCAGCGAACCCGAGCTGATTTCACGTATCGCCGAAAGGTTCGGCTCGCAGGCGGTTGTGGTGGCAATCGACGTCAAAAAAGTCGATGACCGATACATCGTCCATACCCACTCAGGTAAAAAGCCGACAGAATACGAAGCGGTCGAATGGGCGCACCGTGTGCAGGAGCTCGGCGCCGGTGAAATCCTGCTGACCAGCATGGATCGGGACGGCACACAGGAGGGATACGACAACGAAATCCTCAAGCGTATCTCAACCACGGTTCACATTCCGGTCATCGCTTCCGGTGGAGCGGGCAACCTTGAACACCTTTACGAAGGATTTACCAAAGGCAATGCCGACGCAGCGCTTGCAGCCTCGATCTTCCACTTCCGCACCTACTCCATCACAGAGGCCAAAGAGTATCTGCGCAAGAAAGGAATTCCGGTCAGGCTCTGAAACCGTCGCGGTTTGGCTGAACTGTCGAACCGATGCGCTTCATAAGAGAAAAAACAGGAAAACGAATCCGCATCATTCATGATGAAGCCGGACAACCAGGCGCGACAGAAGGCTCGGAACCAGATACAAGGTGATACCGGTGCAATCGGCGAGGAAATCGGTGATATCGGCGCTCCTCCAGGGCAGCCATGACTGGATCACCTCGATGAGAACACCGAACGCCATCAGGCCCAGCACCTTCCTGAACAGGTGCCGCCTGTTCGGAAACGCCATATCCTTGAGTGCGGCAAGGCAAAAAAATGTGAACGCATGGAGCATTTTATCGGCATTGTCAACATGAGGCATTTCGACAGGGTGCCGTATCGTCGCTTCATAGAGGGTCAACAGGGCGGCAATGCCCAGCAAAATCCTGGCCGTCCTGATTATCGTAATGCGAACAGAATGTCTCATCGGCTATAGTTGGTGATGTGGTCACGGCGTTCCTGAATCTCCCGGTTCCCCTCCGGATCGATAGGCTGCGTCTGTTGTTTTTTCGCTTGACTGACCGAATCGGGGTGAGAACGAAAATAAGCAATCCGGAACAGGTTATCCACATCCATCAGGTCTTGCAGGAATAGTATCCTGCTGACGTCCAATCAGAAAGAGAAATAAATCTGATATCGTCAATTCCGGAGGTCACCACCATGCGAACACGTTTCTGGATTGTCCCGCTCATCGCCCTCTTGACGCTTGCCGGCTGTTCGTCATACACCGTCGTCAGCGATTATGACCGTGCTATTCCTTTCGGCAACTACAAAACTTATCAGTGGTCAGACAAAGGCAGCGCCGGAATCAGCGACGACATTCTCGCCCGTAATCCCTTTGTTTACAAGCACATCAAATCGACAGTCGATCGCGAACTTACCGCCAGGGGCTACGTGCTGAAGGAGTCCGGCCCGGTCGATTTCACCGTGTCGCCCCACGCACGAGTCCGGGAGCGTGTGGTTGTCACGCCACCGGTCGGCTTCGCCTACAGCAGCGGCTACTACCACCGCTGGGGACGGCGCGGCTACACGACCATCTGGTACGACCCCTACCCGTACCCGGCGGTCAGCTACTATGAAGAGGGTACGCTCATTATCGACATCATCGACAGCAGAACCGACGACATCGCCTGGAGCGGCGTGGCGCGAGGCATTCTGAGGGATTACGATTCATCCGTAAAATTGCACCGCGACATCGACGAAGTAGTCACGAAGATCATGGCCCAGTTCCCGCCGGTAGTGAGGTAATACGTCACGCCACAGCACCTCTTCCCGAAATCGATATCGGATTACGACTTCGATAACGATTTCGATTTCGATTTCGGTAAAACCCTGAACACACCTCAATCCTCCCATCTCCAGTCCCTCACCTCAGGCATATCCTCACCGTACTTCGTGATGTACTCCTTGTGCTCGATCAGGCGGTCGCGGACGTATTGCTTGATGTACGCCGCCTGCGGTCTCAGACTCTCCACGCGGTTCGCTACGTCGGCGACGAGGTGGAAGCGGTCGAGGTCGTTCATCACCACCATGTCGAATGGCGTGGTCGTGGTGCCCTCCTCCTTGTAGCCGCGCACGTGCAGATTCGGATGTTTGGTACGGCGGTAGGTCAGCCGGTGGATCAGCCACGGGTAGCCGTGATAGGCGAAGATGATCGGCTTGTCAGTAGTGAAGAGGTCGTCGAAATCGCGATCCGAAAGACCGTGCGGATGCTCCTCCTTCGGTTGCAGGGTCATGAGATCGACGATATTGACCACCCGTATCTTCAGCTCCAGGGCAAGGTTGCGCAGAATCTTCACGGCGGCCAGCGTTTCAAGCGTCGGCACGTCGCCCGCGCAGGCCATCACCACGTCCGGCTCGCCACCTGCGTCATTTGACGCCCACTCCCAGATGCCGATGCCGCTGGTGCAGTGGCGGACGGCGGCCTCCATGTCGAGCCACTGCCACGCCGGCTGCTTGCCCGCCACGATGACGTTGATGTAATTGCGCGAACGCAGGCAGTGATCCGTCACCGAAAGCAGGGTATTGGCATCCGGCGGCAGATAAACTCGGATCACTTCGGCCTTCTTGTTCACCACATGATCGATGAAGCCGGGGTCCTGATGCGAAAAACCGTTGTGATCCTGCCGCCACACGTGTGAGGTGAGAAAGTAGTTCAGCGAGGCGATGGGCCGCCGCCACGGAATCTCGCTGTCGGTCACTTTGAGCCACTTGGCGTGCTGGTTGAACATCGAGTCGATGATGTGAATGAACGCCTCGTAGCAGGAGAAAAAGCCGTGGCGGCCCGTCAGAAGATACCCTTCGAGCCACCCCTGGCAGGTGTGCTCAGAGAGGATCTCCATCACCCGGCCATCGGGTGAAAGATGATCGTCAGAAGCCACGGTTTCGGCCATCCAGGTTCGGTCGGTCTCATCGAAAAGATCGCCGAGGCGGTTCGAGGCGGTCTCATCCGGCCCGAAGACCCGGAAATTGGCCGATATTTCGTTCATCTTCATGATGTCGCGCAGGAATCGGGCCATCGGCCTTGGCGTTTCGGCCTCCACCGCACCGGGCGACGGTACGTCAAGCGCGTAGTCGCGGAAATCGGGCATCCGCAGCTCCTTGAGCAAGAGGCCGCCGTTGGCATGCGGAATGTCACCCATGCGCTTTTTGCCTTTTGGCGCGAGCGCCTGAAGCTCCGGCAGAAGCACCCCATCCGGCGAAAACAGCTCCTCGGCGCGGTAACTTTTCAGCCACGATTCCAGCAGCGCCAGGTGCTCCGGATTATTGCGCACCGTGCTGAAGGGCACCTGATGCGAGCGCCAGTTACCCTCGGCGGGCTTGCCATCAACCACCTTCGGCCCAGTCCACCCCTTCGGCGAGCGGAAGACGATCATCGGCCACATCGGGCGTTCGGTCACGCTCTCGACCCGCGCCCTGCGCTGGATTTCGGCGATTTCATCGAAGCAGCGATCCATCGCAGCGGCCATTTCGCGATGCATCGTTTCGGGGTCGTCGCCCTCGACGAAATACGGTTTGTAGCCGTAGCCGCTCATGAGCTGCTCCAGCTCGTCGCGCGAAATTCGCGACAGCACGGTCGGGTTGGCGATCTTGTAGCCGTTGAGGTGCAGGATCGGCAGCACCGCCCCGTCGCGCTTCGGGTTCAGGAACTTGTTGCTGTGCCACGCCGTCGCAAGCGGCCCCGTCTCAGCTTCGCCGTCGCCTACCACGCAGGCCGTGATGAGATCGGGATTGTCGAACACCGCGCCGTAAGCGTGCGACAACGCATAGCCAAGCTCGCCGCCTTCGTGGATCGAGCCGGGAGTCTCCGGCGCGACGTGACTCGGAATGCCGCCCGGAAAGGAGAATTGCCGGAACAGGCGCTTCATGCCCGCCTCATCGAACGACACATCGGGATAGTACTCGCTGTACGTCCCCTCCAGCCAGACGTTCGCCACCAGCGCAGGCCCGCCATGCCCCGGCCCGGCGATATAGACGATGTCGAGGTCGCGGTTGCGGATAATGCGGTTCAGATGCACATAGAGAAAATTGAGGCCAGGGGTGGTGCCCCAGTGGCCAAGCAGGCGGGGCTTGATATGCTCTTTTGAGAGCGGCTCCTTCAAGAGCGGGTTGTCCATCAGATAGATCTGGCCGACGGAAAGATAGTTCGCCGCCCGCCAGTACGCATTCATCAGACCGAGTTCACGTTCGGAAAGCGGAGCATTGTTTTGGGTCATCAGTTATGTCGATTTGAATTTTTCCCTTCTGAATCCCGACTGAAATGAGGATTCTTTTGTACGATTTTTCATTTCAATTGTTCAGGCGCTCCCATATTCAGATGTCCCGAAAGCTTTCGGGAGTACGGACATTCTGAAATCTTACATTTAATTGCCCCGTGCTTCAGCGCGGGGTCACATGCATTTTCCCTGAAAAAGGGCTTTAGCCCAATCTTCATGCTGAACGGAGCGAGGTCATTGCTGCACACAAAAGAAATTGGGCTAAAGCCCTGAAATAATTTTTTCAATCCTGTTTCCCCGGCTTAAAAGCCGGGGCAATTGTTTGATTCTTTTCCTTGAAATAACTCCAATCATACACCATTCAATGCCAAAACCGGTAACCACACCATATCGGCATCACTTCAACCACCTTCGAGGACACTTCTCGTCTGTCGTACAATCATCAGCTCTTCGTTGGTCTCCATCACTCTGACGACAACCGGGCTGGTATCCTGCGAAATGATTCCGGCACGGTTCATATTCTTTTCATGATCGATTCTTACACCGAGGAACCCAAGCCCTGAACAGATGCGCTCGCGAATTTCGGATGAGTAATAACCGATGCCACCGGTGAAGACGATCATGTCGAGTCCGCCAAGCACTGCCGTCAGCGCTCCGATGTGCTTCCGCGCCGAATAGCAGAACAGCTCCACGGCCAGATGCGCCTGCGGATTTTCCGCTTCGGCGTCGATCAGGTCACGCATGTCGTCACTCAGGCCGGAGACGCCAAACAGGCCGGATTTTTTATTCACCATGTCGCGCAAGCCGTCCACATTGAGATGCCCCTGCTGCATCAGGAACAAAATCACCCCCGGATCGAGGTCGCCCGTGCGCGTGCTCATCACCAGGCCACCCGCAGGTGAAAAGCCCATCGTCGTCTCGACGCTCCGCCCGTCAAGCACCGCCGCCATGCTCGCCCCGTGGCCGAGATGCGCGAGTATCACCCGCCCTTTCCGGGCAAGCGGCTCGCCCTCGGTCTGAAGCTGGCTGAGGATATACTGATACGAAAGTCCGTGAAAACCGTACCGTTGTACCCCCTGTTTCTGATAGAATTCCGGAATCGGGCAGAGTTTGGCAAGCGGCGGCATAGTGCTGTGGAAAGCAGTATCGAAACAGGCCACCTGAAACACACCCGGCAACTCGATGGCTGCATAGCGGATGGCGTTCAATGCCTGGGGAAGATGTTCTGGCGCAAAGGGAACGAGTTCCTCAACGGAGTCGAGCAGTTCGGGCACGACCTGTTCGGGTGTGGTATGACGAGGCCCTCCATGCACCACGCGGTGTCCAACCGCATCCGGCATTCCGGGGCCATGCCGCATAAGCCAGGAAAAAACATGCCGGCACGCCGCCTCATGGTCAGCTGCATCGACACGCTCACAATCGATGAACCGCCCCTCTGGATCGATCACCGAAAAGCGTCCATTTTTCAGCCCGATCCTGTTGAGCGAACCAGAAAAAAGCAACTCTTCTGTATCCCCGCTCTCGTAAAGCGAAAACTTGATACTCGACGACCCGGTATTGACCGCAAGAATCGTAATCACAGGCTTCATGGCATAACCTCCTCATAAAATGCAGGGCCGACCAGCTCCCGACACCGCCCGCCCCTGAAAGTCCAACAAAGATAAACCTCACAGAATCCAACCCAACCTCTCCGCCGTTACGTTCCTGAAAAATCCGGTAAGCCGGACAGGATAGCTGTGAAAGCAATTCTTGGGATAGCACAGCAAACCGTAGCCTCATCAACCACTTTCTTTTTTTGGATTCAATACTGTCGTAAAACAACTCGGGGAAAAATCATGTTAAAAAAAAATGCACCATCACGTCATTGACGTAGTATTAACTAAATATTGACATAAAAAAAGCTCACATCAAAAAAATATTTTGAATATTCGCCTTGTTTTTTAAAAAGCCTCAACGTACTTTATGTTTGGGAGCCCTTCTCAATACCAACAAAACAAAAAAGCAAAACGCAGTTCAGGCAGTACCAGTAGTATTTGAAGTTCGAAGTACCATTCGGCAATTCAAAAAAGGAGGTCAGTTTGCAGCACCCACATGCGTTCATCCCCATCTGCGTGGGATACTTGATGCGATCGATCATTTTTTTTCTTAAGAATAATTATTTCTTACTGATTTTTTTATTCATAAGAGGCCAAAACACTTATTGCTATAAACCTTATATTTATATATTATTTAATTAAATATTCGGCAGTATTTTTCTGAGTGTAAATCTAAGAAAATATTCGGAAGGTTATAATGTTTTCTTCCAACTGTTTTATCAAAAATAATAGACAAATAAAGATTATTTATTTTTTTTTTCAATCTTGTCACCACCATACTTTTTTATCCCTCTTTTTCATCTATTGCATCTCCTATACAAAGTGAATATACAATGACTGTTCAGTGGCTATTTGCAGGCAATCCAAAAGCAACTGATATAGGAAAGTATAAATTAAACTTAATAGCACTTGCAGTAGACAACCATATCTATGACTTAAATACTGCAATAGGAGGCCCTGTAAATTGGAATATCATTAACGGGTTGCCTTTTGTAAAAAAAGAGACAAAAGCAGGAGAAGTTCCACATCCAAATTCAGTTATAGAAATTGATTTTAAAGCAACAGCCCCAATACAGTTACTTAATCTTAATATTTTTGAGATAGATGGATTTATACATACTTCAGGGAATGCAAATACAGTCCCACCTAATCCTGGAAACCACGGCCCACAGGCGGCTGGCTATACTAACACAGGAAATATGGAAATCCCTTCCGGTACAGTTACTGGTGCATCTTTGATATCTGGACAACGAATAATTCCTCAACCGCAGTTTATGGGAAAAGGGCCTGTAGGTTTTGGAGTAACAGGAAAAGGCATAATTCGCGACCCAATTATAATTTCTTTGGATGAGATTGAAACAGGAATTATCATTAATGAGGAGTTATTCTCTCTTGAGGCTACTTTTAATCAATCAGCAGAAGTATCATGGGACAGTATAAATGGAATAATCATTAAAGCTCCTATTGATGGTGCTTCCAGCGTTAGTATCTATGGTGGTACTAATAGCTCATGGGTAACCAGCGGACCCGGACTATTTTCATTGACATTATCTAATGGGATATTCAGCACTTCAGGCGCATTAAATTCAACATATTGGAACTTAACTTTTGATGGCACCAATGTTGTTGGCGCAAAATTAGCACCACAATATATACCTGATTTAAATATTTTATATACAATTCCATCATCACTATTATCAAGTGATAACCATTATGTGCAAACGCTAAACATTGACGCAGAAATTCAAGGAATAGAAAATACGGTTCCTGAACCATCATCCACACTTTTACTTGGTCTCGGACTCAGCACAATGATTATCGCAAGAAATAGAATTATTAGTTCTTAATATCTAGTGCCTGACAGAAAACCCCTTGTTTTTCAAAAAAATAAGCTGATGATGGGAGAATGCAAAGCGTTTTTGCTTGCTCAAACAAGAACATTTATTTCTTGTTCGCTATTACTAAGCCTGATATGATATTATTTGCGCAATAAAAGTTCATATTGAACGTACCTTGTCCATAAAAGCTATCATAAATGTGTTTCATAAGGACTTAAGCCGCTTGCTTGCGCTCTCGCATCTGTCGCTTCAAATCCTGTTTCATCAACAGTGCTCCGAATCGATGATCATTGTATGCTAAAACACCAAGTGCCACATAATTTTTAAATCCGTTAATTCCGTGATCAGGACAGCGATCCAGTCCATGTACTTCAAGCGCATTGATTCCAGATTCAACCGCTGAATGCATTTTTCT
>Ga0233422_10000253_pt1 | contig 27968 bp, 37 predicted proteins | sample Watercolumn_Mata_2_FD_182724 | JGI IMG/M metagenome (GOLD analysis project Ga0233422, IMG submission 182724) | Freshwater microbial communities from Lake Matano, South Sulawesi, Indonesia - Watercolumn_Matano_2014_110_MG | ecosystem: Environmental > Aquatic > Freshwater > Lake | place...
TTTGATGAGATAACAGAAATTGATTTGATTTTATAATTTAGTTATATTTTCTTAGAAAATCATGCAAATATTTCTTGGGTTTTTCTATTTGATAGAGCCGATTAATCGGCTCTATGCGGAGATACTGTTCTTCTAGTCAGGTTTATATAACTCGGGCAACACATCCTGACTATTCTCTAACAAATGCTTGTCCTGACATGAATAGCACTGGATACACTGTAAGCACATATTTAGATAGAAAATTAAAAAAATCTGAATTTCATAAACTAGATATTGACAGTGGATGCCTTTGTGGATGCAATATGAGAGAGCACTTTATCAGTGTATTCAGATTTAGGAATAAAAAAGGTCTGCAAACTATACAAAAGCTGCTTCGTAGGCAAAGAGAATATGAACTTGCCCAATATTATGAAAGAAACCACCAGAGCATTTTAAAAAGCAATAGAGAAGCAGCGTTATTCGACTTATGGGTAAGATTTGGAGGAACATCATACGGCAATGCTGGGAATATGTATAGTAATGACGCCAAAGTATGTGGATTTTCAATCCCTTATGAATTGGGAATGGAATTATATGGTGCTTTAAGTCGCTAAAGACCTAAAATGTAGTCCAAAACTCTACAACAAAAGCAAAGCTTAAATAGCGGGGCGCCCTGCTAAGAGCAGAATGGCAGAGATAGAAAAAACTCTTGAAAAAATTGGCTTGTCGCCAAATGAGATAAAAGTCTATCTTGTGCTGAACGACCACGGCTCAACAAAAGCAGGCAGGATTTCAAAACTCGCAAAGATAGACAGGAGTAGTGCATATAATGCTCTCAAACTGCTCCAAGAAAAAGGCTTCATTAGCTATGTATTAATCGGAAAAGTAAAGTGGTTTCAGGCAGCTGGCCCAAGAAGAATTTTGGAATATCTAAAAGAGCAGGAAGAAGATGTTGAAAGTATTCTTCCTGAACTGCAGGAAAGACATAAAAGAAAGAAAATAGAAGGGCAGATCAGATTATTCAAAGGCATTAAAGGAATTAAATCTGTTTTCTTAGACATGATAAGAACAGGAAAAGACAATTTTGTATTCGGCTCTGAAGGCCAATTTTCAGAAATAATGCCTGAATTTGCATATCAGTTTGACAGAATGAAAAAAGAAAAAAATATCCATACTAAATTAATTATCAGAGAAGGCAGAAAAGAGCTTGACAAAAAAACTACAAAATACAGATATCTAAAAAATATTTCTGAAAGCCCCGCCGTAACAAATATTTATGGCGATAAAATTGCGATTTTAATCTGGACAGACGAACCAGAGGGGATAATAATTGAAAATGCAGCAGCTGCAAAGGCCTACAAAAGCTATTTTGATTTGATGTGGGAAAGTGCAAAAGAAATGAAAGATTAAAGGGGGTTGAAGCACAAGGAAACTATAAGTATTCAAAGAACAACAAGCTTAAAACCTTCTTCTGCTCAGTATAATTATGAAATATGAAATGAAACCCCTCTTCAAAGAGCGAATGCAAAAACTTCTACGAAAGGCATCTGACTTTGAGGCCTTCGAAAAAATAATCCATACAGGCCCAAGAAATTTCATTAGGTGCAATACTCTAAAGGTCTCAGTAGAAAAACTTTTCGAAAGACTCTCAAAAAAATGGAAAGTCGTTCAACCATACAAAGAGTATCCAGAAATTATGTTAGTTGAATCAAATCTAATGCCCGGAGAACTTGGCTCATCAATAGAACACCTATTGGGATATTACTACATACAAGAAGTTTGTTCAATGATGTCATCCATTGCATTAAATCCAAAACAAAGCGATTTCATTTTAGACCTCTGCGCTTCTCCTGGAAGCAAAACAACGCAGATAGCAGCAAAAATGGAAAATTCAGGAACCCTTATTGCTAATGACTTAAAATTTGACAGAATCTCTATTCTCTCATCAAATCTAGAAAGATGTGGTGTTACAAATCATATTATAACAAAAAATGATGGAGTTGCGCTATGCCAAAAGCTGGCAAAAATAAATTTTAAGTTTGACAAAATTCTTCTCGATGCCCCATGTTCTGGCGAAGGTACTTTGCGCTCTTCACCGAAAACCTTTCTCATGTGGAACCACAAAGTTGTTGAAAACCTTTCAAGGCAGCAGAAAAAACTAATTGCAAATGCAATTAAATGTCTAAAAGTCGGGGGAGTTTTAGTTTATTCAACTTGCACGCACTCTCCTGAAGAAAATGAATCAGTTATTGACTTTGCTCTTAAAAACTTTCCAGTTAAATTAGAGAGTTTTGAACTGCCACTGAAATCGCGCCCAGGAATAACAAGCTGGAATAATGAAGATTTCAGCCCAGAAGTTACAAAATGTCATCGCATTTACCCTCAGGATAATGACTCAGAAGGTTTTTTTGTTGCGAAAATGACTTTATTAAAGGAAATCCAAGAATGAAAACTCAAAATTAAGCAGTTTGCAGTCGAGGTCGATAAATCGCATCGCCAACCGGGGTACTGGCCAAGTGCTTCTGAACTCTGTCTTTTAATGGCTGATACTCTCCATGCTCACGTATGAAATCTAAAGCAACTTCTTTCATTACTCTCTTCCTGACCATTCTCTCAAATGCCCCAGACTCCAACGCAGGGCCTATAACTGGAATAAGATAACGCACCGGTTTCAAAAGCAGATGAGTAATTGCTCCATACCAATCCCCAGATTTCTTAGCATATTGGTAAAGCGCAGGAATTTCTGCCAAAGTCTTTATTGCGAACAAGGCATAACCCAATCCAGTTACATTTGCAATTGGGACATTAGAAACATAGGCATACAAATCATTAGCAACAGCAAGGCCCATTGTGCCCTTAGAAACAATTTTTCTGCCAAGGCCGTTGAGTTCTTTGTCATATCGCGCAAGATGCTCATCCAGCTTTTTCTCAAGAGAATTTCTAAATTGTGCTCTCTGCGCTTCAGGAACATCAGGAGAGAAATAATCCTTAAGGTCATATTTCGTAAGATAATTTATAAAGCCAGAACGGCTAGAAGAGAAACTTGCTCTTAATCTCCCAACAGCATTGTGTAAGTAATCTTCTAATGCCATTTTATCCTCCAACAGAAGTCATAACATGAGATACCAAATCGTGATACGAAATAACCCCAAGTAAAACTCCTTCCTGAGTCACCGGACAAGTAAAAGTTTTAAGTGAATTCATAATCTCAAGCGCCTTGTCCAAATCATCTGCAATATCAACATGCCTTACTTCTTTTGTCATTATGTCTTTTGCATTAAGCTTACCAGATGAACCGCACATTACCTTATACACCAAATCAGTAGTTGTAATAACACCAACTAATCTCTTGTCTGCATCAACAACAAAAATTCTTCTTTCTTTCTTATCTCTGAGTTTTTTTGCTATCTCAACCGCCCCATCATTCACAGAGCAAGTAAGAGCTTCATGCAGGTTTATTTTCTTAACTTCCATATCGTTTTTAGCCATTTTCAACTATTTAATAGTTTCGCTCAGTCAGGCTTCCCTCCTTTTTCTCTATGTTTGTGAATATATTCCTGCGTTCTCCTCACAACAGAGATAGTTGCTGAAGCAACATAATCTGCAACGCAACGAAATCCCTTATCTACTTTTTTTGCTCCTGCTTTAAGAAAAGGGCCAAATTCGCGATACAGTTCTTGAGTATCATCACTCAATCCCGCAGCTACCTTATAACCCAAACCAGCGAGAGATCTTAATTTTCTTCCCGCCCAATAGCCCGCACCAGCAGAAACTAATGCTCCTAAACCAACAGTACCCGCTCCCCACAAGGTACCATCAAAAGGCTTTAGTCCATAAGCCCCGGCAGTCTTAAGAGCTTCAAAATATTCTTTATCAGCAACACCATCGTAAATCACCTTAACATCTCCCCTCAAACGAGAAATACTCTCAACTAATTCAGAAAGGCCATTATAAGCTTGCACTATTTTAATTAATCCGCTTCTCCCACCCGCGTCTGCTCCGCTAACTTCATTAGCAACAAGTTTCTCAGAATATTTAGACATTTCAGATTCAAGCTCTGCTCTTTTAAGAATTGCCTGCGCCAATAATTCAGACAAACGATTCCAGTTCTCCTGATATTGCTTTGTATTTGTCTTTGTAATTTGTTCCTTGTCTTGGCCAGGAATTATTCTTTTGGTAGCTTCAATAATTTTTCCCTTAAGCCCTCTCAAGTCTTTAACAGGCCCAGAATTTGCCCCAGGAAAATGCTCAGCACCCCTCTGCATCCCCCCTAAAACTTCTTGAGCTGCTCGTGAAATTCGTTCAAATCCTGCAGCATCATGATATCTTTCATAATCAGTTCTTACATCAGCAGGCAAAATTCCTAAATATCTCTGCGGAACACCTTTTTCAGAACCAAGAGATAAAACAGCTTTGGAGACCCTGCCACCATGAACGCTCTCTCCAGCAAATCTTCCAAGATTGTAAAAGGGATGCGCCAGAGTAAATGAATAAATAAGCATGGCAGCTGTTGCTCCAGCAAAAGGAGTAAGCAATTTAACTCGTTTAGTATTTCTTTCGAGTCTCTCAGATTCTTGCTGTTCCTCGCCCTCTTCAACACCAGTTTTATCTTCATTTGTCATATCTTTTGTAGGCAATAGTAGTATTTAAACCTTCCCATATGTAACTACTATAGAGTTATATACAGACTAAAGAAAAAAGAAGAAAAATACAAAAACCCTGTATATTTGCAATTAAAGATAACAGAAATATTTAAATAGTTATCATTATTATGATAACTATTATCGCAATGATGATAATGAAATATAATGGAACTAATAAATGCAATAAAGAAACCTGAAACGAGGAGGATATTCGGAGAGCGCGAGCTTGAAATAATAGAAAAACAATTGCTTGGAATAAGATTAACCCCTTCTGAAAAAACCCGCCTTTCAAGAGACATCAGAAAAAAATTTTTAGCAATTCAAATTTTATCAAATTACACTTCTGAAGCCCTAAAAAAGGGAGCTGAAATAAAAAGAAAAATCAAGGAAATAACGGGGGAAATACTAAAAAGCGAATATTCTAATAAGATAAAGAGGATTATATTATATGGCTCAAGTGCTTACGGAATGAGAACATTTCGTTCAGATATTGACATTGCTGTAGAGTTTGATGAAATCAGCAAAAAAGAAGCAGTAAAATTTTGCATTAAATTTAGAGATGATGAAAAAGTACAAATTGAGGTATATAATTTTCTTCCAGACAAAATAAAAAAAGAGATAGATGAAAAAGGAAAAATAATTTATGAACGAAAGGATTAATGCAAAAATAAATGAAATACAAGAATATCTGAGAAATGTTGCAGAAATTTCTCCAGATAATTTAGAAGAATATCAAACCAATTGGAAAACAAAAGCAATTTGCGAAAGATTATGTGAGAAAATTACAGAAGCGGTCGTTGACATTTCATTTCTTATATTTAAAGAAGAATTAAATAAAGATAAAAACATCAAAATACCAAAAAACGATTCTGAAGTCTTTGAAATACTAAGAGACAGAAATATAATTAGTTCCGAATTGTGCAAAAATCTCATTGAACTTAAAGCGATGCGAAACTGGCTTGCTCATGAATATGGAGAGATTGATGATGAAATTATTTTTCATGCAGTTTCTGAAGAATTGCATAAAGATATTAATAATTTTTTAAGCGTAGTTGAAAATTATCTTAAAAAATCCGAGGAAATTAAAGAATGAAAACACCAAAACAGTTTTACACAGAATTAACTGCTAAAGGGCTCGCAAAAAGGAAAGAAAAAAGTATGCACAAAGCAGAATTTTCAGACTTAAAAAGATTTTTAAATAAAAAACAAAGAATACTTGATTTGGGCTGTGGATACGGGAGGTTTACTATCCCGCTAAGAAGAGAGGAATACGATGTTAAAGGCATTGATATCACCCCAGCGCTAATCAAAGAAGCGATATTGAAATCTGAAAAAGCGAAGATGAAAATTGACTTCAGAATAGGGGATATGCTAGAATTACCTTACAAAAAAGAAAGTTTTGATGCAATTATATGCATGTGGTCTGTTTTTATGGAATTAACGAAAGAATTGGACCAATTAAAAGCAATAAAAGAAATGCTAAGAGTTCTTTCAAAAAACGGATTTGCTTTAATAGAAATGCCAGTTCCTTATCAAAACAAAAAAGAAGTGGATATAATAAAATACGAAAAAGATAACGATGAAATAATCTTTAAAAAAGATAGCAGGATAGTAACTGGAAAATTCTCAGGTATTGAAATAATGCCAAGTTACAAGCACGATAAAAAAACTCTTTCAAGATTAATGAAAGAAAGCAAAATAAAAAAATTCAAGATATTTATAACTAAATTCGAAGGAAGAAAAAGGCTTTTCCTCCAGTTTTGGAGATAAGATGAAAATCAAAAGAGACAAATATCTCCAGAAAAGAGGCGGAACAGCCAAAATAATGAATGTTTCGTGCGTTAAATGCGGAAATTCGGTTTTGGTTTATCAAAAAGACGGGCCGGGCTGGCTAAAGAGATGCTATCTCAACAGGATAATTGCCCCGCCAGAATTTGCATGCCTTCAGCATAATAGTTTAATTAAAGAACCAAAGGATTTAGGAAATCTAAGGTGCAAATGCGGGGAAGTTATTGGTTTCCCAGTAATTCATAAAGACAAACGACTGGCATTCCATCTTTTCAAGGGAAAGTTTAAACGCTCACCTTATAAGGAAATAAGATGAAACCCCAAAAAACAATCTATCCAAATCAAGAAGAGATTCATGAATTAATAATCAATAAAATCAAAAAAGACTTGTTAAAAGAAACAAATGAAGCTTATTTAATTGGCAGTTTAGCAGAAGGGAAGTTTGGATTTTATGATGAGAGATATGAAGGTTACTTCGGAAGCGATATAGATTTAGTAGTTATTTCAGAAAAAATAAATCCCTCTTGGAAATATGAAGGAGAATTTTATGGTTGGCATAAAAAATACTTTGGCGGAGAAATAAAAATCAAAAAAATTTCTCACCCAATAAGTCTGATGGTGCCATTTAATACAGACATCTCTTTGTTTTGGCAAAAAGCCAAAGAATTAAATTGGAAAGTTGAAAAGTTAAAATGAAAATAAACAGGTTCTGGGAAGAATGGGAAAATAAAACAAAATTAGAAAAAAAATATATTATCTCATTAGAAAAAGCAGTAATTTGGATAAGTCAGCAATCTTTCTTTAAAGACATTCAGGCAGTTTATGTAAAAGGAAGTTTTGTATTCCGAGAATTAAATGAGAAAAGCGATATAGATTTGGTTCCGATAGTTAAAACAAATGACGTCCTCGATAAAGTCAGAGCATTAAGAGATGCACATAAAGAAGAACTAAATCCAGCAAGCATTCTTCCAATGTCAATTCAAGAATTAAAAGAAAATGAACTATATGCAAAAAGTGAATTAAAAGGGCAGCCAGATAATTTTGTTTTGCTTTTGCCTTATCATAAATTAGTATATGGGAAGCCAATTAATCCTGAAGGATGCAAGGTAAGGCCATTAGAAAAGATAAAAGATGATTTAAGGAGCGGATTTGTTAAAAAACTTATTCCCATGTATAAAAAAAGAGAATTTGGATTTACACAATTGATGAAGAAATATCCCCATTTGGCTTATTGGGAAGAGAGAATAAATGGAAAAGTCTTTGCTCCCTCTTGGAAAGCAATCTTAAAAGCCAGGCCAGGCGATGATTTATTGCAACAAGCAGCAGAATTTCGTTTTCATCCAACAAAAAACAAGCGAAAAAGAGAAAAGTTCATAAAAGATTTAGAAGAATATCTTTCAAGAAAGGAAATCATAAGATGAACATCCAATTTATCAAAACCCCGGAAAAAAGAAGGATATTAGAGCAATTAAATAAGCAGTTTGGAATAGAAAATTTAAATTTCCTGCTCATAAAATCAGCTAAAGAAAAAATTCGGGGATTTTCAGGCCAATTAAGCAAAGAAGAGATATGCCAATTATCAGAAATTGCGAATATAGAAGTAATCGGTGCTTATATGTTAAGAATAGAGCATGACCTTCGACTAAGCTTCGATGCAACCAAGCTCCTCTCACAAGAGATAAAAAAGAATATCATAGAAATAGATGAAGAGCAAATGAAAACATGGATGCAGGGGTTTGACTTGCCGATTCAAAAACCTTCAGGCACCTATGTAATAAAATATCGGAATCTATTTTTAGGATGCGGAAAATCAAATGGGCAAGTAATTCTAAACCATGTCCCTAAAGACAGAAGATTAAGAAAATAAGAAACATCACACAAAACCTTCGAGTATTCCAATGAATAAGTTATAGAAATTATTTTTATTGTCTAATATCAGACTCTTTTCTCATCAAAACAAGATACTATGAATGCAGCGTACCTCATATTGCTACCTGCCGGCGTTTTTGCAGCGCCTTCATAAAGTTTCCGTCTAGCTTGTCTTCCTTTTACTCCTCTATCTAAATAATCTAAATTGGGATGCTCGCCTTGTGCGTCTCTAGTACCAACAACCCGCGCATCTCTAGATGTCTGTCCAGTTCTCCCGTAATCTGTATTTCCGTTCATATCAATTAATAAAAACATGCCTTTATAAATCTTTCTATTAGTGTAACTGCCTAGTAGTATAAATAAACAAAGTCTCGAGTCAAAATCAGCTTTCCTAAGATTATTAAACCCTAAATTCTTTTTCAAAGCCATGCAACCAGAAGAAATTGAATGCCTAAAAAAAGCAGGGATTATAGCTAAACAAGCCATTGCTTATGCGCGAGAGCTGATAAAACCAGGCATGCCCCTCCTAGAAATAGCTGAAAAAATAGAGTCTAAAATTGAAGAACTTGGGGGGAAACTAGCTTTTCCGCTAAATCTTTCAATAGATGAAGTTGCAGCCCATTCAACTCCAGCATGGAATGAAACAAAGACAGCAAGAGGTTTGCTCAAAGTAGATATCGGTGTTCACATTGAAGGCTATGTTGCAGATACAGCTTTCTCACTTGACTTAGAAAATTCAGAAGAAAATAAAAAATTAATTGAAGCAGCAGAAAAAGCTCTCGAAAAAGCCTTGGAAAAAATAGACTTAGAAGTTAATTTAAGAGAGATAGGAAAAATAATAGAAAAGACAATTAGCATAAGAGGATTCCAAGCAATTAGAAATCTTTCAGGTCACTCGATTGAAAGATATAATATACATTCAGGCATTACAATTCCCAACTATGATAATTCAAAAGACCTAGAGTTAAAACCAGGCCTATATGCAATAGAGCCTTTTGCAACTTCAGGATTAGGCTCTGTAAAAGACGGCAAGCCATCTGAGATATATGCTGTCCAGAAATCTGGAAATGTCAGAGAAGAGTTCTCTAGAGAAGTTTTAAAGTTTATATTAAAAGAATATAAAACTCTCCCATTCTGCTCGCGTTGGATTCATAAGAAATTTGGGTCTCGAGGTTTGCTCGCTCTAAAAAGGATAGAAGAAGCAGGTATTTTGCATAATTATCCTCAACTTATCGAAATTGGCGCAGGTAAGGTAGCTCAAGCAGAACATACTGTTCTGCTAATAATAAAAGAAAAGTGTATTACAACTCTCTAATCAAGCCCTTAGCCCATTAATTTTTCCTTGCAAAAAATCTTTTAAGTCAACGGGAAATCCATGATGAATAACTGGAATTCTATTGCTATATCTCTGCGTAGTAAGCGGGGGTTCAGAACCAATTGATTTCAAAAAAGATTTGTCCAGCTCATCCATTGTTCTATCTCGAAAAACCCTTGCATCCCCCAGGCGTGTAGCATTTGAAAATACCCCGTCTAATTCGTAAATAAGTAAGGCATTAAGAGCGCAAGTAGAAGGATAAATAAATACTGACGCTAAGGGCATTGAATTAAAACATAATTTGTATAAAGAAATCTTTGAACCACCACTCACCCCGCCAGCAACTAATGGCCGCGGCTTAGGTCTATGCAACCTTCCTTCAGATTGACTAGGAACAAGAATTTCAGGCTCTGCTACTTCAATAACACCCATTATTAAATACCATAAAAGCATATTTTTAAGAATTTATGTTCTGCCGCAACATGCAACAATATATCTTAAACTTAAATTTCAATAATCGTCCCCTCTTTTCCCACGTTAATTACTTTTGTTTTGCCAATGCGCATATCCAACCCGCTTGCCTCATGAATATGCCCGTGAAGCAGTATATCTGGTTTAAACTTTTTTATAGCTCTTGTTATCGCTTTGCTTCCATCAAAACCAGATATCTCAGATATGCTTTCTGCTGGATGCATATGGGTAACCATTATCTTTTTTTCAATTCCTTTTAAGCCAGAATGAGCTTTCTTTAAAGTTTCGAATAATTCCTCTTCAGTTATATGGCCTGGAAACGAAGGGAGGTTTTCAGCTCCGCCTGCGCCAAAAAACCCCACATTATTATATTTTACAGAATATCCGTGAATGTTGGTTATATTATAAAATGAAGCAAGAAAATCAGCTGTTGCAAAAGAATCGTGATTCCCTGGCACAATTAAAACAGGCTTATTTTTTTCTTTAAAAGGTTTTATGATGTTTGACGTCTCAACCCAGCCAGTTAAATCTCCGCATAAGACAACTAAGTCAACTTTTTCTTTTTCTGCTTTTTCTGCTAACTTTTTCGCTGTTTTTGAATCCCCTTCTATCTCAGAAGCTGCCAAAAGTTTTAGTTTTTTTGTCATTCTTTTACACAAGCAAATAGATTTATAAATTCTTATCTTTTTTGTTTTAAATGAAGAAAAGAGGCGGATTTTTGAAGATATTCTTAATAGCGATTATTATTGTATTAGCTCTAATAATCGCCGCCCTGCTGCTCTATATCTTCACTATAAAAGGAAAAGATAACTCCGGCTTTTATGCAGACTTAGAAAAATCTGGGCAGTTAACAAATCCAATTTTAAATATGGATGAAGAAAAAGCAGTCCAGCAGTTTAATGAAAGTTTTGTATATTATCTTCTTTATAAAATAAAAGCGTATAATCTGCACAATCCCCCGGTAAGCTCCGATACCCCGAAAATTGAACTTGTTATTGAACAAGAGGTTTATAGTGCTGAAATCATTAAAGGAAAGATAATTGTTGAAAAGGGCGCGAAACAAGATAAAGATATTCTTATCACAACGAATAAAAGGGAAGCTATAAAGATGCTTAGAAATAGCTCTTATATTTTCGAGTCATTCTCTTCTGGAGCCTCGAATATCGAAACCACCGCAAAAGAGTCTACATTGTTTTTGAAAGGATATCTTCAGCTTTATGAAGATACCACTGGATCTAAATTAATATAAGGCAAAGAGCAATCTTTAGACACAAAAACAAGAGTGTCGTCTCTCTTCTGTAAGAAGTCTCTTATAATTGTCACTGTGTTAGATAACAAAATTGCAGAAAAGTTTAAAAGTGTGATATTGACTTTAAATATATAGTTTCCATTACAAGCATGGAGATATACATAATATGAAAGATAATTTCGATATCTTTTTCAGAAGGAAACCAGCCCTTCTTTTAGTGGCTTTAAAGAGAATGGCTCGTGCGAGATACGGCAGTGTCTTAGCAAAAGAGGTTGATTGCACTTACAGTCATGCAGTTAAGATTCTTCAAAGTTTAGAACACCTGGGGTTGGTCATGTTTGAGAAAAAAGGCAGAATAAAACTTATAAAATTAACAAAAAAAGGCCAAGAAATCGCTGACAACATTGAGAACATAAAGAGATTAGTCAGTTAGTCCCGTATAGAAAATATTTTATAGCCTTTTCTTTTCTCCTTAAACTGGTGGCCATTATAGGAATTAACGAAGACTGCACAATTAATATAAGCAGAGATTACTTTCTTGGAAGCTCTCCTAATTGAAAAGAACAAATTGAATTATTGCCCGGAGTATCTGACGGGATTAGGATGTTAAAAAGCCGCAAAGACGTTTATGTTTTTGTAATCACAAACCAGGCAGGTGTTGCCTTACAGGACATAGAAAACGATGAAGATTTTGATTTATTAACTGAAAAGCGTGTTAATGAAGTAAATGAAGAGATTATTCAACTCTTAAAAAAAGAAGGAGCTTTTGTTGACGGGATTCTTGTTTGCCCTTATGTTGACACTAAATATGCAAAAAAAGCAATGGAAAAAGGCAGGCATGTCAATCCCGATTATGTCAAAGATAATTGCTCAGATTTAAAACCACGGATAGGCTTACTGGAAAAAGCAGCAGCTAAAATTAGCATCTCTCTTCTTAATTGTCGCGTTTATTTTATTGGAGACCGCTTTAGTGATGTGCAAATGGGACTCAACGCAAACGGCCAAGGACATCTAGTTACTGGCTGGAAAACAAAACAAATTGGAGATGAAAACAAAGTTAGAGAACTGATGAAACAACTCCCTAAAAAAGTTTTTATTCATGATTCGTTTCTTGACGCTGCAAGAACAATTCTCAAGGATTATACTCAAAAACAATAAGAAAATGGCCTCGACGGGATTTGAACCCGCGACACCTGGATCACTCCTAAAGTCTAACGTAGTATTGTAGTTTCTTTACCACTTAGAGCTTTCTTTTCTAAAGAAAGCTGTAGTAAGAGTCCAGTACTCTGACCGGGCTGAGCTACGAGGCCGTAACAATAGAGAAGATGCATATTTTAAAAAGATTTAGTTTAATGCTTCGAAGCATAAGTCGTAGCTACCGACTTCACTGTTCTTAATAATTCAACCATGCTCTCGAGAGACGTGCCATTAACAATACATGAAACATTGTCTAACCCTCTCGCGCCATCATAAAATTCTCGTGTCATCCCAGAGCTATAAACTACTATAGGAACATCTGTTTCTTTCCTTATTCCTGCCAGATTTTCCAGTTTTCCTCCGGCGTTGTGCCCAGCATTTGTTACATAAGCAGCCAAGCGACTGTTTGGTTGCTTCATTAAACCAATAACTTCTTTGTCGCTCTCCACTTGCACAACCTCTGCGTTTGGAATTCGAGCTTCTAATCGAGAAATTCCCTCTTTAACAAATCTAGCGAATAGCCTATAAATTGAGTGGTCTCCGTGAAATCCTATTCTTAAATTAGCCATGTTTTGAATTTTAAATTATTTTATTGAACAAGGCCATAATGCTTAAGTGCTTCTGTTAGCTCTCTGACTCCAAATGGTTTTCTTACATAAGTAGCATCAAAGTTTTTCAACCTCGCAACTCTCTCTGCCAAATCCAGAGCATCCTGACCCCCGCGCTCACTCATCACTATTAAAGGTAATTTTGACCCCCCTCTCCTTTCCTTCTCCCCCCCTATTGCAGAATGTCTATCCAATTCTTCCAATGCATCCATTGCATTTCCATCAGGCATGTTATTATCAGTAAGTGTTAAATTATATTCCCCATTCAACATCATTTCTTTCAGATAAGCTACATTCTCGCCTTCATCAATTTGAACATTGTTTTTTTTCAAAATAAATTCCAAGGTCTGTGCAACCGCGTTTCTCATCTCTTCTTCATCATCAACTACAAGTATTTTATAAGCCATAAAATAACTTTAAAATGTGCTATTTAAATCTTTTCATTATAATTACCACTCTAGAATTGCATAATTACCTATACTTTCTCCACATATATTTGCACTTTTCGCACTTAAAGAATTTTGTTTCCGGTTCATCTGAAGCTCGAGTTTGAGTTGTCCAAAAATATCCTCTTTTATGGCCACACTTTGGGCAGTCAATTGCAATTATCGGATAAACATTATCAGACCCTTCTTTAATTATTTCTATTTTTTCTTGTTGGTTTATTTTTTCAGAAGACTCGATTTTAGGTTTTTTCTTTGCTTTATGGCCGCAGCTGGCGCACGCAGCTCTATCATCTTCAACCCTAATTATACCACCGCATTTTTCACAAAATTCCATTTTGTTCTCAAACACACTCTATTTTTTAAATGTTTTGCCTCTGGGACTTCTAGCAGAATCCCCGCCCATCAGAAGATCTAAAGGGCTCAAACCAAATCAATTTTATCCATCCTAGATAAGGAATTCTACCCACTGCTTTTCCAAGAATTTTCTCTTCAGAAATATTTGTCTCATCTATGCCATTTGCATTATTAGTCGGGCTTAACTGGCCTTCGTTATGGTCGCCCTTAGTGGCTTTCGGTTGTAAATTAATTAATCTATGAATAAGAGGATGCTTTGCTTTTGTTTCGAATATTATCACGTCTCCGATTTTATAGTTTGAACGCCCCCAAACAAAGATAATGTCTCCTTTGTTTAATCCAGAATAAAATGGAAATGATTCAAATTCAGTCTTACTGATATTTTTTGATTCATAAAAGTCTCCGCAAGTTTGCCAGTATTTACTTTTGTTTATATTCTCTTTTTTAGTAAACGTTTTATCGCATAGCCTGTAATTCTCTGTCAGTCCCGCATTATCCCCAATTGTGGAATATTCTTTTGTTGTTCCATGATACATAGAACAGGATTCTATAATTACTAGAGGGCGGCTTGATCCAGTAACAAAGTTAAGAACAGGAAAGAACACAAATTTTATTAAGATTATAATAATAAAAACAGAGACTATCCAAGACTGCCAACTATCTTTCTGCAAAAATGCCCAAAATCTTTTCAGCTCTTTTTTTATGTGCATTATTTTTTAAAACAACTTAGGTTTTTAAAGTGTACGCATGAGAAGGATTCTATATTTTCATATCCCAAAATTATCCAAGATAAAATATAAATACAAGCAACTTATTTAAAAAATATGAAAATCTTTATTTGTTGCAGTAAGCACCATTACAATAAAGTCCCAGAAATTAAGCTAGAACTTGAAAGAATAGGGCATGTAATCACTTTGCCAAACAGTTATGATGCTCCGTTTATGGAAGAAGAAATTAAAAAAATCAGTAAAGAAGAACATGCCTTTTGGAAAGCAAGTATGATAAAAAAGCAAGATGAAAAAGTCAGGTCCAACGACGCGATTTTGGTACTGAATTTTAAAAAAGGCGACCAGTTAAATTATATCGGAGGAGCTACTTTTTTAGAGATGTTTAAAGCATGGGAAACAGGGAAGAAGATTTTTCTTTATAATGATATCCCGGAAGGAATATTAAAAGACGAAATAACTGCTTTCTCCCCCATAATAATAAACAACGACTTGACCAAAATTAAATAAAATGCACCGTGCGGGAATTGAACCCGCCTCTTCGGCTTGGGAAGCCGAAATTCTACCGATAAACTAACAGTGCTTACTAGAGATAACTGACTTGATTGTGTTATACTTTTGTCAGTTATCCAGACAGAGAACCGAATACCAAAGGTCACATAATCAATTCAGTTCTCTGTATCTCAAGTCATACAAACTGAATAGAAATATGATTACCATCAAACTATCTACAGCCACACATGTTGAGCAGAACATTTTCAAGATAAAAGCTTGAATCAACAGAAAGTATATCGCCCCAGCAACACCTAAAATAGTAGCTGCGAGATAAAGGCGTTTAAACTTTTCATGTTCTAAAGACAATAAAAATAAGATCAATAAAATAGAAAATGAAATAACGCCTAATGTGCTTAGTTTAATTCCGAGGAAATTGCCATAAGGGGAGTTTTGAACACCTTCGCAGTTAAATCCGGGCAAGCAAAGATTATTGCCAGAATGAGAGGTATAAACTAAAAGTATAGAAAATATGATTTCTAATACTATAAACACGAAGATTAGTTTTTTTGCAGTTTCCATATATTTTTTAAGATTTTAGCTTTTAAGAATTTTATCTTTCTAGAAAATATGCTTTAAACCGCAGGTTATTTAATTTTTGCCCCCTACTAAGCAAGTTTTATAAACATTCAAAAACTGCAAAATTTAAGATCGCGTAGCTCAGTTGGTTAGAGCGCTGCTCTGATAAAATAATTCAGAAAGGCAGAGGTCCCAGGTTCAATTCCTGGCGCGATCACTTTTATTTTATTCGTTTCTAAATTCCACAAAAAGGGCATTTGGATTTATAGCCAGGCTTTTAATCGGCAGGTTTATTGGCAAGCTATTGACATATACTTTCTTGTTCCCAGATACTGCTTTTATCTCATATCCCGACTCAAGTTTTGATACAAAGACATCTTCAGGAGATTCTATATCGGGGATGCTTAATTCATAGATTATCTTATTACCTATTCTCTTAACAGCTGTTTTTGCAGTTGTTCTGGGCATTTCAGACATCTTTTTTATTTTTTCTTCATTAATCATTCTCGGGATTTTTCTTTCCTCTCTTTTCACAATCTTTCCAGGAGCCCCGATCCTTATGCTTATGCTGTTGGGGGTATTTTTTATTTCAGCCCCTTTCATCTCATTCATCAAATTTTTTGCGAGATTGCCGACCATTGAAGAGATAACTCTGTCCAACATCCCAAGTCCAGGCGCGTTATTCCGCAAGTAATCCTCATCTTTCATATCAGATTTTCCAATCATCCCAAAATTAATAGATTCATCAAATTTATTTAACATGCTCTTCCCGCAGTAGGGACAGAAGTTATATTTTTTGTCAGTGTCTCTACCGCAACTTTCGCATTTCACATCTCTAGATTTCTTTTTAAAGAACATCTGGCAGTCAAGATTTCCAAACTTTTAAACCTTCCGCATAATTCTTCTTCCCGACTTCATTTATCCAGGCAGCCTCAGTCTGAATAGCTCTGAATTGGTGGGTCAAACTAGCTGAAAGTGCCGGAATTCTCCTGAATTTCTTTTCTTTTAGTTTTGGCAAGAAATAAAATGCAGTTGTTGCCCTCAAAAATGCTGAGAGTACGAAAACAGCAAAGAAAATATTTATCACAATAACTTCTGAATCAACATAATTTAATATCGCCCCGCCGACTAATGAACCGATTAAAGTGCCTATCCCGATGAGTATATTTGTATATGAAGCACACAAACCTCTATGCTTTTGAGAGACTGCATTATAAGTGAAGTTTGTAAAGGAAATTGTCAGTGCCGCATTTGCAAGTCCAATAAATATCTGAGGGATTATACCCAAAACAACAGGGTTTTTTGAAATCATCCAAGTCAAAGGAGCAATTGCAAAAGAGATATTCGCCAAATAAAGCAATTTTAAATTTCCGTATTTATCTGAAAATTTTCCTATTAAAGGCAAAAAGAGAAGATAAAATATTGAGCCCATCATCATAATTCCCACGCTTGCTGCTGTGCTGAATTCTAACTCCCGCACCATATAAACCATAAAGAAGGGAGAAGCAACCATCAGCGCAAAATAAAAGACACCCATGTAAACTGCAAATTTGCCGAAATTATCATATCTCTTTATAAAATCTAAAAAAGAAAATTCTGCTTTTTTTTCTAAAATAAATCTCGGTTCATATTGTCTCAAGATAAGAAAATAAGATAAAAGCTTGAACGTAGAAGAAATCAAGAAAAATATTCCCAGCCCAATTAGCAAGTATCCTTTTTTTTCAAAAGAATTTATTAAAGTAATGCCTATCAAGGTAGCTGAGATTTCCACTAACCCAACAGTCAAGTCTCTTTTGCTAAAATATCTCCCTCTTATTTTCTCAGGAACTAAGTCGCCCATCCAAGAAAACCAGACGGGATAACCAGAGCCTCTTGCAATGTTGAGGAGCATGTAGAGAATTATTGTTATGTAAATCGCTGAGCTTTGTATCCATCCTTTCCAAAAAAGAAAGCTTAGAATAGCAAGAGGAATCCAAAGAATTGCTTCAAAAAGAGCCGCACGAGAGACAATCTTTTTCCTTGAGGCGGTTTCCATGCTTCTTGAACTATACGGCTGGATTAAGTGATAAAGAAGGCTCGGAACAGAGCTTAAAATGCCTATATGAAATGAATTTGCCTTCAAAGCAAGAGCAAAATTAGTGATAAAACCCTGGCCAAAACCAACAGCAACTCTGTCTACAGCCCCTTCTTCCGTACTTATTTGAAAAGCTCTTTTTTGTTTTGGAGATATTTTTTGTTCAGTTTCCTCTTTTTGCATGATTTGTAAAAGAAAACAGGATTAATAAAGGTTATTTATCTCGAAAGAACCTGAAAAGCCAAAAAGCTTATAAACTACCAAAATTATATATATCTATAAGTTTGGTAGAACAAGATGATCGCGCAAATCCCGATAAGTCTTAAGCTGAAAAAGAAAATCGAAAAAGATATGGCTTTTGCCCAGGATGTTGTAGTTGAAGAACTTTATAATAACATCCCAGATGCAGTTCTGCATGGAGGCACAGCAATCTGGAGATGCTATTCAGGAAACAGATTTTCCGAGGATATTGATGCATATATTAAGAAAAACATTGAAAAAATTGATAAATTTTTTGAATCATTGCAAAAAAAAGGCTTTAAAATAACAAAAAAAAGAATAAAAGAGAATTCTGTTTATTCTGAATTACTTTTTCAAAATGTTCCCGTAAGATTTGAAGCAACTTTTCAGGACAAAAAGTCAACTTTTAAAGTGTATGAGACTTCTAAAAGTACTTTTATTAATGTAAACACCTTGTTGCCTGAAGAACTAATTATTGAAAAAGTTAGCTCATATACAAATAGATTAAAAATAAGAGACTTATATGATATATATTTTTTATTAAACCTTGTGGAAGATAGAAATAAAATTGAACTTGTGTTAAAAAAATTTCTTAAAGAATTTAAGTATCCAAAAGATGAAAAAGATTTAGCTCATATAATAATTTCTGGGGCGGTGCCTACTTCAGATCAGCTCTATGGAAGTATAAAAAGATGGGCAAGGTAAAATATATCCGAGACATAAGAGAATTTTTTAAAAAATCTCCAATAGTAGACATAAACTCTCTTAAAAGATTTATAAATAGGAAGGATAAAAGCTATATAAATCTGCTCATTAGCAATTTAGTTAAAAGAAAAGAGATTAAAAAGATTACAAAAGGATTTTACACAATTCATGAAGACCCTTCTCTTGTTGTTTTCTGTTTCAACCCATCTTATTTAGGCATACAAAATGCACTAAGTTTTCATAATTTGTGGGAGCAGGAAACTAACCCCGCGGTTCTTACAGTCAGAAATGTAAGAACAGGTTTAAGAAAAGTTTTTGATAGGAATGTTATTATTAAACGCCTTCCAGCAGAATATTTTTTTGGCTTTGATTATTACGAAGACGGAGATTTTTACCTTCCATATTCAGATATTGAAAAAACTTTTATTGATATGGTTTATTTTAAAGAGTATATCGACAAGGAAGTAATAAAAGAATTTAGAAAAAAAATTGATAAGAAAAAACTAAAAAGCTACCTAAAAAAATATCCTCTAAAATTCAGGAAAACAGCCCTGGAGATTTACAATCCAAAACACTAAGCAGAAAGTAATTTAAACTAAAAACTTCAATTAAAAAAATGGTCTGGCAAGATCTCGTTATTGCAATAGCAAATGTTCTCTTTGGATATTCTCTTTTTTATCAAGTTTTTAGAGGGTTTAAAGAGAAAAAGGGTTTTCTTGCTTTGCAAACTTCTTTTTTGACTTCAATTGGCCTGTACGCGGTGGCTTTTGTTTATCTCAGTCTCAAATTGTACATTTCAACAGTGATTGCTTTTCTTAGTGCAATATTTTGGACATTGCTCTTTATCCAAGGACTCGTTTATGAAAAAGCCTGATTTTTGAGATTATTTCTTTTTTTCTTCAGCTTTGTCTATAATTTCTTCACTTTGAACAGCGCCGTGCGTGACATTGTTAAGCTTTTCGTAAAAATCAATCTGCATTCCCGCAGGGATATTCAAAATCGCCTGCAGAGAGCCGTTTGGAAGCCAATCTTCACTCTGTTTATATTCTTTCAGCAGCCCATAAACCTGCCCCGTGTATTGTGCTGGAATTATTATCTTTATTTTTTTCAATTCAATTTTTATTGGAATAATTGTTTTGAGCTTTTCAACAAGAAGAGGCATCTGCTGTTCTGGCGGCCTGTTATCAAAGTTGTAGTGGGTTTCTTCAATTGCTCTTTTCAGTCTTTCTTCAGTATAAGGCCTCCCATTTTGGTCAACTGCATTTTTTATTATTAAATTCAAAATTTGCTTTATTTTATTCTCTTTTTCAGTGTCTCTAAATTCCTGAGTTTTTTGAACTTCGCCTGAAACAATTATCTTTTTTGCGATTTCATTCAAGTCAGTTAGGCCAAAAGCATCTGTTAGGTCTGCATTAGAAACAGTTGTTCCCTTTTTTATATCGCTATAAACATGCTGAGAAATAACAGCAGAGGCAATGTTGCCTTTTCCAGTTTTAACTTTCAGGGCTTCATCTAAATCAACTAATATTTCGTAATGCTTGCCTTTTATTTTAATACGTGCAGTAACTTGTGCCATAATCCTTTTGCGCAAAATGAATTAATAAAGATTTGCATGGTAGATTTAATTATTTAAAATTACTAATCTAGGCTTGAGGCCTTCAACAAAAAAATAAACTCTGCCGTCTCTAAGACTTAGAGCGCCTGGCTTTTCACCATCTATTTGGTATCTTCTCTTAGAGAGAATGTCCATCATTAAGGGATATGAAACTCCTCTCGGTCTTTGTCCTATAAGTTCTTCTGCAAACATTCCAACATGGTTAGTTGCTGCAAGTGCCGCCATGTGCCTTTTATCTAAATAGTATAACCGCATACTATCTACAGTTAGAGGGTATAATTCAGAGCCATCAAGATGCCATCCAATTCTTTGTCCTTCAATGTATGCTTTTGCAGATTCATACGGTGCTTTGGCATGGTCTCTCCTTCTTTGCATTAGTCTAAATTCTCTCAAATCTGCTACGCTGTTTAATCTAACTGGACCATAAGATTCAGATAGTTCTAAATATAGTCTTTGTGCTCTTTCTCCAACTAACGCACCCCAGACACTGCAGATTGTGTCAATATGCCATTGTACTAAACATTCATCTAAGGGGTATTCTAATCGAACACCATTAGTCGTCCAAGTTTTAGGAAGAGTTCTAACAAATTCTGAGTCTGTAGCTCTTAATGCTTGGTCAACTTCTTCGGCTGAAGGATTGCCTCCAGAAAATATAAATTTAAGAAGATGTGTTCTTGCTTCTTTTGCCATGATGTAAGATGTTCTTTGTCTTTTATAAATATCATTATATTTAATATTTTTGTGCTATCCCTGATTACATAGAATAATCTTACTTTTATTTTATATCTCTTCCCATCTTCGTTTAAGAGACTATTCCAGTTAATTAAGGATAGCACACAGTAAAACAAAAAAAGAAACATTTAAATAGTATACATCTATTGTGTATACAGCAGAGATACACTGAAAAGAATCACCATGACAGATATATTTGATACAAAAATAATGTGCAAGAGGTGCAATGTTGAAATGGAAAAGCAAGAAATTCATCGAGATGGCGTCGTTGTGCGAGCAGTTGTCTGCCCAAATTGCAGCGATAAAATTATACATCCACAAGATTTAAATGCCTTGCAACATTTTCACAACCTCCGCGATAAAACATTCGTTGTCAAATTACGAATGGTCGGGAATAGCCATGCAATAAGTATTCCCAAAGAAATTGTTGATTTTATGAACGAACATCAAATGAAAATGAATAACATGCAAAAAAGAATGGACGAAATGGTAAAATTATGTTTTGAAGATTTTGATACTCTAAAGGTGAGGTTCGGAAATGAAGAATAGTGAAGAAATAAAATTAAAAGTAGTGGAAGCATTGCAAGACGACGCATATAAAGGCCTGGCTAGAATTGACCCGCAACTAATGAAATCTCTTGGATTGAACAGAGGAGATATTATATTAATTAAAGGGGGAAAAGAAACAGTTGCTATTGTTGACAGAGCTTATCCTGCAGATGTTGGTGAAGGAATCATAAGAATAGATGGATTAATAAGAAGAAACTCTAAAAGCGGAGTAGGCGAACAAGTAGTTGTAAGCAAAGCAGATGTAAAAGCAGCTACTAAAGTTGTTCTCTCTCCGATTTTGCAAGAAGGAATGCATATTCGTATACAGGGAGACATATCTCATCTTTTGATTGGGAGAGCTGTAATGAAAGGAGATGTCATTTCTCTAGGAAATCCAAGAAGAGGAGATATCTTCTCAACAGGTTTTCCAGACATGTTTGGCATATCTGAAGAATTTTTTGGGGGTTTGCCCCTGTTTGGCGGGAATCAGCAACCGATTAAATTTGTTGTCACAGTCCTAACTCCAAATTCTCCATGTGTAATCAACCATAAAACAGAAATATCCATCAGCGAAAAAGGATTTGATGCTTCTTCGAGTGAAGAAACTGTGCCAGAAGTGACTTATGAAGACATAGGCGGTTTAACAGAAGAGGTCAAAAAAATAAGAGAGATGGTTGAGTTGCCTCTAAAACATCCAGAAATATTTGAAAGATTAGGGATAGAGCCTCCTAAAGGAGTTATTTTACATGGCCCGCCCGGAACTGGAAAAACACTGCTTGCCAAAGCAGTTGCCAATGAAACAGAAGCTAATTTTATTTTATTAAATGGCCCAGAGATTATGAGCAAATTTTATGGCGAATCTGAAAAGAAAGTAAGAGATATTTTTGAAGATGCAGAAAAAAACGCTCCTTCAATCATATTTATAGACGAGATAGATGCCATCGCACCAAAAAGAGAAGAAGTAACTGGAGAAGTTGAAAGAAGAGTTGTTTCGCAATTATTAACAATGATGGATGGCTTGAAATCGCGGGGAAAAATTGTAGTCATAGGTGCAACTAATAGAGTTAATTCTTTAGATCCTGCTTTGAGAAGGCCGGGAAGATTTGACAGAGAAGTTGAAATAACAGTGCCTGATAAAATATCTAGATTGAATATTCTCAAGATTCATACGCGAAACATGCCTTTAGACAACAAGGTTAAATTAGAAGAGATTGCTGGCAAGACTCATGGATTCGTCGGGGCAGATTTATCTGCCTTAGCTAAAGAAGCTGCGATGAGCGTCCTAAGAAAAGTCTTGCCCAATCTCAAACTTGAAGAAAATGAAGAGATCCCAAGAGAAGTTTTAGATAAGATGATAATCAGAGAAGAAGATTTCAATGAAGCTCTGAAGGTTGTCAGGCCAAGTGCAATGAGAGAAGTTCTTGTTGAGACTCCAAATGTGGGTTGGGAAAATATAGGAGGCTTAAATAAAACTAAACAGAGATTGAGAGAATCTGTTGAGTGGCCTATTAAAAGTCCTGAAAGCTTCAAAAGACTGGGAATCAGGCCGCCTCGGGGGATATTGCTATACGGCCCGCCCGGAACAGGAAAGACCTTATTAGCCAAAGCAGTTGCTCATGAAAGCGAAGCTAATTTTATCCATGTCAAAGGGCCCTCGTTGTTGAGCATGTGGGTCGGAAAATCTGAAGAAGGAGTAAGAAAAGTCTTTGAAAGGGCAAGGCAGGTTTCTCCCTGCGTCATATTTTTTGACGAAATAGATGCTCTCGCGAGTAGAAGAGGAATTGATAACGGCGCCAAAGTAACTGAAAGAGTTTTAAACCAATTGCTCGCTGAACTCGACGGTCTGGAAGACTTAAGAGATGTTACGATAATCGGAGCCACAAACAGGCCAGACATGCTAGACCCTGCTCTGTTAAGGCCGGGGAGATTTGACAGAATAATTTTAGTTGACGTGCCAGAATCAGAAGGAAGAAAAGAAATTTTCAAAGTGCATTTAAAGAATACTCCTCTTGATAAAGACGTAAGCATAGATTATCTTGTAAGCCAAACAGATGGATTTGTCGGGGCAGACATAGAATCTTTAGTAATGGAAGCTGCTATGATTGCATTAAGGCGGGATATGAGTGTAAAATCTGTCGCCAAAAAAGACTTTGACGAAGCTCTAAGTAAAATAAAGCCTTCTGTGTCTCCAGAAACTGCGAAGAGATATAAAAAATTAGAAGATTACTATCTAAAGAGCGCCAAGGCAGGGCTTGAAATCGGCCCAATTTATGCAGGGTAATCTGCGCTCTAAATCCAGCCAAATCTTGAACATCAAAAAAATTAAAAGCCTTCTAAACAACCTATAAAAATGGCAGTTGAAGCATTTTTGAAACCTAGTGAATCAAAACAAACAATAGAAAAGGCTGTACAGCCAAAACCAAAACTCGCAGATTTGATTACAATCGAGTCTCCAGGCAAGCCTTCTCCAGCAAGCTTCTTAGAAGATAAAGAATCAGAAACTTCTAAAAAAGCTAAGCCCTTGAGAAAAAGGCCGGTTAAAGCAGAGCCAAAAATAATCAGAAAAGGGAGCGCAGTCCTGATTATAACAGAAAAACCTCAAGCTGCACAAAAAATAGCTTTGGCTTTAGGAGACGCAAGAAAATATTCAGAAGAAGGAGTTTCATACTATGAAACAACTAAAGAGAATAAAACAGTATATATCGCATCAGCAGTAGGCCACTTATTTGGTCTGAATTATAAAAAAGGCCAGAAAGGTTGGCCAATCTTTGATTTAGAGTGGCAGCCATCTTATATAAAAAAAGGGTCTGCTTTTACAAAAAGATATTATAATCTCTTAAAAAAATTAACCTCGAAATCATCAGATTTCATAATAGCAACTGACTTTGATATAGAAGGAGAAGTTATTGGGTGGAATGTTCTGCGTTTTATCTGCAAGCAAAAATCAGCAAAAAGGATGAAATTCTCTACATTAACAGCTCCAGAGCTAAAAAAAGCATTTGAAAATCCTCTAAAAGAGCTCGCCTGGGGAAATGCCTATGCGGGAGAAACACGCCACGTGCTGGATTGGCTCTATGGTATAAATCTTTCTCGTGCTCTGATGGGGGCAATTAAACAAGCAGGATCTTTCAAGCTTCTTTCAATAGGCAGAGTCCAGGGCCCTGCATTGAAAGTAATTATCGACAAAGAAAGAGAAATTCAAAATTTTAAGTCAGTTCCTTACTGGCAGGTATTTGCGACATCGCAAAAAATAGAGTTTAAGCATCCAAGAGATATTTTTGAAAAAGATAATTTAAAAATATTCAGAACAATAAAAGAAGCGCTAGCAGAAACTAAAAAAAGCGAAGAAAATCTCCAGCCCCCCCATCCTTTCGACTTAACGACATTGCAAAGAGAAGCATATCGTTTTTATAAAATAAATCCTTCAGAGACGCTCTCCATAGCTCAAAAACTTTATTTAGGCGGCCTGATTTCTTATCCCAGAACATCTTCCCAAAAGATACCAGAAGAAATAGAGCCTAAAAAAATAATAAAAACATTACAAAAGCATTTTCCAGAAGCAAAATTATGCACCAGAGAAAAACCAATCGAAGGAAAAAAATCAGACCCCGCGCACCCATCAATTTATCCAACTGGAGAATACGAGCGCCTCACAGGTAAAGAAGAAAAAATTTATAATCTAATAGTAAAGAGATTTCTTTCTGCATTTGCTCAAGATGCGATAACAGCAAACACTAGGATTGTTTTAACAGCATTAGACAAAGCAGGAAATCCTCTTAAAACTACAATAACTGAAAAAATAGAAGAAACTCCTGAAGAAGATGATGAAGCAAGCTTAGAAAACAACAAAGAAGAATTAAAGCAGAAAGAGTATGTAATAACTTTCACCGCTTCTGCTCAATCAATCATTCAAAAAGGCTGGACAGAAATTTATCCTTATAAAATAGAAGAGTCTAAACTTCCAGACATAAATGGAAAAGTAAAAATAGATAAAATAAGATTTGAAGAAAAACAAACCCTCCCGCCAAATAGATATACTCCAGCTTCGCTGGTTTCAATTCTGGAAAAAAAGAATCTCGGAACAAAAGCAACAAGATCAATGATTGTAGAAACTTTGTTTGATCGAGGATATATAGACGGACAAAGCATTAAGGCAACTCCCCTAGGAATGCGGTTGATAGAGTCTCTTGAAAAATATTCTTCGATAATTATTGATGAAAACCTCACAAGAAAACTGGAAGATGAAATGGAAAAAATTCAAAATTCTTCTAGCCAAGATTCGAATTTTGAGCAAAAAGAGAAAGAAGTTATCGGTGAAGCAAAAAAGATAATATTAGATATTGCAAAAGAATTCAAAACAAATGAGATTAAAATAGGGCAAGAATTGTTAAAAGGTTTAGAAACATTAAGAAGCGAGCAGCAAAAAAATAATACATTAATGCCCTGCCCAACATGCAAAAAAGGAAATCTTAGAATAATGTACAATAGAAATTCTAGAAGATATTTCGTCGCCTGTTCAGCTTATCCAGAATGCAAGCAAACTTATTCCCTCCCCCCAAACGCCCTAATAAAAAAAGCAGAAAACAATAAGCTTTGCGAAGCAGACAAATTTCCAAAGCTTCTTGCGATTAGAAAAGGAAAACGTCCCTGGGAATTTTGCTTTAATCCGGATTGCCCAGTTGAAAAAGCAAAACGCGACGAATGGCAGAATAAGAAAAAAGAGCAAAGCGAAGAACAATAATCTGTCAAGATTCAAATAATAAAATCGAGCTTATAGAAAATAATAACTGCGGTTTTAAGTTGGGAATAAGAATAAAATTAAAAAATATTATCTGTTTGAATGTGTACTTAATACACTGACCCTATCAGGCATCGGCTAATTATTTCGATTAAAAGTGTTTTATTATTTCGATTGAGAAGTTTGAATAATTCCAATTTTACAAGAGAATTTTCAAACTTCTTATTAGAGAACTTTGTTTTTTGCAAAGTTCTCTATTGTAATCCGACTTTGTTTTATCCCGCGACAAGACAGCGAGGTATAACGATTAATTAAAAGGATTTATATGATTTATAGATTATTTCCCGATTCTTCCCCAAGCCCCAACACTCGGCCTGACCTTCATATTATGGCTTTTGCTTCGCAAGCCTCTTGCCAGCTTACCAGCACTTGTCAGGCCTCTCTGCGCTCTTCTATGGTTTTTAACATTACAAATCCAATTAATATCTTTGTCATGTTGTATTTCAGGTTTGCTAGGGTCAACCATGATTACTTCAAAAAAATAATATTTGCCATCTTTTGCAACTTGATAAGAATTTAAAACTTCAAGATTAAGATATTTTCTTTCTGCCCTTATTTCCGCAACCCACCTATAATTCATCTTAAGATTTTTATAAACGCGCTGTTTTCTCGGCTTTCTGCCATGCTTATGCCTAGGCCTTTGCCTCCCTCCTCTTTTAACTCTAACCCTAACAACAAAAATACCTTTCTTTGCTTTATAACCAAGAGCTCTCGCCTTGTCTAGTCTCAGAGGTTTTTCTACTTCTACAATGCTCTCTCCAGCCCTCCACTGAATTAGCCGAGGTTGTAAAAGTTCTCTGCTAGGTTTCTTCCATATTTTTCCGAGATAGTAATACATCCCTTGTGCCATTCTTAAACAGAACAAAAATGCTTTTTAAATCTTACCCCTTCTTAGCTATTTTCCACATCAGCTCAAAATGCTTTCTGTACCCATCTGCAATTTCCTTTTGAGTTATCACGACAGCAAATGGCTTTTCCTTGCTCCATAAAATAATCGCAACCTTATCCCCGTAGATATTAACAGCAAGCGGAGAAGAATACTTCTCAGGCAAAAATCTTATTTCAGAATAAGGAATTCTTGGCTTTCTTTCGGTTTTATTAAAGATAATCCTGGCCTTGATTCTATTTTCAACTCTTCGTTTATCAAACCATTTAAAGTAAAATTGTAATATCTCATAAGCTAAAGGAGAAGCTCCTAAAATCAAAATTTCCTTGCCAACAGTAAGCTGGTCTTCAAAAACTGTTTTTAATCCGTTTTTGCCCTTATAAAAATTAGTCTCCTCTTTCTCTTTTGTTTTAGAAAACAAAGAAAGCATCTGCGGCATTATTTCATTAACATACTGCTCTTTTTCTTCTAACAACTCAAGAATTCTTTCAGGATTAGACGCCTGAAATAATTTAACATTATTTTTTATTATGTATCCAATCAAGCCTTTTTGAATAAGCATCTCAATTGTATCGTAAACAACTCTCCTGTGCAGTCCAGATTTGCGAGAAATCAACCCAGCATGGCTCGGCCCAAGCTCTAACAAAGTAACAT
>Ga0233422_10000254_pt1 | contig 27837 bp, 27 predicted proteins | sample Watercolumn_Mata_2_FD_182724 | JGI IMG/M metagenome (GOLD analysis project Ga0233422, IMG submission 182724) | Freshwater microbial communities from Lake Matano, South Sulawesi, Indonesia - Watercolumn_Matano_2014_110_MG | ecosystem: Environmental > Aquatic > Freshwater > Lake | place...
CAATTCGGGCGAGATTCTTCGCTCCGCTCAGAATGACGAAAATGGGCATCAGGATGACAATTATAATTTTAAGGTTGTGCGGTTAAAGCCGGTTTTGAAAATCGGCAATGCGGCGTGGGTTCCACAATTCCTATGGAAATTGCGTGGTTTTGACGTCGTTCATCTCCACGCGCCGTTTATCGGAGCGGAACTGGTGCTGAAGCGGCATTTTATTTTTAATGTCATGCCGAATTTATTTCGGCATCTATGGATCTCGAAACAAGTTCGGGATGACAATAAACAGCGGCTTATTGTCACATATCATCACGATTTAATCGCGAACGATTGGCGGAAGTATATTTTTGGCGCATGGAATAAAGTGGTATTGCCGCTTGTCGCGCGAGTAGCGGAAAAAATCATTGGCTCATCTTTGGATTATATAGAGCGTTCAAATCTCGGCGCATATTGTAAGTCGCGCAAGGGGAAGTTTGTCGAAATTCCGTTCGGGGTGGATATAAATAAATTTCGGCCCCTTCTACGCCAAGGCTTCGAAAGGCATGCTCAGCGCCTGGGTTTTTCGGCCGAAGAAAAAATCGTCCTTTTTGTCGGCGGGTTGGATATGGCGCACAATTTTAAGGGCGTTGAGCACTTAATTAGCGCCGCAAAAATTTTGAAAGACAGGAGCACGCGTTTTCGCGTTCTCGTTATTGGCGATGGTGATTTGCGGCCGGATTTGGAGCGTCAGGTGGCCAATTTTGGTTTGCGACACGTAGTCAAGTTTTTTGGGAATGCGGAGGACGTTTTGCCAGACTTGTATAATTTGGCTTGCGTTGAGGTTTTGCCTTCAACGACAATGGGTGAGGCGTTCGGGTTAGTTCTACTGGAAGCGATGGCGTGCGGCAAGCCGATCATTGCCTCCAATCTCCCTGGCGTGCGAACGGTGTGCGAAGATGGCGTTAACGGTCTTTTGGTAAAACCCGGCGATGCGGCGGACTTGGCAAAAAAGCTGGCGTTGATTTTATCGGATGATGAGCTGGCGGCGCGGCTGGGCGAAGCGGGGCTTCAAAGAGTGAAAGAGAAGTATAATTGGAAGAAAGTCGCGGAAGAACATCTGAAAGTTTATGGCTCATGAGCCATAAGTTCAAAGTTCAAATTTCAAATGTCAAATCAAGTTCAAAATTAAAATTTTTGACATTAATCATTTGGATTTGATTTGAACTTTGGATTTTGTCATTTGAACTTTATTTATTAGTTTTTATGAAAATCTGTTTGATTAACAATCTCTATCCTCCTCACAGCCGCGGAGGCGCGGAAGTTGCGGTCCAAAACATCGCAGCCGGCCTTAAAGCCACAGGGCATGAGGTTTTTGTAATTACCACGCATCCGTGGGAGGATTGGAAGTCACTGAAGCCGCGAGTTGGAGAGCGCGGCGGTGTTAGAATTTACGAATTTTTTCCAGCGAATATTTATCACTATTCCAATGGACATAATCATAATAAATTGGCGCGGTATTTTTGGCATTTTTTTGATATTTTAAATCTTCATTCATTCTTTGTCGTCAAAAATATTTTGGAAGACGAGAAGCCCGATATTGTTTGGACTCATAATTTGATGGGCGTTGGGATGCTTGTGGTTGAGGCGATAAAGCGTTTAGGAATTAGGCACTGGCACACGATTCACGACGTTCAGCTTTCATTGCCTTCGGGGTTAATAGTTTGGGGGGAGGAAGATAACGCGGAAGCAAAATCTCCGCTTCGTCCATTTTATGAGCGGGCGATGCGTGATATTCTGGGGAATCTGGAAATTATTTTTTCGCCCTCAAAGTGGCTTTTGAATTTTTATCGCAGTCGCGGATTTTTTCAACAGTCAAAACAGCTTGTTTTGCAGAATCCGGTTAACTTAGGGGTTTCGGGAACCCTGCGCGTTTGCAGGGTTCCCGAAACCGGTAAGTCCGTGGTCCGGTTTTTATATCTCGGCCAGATCGAGGAATATAAGGGCGTGCGAATGCTGACTAAAGTTTTTCGGCACCTCTTGAATGAAGGTTTTGATTTAGAACTTGTCATCGCTGGCGAGGGATCGATTTTGGAGGAAATAAAAGTGCTCGCTTTTGACGAGGCGCGGATAAAAATTTTGGGAGCGGTCCCTCACGAGCGCATCGGCGAACTTTTCGCCGGCGCGGATTATCTTGTCGTTCCATCGCAATGCTTAGAAAATTCGCCGACGGTTATTTTTGAAAGTTTCAGTTGCGGCGTCCCGGTTTTAGCGTCAAATGCTGGCGGCATTCCGGAAATTGTTCGCAATGGCATAAACGGTTATCTTTTTTATCCGACCGAAGAAGGTTTGAGGGGGGGGATTCTGCGCGCCGCGGTCCATCTTGACGAAAGAGAAAAATTGTGCAAAGATGGGTATGATATGGTAGCGAGTCTAAATTTTGAAGAATATCTGGCGAAATTAAAAGTTCTTTTTTAAAATTTCAAAGGGGGCAAGATGGAAGAGCGCGTTGTGCATGAAAATTGCAGGATGTGTAATCGATCAATTGGGTATAAGGAGGTAATGGTTCCAGCCGATGGCGGGTGGTATCCGGCACCCGAGGAGAGAAATCGCAGATACGGTTTTTGTTCCGATGAGTGTTGGGGAATGTTTCTTTCCGGGCTCGGGTTTTGTAGCCGTTCCGGCTGGCGGCCGGAGGAGCGTCGCGGCTGGAGAAGATGTCATGGACGAAAATTTAATAAGCAAGGCGTTCGTGTGTTGGGTGTCGCTTGCACGACGCGAAATCGTCTTCGTCAAAATGGACGGAGACAAATGAAGGGATATTATAATAGGCGATAGTTTTTGAGCGGGCCACGCGGCCTGCTTTTTAAATGACCTCAGTGAACTTAATTAATAGAGTCAATTTTTATTTTCACGATTGACGTTTGGCTATCTATTTCTTTGAGCGATAGTCCTTGATTCGCAAAATCGTATTTTATTTTTTCGTAATTGTTCCAGTACTTATTAAGCACAAAATACCCGGTTTTTTGATCGGAAAATTTTATGGCGTCAACGAGACTTTTTTTGCCGTCATTTTTGTAGATTATATCTAGATAATATTGATATAATTTTCCGCCAAGCGGGAGCGGGTAATAAAAAATTTCGCCTTTCGCGGTTTTTAGGTGGCGGCCCTCGTTATTTTTAAAATTTGTAAAGCCAAATTTTTGAAGCGCGGCGGCAGAGGTTGTTTGATCCGCCAAAACTATATATGGTTCATCTTTGGCGTCATTTTCAATAAAATCAACGGCTTCAAGATGATTTTTTCCGACGCTCCAGCCGTGGCTGATTTCATAAATATCGCGACGAGGATAAGTCAGATAAAAAGAGGCGGTAATTATTCCCGCGAGGACGGTAAAAAAAGCGATTCGGATTTTCCAATCAGTATTTTGGAGATTTGATAAAGCGCGCTCAAAAACAAAAAATGTCGCCGGCAAAAGAAAAATTAAGCTGATTTCCAGTAATCTTTCGGCGTAGTTTTGATTTTCTCCCTCGCCCAAAAGCGGGAAAACCGCGAAATTTTTGAGGATTAAATAACTGGTGAAGAGTCCGGCAAAAAAAATTATTCCCAGCGCGGGCATTTTAGCCGCTCTTTTTTTGTTCGCGCAGGCCAACCCCAAAACCGCGAAAATAATTAAAAAGTAACCGATGTTCATTTTGTAAGAATAAGCAAAGTCAAGAATAAAATTAAATCTTTTAAACAAATCAGGGGCGATAAGAGAAAAATTCCATTGCCAAACAACCGGCGCGGCGTCGTTAATGCGGCTAAAAATCACCATTGCCACAGGAACAGACAGAGCGCTTAGGATAAAAAAAACTATCGCGGACGAGATTTCAAACAGGCGGTTCGTTTTGATTTTTCGGAAAGTTAAAAGAGCAAGCGCGAAAAGAAGCGTCGGTAAGCCGGTTATTGGATGAACAAAAAATGTCGTCAATGCCAAAGATAAAATGATTATAAAAGTCGGCCGGCCGTTTACAAGGTAGTTAATTCCAAAAAATACTGTGACGGTTAAAATGGCCATGGACAGCCCATATGGCGTGGTTACAATAAAGTTTGTCCAGGGAATCGCGAGAATTAAGAGCGCGAGGAGCGGCGCGACCTTTTTGTTAAAAATTCGTCCGAGGCTCCAAACGGCGGCTATCGGCATGAAAATGGAAGAAAAAATCGGAAGCAATAACTTGTCTATCCATTCTATTTTTACTGTTAAAAGTTTTGCCAAGAAAACAACAAACACATATTGGCCGATGTAATAAGGAGATTTCGGCTGGATTTCTCCATTTTGCCCGATATAGTTTTCCGCCGCTCGATGAATAAAGGAATCAAAACCATAACCCAGCTTGTAAATAATGAGCGCGACGCAAAAATGGGCAAAGAAAATTACGGCAATGAGCAAAAAATTATAAGTTTCCTTTATTTTTAGATAGACGGCAGAAAGTACAAAAAAAATTGATAAAAAATAGATTGGGAAAATTAGGTTATTAACTGTTTCCCACGGAGAAACAATCGAATTGTCCGTCCGCGCGGTCCCAATAATATAAAAAAGAAAAACAAAGGCAGTAAAAATCAAGATATTTAGGAAGAAAAAAATAAATCCGATTTTTGGCTTTATAATTTTTTGCGCGTCCACAGGCGGCATTATAGCTTTTTTGGCGCCAACAAATTTTGATAGCAGCCCGATGATAATGGGTGTTATGAATAGATAGACCGAAATGACAAGGGCGTCGATTTTACAGAGGTAATAAGTTATAGAAAATAGAATAATCGCACCGGACGAGATTGCTAAGACGCCAAAAAGAGTTTTTGGAATAAATTTTTCGTGTGGCCAGAATTTTTCGCCGATAAACCAGCTAAAAAATATAAAAAAAATCAGAGTAAAGCCAATACCAAGCGGTACGAAATGCCCCCAAAGAAGATTGTAAATCAGTACGGATACGCAAAATAGACTAAAAATGGTATACTTTAAAAAAGACATATAATTGCAGATTGCAGATTTCAGATTGCAGAATTATTGCATTTTTTCGGCTTATCTAACATTAGCACGAGTATGAGCGAGATTCAAGGTGTTAAAAATCAAAATTTGCCTGAACTTTTTTGGCACGATTATCTGTTCAAGCATTTAGTTTTACCGTTTTTCCCGCGCTTTATCAAACCGAATCACATCACCATATTTAGATTTTTAGCGACGCCATTTGTTTTTTGGTTGCTCTATGTTGAAAATTATAAATGGGGGATTCCGGCTTTTTTTGTTCTCGCCTTTACCGACGCGCTTGACGGTTCGATGGCGCGCGTCAGAAATCATATTACTGAATGGGGAACAATTTACGATCCCGTTGCCGACAAAATATTAATTGGCTCGGTCGTCATTCTGCTCGTATTCCATCATCTCAATATTTATTTAGCGGCGGCGTTGGTGGCTCTGGAGGCGGCGCACTTGATCGGCGGACTTGTCATTAAAATGCGCGGCGGAAAAATAAAAGCTCTTTTTTGGGGAAAGATAAAAATGGTTTCGCAGGTTATCGCCGTTATGTCGCTTCTTATATTTTTGCAAACCGGAAGCGCGTTTTTTAATTACGCCTCCGCGGCAGTTTTTTGCGCTGCCATTTTTTTCTCCGTGGCAAGTATTGTTGTTCATGGTTTTAGGGATTTTTAAGATTTTTTACAAGACCGTGTTTATTATTAAATGTATAATAAATAATGTGAAAAAATGAAGGATTTGGCGTGCGGCGTGTTGATTTCTTGCGCGTTTATGATAAGATGCCCCAAGAAGGAAGGGGGCATTTTTGATTGTTTTATGGCGTTTCGCACCATAAAAACTAACAATTTATATTTTTTGATAATCTGTGGAGTGGCGGCGCTCTCCGCTTTGTTGTACGCGTATTTACCCACAAGTTCTCTGTTTATTTTTAACTCGCCCGATGAGACAGCTAATTTTTTTGCGACCGAATCTTTTTATTTATATAATTCTTTCGGTCGGCCGGAGCCACTTAACGACATTGCCGATAATTTAATTCATCCGAGAAGTATTATTGTTAGCGACGGGTTTTTGTTTCCAGTTAGTTTTCTGGGGCTTCCCCTAATCTACGGCTTTGCCGCGAAAATTTTTGGGCTCGGGATCGTTCCATTCATCATTCCGATTTTTTCTTCTTTTTTTGTTATTCTTTTTTATTTTATTTTGAAAAGAATTTTTAACGCCGAGTCGGCTTTTTGGAGCGCGCTTTTTTTAGCGCCGCTTCCGCCGTTTCTGTATTTTTCCAATCGCGGCTTGTTCCACAATATTTTATTTTTTGATCTTTTAATTTTATTTTTGGCTGTTGCGGTCTTTCAGCCGATCAAATATCTTGGAGCGCAGGCGGGAAAAAAGAAATGGTTGTATGAATTTGGCGATGAAATTTGGGGCGCCGTTATTTTGGGTTTCGCCTTTCTTACGCGGCCGCCGGAATTTTTGTGGCTCCTGCCGATTCTCGCGGCGCTGGGAATAATTTTTTATAAAAATATCCGACGAAAGCAGTTTTTTGTCGGGCTTGCGATTTTGGGATTTTTTGCCGTTATTTTTTTAGTCATAAACAAAACTCTTTATGGCGGTTTGGTCGGAAGCGGGTATCTTGTGGCAAGGGGCGCGGAGGGGGGGGTTATTTCCGCAATCCGGAGTTCACTTCTGCCTTTTGGTTTTAATTTACGGGTTGTGGCGGCGAATATTTGGCATTATTTCTTCGGGCTTTTTCCGGTTTTTGGTGCGGCTTATGCTTTAGGCGCGGTGTTTTTTTTGCTGAAAATTTATCTTAAAGACTTTACGCGGCCGGGGAAAATTTATTTTTTAAGCTGGGTGTGGCTTTCCGTCTTCCTTTTTATTTATTACGGCAGCGGTCGTTTTCAGGATACGCCGGATCCGGGGATGATTACGCCGGCTGTTTCTTATTATAGATATTGGCTGCCGATTTACGTTTTTGGTTTACCAATTGCCCTCAATTGGATTATTTTTGGCGTAAAAATTTTTTCGCGCGTGGCTTCAAGCATCGTTTTATCCGTGCTTTTTTTAGTTTATGCCGTGGTTTCATTTATGATTGTTTTTATGACGCCAGGAGATGGCCTTTTTGACGTTCGGCGCGAAATTTTATCGTATCGTGACATCATCGCGCAATCGGAGGCGTTGATCCCGCAGGGATCTTTAATCATAGTTTACAAGGCGGATAAAATATTTTTTCCGCAGTGGCCGGTAGCGCTTTTTGACGATAGCGACAAGTTTTACGACGCGATCGTGCGTGTACGCAAAGAGCGCCAGGTGTTTTATTTTCGCCCTGGACCGACGCCGAAAGAAAAATTTTATATTTATAATAAATTGGCGGAAAGAAATTTAGTTCTAACTCGTGTTGCCATTATGGGGAAGAATGTGCTGTACGAGATTAGATAAATTGCTACATTGCCAAATTGTTAAATTGTTTTTGAAGTTGACAATGTAACAATGTGGCAATGTAACCATGAGGCAATTATTTTTATTGATTTTATTCAGATTGATGTTAATAGTGGGCGCTATGGCGCTTTTGTCTTTTTTGGTTATTCAAAATATCGTCCCAAGCGGCGAACTTAAAATCGCGCACGATTTTCAAAGCGCTTCGCCGTTTGTTTCGCCAATTTATCCGGAGGGGCGAACGGAAAAATTAAGCGATGGGGTTATCGTCAAAGAAGAGCCGGTTTATTTTGACGTACGGATTCCCCGCAAATTTTCAGGCGCGAAGCTTAGAGTTTACTATGAAAATTTGGGGGCCGATGTTTTTGAGGCCGGTTTAGAAACTACGCCTGGACAAAAAAATTTTAATTTCCGTCCTTTGCAAAATAAATTTTTAGACAATCTTGATTGGCCTAAAATTTTTGATGAAAATTACGTTCTTTTCGCGCGGAACGGCGATTTTAAAACTTTGGAAGAATTTTGGCGCGTTTTGCCGCCGAAGGATAAAATCGCGGTTTACCGCGCGCCGTTTTTGTACAATTTTAAAATCCCCGGATACGCGCCATGGGGCGGCGAAAGAAAAATCGACACAAATCTGGCGGGCTCTTTCAAATTTTATACTTATATAAAAAATGAGCCGCTCAATTTTAAATTTGTTTTTCGTGCCGGTGAAAATTTTTCGCCGATTAGCGCGCGTATCTTTTCTCGCGGCGAGATTATTTTTGAAAAAGAATTCGTCAATCTCGCCGACACCTCGGACAATCTAAAGCATGAGCGGACTTTCAGAATTTTTAAGGATAATTTGTCCGAGGGCGCTTATCTTGTGGAAATCGCCGCATCTAGAGATATTTTGACAAAGACTATTTTTGGGACGCCGCATCTTATTACCTTTGCGCCACCGCTCGTTTTCGGCGTTCTCGATCGCGGGACGGAGCTTTTAACTTCAGCGCAACGTCTTTATGTAAAACGTTTGGGTGACAGGCAAATTTCTTTCTGGGCCGACAAGAGGGAATATGAACTTAGCGAATTGCAAAAAAAATACGATATTGACATTTCCGGCTTTGATCGTGAATTAAAATTTTTGTTTTTTGATGGCGGGAACTTAGAGATTGATGGCGACGGATTGTTTGCTTTTGCGTGGAATAATTATTTTAATCCAACGATGCCCGCCTTAGATCAAGCCGCGGTTCGCGCCGGATTAATTAATTATATTTTAACCGGGTATAGAGGGGTTGCATCTCGCGGCGATGAAAGTGTCGCGGAGGCGGATTTTGATCTGCAAAGCGTGGCGGCATCTGTAAACAGAAAAATTAAGTTTGTTTTGTCGCTTCCCAATCTTCCATCGGGCGCGCCGGGCGTAAAAATCAAGAAAGTTGAAGTTGAGTTTAGCGGAGAAAGAGCGGGGTGGAGATGGGTGCGGGGAAAGTTACGAAAATTGTTCTAATAACCTAATTATGCTAACAAATTCCTAAATCCTAATTTCTAATGCCTAATAAAATTTTAAATTCCTAAATTTATAATTTTAAGACATTGGTCATTTGGAATTTTATTAGGAATTAGGACTTAGACATTGGAAATTGTTTATAACTATTGGGTCAATTAGTATAAGCAGAATGGCTTTTAAATATGTTGCCTCGAAAAGTAATTTCTCTAATATTCCACGACTTATTCCTTTGGCTTTTTGTGATGCTCGCGGTTTTTATGATTTTAGAATGGCGTTTTGCCGGTTTTGTTGTAAGTTACATAAATTTAAATTGGTGGTTTTTGGGAACTGCAATTTGCGGCGGAGTGTATCTTGGGATAAAATGAAAAAAGGAGGGTTAAATTCAATTCACAATTCCCAATTCCCCAATTTCTATTTTTAAATATGGATTGTATTTTTTGTAAAATTATATCCGGAGAAATTCCGGCCGAAAAGATTTATGAGAACGGGCGCGTGGTCGTTTTTCTGGACATTAGGCCGGTAAATTTAGGGCATGCGCTCATTGTGCCGCGCGAACATCACGATATTTTTTTGAACACGCCCCTTGAAGCCATTGATGACATTATGAGAGTCGCGCAAAAAATTGCGTCGGCGATTGCTGAGGCAGTCGGGGCCGATGGATTCAATTTAACTTTAAACAATGGCGCGGCCGCCGGGCAGGCGATTTTTCATACTCATTTTCATATTATCCCGCGATTTATGGGCGATGGATTGGCGCATTGGCCGCACAAAGCCTACGGCTCGGGCGAGGCGGGCGAACTTGCGAAAAAGATCAGGGAAAATCTTGCCTAAATCAAAGAACCCATAAGCAGGCGCAGATTAATTAGAAACTAAGAACGAATTAAATCCGATATGTTTTTGTTAGGCGGCATCTTGGCATTCGGCATTTCTTTGATTCTCACGCCACTCGTGCGTCGGTTTTCTGCGGCGCGCGGCATTTTAGACGTGCCGGGAGTAGATAGAAAAAAACATCGCGGTCCAACCCCGCTTTTGGGCGGGTTCGCGATTTTTTTTAGTTTTTGGGCGGTTCTCGGGGCGTTTTCTTTTTTTCTTCCAATATTTTTTTGGCGTTCGGTTTCGCCGCAACAGCTTTTGGGCGTTTTTTTGGGCAGCGCGGCTTTAATGATCTTTGGATATTTTGACGATAAATATTCGCTCCGTCCACATATTCAAATTTGGGGGCCGATTCTTGCCGCGGCGTTAGCGCTTGTTTTTGGCGTCGGTGCCCGGTTTATCACCAATCCTTTGGGCGGAATTTTGCGTCTTGATTTTTATCAATTAAATATTGAATGGCTGGGGCTTTGGCCGGTTTTTCCGGCTAATGTAATTGCGTTCGTTTGGCTCACCGGCACAATGTATACAATGAAGATTCTTGACGGGCTTGATGGTTTGGTTTCGGGCATTGCCGCGATCGGCGGACTTCTTATTTTTCTTTTCGCTACGATCACGCGTTATACCCAGTCGGATGCGGCGCTGGTCTCAATCATCTTTACTGGTAGCGCGCTCGGGTTTTTGGTTTGGAATTTTTATCCGGCAAAGATTTTTTTGGGAGAGGGAGGGAGTCTTTTTTGCGGTTTTATGTTGGGGGTGCTCGCGGTGATTGCCGGTGGTAAAATCGCGATCGCCCTCCTTGTGATTGGCATCCCCGCGCTCGATTTGGTGTGGGTTGTTTGCCGCCGCGTCTTTTGGGAGCGGCGCTCTTTTGCATTGGCGGACAGAGGGCATCTGCATTACCGGCTTTTGGACATAGGGCTTTCCGAACGTCAGGCCGTTTTGACGTTGTGTCTTTTTTCATTTTTATTCGGGGGAATCGCCTTATTTTTGCCCAGCCGCGGCAAACTTTTAGCGCTCGGCATTTTGATCGCGGCAATGATCATTTTAAGCATTGTGACCATCAGTCGGTCGAAAAAGGACAAATCCGGTTAAAGGTGGTATAATGTTAATATACATTCGCTAATTAGAATAATATTTGCGACATTAACATAAAAATCGCATCATTGGAATTATAATTTTATGGCTAAAAATTCTTATCTCGGTGTCGATATCGGCGTTGCCGGCATAAAAGTTGTTGAGCTTGAAGAGCGCGGCGGGCGGCCCGTTCTTTTAACTTATGGTTTCAGCAATCGTCCCATTGAAGAATTCAAGCAAAAGTTAGTAGACGATCCGGCAGCCGCCGGCGCATTGCTTAAGAAGATTTGCGAAAAGGCCGGCACTGTGTCTAAAAAATGCGTTACTGCTTTGCCAATTTCTTCGATTTTTAGCGCGCTTGTAAATATGCCGATTGTTGATGAAAAGAACATTAAATCGGCGATTGAGGCGCAAGCGGCGAAGCTTTCGCCTTGGCAGATAGGAGAGGCGGTTTTAGATTGGAAAATTCTCCCGAAAGAATCCAAAGACGCAAAAAATTTTTTGGCGCTGATTACCGGCGCGGAAAAGAGTTCGATTAAGAAATATATCGAGGTGTTTAAGGCGGCCGAGTTAAAAGTAGTGAGCCTTGAAACCGAAGCCTCCGCGCTTATTAGATCGTTGATTGGCGACGATAAGGCGTCGGTCGCGATTTTGGAAATTGGCGCTGAGCGAACAAATGTCGTCATAGCGTCGGGAAGCGTGCCGATTATGAGTCGGAGCATTGATTTCGGCGGCAAGGCTTTTACTTTAGAGTTTTCTAAATTATTGGGCATGGAGGCGACCCAAGCCGAAGAGTTTAAGCTGGATGCGGAAAAATTGGAAAGTCTTTTGCCGAGTGAGAGCGTTTTATCGGAAACATACAAAACGCTTCTTCGGCCGGTTTTGAACGAAATTAAGTACTCGATCGATCTTTACTTGAACCAAAATAAGGTTGGCGCGGCAAAAGTTGAAAAAATAGTCATGACCGGCGGCTCGTGCCTTTTGCCCGGGCTCGCGGCGTTTTTGAGCGATTATTTTAAGATGCGCGCTTATGTCGGCGATCCTTGGGCGCGGACGATTTATCCCGAGGATCTGCGGCCGCTTTTGGATAAAATCGGTCCGCGTTTCGCGGTGGCCATCGGCCTTGCGATGAGAGAAATTGGAAAACAATGATGATATGAACAAGGCCAGTGTTTTGATTATCGAAAACGATTCGCATCTTGCCGACATTTACAGCGAAAAATTGTCTTCAGAGGGATTTGCGGTAACGGCAGTCAAAGATGGAGTTTTGGGTTTGAAGGCGGCAAGAAAAATGCCGCCGGATATTTTAGTTTTGGATTTGCTTTTGCCGCGAAAATCAGGAGTTGAAATTCTAAAAGAATTTAAACAAGACAGGGGTTTGGCCAAAATTCCGGCTATTGTCGTGAGCAATGTTTCGGAAAAACAAACAATTGACGAGTGTTTTCGTCTTGGCGCGGCTGATTTTATTATTAAAAAACATATTAACTTGAGTGAATTGGTCGCTATGATTAGGAAGGCCTTGCAATGACATTTGACATAAAATTGTCAACTGTCAAATGTTGATTGTCAATTGTTTTATTATGACTCGTCCAAAACCAGTGGTGCTTGCGATTGTGGATGGGTGGGGGCTTGCCCCGCCATCCGAAGGAAACGCCATTTTCATTGCCAAAACGCCGAATATTAATCAGATGATCACGAATTATCCGGCTACCGCATTATCCGCGGCCGGCGGCGAAGTCGGGCTTTATTGGGGAGAAATGGGAAATTCCGAAGTCGGGCACCTGAATATCGGCGCGGGCCGCGTTTATTATCAAATGGGCCCGCGAATTACAAAAGCTATTTCTGACGGCAATTTTTTCAGCAACCCGGCTTTTTTGGGCGCCTGCGAGCACATTAAAGAAACAAAGGGCAAAATGCATCTTATGGGCTTGGTTTCGCCAGGCGGAGTGCACAGCCATCAGGATCATCTTTACGCTCTGCTTAAACTCGCAAAAGAACAGGGCGTTCGAAATGTTTTTGTTCATGCTTTTTTGGACGGTCGCGATACGATTTACAATACCGGCGTTGGGTTTATCGAGGATTTGCAGGCAAAGATGAAAAAAATCGGCGTTGGAAAAATCGCCACAATCTCCGGCCGGTATTTCGCGATGGATCGCGACAACCATTGGGACAGAGTGGAAAAGGCGTATCGGGCAATAGCCGAAGGCATTGGAGAAACCGCCACGGATCCGGTTGAGGCCATAAAATCCTCTTATGCCAAGAAGATTTACGATGAGGAATTTGTTCCGATGGTTATAATCAAGGGTAAAAAACCGATCGCGACCGTTTCCGACGGCGATGCGATGATTTGTTTTAATTTCCGCGAAGAGCGCGCGCGCGAGATTACCAAGGCATTTGTTCTGCCGGCTTTTCCCAAATTTCCGCGCCGATACATTGCCAATCTGAATTTTGTAATGATGAGCGAATATGAAAAAGGCCTTCCCGGAGTTATCGCCTATCCTCCGGACATCATTCACGACTGCCTCGCGAAGGCGATCGCCGATGCCGGGCTTCGGCAGCTGCATATTGCCGAAACCGAAAAGTACGCGCATGTGACTTTTTTTATAAACGGACAGCGCGAGGCGCCGTTTCCGGGCGAGGAAAGAGTTATTGTTCCGTCCCCGCATGTGGCAAAATACGATGACAGACCGGAGATGTCCGCGTATGGCATTACCGATCGGATTCTTAAAGCGATCCGCGAAAATAAATACGATTTTATTGTTTTAAATTACGCCAATCCGGATATGGTTTCCCATACTGGAAATCTTGCGGCGACCGTTAGGGCTTGCGAGATCGTGGATGAGTGTCTCGGCAAACTTAAAGAGGCGATTTTCGCGCGCAGCGGAGTTTTGATGATTACGGCCGATCACGGAAACGCCGAAGAAATGCTCAATCTCCAGACCGGCGTTGTTGACAAAGAACACAGCACGAATGCCGTGCCGTTTATTGTTGTTTCAAAAGAATATGAGGGCAAGAGCTTGAATTTACCGGAGGGAATCGGCGCCGATCTTAGCCTTGCCGCGCCGGCCGGAATGCTCGCGGATATCGCGCCGACCGTCTTAAAAATTATGGGGCTGCCTCAGCCAAAAGAGATGACTGGCAGAGCGTTAATTTAACTCAAAAATTAAAAGTCAAAAATCAAAATTAAGGTGTCGCTCCGCGACTATAAAAATATCATCCCAGATCGAGCAGGATACCAAAATTTTGCATTTTGATTTTTGCATTTTGAATTTTTATTATGCCCGAACTGCCCGAGGTCGAAACAATTAAACGCCAGCTCGAACGCGCCATAATCGGAAAAAAAATTGTCGGCGTCGAGGTTAGATTCAAAAAGCCGCTTAAAGCGACAGAGTCGGAATTTAGACGCGCGGTTTTGGGAGCTGAAATTGTAAGCGTTGGCCGGCGCGCCAAATTGCTTCTCATGAATCTTTCAGGCGATTATACGATCGTCTTCCATCTTAAAATGAGCGGCCGGATTTTTATCGTCAAGAATAATGTTTCGCCGACCAAGCATACGCATTTGGTTTTAGATTTATCGGGAGGTGAGAAATTGTTTTTTGAGGATTACCGAAAATTCGGATACATCAAGCTGATAAAGACGGCAGATTTGGAACGGTTGTTTGAGGAGGAAAACTATGGCGGGGAACCGCTTGATCCGAAATTCAAGTTTGAAGTATTTTCTGCGTGTTTAACAAAATCTCCGCGGAAAAAGATCAAGCCGCTTTTAATGGAGCAAACTTGCGTTGCCGGGCTTGGCAATATCTATGCCGCAGAAAGTTGTTTTTACGCGGGTATTTTGCCTATTCGCAGCGCGGGCAGCTTAACTGATGCGGAAATAAAAAAATTATTTTTATCTATTAAAAAAGTTTTGAAAAAAGCAATTAAGTATCGTGGCACGTCGGCCGATGCCTATTTGGATACGCGGGGCGAAAGGGGAGAGTTTCAAAAATATCTTATGGTTTACGGTCGCGGTGGCGAGCGGTGCAAAAAATGCGGCGCGACAATTAAGACTGTGCGCCTCGGCGGTCGCGGAACTAATTTTTGTCCGAAATGCCAGGTGTAAAATTTATCCCCTTGCGGGGGATCTCTCGAGGGGAGATAATTTTGAGTTTAGAAATATTTTTTGTATAATTTAAGTATGACCAGACTTATCGTCTTTATTATCGGCTCTTTATGGGGGTTTTCGCTGATTGCGCAAACGAATTGGTATGTGCAAAATTTCGGAAAAAGCGCATGGGCGGAGGATAAGTTATCTTTGGCCGGCGGCACAAGGACTTTATTAAAAATCCTCGGTATTGTGGTAATCTTTTTTTCGTGGATATACGCTTTTGGCATGCTTGAAGGATGCCTGACGCAAACAGTGGGACAACTTTTACCCGGACTAAAAAAATAACACCTGACAATTGACAGTTAACAATTGACAAAAAAATGTCAAATGTCAAATGTCAAATGTCAAATGTCAAAATGGTACATATTCCAAGCGGCGGGGAGCTTTTAAACCCGATAGAAATTTTAATGAAGGCTGGTCTTCGTGAGAAAATGAAGGCCGCTGATATGGGTTGCGGGACGCAGGGACATTTTGTTTTTGCCGCCAGCCGCATTGTCGGGCCAGGGGGTATTGTTTATGGGGTGGATATTTTAAAATCAGCGCTTGCCGGGGTGGAAAGCCAGACCAAGTTACAGGGCGTCCAAAACGTCCATCCCGTTTGGTCGGATATTGAAGTTTATGGCGCGACAAAAATTGATGATGCCAGTTTGGATTTGGTGATGCTCGTAAATAATCTGCCAAAAGAGGCGATGTTTCGCGAGGCCTTGCGCCTTGTAAAACCCGGTGGTAAACTGCTTGTCGTGGATTGGAAGCTCTCGGCCGCGCCATTCGGTCCGCCGTCAAAAGATAGGATTTCTCCTGAGACAATGAAGCAACTCGCCAAGACAATGGGGTTAAGATTAGAAAATGAATTTGAAGCCGGCGAATATCATTATGGCTTGGTATTTATCAAATGAACCCGATCCTGCCCCGCATTTGCGGAGCAGGGTATTATGGCCGCATAATAAACTTCAATTTAATTAGACTGTCCGTTTCGCGTTATGAATTTAGACTCTCTGATCAATCTAAATTTTTGGTTTGATTTTTCTCCCGAGCCATTTTTGGCGTGGAATTTTAAATTTTTGGAGCTTGCCTTCGCGGTATTAATTTTATTCGGCATTATCGCAAAAATTGTGGTGATCGTTAAAAAGAAAGATTTTATCGCGGCGCAAGTTGCCAAAAAACTGGCCGGTCCATTTTTAACAATGGGGGTTTTGGGGTTTCTGCTTTTGCTTATGGATTTTGAACGGGCGGTTTTTTTAAGCAGCAGGTTTTGGTATGCCGCGTGGTTCTTAGTTTTTTTGAGCTGGCTCGCGATTATCGTTATTAATTTGGTCAAAAAGCTTCCGGCGCGCCGCCGCGAACTTGACGAAGCGGAACGCTTGAAAAAATGGCTTCCTAAAAAGAAATGACCACTCCAAAGCGGCAATTCGGCGATTGGGGGGAGCGGGTGGCAGAATATTTTCTGCATCGGAAAGGATATTCGGTGATTGCTAAAAATTTTAATACTCGATATGGCGAAATCGATCTTGTCTCTAAAAAGGGGGATCGATTTATTTTTATAGAGGTTAAGACGCGCGCCAACCGCAAATACGGAATTCCCGAGGAGGCGGTAACGTCCTTGAAACAACGGCGATTGGTCCGGGCGGCGGAGATTTTCCTCAGCGCGAATCATCTGGAAAATGTTGATTGGCAAATTGATGTGCTGGCGATAGAGGGGTCGCCGAACGATGAAAATATCAAAGTGCGGCACTTGAAAAATGCCGTTGGCTATGACTAACGAATATAGCCCCTTCGTTGCTTGTTATGCGCAATGTTTATGGCTAAAAAGAAATTAAAAATCGCGATTGTTTTTGGTACTCGGCCGGAATTTATTAAATTTCTTTCCGTTATTAAAGAACTCGAAGAAAAGGGCGATACTTTTTTTATTGTTCACACGGGTCAGCATTATTCCGAAAATCTTGATTCCTTATTTTTTAAGGAATTACGTTTACCGACGCCACAATATCATTTTAATGTTGGTTCTCTTCCGTCGATTGAACAAGTTGGCCTGATGCTTTCAAAATTAGATGAAATTTTTAAGACAGAAAGGCCAGATATCGTGCTTGTTGAGGGCGACACTAACTCCGCTCTTAGTGGAGCGCTTGCGGCAGTTAAAAATAATATTCATATTGGACACATTGAAGCTGGTCTTCGGAGCGGAAATCTAGAGATGCGGGAGGAGCGCAATAGAATAGTTATAGATCATTATTCTTCAATTCTTTTTGCGCCGACAAAAAATTCAATTATTAATCTTATTTCGGAAGGTATTGACAGGAAAAAGATAATTCTTACCGGTAATACAGTCGTTGACGCCGCTAAAATGCTCAAGCAAATTACGAAAAAATCGATTATTTTAGAAAAGTTAAATTTGAAAGCGCAAAAATATTTACTTGTAACTATCCATCGGGCGGAAAGCACGGAAAGAAGAGAGCGCCTTGAAGAAATAGTTTCTGGACTCAATGGTTTAGCGATTAAATTTAGATACCCGATTATCTTTCCAATACATCCGCGAACGCAAAATTATCTAAATAAATTCGGTCTTAAATTATCAAAAAAGATTAGGTGCGTTGAGCCTCTGGGTTATTTTGATTTTAATAAGTTGCTTCAAAATTGTTTGATCGTTTTGACCGATTCGGGCGGTGTTCAAGAGGAGGCGTGTATTTTAAAAGTTCCAGCGGTCACTTTACGCGAAGATACTGAACGTCCCGAAACAATTAAAATCGGGGCGAACGCCATTACCGGCTATTCAGCAAAAAAAATTATTTCGATCGCGACAAAAGCGATTATTGCTCGGCGCACCTGGCCGAATCCATTCGGTTCGGGTGGCGCGGGAAAAAAAATAATTTCGGAGATCGAAAATTACCATTATTTATGAAGAGAGTACTTATTTTTTCGGATACTTATTTGCCAGAAATCGGTGGTGCGGAATATTATACAAAAAATTTCGCTTTAAGCTTAATTAAAAATGGATATGAGGTGACGATATTTACAAATAGTCTCGGCGGTGGTGAGATTATCGAGAGAGAAATTCGGGTAATAAGGCGCGCCTGGCCGGGCTTTTTTAAAATATGGGAGATAATTAGGATGGCCAAGGAGGTCGCTCATTTAATTAGAAAGAACGATTTAATTTTTTCAAATTACACATATCGATTGACAGCAATTGTGGCGCTCGTTTCGGTGTTTTTACGTCGTGAATTTTTTGTTCTTGCTCATGGTTTGGGGACAATTATCGACGAGGGATACCCGACAGTTTATAAAGTTTATAGATATATTTCTATAAAATTGGCTCGCGGAGCCGTTGCCACCTCTTCTGAATTGGCAAAAATTGTTTCTCGATATAACAAAAATGTTATTGTCGCGACAGCTGTTGATTTTTCTTTTATTGATCGGAATTTAAATGTGGAAGGGGTTTTGCAAATAAAAAATAAATTTAAAAATAAAAAAATAATTATAACGGTAAGGCGCCTTGCGGAAAAGAACGGAATACAATATCTGGTAAGGGCCATGCCTTATGTTGTTGCAAAATTGGAGAATGTCATTTATTTGGTTATCGGCGATGGTCCGCTCGCAGGAAGACTTCAGGCGATGTCCGTAGCGCTTAAAATGAATGATCATATTGTATTTTTAGGCAAATTAAGCAATGAGAAGGTTTTTAATTTTATTAAGGCGGCGGATGTCGAGGTTTTTCCATCTAGCGCCGAAGCGATGAGTTTGGCAGCGATAGAGGGAATGTACATCGGCACACCGATTGTCGCTACGCCGGTCGGCGGTCTCAAGGAATTGATTGGCGAAAAGGAAGAGCGTGGCTATCTCGCAGACCTTTTTGACAGAGATAAATCTTTGTATTCCGCACCAGTCATAGAGTTGATTTCTGAAGATAAGTACCGATTAATGGCGACTAAGATTGTGGAAGCTATCGGGCAGGGAAGTACCAAGGTTGCGGCGGCAAGGAAATTTGTTTCAGAGAGGTTTGATTGGTCGATAACGACAAATAAAATTCTGGAATTTTATTTTAAAAGTAATGGGTTACGCTAAAAAAATCGGTGAGGGAGCGGCCTTGGTTTACGCGCAAAATATCTTGAGTGCAATTTTTGGGGTACTTTCAGCGATTGTTGTTATTAATGCCCTCGGCGTTCACGATTACGGCATGCTGACCCTTGCGATGTCAACCATGGGATTGGTTTTGCCATTTATGGATTTTGGCATGGGCCAGGTGCTGACTTCGGATATTGCCGGTGAAATCGGTGCCGGTCGTCTGGATAAGGTAAAGAGATTGATTATTGGTTATGCAAAAATAGAAATTTTATTCGCCGCCGTTCTTTCCATCGGCTTATTCGCCGCCGCTCAATCATTTTTTGTTTTTTACGGAGATTATTTCCGTCTGCTTTTAAAAATTTCAGCGGGAATACTTTTCTTATTTAGCTTTCGGAACATCCTCTTAGTTATTTTTGGCGGATTTTCTCATTTTAAGGCCCTAAGCATTTATCAGGCCTTTGAAAGTTTCGCTCGGTTTATTTTTGTGGTACTTATAGTAGGAGTTTATAAAATTGGAGCGGTTGGCGCGATTTTGTCCACCCTATTCTCAATGCTCGCGACGATTGTCATTATCGGCTTGCCGCTTTGGTTTCGCCTCGCAAAAAATTTCAAGGGAGTTGCCGCCGCAAAAGAATCGCTTTATAAAAAAACTCTTTTGAGCCACGGAAAATTTCAGATTTTATCGCAACCACTGAAAACTCTTTTTGACGGTATGCGTTCGTGGATTATTACTCTTTTGGCCGGGTTGGAAGCATTGGCGATTTTTCAGGTAGCGTTTCAAATTTACAGCTATATCAATATGTTTCTCGGCGCGATTGAGGCGGTAATGATGCCGATTTTTTCGGAAGAACTCTCGCGCGGAACCGATATGGCAAAAAAAATTTTTACTAGAGTGACAAAATATACGGGCTGGCTATCTATTGTGACGATTGTTTTTTCTTGGGTATTTATTTCACCAATTTTTGCGTTGCTTTTTGGCATCAAATACGCATCGTCCATCCCGCTCGTAATGTTAATGGCACTGGCGCTACCTTTTGACGGCTTTGGAGTGATTTTGCGGCCAGCGCTTTTTGGGATCAAGGCGCAAAAATTTTTGTTTAAAGCAGCTTTTTATATTTTAATTACAGCTGTTCCTTTTGCGAGCGTACTCACATATTTTTATGGCGTTTTGGGTTTTGCGGTCGCCGCTCCATTGGGTTCGCTTTTAACTTTTATTTTGAGATACAAGTATTTAATCAAAGAAAGGCCAGATTTAAAATTTAATTTTTGGTCGCTTTTTTTAATTGATATTTATGACAAGGAGCTTTTGTCGCGTATTTGGCGGAGGATCTCGCTAAATTTAATTAAATTAAGTCGACATGAATAAATTTTTATGAAAGATTTTGAAGCCTATAATAAACATAGGGAACTGGAATTCACATCAACCGGCGAGAAACTTTTGTATCATAGAGACGCGGTAAAATCCTTAAGAGCGGGAAAAAATCATCCGATAGTTTTGCACATAATGCCCACGGAGATATGCAATTTAAGGTGTGTTTTTTGTTCGGTTGCGCAACGCGGCGCAGAGGGAAAATTACATTCGGATTTAACCTTGGAGCAGATTGGGCATGTAGTTGGGGCATTAAAGCCAATGGGGCTTAAGGCGGTAATACTTAGTGGTGGCGGCGAACCAACGGCGTATTCAAAGATCAACGAATTAATAAAGTATCTGAATTCTGAAAATTTAGAAATTGGAATGATAACGAATGGTACAATATTGGCGGAGAAAATTAAGTCAGAAAATTTTGATTTATTAACATGGATTAGAATTTCTATTAATTCTTTTGACTACCGAGAAGATATTGTGGTGCCTAAATTAAATGACAAAAAAACAGCTCTGGGATTCAGCTATATTTGGAATCCGCTGACAACAGAAGAGACAATAAATAGAATAAGGCAAAAGATAAAAAATATTTCCGCCGTTAATAATGTCGCATACGTTCGACTTTTACCAGATTGCAATCTCCCAACCGAAAGATTGGAGGAGGCGCACAATACCTTGAGAAAGATCGCTGAAAAATTAGGGGAGCCATTTTTTCATCAATATAAAACTCACGCTACTCCGCCGGAATGCCATTTGGGGAGGGTGCACCCGGTATTTTATACGGATGGTTTTATTTATCCTTGCGATTCTTTGGTTTTAAATTCGCCCGAAGATGACAAAAGATTTCATCAAGATTTTGCTTTGTGTAGATGGGATAAAATTGGAGATTTTTATTCAAAAAGAATAAAAGGGTCTCTGGTTGATACGAAAAAATGCCATCATTGCGTATTTTCTCGTCAAAATCATTTACTTTTTGATATTATCAATACAAATAAAGAAATTTCGGAGGTTGCGGGAGAAGTTAAACATGTTAATTTTATTTAAAAATATGAATGTTGGCGATCGAACGAAACAACTAGAATACGATGAAGATTATTATGAAAATGGAGTAGTTTCGAAAAAATCATGTTATTTTAATTATCATTGGATGCCCGAGCTGACCTTTCGGATGGCATTTCATATGATTAGAAAATTAAATATACGTGAAGATGATAAATTGCTCGATTTTGGATGCGCTAAGGGATATTTAGTGAAGGCGTTTAGATTTTTCGATTTTGAATGTTACGGGTGCGATATTTCGGAATACGCTATTAATAATTTGGACGCCGAAGTGAGAAAATTTTGCAAACAGAATAGCACGGAAATTATGATCCCGTTTCAAGATTTATATTTTGATTGGATCGTTTGTAAAGACGTAGCCGAACATTTTGAGGAGGGCGAATTGGACAGGTTTTTAGAACAGTCGCGTAAAAAAACCAAGAAAATGTTTGTTGTCGTTCCTTTGGGTGAGAATAATAAGTATATTGCGCCCGAATATGCGCAGGATATTACCCACAAACTGGCTAAAAATGTGGACTGGTGGCGTAAAAAATTTGAAGACAATTTATGGGTCGTTGAGAGTATCGACTTCGGCTTTAAAAGATTAAAGGAAAATTGGACCGAAAAATATCCTCAATCAAATGGTTTTTTTGTACTAAGAAGTAAGAGCGTATGAGAATTTTATTTTTAACCTATGATTTGTGCGATAATGAAGATGTAGGGGAGATCAGGGTAGTTTTGGAAACCATAATGGCTTTATCAAAATATGATTTAGAAATGTATGTTTTAGCTAATTATTGCAATGTTAATTCTAAATTACCTTCAAATGTACGAGTTTATAAACTTCCATTTGGCAAAAGGTCGATAAACTTTCCAATACCTGTAGTGCTAAAAGCCTTTTTTTGCTCTTTGCCGCTTATTTTTTTAAAAAGAATTCAGATAATACATATAATATCTACAAATACGCCATCCCCGTATTCTATTTTTAAAATACGACCCTTTGTCATGAGTGCCGATAAGCCATGGGACTATGACAATCCAAAATTTGCGGAAGATTTATTGTATGATCGAAGAAAAAAAGCAGAAGAGTCGGGCATCAATACAGAAAAAGGATTTTTGGCAAGGATATGGGACAAGATTGCTTTTAGCTTGTTTTCTCTTTTGAAATTAAACAATTCTCTGCCCAGAAATGTCAATTTATACGTTTGCCGTTCAAAATTTTTACTTGATCAATTGAAGAGAGATAAATATGAAGCGAAATTAATTTATGTGCCTCATGGCGTTAATCCTGAACGTTTTTATCCGAAAGAAATTAAACGAAAGTTGGATGAGTTAGTTTTTATATTCGTTGGGAGGGTTTCTAGGCGCAAGGGGACAGAGTATTTAATTAAGGCGTTTAATAAGCTGTCGGATAATTATAAAAATATAAAATTAATAATTATTGGCAAGGGCGCAGAATCGACCGTTTCTGAATTTAAGAAACTTGCTCGAGACAGTGTGCAATTTATTGGAGAGGTGCCATCTCGAGAAATGAACGAATATTACAATATGGGCGACGTTTTTGTTCTGCCGTCATTATGTGAGCCAAGCAGTTTGACTACGTTGGAAGCGATGGCGGCGGGAAAGCCAATTATAAGTACGCGCGGAGGCGTTAATGATTTTTTTGTGGAAGGGGAGATGGGCTTTTGGATTGAGCCCGGCGATGTTGATGAGTTGTATCGCGCTATGGAAAAATTTGTCCTGAATCGCGATATAATTCAGCCGATGGGGAAAAAAATCAGAGAGCACGTTATTAAAAATTTTACTTGGGATATTGTAGCGCAAAAATTGATATCAGCATATTTGTCTTTGGTTGCCAAAAAATGACGGAATAAATCGTATGGATAAAAATGACATCAAAAAATTTTACGCGCAGTATGCCGACGAAATAGGCGTTAAGCGGGCCAAGTCGCCATATCCGATTCGTACTTATTCTCATTGGACCAACTGGGATTCAATTGTCAAATATATTAAGTCTGGCGAAAAGATGTTGGAGGTTGGATGCGGTGAGGGAATAGTGTCTGTTGTTGCTGCTAAAAAAGGCGTCGAAGTGATCGCGACTGATATTTCCGAGCCGAATTTGGCGACTGCGCGCAGAGCGGCGATTGAGAGTGGCGTCAATATAAAAATTTTGTCGGTCGATTTGGAAAATTTACCATTTGCTGATAACTCATTTGATGTCGTAATTGCCGATAATGTTCTTGAACATCTGCCGAATTTTAAAAGGGGGCTCGCGGAAATCCGCCGCGTTACCAAAAACCGCGCGATTATCGCCCTGCCGACCAATCTTAATCTTTGCGCGTGGTGTCTTTTGGGCGGCGATGATTATTGGCGGTTATCAAAAAAATCGTTTTTTGCGATTTTTATTGGTTTTGTTCGTTTTTTGATAAATATATTTGGAGAGGGCGTGAATGAGGGTTACGCGGGAAAAAATGAATTGCCACACCTTTGGCGATATCCATGGATTATGCGAAAAGAGCTTGAGGCCGCCAGATTTAAAATCGTCGCTTTTGAGGCCTCATCTTTGTGTTTGCCATATTTTAATTTTTTGCTGCCGTTGGCAAAATGGATGGATAAATATAAAGACAGGCCAATTTTACGGGATTTGGGTTGCGGTAGTATCGCGGTAGTTGAAAAAAATCTTTCGTAAAAAATATCCCCGACCGGTCGGGGATATTTTTTTATCTTCCCTTGAATCGCAGGACGATATTCAGCGTTTTGAATAAGATCGCGATGTCTAAAAGTATTGATCGATTTTTGAGATAATAAAGGTCGTATTCAAGTTTTTTTAGATTTTCTTCAAAAGTTCCGGCATAAGGATAATTGATTTGCGCCCAGCCGGTAAGCCCGGGCTTTATCAGGTGTCGAACGGCGTAAAAAGGCATTTGGCGCGTGAGTTCGGAGACAAATTCCGAGCGCTCCGGACGGGGGCCCACAAAACTCATTTCACCGCGCAAGATATTCCAAACTTGCGGCAGTTCGTCAAGGCGCGTTTTGCGTAAAAATTTTCCGACCGGTGTGATGCGGTTATCTTTCATTCCAGCAAATTGCGCGCCGGCGCTTTCCGCGTTCTCGATCATTGTCCGGAATTTATAAATGATATATTCTCGGCCGTCAAGTCCAATTCGCTTTTGAGTATAAAAAACAGAACCGCGATCTTGCAATTTAATCGCGATGGCGATGAGCGGAAGAATGGCGATGAGGAGGACGGCCAAAATCAGCGCTAAAATAAAATCGCCCGCAGTTTTAAAAAAGTTATAAAGTTTTTTGTCCGCTTCTTTCAGATTTTCCAAGAACCACGATTCATTTAGGGCGGCAACCGGAACGCGGCCGGTTAAGTTCTCAAAAAAGGTTATTATGTCAACAAAAGTCATTTGACTAAAAATTGTCTGGTATAGTGCGTGTGTTAGTTCCGGCGTTTTGTTCAGGTGCTCACCCAAGACAATAATGTTGACTTTTTTTTCATCGATGATATTTTGAAGAGCAATCTCGTTGCTCGGCACAATCACATCGGCAATTTCATATCCTAGTTGCGGTTCGCGCTCAATAAGTCTGATTATCTCTTCCGATTCTTGGGATTCTCCCAAAAAAAGAATGCGTGTTTTGGCGAAGGAATTTACGATTAAAAAATTAAATAACATCCGCCAGCCATAAATTAAAACGACAACAAAGATCAGCACCAAAAAGAGATTTGTTTTTGGCGCGATGCCGACCCATGGGGCGAGATAAAAAAAGCCGATAGCCAGTGCTGCGTTTACGGCCAGTCCGCCAAAGAATAGCCGGCCGAACTCCAGATTGTTTTTCGCCCGTCGCAAATCATAAAGGCCGTTTATATAAAAGACGAGAATCCAGACAAAATAAATCAAAGTAAAGGGCGCAAGGTGCGTCTGCCAGGTTTCGGCTAAAAATTCGCCGCGGTATCTGGCGATTAAACTTAAGAGCAGCGCCAAATAGAACGATATAAAATCACCAGTCAAAAGTAGCCATTGTTTTATCTTGACGAATGCGTCAGACATAAGTATAATAATTGCAGATTGTAGATTTATTGTATCATTTTTAGCGAAAAATTTCAAGTCCCGCATATCGGTATGCTTAAGCAAAAATACATTTTTGTTATCATCGTCGTTCTTATAGTTTTATCCGTTCCTGGGATAATTTTTGGCTACCCGCATCTAAAAACCTACCTTGAGGATAGAGAATTTTTGGCGAATCCGGCTATCTATGACCAATTTATCGCCGCCCGCGATAAAGAGCGAGAAATTAAAACTAATCCCGACCGGCTTGAAACTTATATTACGGCGATGATGCGATATAAGAGCATTGCCGATGTCACCAAGGACAAGAGATTATACGAGCGGGCATTAAAAATCGCCGATCTGGCAACCGCGCGTTTTGGCACCAAAAGTTATCTTCCCGCTCTCAATGCGAGTACGATATATATGTCTTTGGGGGATTATGAACACGCGGAGAAAAATATCAAACAGGCAATCGAAATGGCGCCCGGCGACGCGCAGCTTTATTTGCGATTGATTGAATTATATAAAGACTTTATGAAAAAAGATGAGACAACAATAATTGCAACGTATGAAACCGGCATTCAGCGTTTGGTTAATGTTCTGCCGCTTTATAATTCTTACGCCGCTTATCTCCGCGAAATCAATCGTTTGGATGAGGCGCTTGATAAATACCAAATTTTACATAAAGCGATGCCGGACAATCCGATTTATGCGCAGCTGATTAAAGAACTTGAAGTTGCGATAAAAAATCGATAAAAATTTGACAAACTTCCGCGGATCTGGTATATTGTGATCATCAGAGACTGGTTTGAAGCCAGTCAATTTTATTAAAGGCCCATAGTCAAAATCAGTTTGCTTAGCATCCTAAAAGCTAACAGCTGAAAGCTAAAAGCTAAATATATGTCATCTCCAATTGTTCAGGCAATCAAACAAATTTGTGAAGAAAAAAATATTTCTTACGAATCGGTGATCGGGGCGATCGAGCTCGCGCTTGCCTCGGCTTATCGCAAGGATTTCGGCGACAAAATGCAAAATCTCAAGGTAGAATTTAACGCGGAAACCGGCGGCATCCGCGTTTTTGACGTTAAAACCGTAGTTGCGGACGAGCTTGCCGAGGCATATCAAAAAGAGATGGAGGAGAGGCAAAAAATGCGCGAAGCCGGAATTGAGCCGCCCATGTCAGCAGTCAGCAGTCAGCAGTCAGCAGTCAGCGGACAGCCGACAGCTGAAAGCGGAGAGCAGACAGCTGAAGTTGAGCCGCGTTTTCATCCCAAGATGAATATCTCGTTGTCAAATGCTAAGAAGATTAAATCCGACGCGCAAATTGGTGAAACATTGATTCAGGAGCTTTCGGTCCCCGGCGAATTCGGCCGCATGGCCGCGCAAACTGCGAAGCAGGTAATTATGCAAAGAATTCGTGAAGTTGAGCGTGAAGCTGTTTTTGGTGAATTTAAATCACGCGAGGGGCAGGTGATCACAGCCACTGTTCAGCGGCGCGAGGGTCGCGTAGTTTTGATCGACCTCGGCAAGGCAACTGGCGTAATGCTGCCGGAAGATCAGATTGAAATGGAGAGATATAATCCCGGCCAAAGGATCAAGGTTTATGTTAAATCAGTCAGTTTGACTACTAAGGGGCCGGAAATTCTTCTTTCGCGCACGAGCCGCGAAGTCGTTCGCCGCCTTTTTGAAACCGAAATTCCAGAAATTGGCAGCGGCGTCGTTGAAATTAAAGCCATTGCTCGAGAGGCCGGCGCGCGCGCTAAAATCGCCGTGCGTTCCTTTGCGGAAAATATCGACCCGATCGGCTCTTGCATCGGCCAGCGTGGCGCGCGCATCCAGACTATAATCGCCGAATTGGGCGGAGAAAAAATCGACGTTATCGCCTGGGATGAAAATCCGGTGGTTTATATCTCCAATGCCCTCTCGCCAGCTAAGGCAAAAGATGTTAAATTAAATGAGGAGGCAAAGATTGCGACGGTCGTCGTTAAAGCGGATCAGCTTTCGCTCGCCATCGGCCGCGGCGGTCAAAATGTCCGTCTGGCCACCGAACTTACCGGCTGGAGAATAGATATTCTTGAAGAGACTCCGTCCGGCGAAGTCAAAGAGGTAATAACTGGAAGCGAAGAATCTGCGAAACCGGTGGCGACAGATGAAGAAAAAGAGGCAAAAAAAGAAGCGGCGGAGGAAACGCTGGAGAAGGTTGAAATGGGGGAGAAGAAAGAGGGATAATCTCAAATCTCTCCGCCCAAGGCGGACAATTTCTATTTTCTAGTTTTTAATTTCTAGATTCTACCCTCATGCTCGAGCTTTACAGAATAATTTTTTCTCAGCCGATT
>Ga0233422_10000255_pt1 | contig 27801 bp, 17 predicted proteins | sample Watercolumn_Mata_2_FD_182724 | JGI IMG/M metagenome (GOLD analysis project Ga0233422, IMG submission 182724) | Freshwater microbial communities from Lake Matano, South Sulawesi, Indonesia - Watercolumn_Matano_2014_110_MG | ecosystem: Environmental > Aquatic > Freshwater > Lake | place...
GGTCTACGGCATCGAGTACTGTGGATGGTTTCTTCGATTATGTTGTAGCAACAGGAGTAACAAACCTTTCTGGAATATGGTCTGTCGGCGAATCCAGCCTTGTTGATGTTAGTACGCAAACGAGCGATGTCTTCCCCAGTGCATTCTTTGTCGATCAAAATTATCCCAATCCTTTCAATCCATCCACGAAGATTGTGTTTGGACTTCCACAGAATGCTTACGTAACTGCAAAAGTTTATAACATTATGGGACAAGAAGTCGCAACACTGTTTACGGGCATGAAGAATGCAGGGACTCACGAGCTGCAGTTTGATGCGTCGCGTCTGAGTTCTGGTATTTACTTCTATAGAATTCAAAGCGGTTTGATGAGCGTTGTGAAAAGGATGGTAGTGCTCAAATAAAAAGTATTGAATGTAGGATGTTTGGTTTTCGCTCACTCCTGAGATAGAATATAGTCCAGGAGTGAGCAGTTGTATAAGCTTGAGGTTCGCTGTCTTTTTTTGATGTCATAATGTATCGTAAAAGTTTTCCAAGGATTATATAATGCGTATTCCATCTCTCGTATACATCATTCTATTTATTGTGCTCAGTTTTTCTGTTATTTCGCAACAAAATTCTATTGATCGAACAAAACCATGGTCAATTCGCATCGTGGAAAGTCTCATGTTGAATCATCCCGATACGATTTGGTACTCTGGAGTGCTCAAGAGTGCCCGTTGGGATTACGAGCGCGGTGTAGTTCTTCAGGGAGTATGGCAAGTCTATCAAGCAACTGGTGAAAAGAAATATCTCACATACATCAAACGAATTCTCGATCCATTCATAGGTGAGGATGGTTCTATTCGGACCTACGAATATTCAACTTTCAATATCGATAACATTCCAACAGGAAGGCAATTACTAGCGCTTTATAAAACCTTTAACGAGAAAAAATATAAAGCTGCAGCCGACACACTACGCAAGCAACTTGCTAACCAACCCAGGACGCATGAAGGAGGATTCTGGCATAAGAAAATCTATCCCTATCAAATGTGGCTCGATGGTCTGTATATGGGTGAACCGTTCTATGCCGAATTTGCTCAGCTATTTAACGAACCAACGGCTTTCGACGATATTGCCAATCAGTTTATCTTTATGGAGCGGCACTCTCGAGATCCAAGAAGTGGATTATTGTATCACGCCTGGGATGAGAGCAAGCAACAACGATGGGCCGATACCATAACAGGTCGATCACCACACTTTTGGGGACGTGCCATGGGGTGGTATGCCTGGGGCTTGGTGGATGTGTTAGATTATTTTCCTTTGAATCATCCCAAAAGAATAGAGCTGATTGGTATTCTTCAGCGCCTCTCAGAAGCGTTAGTAAAATATCGAGAGCCTTCATCCGGTCTCTGGTATCAAGTTATCGATCAAGGCAATCGTACAGGTAATTATCTTGAAGCATCAGCATCTTGTATGTTTATTTACTCATTGGCAAAAGGTGTCCATAAAGGGTATCTGGATAATAAATATCTCGAATTAGCGCAGGGATCTTTCACCAGTGTCCTCGATTCAATGGTTACCGTTGATGATAAAGGAATAATAAGCCTGCATCATACATGTCAGGGTGCAGGTCTTGGTGGTAATCCATATCGTGATGGAAGTTATGAGTATTACATAAGTGAGAAACAACGGACAAATGATTTTAAGGGGCTTGGACCCTTTATCCTCGCGGCTCTTGAATTAAAACGATAATCAACTATCGAAGAAGAAATATTGGTGCGAAAGCTAGAAAATAAATATCGGATTTTTCTTTTCAGAATTCTGATATCAGGATTTGCAGTTTTTTTCTTAGGGTGGTTTTCTGAAAAACAGACCAGAATATTTCTAATTGGTGATTCAACCATGTCAGAAAAACCACTTGTTGATAGTCCTGAACATGGATGGGGACAAATGTTTCCCCTCTTTTTCTCAGACGATGTCAAAATATTTAACCATGCGAAGAATGGTCGCAGTACGAAAAGTTTTATTGATCAAGGCCGGTGGCAAACAGTTGTGAATCAACTCCAATCTGGTGATTACCTTTTTATTCAATTCGGGCATAATGATGCAAAAAAAGAGGATTCGTCGCGTTTTACACCTGCACGTCCAGATTATAAAAATAATCTAACTCGATTTGTTTGTGAAGCTCGTGACAAAGGAGCTATCCCTGTTCTTCTTACTTCGATTGTTAGACGTGATTTCAAGGATGGTCAGTTTGTTGGCACACACGGCGAATATCCATCGGTTGTAAAGGAAGTAGCTCAGGAAGAGCATGTCGCCTTTATCGATATGTTTGAGAAGAGCAAACAACTAATTGCACAACTAGGAGATGAAAAATCAAAATCTTTATATCTCGCAGGAGTAAATAAAGGTGAGTTTCGGCAATGGAATGGTAAGCTTGATAACACACATTTTACTCGGACTGGTGCAATTAGAATGGCTGCATTAGTTGTTGAAGGTATTAAGGAACTTCAGCTTCCTTTGACACAGCAACTCAACAATCAATCTTATGATAATCTAATTGGTACGAGAAAAGTCGTCGGACTCGATTACTACTTTAATAATGAATGGCGGATGAATGCAGATAGCGTACTAGAACGTTGGCATTATGTATGGGAAGATACAACCAATAGTGGTTTTTCTCAATTAGGAAAAGTAATTGATCTTCTTGGTGCTGATCTTGATACGGTTACTTGTTCACCAACCGATTCCGTTTTAAAAAGATTGAGCATATATATTCTAGTTGATCCTGACACACCAAAAGAAGCGAAACAACCAAACTTCATGTCCACCGATGCTATCGAGGCGATCGTAAAATGGGTTGCGAATGGTGGAGTCTTAGTCTTAATGGAGAATGACAAAGGAAATGCTGAGTTTGAACATTTCAATAATCTCTCGGAACGTTTTGGCATTCACTTTGAAGAAACAAGTTATCATAAAGTTATTGGACAAAACTACGAAACAGGAAGAAATAATCAATTACCACAACATCCAATTTTTGATGGTGTAAAGCAGATATTTACCAAGGAAGTATGCTCTATGAAATTGGAAAAACCGTCAGAAGCAGTTCTAATAGAAAATGATCTTGTGCTTATGGCTATTGCACATTATGGAAATGGGCTTGTCTTTGCGATTGGTGATCCATGGTTGTACAACGAGTATATGGATGCTCGCCGACTTCCCAGAGAATATGCAAACACAAAAGCGGCAAGAAATCTCTTCCGCTGGCTTCTCAGTAATGCTATGGTTCAGACACATTAGAAATGTAATGGGAATGAACTTAATAAATAAGTAAGAAAGTAGGAATTGAGGAGTATGAAAAAAAGATTTCAAGTAACTTTAGACGATATCGCAAGCAACTTGAATGTTTCGAAAGTAACGGTATCGAAAGCACTCCGCGGTCACCCAGATATTTCGTACGAAACGACAAAAAAAATTCGGTCTCTAGCCCGAGAACTAGGATACTTGCCGAATTACATGGCGCGTAATCTTTCATCGAAACATACACGCATGATCGGAGTTGTCGTTCCTAAAATTGCACATTTCTTTTTCTCTTCTGTCATTGAGGCAATCTATGATGTCGCATTCAAGCATAATTATGAAATTATTCTGACAGTTTCTCAAGAAAACGAAGAGCGCGAATTAAAGCATCTTCAGACATTACTCTCGATGCGTGTTGATGGAATACTTATTTCTGTCTCACAACAAACTAAAGACTATGCGATTTTTCAGCGTGTAAAAGATATGGGGATTCCAATCACATTCATGGACCGTATTGCTAATGTAGAAGGATTCAATAGTGTAATTGCAGATGATTTTATGGGCGCGTTTGCAGCAACAGAGCAAATGATAAAAGTTGGATATAAAAAAATAGGACATCTTGCCGGTTACTCCCATACAAGTATCGGAAATGAACGATACCGTGGATTTGAAGCTGCTATGAAACATTATGGAATACCTATTCGAGAAGAATGGGTGGTACGCAATGGTTTTAGTGAAGATGATGGATATGCCAGTTTTATGAAATTATACGAATCGAAAAATCTTCCTGAAGTTCTGTTTGCAGTGACTTATCCAGTCGCACTTGGTGTCTATAGCGCGGTTGATCAGCTGGGAATGAAAATTCCAAAAGATGTTGATATAATATCTTTTGGGAAAAGTAGATTAAATCAATTCCTTTCTCCACCAATGAGTTATATCGAACAACCCACAACAGAATTGGGAGAAAAGGCTCTTGACTTGACTTTAGAGTGCATACGTCAGAAAGATGAGTTTACACCACGGACGATTAAAATACCAACAAAATTAGTGCTATGCGGAACTTGCATTGGCACATAGTATAGTGAAAAATATTTTCTCTGTTATCTAATATTTTATAGTGGTATTGAAAAATAGAAGTCGATATCTCAGAATAGCCTTCTTGTTATGTAATACGATTGGTATTATTCTGTTTCATAATTTCCTGTATTCTCAACCATTATCTCAAGAAAAACCTGATCGCAAAAAATCTCAAGTTTGGATTGCTGACCAGAAAGATGGAACATATATTAATCCGATCATCTTCGCGGATTACTCAGATCCGGATGTACTCCGCATTAATGACGATTTTTTCCTTGTAGCTTCAAGTTTTAATTGTACGCCGGTTCTACCTATTTTACATTCCAAGGATTTAGTCAACTGGAAAATTGTGGGTCATGTATCCGAGAATTTACCTCACTCAGCGTTCAATTCTCCTCAACATGGTAAAGGGTGTTGGGCACCGAGTATACGATTTCACAAAGGTGAGGTATTTGTATATTATGGCGATCCAGATTATGGGATTTACATGTCGAAAACCAAAAATCCATTTGGCTCTTGGGAACCGTTGACACTTGTGAAGGAAGCGAAAGGATGGATTGATCCCTGTCCGTTTTGGGATGATGATGGTCAAGCGTATCTTGTACATGCTTGGGCAAAAAGTCGAGTTGGATTTAATAGTGTGCTCCATATGAATAGAATGAGTGCAGATGGACGGCAAATTTTTGGTGATAGCGTTTTGGTCTTTGATGGACACACTTTTCATCCAACGATTGAAGGTCCAAAAATGTATAAGCGAAATGAGTACTATTATATTTTTGCTCCTGCTGGAGGAGTCGCATCCGGTTGGCAGACGGTATTGCGGTCGAAAAATATATTTGGCCCTTACGAAGATAAAATAGTACTTGCGCGAGGTTCTTCACAAGTAAATGGCCCACATCAGGGCGGTTGGATTGAAACGCAGTCGAAAGAATCTTGGTTTGTACATTTTCAGGAACATGGGGCATATGGTCGGATTGTCCATCTTCAACCTATGGTATGGAAAGACAGTTGGCCAATCATTGGGATCGATAGTGATGGAAATGGTATAGGAGAACCAGTATTGCGTTGTATAAAACCAAATGTTGGAAAGACATTTCCGTTGTGTTTTCCACAAACGGACGATGAATTCAATACGACTACACTTGGTTTTCAATGGCAGTGGCACGCCAACCATTCGAAAGAATGGTATTCATTGAAAGAGAAAACGAGTGTGTTACGACTTATATCAAATCCACTCAAGCAGGATGATGTCAATCTTTGGAGTTGTCCAAACTTGCTTCTTCAGAAAATTCCAGCTCCACAATGTATAATTACATCAAAATTGGAATTTTTTCCTTCGACGCAAGGCGATAAAGTTGGACTTATAGTTATGGGGATAGATTATTCGTATGTCGCGCTCACAAAGAAAGAAAATGGACCTCACATAATCAAGGCAAGTTGCAGCGATGCAGATAAATCAACACCAGAGAACATAGAATCGGATATTCCATATTCTGGAAATTCAATTTATTTACGAATATCGATAGATTCGGGTGCCGTATGTTCGTACAGCTTTAGTAACGATGGATTATCGTATAGATCAGTAGGAAAGAAATTTTCTGCACGTGAAGGTCGGTGGATCGGTGCAAAAGTTGGACTCTTTGTTTTGAGTCCACAAGAAACTAAAATCAAGGGTTATGCTGATTTTGATTGGTTTCGAATTGAGCGACAGGAATAGCATAAAGGAATTTAATCGATGGAATATCTAGCTCAAGTGCGTGTAATTATTTTTCATATATTCATTCTAATATGTGTATTTATTCTGACTTGTTTGGCACAATCAATTCCACAGAGTTATTTGGATGGATTGCCTTTTTCTATGCCCGAAGTACAACTACCAACATTTCCGGCACGAACAATCAGCATTGTTGATTATGGCGCAGTTCCAGATGGCCAGACTTTGAATACAAAAGCATTTAAAGATGCAATTCAAACTTGTGCAAAAGCCGGTGGTGGAACTGTTATTGTTCCCTCGGGAGTATGGTTGACAGGGCCAATTGAGTTCGAGAGTAACATCAATCTCTATTTAGAAAACGGTGCCATAATTATGTTTAGTAAGAATCGAGATGATTTTGCCCTCATGCCATATCCCACTCCAAATTCTAAAAATTACCAATGTGCGAATCCAATCTATGGATATGGATTAGAAAATATCGCGATTACAGGGAAAGGTATTATTGATGGTTCTGGGGAGGTTTGGCGTCCAAAGAAAAAAGAAAAGTACACGGTAAATCAATGGAAAAAGATCGTTGAATCTGGTGGTGCAGTAACTGAAGATGGCAAGATGTGGTGGCCGTCGGATCAGGCAATGAAAGGTGAAGGATACTTGAAAAACCTTAGAAAAGAGAAAAAGGATCTGACGAAAGAAGATTTTCTTGGAGTTAAGGATTTTCTCCGCTCTCACATGGTTGTGTTTTACTCGTGCAAGAAAGTCCTTTTTGACGGACCGACTTTCCGGAATTCACCAAAGTTTTGCGTCAATCCAATTCAATGTGAACAGGTAGTAATTCGTAATATCGTCGTTCAGAACGAATGGAACGCGCAAAATGGCGATGGAATCGACATTGGTTCTTCACATAATGTATTTGTCTATAATTGTATAGTGGATGTTGGAGATGATGCCATATGTCTGAAACCAGGCAATGTGGACAAGGAGCGAGGGTGGTCAGTTGCATGTGAGAATATTGTTATCGCGGATTGTATAGTATATCGCGGTCACGGAGGCTTTGTTATAGGAAGTGAAACATACGGTGGCACAAGGAATGTGTCGGTGCGAAATTGCACATTTATTGGAACCGATATTGGGCTTCGATTTAAGTCTTCACGAACACGTGGTGGAAAAACGGAAAATATTTATATCGATGGTATTCAAATGAAGGATATTGTTAATGAAGCAATCCTTTTTGATATGTATTATGAAGAAGGTAAACCCGAGCAAGGCTCGATGCGGGAGAAAATGCCTATAACCGAGCGAACACCACTCTTTCAAAAGTTTCATATTAATAATGTGGTTTGTAACGGAGCTAGTCACGCAATTTTTATCAGGGGTTTACCTGAACAGTTTGTAAATGGAATTGAATTCACCGATATCACAATTTCTGCGAAGAGAGGTGTGATAGGTGTTGATGCTGAACAATTGCAATTCAAGAATGTTAGACTAATCGTAGATGAAGGTCCGATTTTTGATTTTGATAACATGAAGGATATTACTATTCAACGTCCAGGTTTCCAAAGTAGCATTACTCCCTTCTTAAAAGTTTCGGGTAAGGAATCGATGGAAATTTATCTGTTGGACACGAAACTTTCCGGAATTAGCCAACAAATCGAACGTGGGAGTGAAGTTCGTTCGGATGCTGTGATATTCAAGTAAATCTTTTATACGAATTAAATCAGACGTCAAGAAAAAGAGGATAATCGATTGACATTAAAAAAAAATTGGATTGTTAGCCTGATAATATTAATTAACTCAACAGCTTCTGCGCAAGTAATTGGCGACTATCAATCAAAAGCGAGTGGAGATTGGGCTGATGATTCGATGTGGCAGATTTATAATGGAACATCATGGGTTGATAGTAGCATCGTACCTACAGGATCTTCCGGCACTATTACAATTCGCAGTGCAGATACTATTACAATTGGAGTGGCACTCACTATTAGTAATGGAACTTCTGTAATCGTAAATGGATTTTTGAAGATTACAGGTGGGGGTATTACTGCACCAACATCTGTTCCAGCTTTTTCTTTCAATAGCGGAGGTACATACGAACATGCTATGAACGCTGGTTCTATCCCTGTAGCGAACTGGAATACTGGCTCTACATGTCTAATCACCGGAACAACATCTACAAATCCAAGCCCACCAGCTTCTGGTACTACGTATTATAATTATACCTGGAATTGTCCCGGTCAAACAGGCAATCTCAATGTTGGTTGGGATAATGTCACAGTAAATGGTGATCTCACATGTTCTGCTTCAGGCACTCCTGGCGGAACTGTATATTGGAGATTAACAAATGCCGCTACTCTGAGAACTATTACTATTAACGGGAATGTGATAGTCAATGGTGGAAATATGACAGTGAGTGGTTCAAGCGGGGGAGCCCAATATAATGTGACGGTCAAAGGGAATATTATCGTTTCAAACGATGGGAAATTAAATCTTTGTGCTGGATCAGGTGGATATGGAACCTGGTTTGTCGAGGGAGATGTTACTTTCTCCGATTCATCAGCTTTTACCGCTCCGTCCAATAAAACAATAAATACTATCCTGATATTCTCTAAACCAAATGGGACACAGTCATTTACCTACATGAGCAAAGTGGCGAACGCCAACCTGAATTATGGCATAAAAAATAATTCAACGGTGTTATTAAATTCACCTCTCACAGTAGGAAGTTCTTCTAATCCTGGATTTCTGATTTTAACGAGTGGAAAATTAATTACCACTACTACAAATATAATAACTCTGGCAGCTATGGGGAGTGTTGTTACAGGCGCTGGATATGTAAGTGGCCCACTTGCAGCTATAATAAATTCTGCATCAGCAAAAACGATTATTTTTCCTCTTGGAAAAAGTGTATATCGGCCTATTGTTCTTAATATCACCCAATCTGCCTCTACATCAACAATATATATAGCCGAAGTATTTGATGCAGCACCTCCAGTGTATATACTTCCAGGAACATTATATATGGTTTCATCTGTGAGATATTATCATATTGAAAAGAGGGCGGGAGCGAATATCGTATCTGCTACAATACAGTTGTCGTATGATTCGACTGAAGGCATTGATGTGTTCAATAAGGATAATATTCGCGTTGCGAAAGATGACGGTTTTGGAAAATGGATTAGTCTCGGTGGTAGCGGATCAGCAGATACGGTTGGTACAATTACATCCGGAAATGCTATTGGTCAGACATCAGGATATGGAACCTTGACATCGAATGATTTTATTGTTGCTCATGCCAATCCATCGTATATCCCATCAGCACCTGTACTTTCCACAAATCCAGTAAGCTTCATATCTACGACAACGGCATTGTGTGGAGGTGTGATCTCTAGTGATGGTGATGCAGCGATCACAGTAAAAGGTGTATGCTGGAGCGTTAACACGTATCCGACAATTGCTGATAGTTTAACAAACGATGGTCCGACATCCACACCATTCACAAGCTTAATGAAGAATCTTGTTCCAGGAACTACATACTATGTTCGCGCTTATGCTACGAATAGTGCCGGTACGTCCTATGGGAATCAAGATACACTCACCACTCTTATAGTACTTTCTGCTCCTACCGTAGTGACAAATGCTGTGACAGACATTGTGAACACGACGGCGATAGGAAATGGAACTGTCACTGCATGGGGTGGTACGCTTATCACAGATCGTGGTATATGCTGGGGACTATCACATAATCCTACATTATTGAATGAATTCAATAGTGCAGGTGCTGGCACAGGTGGAGAAGGAGCATTCATCGCACCAATTGGTGGCTTGACGCTGGGAGCTACATATTATGTTCGGGCATATGCTATAAATAACGTCGACACTGCTTATGGCGGAGAAGTCACCTTAACTACTCCAACACCGCAAGTAGATATATCGAAAGTGGTTGATCTGAATGGAATTGTTGGAGTGAATTGTGATTACAAAACCATCACTGCTGCTTTTAATGACGTTCTAGCAGATTATACTGGGCATTGGTATATCTATGTGCGAAAAGGAACGTACTATGAGAAACCATTGCTCGCCAGAAATAAAATTAACGTCGTCCTTGTTGGCGAGAATAAGGATTCCACAATTATTACCTATGATGATTATGCGGGCAATAACCGTACGACGAATGGTGTGACGAGTGTTGGTACTAGTACATCTTACACCTGTGCCATCGATGCAGCGGATTTTCAGGCCCAAAATATTACATTCCAGAATACTGCCAATGCATATGCACCTGGTGTTACAGCTGCTCAAGCAGTTGCTTTACGCACAAATGGCGATCGTCAATCATACTATAATTGTAGAATGCTCGGATATCAGGACACATATTACACTTGGGGTGGGAGTGGTCCGGATAGAATTTATAACAAAAATTGTTATATCGAAGGTTCAGTCGATTTTATTTTCGGACGAGATGTTGCGTTGTTTGATAGCTGTACTGTCTATTGCAATAGACAAGGTGGTACTCTAACAGCCGCAGCAACGGAGGTCGGATATACATACGGTTACGTTTTTCTCAATTGTACTCTCGATTCTCCACCTGCCGACTCAATTGGTGCGGATGGTAGACCGATGACAACATTTTATCTTGGCAGGCCCTGGCAAGGTTCGCCGAAAACTGTGTTTATCAATTGTTACGAACCATCGACAGTTAACGCTGCTGGCTGGACAACCATGGGTCCAAATCCATCGCTGTACGCTGAGTGGGGATGTGCAGGTCCGGGTGCAGTTACTAGTCGACCGGTTATTACAGCTTGGTCTGGCGCAAATCAGCCATCTAAAATTTCAGATTCGGCTGCCGCAACATATACTATTGCAAATATCTTTTCTAAAAAGAATAGGGGAACAGCATTTTCATTCGCAGCAAATTGGACACCTCAAAAGTTGAACGTCGTTTTTCCATCGCCAGCATCTGTCGTATCTACTTCAACGATTGATTTTGGAACAGTTACCATTCCTGCGCATAAAGTCGATAGCATAATTATTGCAAATAGCGGCAATACTGATCTGAACATTGTTCAAATAACATCAAGTGATCGTCGATTTACTATAAATCCAACGACTGCTAATATTTCTCCTTCTGGAATCCAAAAATTTTATATCACTTTTATGCCCGATAGTGCTAAGACATATAATGCAACTCTCGTCTTTGCTAATAATTCAATAAGAGGATTTGATTCTGTTTTGGTGATAGGTCAGGGATTTGGGACTCCTGTTTCTGTCGAAAATCAGCTATCGGGTATTCCAGAGACTTATTTCTTTCGAGATAATTATCCTAATCCCTTTAATCCTACCACAACTTTTGAATACGGCTTGCCCCATAATAGCTCCGTAATGGTGAAAATATATTCGATATTAGGCCAGGAAATAAAAACACTAGTTAATCAGGTACAAGTCGCTGGATATCATCAATTGGTGTGGAATGCATCAAACGCATCTAGTGGCTTATATTTTGTCCGTCTCTCAGCTAAACAAATAGAGGGTGCGGAGAAACCATTCACACAAGTGAAGAAAATTCTTCTCGTGAAATAAAATGGTTCGATATAAAGTCGTCATATTGGTTTGTACTATTATTAGTATACATTATCTCAATGCCCGAGAAAGAGTCGACGTTATTGTAGCGCTTGATGGAACGGGTCAGTTTACTAGTATCCAGCAGGCGATTAACTCTATACCTCTTGGAAATAGTAACGAGGTAATTATATTCATACGAAACGGTGTTTATCATGAAAAAATTTTTGTTCAACAAAGCTTCATTACACTTGTCGGAGAAAGTAGAGATAGTACACGCATAGTCTATGCTGAGCTACGAAAGAATTGGCGAAAGGAGCATTCGGATTCGGACTGGGGATCAGCAGTTATTAACATTGATTCTCTAGTAACGAATATTACCATTGCAAATTTAACTGTGCATAATAATTATGGCGGAATATTTGGCGATACAGATCACCAATTCGCCATACGGGGAGGTGGCACTCGAATAATCATTCTCAACTGTAATATCATTGCGGACGGTGGAGATACATTGAGTCTGTGGAATAAGCAGAGCGGCATGTATTATCATGCAAATTGCTATTTCGAGGGGTGGGTTGACTTTGTGTGCCCACGTGGTTGGTGTTATATAACAGATAGCAAGTTTTATGGTCACAATCTAAGTGCAAGCATCTGGCACGATGGTGATTTCGATAAACGACAAAAGTTTGTCATTAGACATTCGACATTTGATGGAGTACAAGGATTTCCACTCGGAAGAAACCACAGAGATGGGCAAATTTACCTTCTCGATTGTCATTTTTCAAAAGCGATGGCAGATACTCCAATATATTTCCCAAATACAAGTAGAACACCCTGGAAATGGGGTGCGCGACATTACTTTTTCAATTGTCATCGTGATGGAGGAGATTTTAGTTGGTTTGCAGATAATCTTGAAACCGCTAATGGTTCACCAGAACCGAATGAAATTACTGCAAAATGGACATTCGATAATATGTGGGATCCTGAAAGCTCAATGTCTCCAATTCTTCCAATAGTTTCCTTTCCAAGACCACGAGATGGTGCAACCAGTGTACCATCGCAAGATGTGCACTTAAAATGGTTGCCAGCTCGAAATAGTATATCTCAAATAATTTATTTTGGAACAGGAGGTAAACTTGAAATAAAGAAACAGCAATCCGAAGCTGAGTTAAGCATTGGATCACTCAAGCCATCAACAAAATATTTTTGGCGTATTGATGAAATTACAGATGCCGATACTCTCAAAGGTCCGCTCTGGAATTTTACAACAAAGTAACTTTTTGTGATATCAAGTTCGAATTCATATACTGATCAAAGATATTATTCAAGAAAGTATGGCGAAAAATTAATCACAAATAATCAACGATGAAAATGTTGGATGGTGTGAAAATATTATGGCTCGTAATGATGTGCACCAATTGTTTGGTGAATTCATTGGTATCACAACAATTAGCTTTTCCCACTGCCGAAGGTGCGGGAAAACATTCAATTGGTGGACGTGGAGGAATCGTATACGAGGTTACAAATTTGCTTGATAGCGGTCCAGGGAGTTTTCGTGATGGCATCGAATTAAATAAATCCAGGACGATTGTATTTTGTGTCTCTGGTACAATTGCATTAAAATCTCCGCTAATTATTCAAAATCCGTATATAACTATCGCTGGGCAAACGGCTCCTGGTGATGGGATCTGTTTACGCGATCAAAGTTTTTCTGTCCAAGCTGATCAGGTTATCATCCGATATATTAGATGCCGTTTAGGAGATGAAAACACTGAAGTGCAGGATGATGCACTCTCAGGATCGGACTGTAGAAACGTCATCATTGATCATTGCTCTGTAAGTTGGTCTATTGATGAAACTATGAGCATCTACCACAACGTAGAAGATTTAACTGTTCAATGGTGTTTTATTACAGAAAGTCTTCGATTCTCACATCATAAAAAGGGCGAACATGGATACGGCGGAATATGGGGTGGCAAGAATACAAGTTGGCATCACAACTTATTAGCACATCATTCGAGTCGAAATCCGAGGTTTGATCGTGGATTGGAAAATGTCGATTTCAGAAATAATGTTATTTACAATTGGGGATATAATAGCTCATATGGAGGAGAAGCGGATGCACACAAACGTAGTTCCATAAACATTGTGGCAAATTATTATAAAGCAGGTCCAGGAACGCGGGATGGAAATATTCAATATAGAATTCTTAATCCTTGGTCAAATCTATATGGCTGGGGAAAATGGTATGTAGCTGAAAATATTGTCGAGGGACATCCTGAGGTAACTAATGATAATTGGAAGTATGGTGTGCAGGATGTCGATAAAGAAACAATTGATTACATCCGAGTCGACCAGCCATTCCCATTTGTTAACATCAGGCAACAAACTCCGCAAGATGCTTTTAAGTCGATCCTATTACATGGTGGTGCATCACTTCCAGAGAGAGATACAGTAGATAAGCGAATAGCATGGGAAGTTGAAAACAGAACTGCAAAGTATGGCGGAAAAACGGGAAAACATACTGGAATTATTGATTCACAAAATGACGTAGGTGGATGGCCAGAATTAAAATCAAATCCAGCGCCACTTGATTCTGACCATGATGGAATTCCGGATGCATGGGAAATTAAAAATAAATTAAATCCCTTAGATCCATCAGATCGTAATACAATTGATAAAAATGGATATACGATGCTTGAAAAATACCTGAATTGGCTTACATCGGAAGAATAAACCATGGCGAGGCCAAATTTTAGATATCTTAACGAATAAAAGTGGCATTTCTAGGTGAAAAATTTCTATATTGATCCAAGTATTTTCAAATACATTAAGAACTCAAAACATGTTGTATTCAACGTAATAATAGTTTAAGTTACCGATGAAGTAATCGATATTTTCGAATATTTTTCTGATTTTGTGTTTTAAAGATTTCATTCATTATTAATTTGATCAAAGATTTTTTGAATTGATTCAATCTCAGTAGAATATTTTAATTTTAATATAGAATTAATTGGTCTAAGAAATGAAACATGCAAATAAGATTTCACGTCGTAAATTTGTTTCATCGACTTCAAAAGCAGCTGCGACTGCAATTCTGATTGATCAATTCACTGCTCGTACTACTTTAATGGCACCAGGTGGTAAACGTCGGTTAGCTATGGTAGGAACTGGTCATCGTGGAACGGGGATGTGGGGGAAAAAAGTTCTTGAAAAATTTGGTGATATTGTTGAATTCGTTGGATTGTGCGACATAAATTCTGGACGGTTAGAAGCCGGAAAGAAACTTATCGGAACATCGTGTCTAACCTTTTCAAATTACGAGGATATGATTTCGAAGACGAAACCAGAAACAGTCATAGTAACGACAGTCGATGGAACACATCATACATTCATTGCTAAAGCTCTCGAAATGGGTTGTGATGTGATTACTGAAAAACCAATGACAACTGATGAAGCAAAGTTAAAAGTAATTCTTGATGCACAGAAGAAGTCGAAGAACAAGATTTTCATGGCTCATAATTACAGGTATACACCGACACGAGCGAAAATAAAAGAATTATTAATGCAAGAACGTATTGGCCGATTAACATCCATAGATTTTCATTGGTACCTCGATGTTTATCATGGTGCGGATTATTTTCGACGGTGGCATCGATTACGTGAGTGCTCAGGGACATTGCTCAATCATAAATCCTCTCATCATTTTGATCTTCTAAATTGGTGGATTGACTCAGATCCAGAAGTAGTCCATGCATTCGGCGCATTGGAGTTCTATGGAAAGAACCACGAGTTTCGTCACACTAATTGTAGGCCATGTCCATTTAAAGAAAAATGTCAGTTTTATTGGGATATGACAAAAGATGAACGTCTTATGGCACTATATGCAGCTAATGAAAAATTTGATGGTTATCTGCGCGATGGGTGCGTCTGGAATGAAGACATAGACATCTTTGATAAAATGTCTGTTCAAATCAAATATATGAATAAGGTGCAGGTCAGTTATTCTCTTACTACTTATTCACCTTATGAGGGTTATCGGATTGCATTTAATGGGACAAAGGGTCGGCTTGATTTCTGGATGCATGAGAAACAACCATGGCCAATCGAAAACTATGATGAATTACAGATTACTGATAACTTTGGAAAAATGGAACTTCTTAAACTCCCACGTATCGAAGGAGACCACTTTGGTGGTGATACATTGATGTTAGACAGGATTTTTAAGAATCAAAATACGCCCGATCCTCTTAAACAGGTGGCTAGTATTCGCGATGGTGCGATGTCTGTTCTGATCGGAATTGCCGCAAGAAAGAGTATCGATAATGGAAATCCGATTCGCATTGCAGATTTATCAGAAATTGTTCCTCAAGAAAAGAAATCAGGCTGAAATATTTTTCAAGTTTTTATAATAAAAGTATTACGGTACATTGTAACCAATATGCATTAGAAATGAAGGTATCTTATGATGAATTTGTTTGACTTAACGGGAAAAGTAGCGATTGTGACAGGTGCAAGCACTGGTTTAGGACAAGGGATGTCTCTTGGCTTAGCCGATGCTGGAGCTGATCTTGTACTCGTGGACTATGTTTCTTCATCGGAGACGGAAAAAGTAATAAAAGAGAAAGGTCGCAAAACATTGGTATTAGAATTAAATCTTATGAAGATGGAATCCATATCAATGCTTGTTGAGCAGGTTGTTGGTGCTTTTGGAAAGATTGATATTCTTGTTAATAATGCAGGTATTATCCGGCGTACTCCGGCAATAGATTTTTCGGAAAAAGACTGGGATGAAGTAATGATGTTAAACTCAAAGTCCGTCTTTTTTCTCGCACAAGCTTGTGCCCGCGATATGATGAAACGGAAATATGGAAAAATTATTAATGTAGCATCGTTGCTGGCTTTTCAAGGCGGTATCCTTGTCCCATCATATGCGGCAAGTAAGGGTGCAGTAGCTCAGGTTACTAAGGCTCTAGCTAATGAGTGGGCTCAACACGGAATTACTATTAATGCTATTGCGCCGGGTTATATGGCAACAAATAATACAAAAGCTCTTCGAGAAGATCCAATTAGGAGTAAAACGATACTGGATCGAATTCCGGCAAATCGATGGGGAGCGCCGGCAGATCTTCAAGGTGCAGCTATTTTCCTTGCCTCACCTGCTTCGGATTACGTAAATGGACATGTTCTAGTTGTAGACGGTGGTTGGCTCGCGCGATAATAAAGAACGAAAGGATTGTTTTTATGAATGTTCGATATTCAACTAACCCATTGGGATTTCAACGGATGACAACAGAAGAAATCCGTAAATCTTTTCTCATTGATAATCTCTTTGTTCCAGATGAAATTCCAATGACGTATTCTGATATTGATCGTTCGATCACCGGCTCTGCGGTTCCTGTAAAAAAATCCTTAAAGTTATTGGGAACAAAAAAAGAAATGTCAGCAGAGTACTTTTGTGAGCGACGGGAAGTTGGTGTAATTAATATTGGTGATGAAGGTCATATCACCGTTGATGGGAAAAAATATATAATGGCCCCAAAGAACGCTCTTTACATCGGACGAGGGACAAAAGAAATCGTTTTTGAGAGTAACTCAAAAAAATCGCCAGCAAAATTTTATTTCGTAAGCTATCCGGCTCATAAAGAATTCCCCACAGCACATACCACAATTGCAGAAGCGGATAAATCACATCTTGGTAATCAGAAAGATGCAAATAAACGCACAATTAATCGAATGATTCATTTAAAAGGAATTCCAAGCTGTCAATTAGTGATGGGATTGACAGAACTTGAAGAAGGCAGTGTTTGGAATACAATGCCTTCACATACTCACCAACGGAGGTCGGAAGTGTATATGTATTACAATGTTGGACCGGATGCGCTTGTTGTGCATTTGATGGGCCAACCTGGCGAAACCCGACATATTTTAATGCGTGAAGGTCAGGCAGTTCTTAATCCGAGTTGGTCATTGCATTCTGGTGTGGGGACTCGGAATTATAGTTTTGTGTGGGCAATGGGTGGTGAGAATCAAGTGTTCGATGATATGGATAGTGTAATAATGGACGAATTAAGATAGTTTTTTGATCGATATGAGAATGGAGTAAAAAAAATAATGAATGAAATTCTGCAAGAAATTGGATTAATAGGAATTGTTCCAGTTGTTATCATAGAGAACTCAGATGATGCAGAACCTTTAGCGCGTGCACTTCTTGAAGGCGGGCTCCCATGTGCAGAAGTTACTTTTCGCACGCAAACAGCTAGACAATCGCTCGAAATAATTGCGAAAACGTTTCCTAATTTAATACTCGGGGCTGGAACTATTCTTAACATCGAGCAAGTAAAATCTGCAGTCGATGCTGGAGCAAAATTTATCGTGTCACCAGGCATTAATCCAAAAGTTGTAGAATACTGTCTGGCAAATTCAATTCCTATCACACCGGGAGTGGTAACTCCATCTGATGTTGAGGTTGCAATAGGATTTGGATTGGACGTTGTAAAATTCTTTCCTGCAGAAGCATCTGGCGGAGTAGAGTTTTTGAAAGCTATGAGTGCACCGTATAAAGATGTTAAATATATCCCAACTGGTGGAATAAATGAAAAGAACTTGCTCTCTTATCTTAAAACCAATCAAGTATTGGCTTGTGGCGGGAGTTGGATGGTAAAGTCAGATTTGATCAATCAAAAGAAATTCGATGAGATAAGAAAATTAACTCTTGCAGCGGTTAATATTACTCTTGGCTTCGATTTGCGACACATTGGAATTAATTCAACTGGTATAGCAGAAGCTCAGAACATCGCTCTCCAGCTTCAAAATGTTTTTGGTTTTCATATGCAAGATGGAGATGGATCTATATTCATCGGAACTCAGTTCGAAATTATGAAACGTGCGTACCTTGGTACGCATGGACATATTGCAATATCAACTAACTCTATTGAGCGTGCAGTAGCACATCTTTCACGCAAGGGAATCAATATTAAACCAGAAACACGAAATGAGAAAAATGGCAAGTTGCTTACAGTGTATCTTGATGTCGAATTCGGAGGTTATGCCGTCCACCTTGTACAGATATAGGAATTTAAGAAATTTTGTAAAAACCAGACTATACACTAAACCTTGAGAATGTAATGAAGAAGAAATTTATTCATAAAGATTTTTTACTCGAGACCAAAACTGCGTCCAAACTCTTCCACGATTTTGCAGAAACACTTCCAATTATCGATTATCATTGTCATATCCCACCGAAAGATGTCGCAGAGAATCGACAGTTTGAAAATCTTACTCAAATCTGGCTTGCTGGCGACCACTATAAGTGGCGCGCAATGCGTACATGTGGAGTAGATGAGCGTTTCATCACCGGCAATGCATCCGATTGGGAGAAATTTAAAGCATGGGCAAGCACAGTTCCTAAAACAATTCGAAATCCATTATATCATTGGACACACCTCGAATTAAATCGTCCGTTTGATATTTCAGATAAGCTCCTTAACGAAAAGACTGCAAAGCTAATTTGGGATCGATGTAATGCAAAATTAAGCACGAAAAGCTTCGCAACGCAAGGTATTGCAAAACGGATGAATGTAGAAGTGATTTGCACAACTGATGATCCCATCGATTCGCTCGAATACCATGAAGCATATGCAAAAAATGGAAATGGATTCACAAAAATGCTGCCTGCATTCCGACCTGACAAGGCAATGGCAATTGAGAATGTTGAATCGTATTTGGGCTATCTTCGAAAATTGGAAGAGGTATCCGATATTGAGATAAATGATTTTGACTCATTACTGACAGCAATTCGCAAACGACATGATTTTTTCCATTCCCGTGAATGCCGCGTTTCGGATCATGGATTGGAAACTGCATATGCTGAAAACTACACTGAATCGGAAATAAAATCGATTTTTAAGAAAATTCGCAAAAGAAAACAACTAAGCTCAATTGAGATCCTAAAATTTAAATCCGCTATGATGTATGAATTTGGTGTATTGGATCACGAAAAAGGATGGGTTCAACAGTTACATCTGGGTGCACTCCGAAATAATAATACGCGTATGATGAAGGTGCTAGGACCTGATACTGGTTTTGATTCAATAGGAGATTTTGAGATAGCTCGTCCATTGGCGAAATTCTTAGATCGACTTGATACAAATAATAAATTAGCAAAAACTATTATTTACAATCTTAATCCAAGTGATAATGAACTCTTTGCAAGTATGATAGGTAATTTTCAAGATGGAAGCATTGCAGGAAAAATTCAATACGGATCAGCATGGTGGTTCCTCGACCAACTTGATGGAATGAAAAAACAACTCGAAGCGCTTTCAACACTTGGAATATTGAACCAATTTATTGGAATGCTCACTGATTCAAGGAGTTTTCTCTCATATCCACGTCATGAATATTTTCGGAGATTGCTCTGTAATATTCTGGGAACTGAGATAGAACAGGGATTAATTCCCAATGATATGAAGCTAATTGGTGAAGTAGTACAAAGTATTAGCTATTTTAATGCAAAAAAATATTTTAACTTTTAGTAGTTAGAATTCTGAACGGAGATACAGGGGATATCCATGGCTCTAAAAATATTACCGGCTCAAGATACTTCTTTCGATGTTGTCTCATTGGGTGAATGTATGATTCGTTTAAGTCCACCGGGACATCAAAGGATTGAATTAACACATTTATTTGAGGCATATGCTGGTGGCGGAGAATATAATGTAACATACGCTTTGGCTAGATATGGATTAAGGACAAGCTGGATTGCTCGGTTAGTAGATAATCCACTTGGTCATTTTATTAAGAATCATGCTCGCGCAAGTGGAATGGATATCAGCGAGGTTGTATGGGTACCCTTCGATGGTTCTGGAAGGGCAGATCGTATTGGTTTGAATTTTACAGAAGTTGGAATAGGTATGCGTGCAAGTGTGACCTTGTACGATCGAGGTCATACTTCAACAGCAAACATGAAACGAGGAGATATCGATTGGTATCGAATTTTCAATCGGCGAAAAACACGCTGGTTTCATACGGGGGGGATTTTTACTGCGTTAAGTGACACCTGCGCAGAGGTAACATTAGACGCAATAAAAGCAGCCCATGATGCAGGTTCTATTGTAAGCTACGATCTCAATTTTAGAAGTAAACTATGGTCGTCAAAGAAAGCAATTGAGGTAACACAAAAACTAATTCCATATATAGATGTACTCATCGGAAATGAAGAAGATTTCCAGAAAGTGCTTGGCTTCGAAGTTGAAGGAACAGATGAACATCTTTCAACTTTACCAGTCGATGCGTATAAAACTATGGTAAAAAAAGTCGTCCATACCTATCCAAATATTCAAGCAGTTGGAACCACGCTACGCGAGGTTGTGAGTGGCTTGGTAAATAATTGGTCGGCCATAATGTTTTACGACGGAACTTTCTATGAATCACGGAAATACGAGAAATTAGAAATTGAAGATCGTGTTGGTGGTGGTGATGGATTCTGTAGTGGTTTTATTTACGGTTTTTTACAAGGAATGACGCCACAGGATTGTGTCGAGATGGGAGCTGCCCATGGAGCTCTACTCCAATCAACAAGAGGTGATACCAGCATGGTTACAATGGAAGAAGTTTTACACGTCATGAAAGGCGGGAGTGCAAGAATAAAGAGATAGAATGTATAGAATAGCCTACAATTCCCAATCAAATTACCATTTCCCTTACATCTTCAAGTGAAAAATTGCCAATTGTAGTGATTTGCTTCAAACCAAGCGATAACCATAACATTTTGGTATGTACTTGCATTTCTTTACCGCTTGCAGTAAATTGATTCAGAAAAAAGCGATTACATCCAAAGAATTGGATTGGTTTTTCAAAACATACATCAATTTTTTTGAGGATTTTGAAGGTAAATTAAGGTTTTTTAAAAAAAATTACCATCTTGAAATTAAAAAATTTAGAGTGGTATGTAATAAGGTCTTTTGAATAAAGGCCTGATAAGAGAGAGATGGTATTTTTTTGCACAATAAGTGGAAATCTCTGTACACATTTATTTATTGATAATCTAGGGGACTTATGTTTTCACCAAAACTTTTCTGGAGAGTGACGTTAAATTTTGCACTTCTTCTGATCATTTTATCGATTACAACTGTTCTCACGTTAAATATACTAACCCAGATCCAAAGAAGTTATTCGCAAGCTTCGGTAGATATAACTACAACGGTAAATCTGGATCGGCTTAGAACTATCCTAATTGATATCCAAGCGGCTGCAGATGATTACCTGTACACAGGTGGTTCCGATAAGCGATTAATATATGATGCATGCTGGAAAGAATTTGACAGCCAAATAATAACACTTCAGAAGAGTTATTCCGACTCGATCGAACTTCAGATGCTAAGGCAAATACGTACATCTTTTTATGATTGGATTACAAATATTGGCGATCAAAAGTTTTTACTCTTTTCTTCAGGTCTTACAGGTGATAGATTCACTCAAGAACTCCAGGCTCTAGGACGGCAGCAATCTACTTTGCGGTACCTCGAATCAGCACGGACCAATATTAATTCACTTTATCAGCGAAAATTAGCATCGGTTCCAAATAATATTGAATATGGTGTTGGCCTAACTAAAAACATTGCCACATTTATTATGATTGTAAATGTTCTACTTGCTGTTTTCGCAATCGCTTTGGGATTCTTTCTGACCAAATCGATAACGAAACCCGTGGATCGACTTCGTGAAGGTACACAAAACATAATGAAAGGCATTTTTGAACCCATCACACTTCATCGACGTGATGAGTTTGGTCATTTGGCAAATGACTTCAATCATATGTCTAGGATGTTGAAACACAACTATAATAGATTGACCGCATACTCCGAGTTAATGACAGCTTTAAATAAACATGAATCTTTAGATCAGGTTGAACAAGCTAGTTTAGAAATTCTCTGTTCCCATACTGATGCTTCTGTCGGCGCTCTCTATCTTTTTGAAAACGAAAGAAAAACATTAAAGCTGGTCAATGGATATGCGTTGAATACGAAATCTGAAATAGCCGAGTACAAAATTGGCGAAGGGATAGTTGGACAATGCGCAACGATGAAACATAAAATCGAAGTTAAAGATGTTCGGTCTAATAAAGAATTTATTATAGATACGGGCTTAGTGACTTTCGCACCAACTCAAATCATGGCTATTCCTATTCTCTTTCAGGAAAATCTTCTTGGAGTGATAGTCTTAGGCTCAATGCAACCATTTGATGAGCTCCGACAGGAAATAATTGACAATTCCGTTCCTCAGATTGGAGTTGCAATAACAAATGCAATGAATCTTGAATCCACAAAGAAGCTATCAAGTGAAGTCGCAACTAAGAACGATGAATTGAATAGCAAAAATGCTGAATTACACAAAGCGTATCGCGTTAAATCAGATTTTCTATCCAACATGTCACATGAACTTCGAACACCATTAAATTCCATTATCGGATTCACATCAGTGCTATTAGGTCAACATGGTGATCCACTCACATCTGATCAAGCAAAAGCGTTAGAAAAGGTATTAAAAAATGGTAAGCACCTGCTTGAGCTTATTAACGATATATTGGATTTCTCAAAGATAGAGGCAGGTCGGACTCCGATCAATCTTGATACAGATGAGATCGCTAATTTAATTTCGAATGCAATGGTGACAATCGAACCTATGGTTGCAGCAAAGGGTGTAAAACTTGTTCAGGAAGTAGAACCAGGACTTCCAATGTTAAAAACAGACACGTTAAAAGTAAAACAAATCCTTTTAAATCTTTTGAGCAATGCAGCCAAATTTACAGATCAGGGAGCTATTACAGTTCAAGCTAAGAAATTAGGCGAGATGGTATCGATTTCCGTGAAAGATGATGGTATCGGAATCGAAGCAAAAAATCTTGATAAAGTTTTTGAGGAATTTTCGCAGATAGATTCTAGTAATTCTAGAAAATACAAGGGAACCGGATTAGGCTTGCCGATTGCAAAGAACTATGCGCGTTTGTTAGGTGGAGATTTAACAGTTCGAAGTGAATATGGGAAAGGTTCAACGTTTATCTTAACTATTCCGCCGGAAATTCCTAGCGAGAAGCTTCAAAAGATGACCGAAGAAAAAAGTGCAGCCCCACAACCAGTTTCTATTGCAGCACCAATACAAGAAGCACTAAGGCCAGTTCCACAGAAATCTGTTGCCCCTGCTTCCAACATATTAGTTCTTTGTATTGATGACGAGTCGGAGGTAATCGAATTATTGCGTCGGTACTTGATCCCCGAGGGCTACTCCGTTCGTGGTGCGTCATCGGGTGAAGAGGGAATACGTTTGGCACAAGAGTTATCACCATCGGTAATTACATTGGACATTATGATGCCAGAAAAGGATGGATGGCAAGTATTAAGAGAGTTGAAAAACAATGCGATCACACGAGATATCCCCGTCATTATTCATTCAGTTGTCGATAATCGTCCGTTAGCCCTTTCACTTGGAGCTTTGGATGTCGTAACGAAACCTTCCGAACCGAAAAAAGTTCTTAGTGTCGTTGAACGAGCATGTCGCTCGAAGAACCAACCTATTCTTATTGTGGATGATAATCAAGACTTTGCGGAGTCACTAAAACAAATGCTTCAGATTGAAGGATATCATTGTACGGTACTTTTCAGCGGTGATGAAGCATTGAAAAAAATTGAAATAATTAATCCATCCCTCTTGTTGTTAGATTTGGTTATGCCAGGGATTGACGGATTTTCGGTTGCTCAACGGCTTCGTAGCCAGGAACGATGGCGTGATTTACCAATAGTTATTCTTTCTGGTGCAGATATTACAAAGGAACAAAGACAAAATTTGAATATTTTGACACAAGAGTTCATTGAGAAAGGTCATTTTTCAAAAGAACTAATTTCAAATACAATTAAGAAGATCGTCAGTCAAAGTCACGATAACATTAAGGTATAATAGATTTATGGAAATGCCCGACCCAACAATTCTGGTAGTCGATGACACAGAAGATAACCTTGATTTACTTGAATTTGCATTAAAACGAAAACCCGTACATATGTTACGGGCAACAAGTGGCAAAGATTGTCTGCAAATTGCTGCACAAAATCCACCTGACGTGATCCTACTCGATATTCAAATGCCAGAGATGGATGGATTTGAAACACTAAAGCATTTACGCGCTTCCAAAAAAACAGCAAATATCCCTGTAATTTTTTTAACAGCGCAACGTAAAGATGCTTCAAGTATAGAGCACGGACTTTCACTAGGTGCTGATGAATATCTAACAAAACCTATCGATATCGACGAATTGCTAGTCCGTACACGCTCACTTGTTCGATTGAAAAAGATGGAGGCGGAACTAGAGCGTACGAAAGCAGATTTTATGGCTATGCTAATTCATGATATGCGGAGTCCGATCGGTGGAATTAGCAGTATTCTTGATTTGCTTGAGGATCCTCTACTTAACGGAGAGCCTGTTGAAGATGTTCATAAAGAGCTATTGAATTCAGCCAAAGATGCGACATCACGTTTGCTACAGTTAATCAATGATATGCTTGATATATCGAAGTTTGAAGCTGGAAAAATGACGTTGCATCGGCACCAGGTTCAAATTGGTGAAATTGCGAACCAAATAATTAAACAGATGCGGCCACAATTCAAACAACGGAATATACAAGTAGAATCCTCCATCGAAGAAGATCTGCCATTCATTTCAGCCGATGCGCATAAATTATCTCAAGTTTTTGCGAATATTCTTAGTAATGCCTTAAAATTTACTATCCCGCATGGTACAGTTCAAGTTACAATCGGAAAAATAAAGGGCGAACAGGGAATGTTGTTCCCTGATGGCGGAGTTCAAGTATCAATTAGTAATAATGGTCCTGGGATTCTGGCGAAAGAATTGCCCACAATCTTTGAACGATATAAACAGGGTGAAGCATCTGAATCTATACCAGTGAAAGGAACAGGATTGGGGCTTGCAATATGCAAGCATATTGTAGAGGCTCATGGCGGGAATATTTCCGCAGAAAGTGAACCGAATAAAATTACCACATTCCGTTTTTCTCTTCCAATTGATCAGTTACCTGATAAATAAACGGGTTGTGGAATAATTTGAAAGAATGATATGTGGGAACAAAAACAATTAGGGATTGTTAAAGAGGTTTTTGAAGCAACAGTGGTTGTGCTTCTCGATCGAGAAATCACCAATATGACAAAGAAGATTGGCGAGAGGGTATACTATATCGGCCAAATCGGATCGTATGTCCTTATTCCAATTGGAGCGATCTATGTTATAGGGATTGTCTCTGGAATTAAGAAAGAAGAAACGCGGGAAGATGGCGTAAATTTTTCACAATATTTAATGACAGTCACCTTAGTCGGTACAATCAGAAAAGGAAAATATGAAACTGGGGTGTCTGTTATGCCGACTGTAGAAATGGTTGTCTATCTTCTCGAAGACAAGGATATTAAATCCATTTTTGCCTCTTATCAGCAGTATAATTTTTCCATTGGACAATTATCACTTTTCGAAAATGAACGAGCTTATTTAGATCCGAATAAATTCTTTGGAAAACATCTTGCTGTGTTGGGTTCGAGTGGAGCTGGAAAATCCTACACAGTCGCTTCTATTCTTCAAAAAGTTGCTCGTTTTTCCGATACACACATAGTTTTACTCGATCTCCACAATGAATACCGCCAAGCATTTCCAGATACTGGCCAATTTTGTGATATCGCTTCATTGGAACTTCCATATTGGTTAATGAATGCAGAAGAAATGTTGGAAATGTTTGTCGAAACTTCCGATATAAATGCTTCTGTGCAGGCAACGGTATTTCAGGATCTTATTTATGCAGCAAAAAAAGCTAAAAATCCGACGGTTGCAGATGTGATCACCATCGACTCACCTGTATCGTATGATATAAATGAAGTCCGGACAAAACTTCATTTTCTTGATACTGAAAAAATTCCAAGTAGCGGTGGGATGAAAGAAGGCCCCTATTTCGGAAAATTCTCTCGACTGATCATTAAGCTTGATAATAAATTGAACGATCCTCGGTATGCGTTTCTTTTTCAGCCAAATATTTGTGTAGAAACGGAATCTGTCATTCCATTATTTATGACACTTTTTGGACTTGCAAGTAAATCGAGAATTACTATTTGGGACATGAGTGGTGTTCCATCGGATGTAGTAAAGACGATATCTGCGCTTATCGCAAGGTTGACATTCGATTTTAATTTCTGGAATCCCAAACGGGTCGACCTTCCAATTCTTCTGGTATTCGAAGAGGCACATAACTATCTATCTACTTCGATAGATGGTTCAAAAGCGGCACGCCGAACAGTTGAGCGTATTGCAAAAGAGGGAAGGAAATATGGTGTAAGTTGCATGATTGTTAGCCAACGACCTTCAGAAATTTCTGAAACCATACTTTCACAGTGCAATAATTTCATTATCCTTCGATTACTCAATCCAACAGATCATACTTACATACGTAGTCTAGTTCCTGAAACTTTTAATGGATTAGAGATGGTTGTTCCTCTTTTAAGACAGGGTGAAGCGGTTATCGTAGGTGATTCTATCCCGATTCCACAGCGTGTACAAGTTGACATGCCACAACCTACTCCGCATAGTACCGACGTCAAATTTTTTGAAAAATGGAAGCTCTCTACTCATAAAACCGATGTTGGAGAGGTGATGGAACATTGGTGGAACCAGAAAAGAAGTTGAATTTTCAATGCTCAATCATTGCATGATATTATCTCTGATTCTCACCTGTTGTACGTACTATCAATCATCGAGCCTATATTTGGAGAGTTGATGAATTTATACATATACCTTCAAAAAAGCTCGGCAATGCTGAGCTTTTTTATTTTAGATGCAAATAATTAATATAACTTTGATACTTAATGAGCCAAGAGGTACCTATGGAAAAAATACAATGGTATAGCGAATTTGCCAAAACTTTAAAAGAGCGTAGAGATAATCATGCATTAGGCGTTCAATTGAAAAAGGGGACGCACGACTTTGTCGATAATTTATTGGCGATATTATTTCCACATTTTTGCAAAGAAGATTTCTTCATTCCAAAGGGGATTGAATCTCATCTGGTTCTTCTTGAACGCGATTTGAAAAAACTAATATTGCCGCTCCTAAACGACACACAATTGAA
>Ga0233422_10000257_pt1 | contig 27752 bp, 30 predicted proteins | sample Watercolumn_Mata_2_FD_182724 | JGI IMG/M metagenome (GOLD analysis project Ga0233422, IMG submission 182724) | Freshwater microbial communities from Lake Matano, South Sulawesi, Indonesia - Watercolumn_Matano_2014_110_MG | ecosystem: Environmental > Aquatic > Freshwater > Lake | place...
TCTCGGTCATCTCCGCGAGGAACGTTGAGACCCCGCGCGACAGGTCGTCAGACGCGCCGATGCGCGTGAAGACTTTGTCGATGACGCCGACGCGAGCACGGGCAGCAGGCACGAACGAGCCGACCTGGGCCATTACCGCAATCAAGGCAACCTGGCGCAGGTACGTGGATTTGCCGGCCATGTTGGGGCCGGTGAGAATGACTATCTGGGGAAAGTCCGAAGTGCGAACGCCGAGCGCCGAACTGCGGAATGCAGGCTCCGGACTTCCGCCTTCGGCGTTCGGCGGTTGGCGTTGGCCGAAGCGGCCCCCGTCGGACAGTGCGTCATTGGCGCACAGGCGCGCGTCATTCGCAATGAACTGGTGGGCGAGGAGTCGTTCGACTACCGGATGGCGACCGCCGATGATTTCGAGTACGGTAGAGTCGTCAACCACAGGACGCGCATAGCCCGAGTCGCGGGCGACGCGGGCAAGGCTTGAGAGCGAGTCGAGTTCGGCAAGCAGGCTTGAGAGGACGAGCACCCGCCCGGTCTCGGCCGCAACGCGCTTGCGCAGAGCCGAAAGCAGTTCGAGTTCGAGCTGCTTGATGCGGTCCTCGGCGTTGAGCACGCGGGCCTCGTGGTCCTTGAGCTCAGGAGTGATGAAGCGCTCGGCGTTGAGCACGGTCTGCTTGCGCAGATAGTTCTTCGGGACTTGGGCCAGATAGGACTTGGTGACTTCGATGTAGTAGCCGAAAACCGAGTTGAAGCGGACGCGGAGGTTGGGGATGCCGGTGCGCTCGCGCTCGGTCTCCTGCAAGCGGGCGATGTAGCCTTTGGTGTCCGAGGCAAGCGACCGCAACTCATCCAACTCGGTGTTGGCTCCGGGTCGGATCATGCCGCCTTCGGTCACTGCCAGCGGCGGATCGTCGACGAGCGTGCCGGTGATGTCAGCGACAACGGCCGAGAAGTCCTGGATGCCGTCATGCAGACGAGTGAGGAGGGAGGAGCGGACGGCGAGGACCTGCTTGATTCCCGGGGCGAGCTGCAACCAATTGCGGAGGGCGACGAGGTCGCGGGCGTTGGCTCGTTCGAGAGCGATGCGCGAGCTGACGCGTTCGAGGTCGCCGAGTCTGGCAAGCAGGGATTCGACTTCATCGAGAGGTGAGCCGGCACGGGCGAGTTCTTCGACCGCATCCTGTCTGGCGTGGATAGCTTCCACGCTTAGCAGCGGCGCGAGTACCCAGCGGCGAAGCAGCCGGGTTCCGGCCGGGGTGCGGGTGCGGTCGAGAACCGAGAGGAGAGTGCCGTCCGTGGTCGGGCGCTGGTCTTCGGAGCTGAGGCGCTCGACCAACTCGAGGTTGCGGCGGGAGATACGGTCAATCAGCAGGAAGTCGCCTGATTGGTAGGGCGAGATCTTGCGGATGTGGTTGAGCGCCGTGCGTTGAGTCTCTTCCAGGTAGTGGAGAATTGCGCCGGCGGCGCAGATGCCCTCGGTCATCGTCCCGATGCCGAAGCCGTCAAGGTTGGCTACCCCGAAGTGAGTCGAGAGCTTGTCGAATGCGTAGTCTTGAGAGAAGTAGTAGTCATCAAGCCGGGTCGGACTCAGCCGCAAGGGCATCTCGGCGGGCTGCCACGCTTCCGGCACGAGGACTTCGGTCGGGTCGATCTTCTGAATCTCCTCGCTAAGCGAGTCGGCCGGGACCTCGGCGACCGAGAACTCGCCGGTCGAGACGTCGGCGAAGGCGATGCCAAAGCGGTCTGCGGCAGGGGAGAGGGCGAGCAGGAAGTTGTTGCGTCTCGCTTCCAGCAGGTTCGGGTTGGTGACTGTGCCGGGGGTTATGACCTCGACCACTTCGCGTTTGACTACCGATTTGCGCGGGTCCGGTAGTTCTAGTTGGTCGCAGACCGCGACCTTGAACCCCTGGGCCACGAGCCGGCCGACATAGGTGTCGAGCGCCTTGGCCGGGAAGCCGGCCAGCGGCACAACGTTGTCCGGGCCGTGCGGCCTCGAAGTCAAGGTCAGGTTGAGCGCTTTGGCCCCCACGGCCGCATCCTCGTGGAACATTTCGTAGAAGTCACCGACCCGGAACAGGAGCAGCGTGTCCTTGTGTTGCTCCCTTATCTTCCGGTACTGGGCGAGGAGCGGCGTCAGCTTCTCATGCATAGCGGGGAAGGGTGAGGAGGGAGGAGTGAGGAGTCAGGAGGAAAATGGGAGAATGACCCAAGATCAGGCTACTCACGCTGCATGGCTCACTGCGCTTGAGACCGGACGGGATCAGGCAGGCCTGCGGGGGTAGCCCGGCCTCACTGAGTCCGGCTGGAGCGCGGACAAAACCGAAGCTAGGACCGCGCGGGCTTGCTCGGTATCATTCCGGTCAAGGTACATCGCGGCCAGCGCTACGCGCGGCAAGATGTCAGAAGTCTGTCCCGTGGCGTACCGCTCAAGCAGGCGTATGGCCGAGGAGAGGTCTTCTTTCTTCTGATATATCTCCGCCAGCGCGACCACCAGGCCGGAGTCGTCCGGCACCTTGCGCAGGAGTCTCTCGTACAGGGTCGTGATGTCTTCGAACTTGCCTGCATCGAAGTAGGCTCGTTCGAGGCGATCCCGAACCAGCGCGCTCTTGTCCGGCGCAAGGTCGAGCAGGTCGTTCCAGGTCTTGATCGCGGCATTCGTGTCGCCCTGGCTCAACTGATGGTCGCCCAGGTAGAGCCGGGCCGGAATCGAGCTGGGATCGAGCTTGAGCGCCGTCTCGAACGCGGCCAGGGCCGCGCCGGGGTTGTTCCTGGGGTAGGCGTGGCCGTACTCGGTGTAGAGCCGGGCGGCGCGCTGCCGCTGCGCCGGGTGTCGGGCCAGTTCCTTGAGCTGTCCCTCGCACTTGTCCCAGGCCCCGGTCTCGATGTAGATCTCGGTCAGCTTCTCGGCACTGGCCACGTCGTTCTTGTCCATGTGCACGAGCTCTTCCAGCAGGGAGATCGCCTTCACCTTCCGCTCAGTCTTGACGTAGTCGCGAACCAGCGCCTGCAGCACTTTCTTCTCGTCACGCTTGTCCAGGTTCCGGCGCAGGGACAGGTTCTCGTGGACTTTGATGGCACGCTCGATCTCGCCCTGCTGCATGAAGAGGTCGCCGAGCCGGATGTAGGCGTCGACGTTGTCGGAGTCGGTGCCGACCGCTTCCTTGAGCCGGGCAATCGCATCCGCCACGCGGCCGTCCAGCGCGGCCTGCAGTCCCTCCACATATGATGGGGCCGCGCTTCGCCGCTTGCGGAGGAAGTCGCGGACGACCGGGTAGAGCGCCACCACGAGCACCGCGAGGATTACGAGAATCAGCCAAGGCATCAGGCACCTCCGTCCGCGGAGTTCGATTGCTCCGACGCGGGTTTCGGAGGGTACTCGCCTTCCAGCGGCGCGTTGCGGAGCGCGCGCAGTTCGTCCATCAGGGCATCCTGCGTCTTCCGCTGGCGATACAGCCGCGAACGGAGTTGGATCTCCGACACAAGAGAGAAGATGCCCACGCAGAGCGCACCGAAAGCGAACGAATAGAGCATCACGAACGCGACCGGCACGTCGTAGTAGGTCTTGTTGAATACTACCGCGTTGGTCATAGTCTGCGAGTTGTTGAGCGCCAACACCAGCACCACCAGAAACGCCAGCAGTATTAGAATTACGCGAAAGATGACCACAGAATCCTCCTTGAAATGCGCGGAGCGGACAATTCAGGATGCAGAATGCAGAGACCATAATGCAGAGCTTCCAGGCATGCTGACTTCTGGTTTCCGATCTCTGACTTCGGCATTATCCGGTTCTCTCGGCAGCAGCGGCCCGGGCCGGAACCTCGGCCACCGGGGTCCAGCCGTTGATACGCGTGACCCGGCAGCGAACTGTGTCCCCGGGCGCGCAGTTGCCTTTGACGATAACTACCTTGTTGGTGACCGTGCGGCCGACCCAGCCCGAGTCGCGCGGGCTCGGACCCTCAATCAGCAGTTCGAATACCTTGTTCAGCATGTCGCGGTTGCGCTCGGCGGTTATGCGGTTCTGCACTTCGATCAGTCGGGACAGCCGGCGACCCGCGTCCGCCTCAGAGACCTTGGGCTCGAACTCTCCGGCGCGAGTGCCGGGCCGCATTGAGAAGCGGAACATGTAAGCGAAGTCGAACCCGACTTCTTCAATCAGGTCGAGCGTGGCCTCGAAGTCGGCTTCGGTCTCGGATGGGAAGCCCACCAGGACGTCGGTTGTCAGAGAAACGTCGGGCAGGTGCTTGCGGCAGAGCGCGATCTTCGCCAGATACTCCTCGCGGGTGTAGCCCCGGTGCATCCGTTCCAGTATGACGTTCGAGCCGGACTGCACCGGCAGGTGCAGGCTTGGGCAGACATTGGGCAGGCGGTGTATGGCGTCGAGCAGCCTTGAGTCAAGGTCGCGCGGGTGCGAGGTCAGGAACCGGATGCGAGTTCGCGGCAGGGCAGTGGCGACCGCTGTCAGCAGATCCGGGAACCGATGGCCGCCGTCGCGATAGGCGAGTACGTTCTGTCCCAGAAGAGTGATGTCCTTCACTCCATCGCCGGCGTGGCGCTCGGCCTCGGCCAGCACGCCGGCAAGCGGGCGGGAACGTTCGCGACCTTTGACATGCGGTACGATACAGTAGGTGCAGTAGTTGTCGCAGCCCCGCATCACTGTGACAAATGCGGACACCAGGTTGTCAGGTTGCGGCACAACCGTGTCGTAGCACTCGTTGGTCTGGCGGGTCGCGACGATGCCGGTAGCGCCGGCCTGGGCATCAGCTATCAACGCGGGCAGTCGCAGATACTCATCCGGCCCGACCACGATGTCCGCGTGATGGTCGGTAACGAGAATCTCCGCGAACCTCTGGGCCATGCATCCGAGGACGCCTACCACCCGGCCCTTCCGTTCTGAGCGGAGGGCGCGGAAGCTGCCCAGCCGGCCCAGCGCCCGCTGCTCGGCATGACTGCGAACAGAGCAGGTCATCATCAGCAGCACGTCCGCATCGCTCTCATCCGGAGTTTCGGCCAGACCGGCATCGGTGAGCACCCGACGCACTACGCCGGACTCATTGATGTTCATCTGACAACCATATGTCTGCAGGTAGAACTTGGGCAACTTATTGACATTCTATCCGTTGTGCCGGATTGTCAAGCAAAGGAACGGCCCAGGGTTGAATGGAGCGGGACGGAGACCGCGCGCGACTACCGCGGAGAATGGGGCGGGGGGTGAGAGAGGAGGGCGGAGTCCTTCTTCAGGACGATCTTGAATCGTCCCAGTTCGTCCTTGTTGTAGTACCCTTGGTGGCACTTGATGCCGGCCTCCGTACAGAGGCGCTCGGCGTCCGCAGTCGCCGCGTACGGTGTCAGTATGTACAGCGGCGGGCCTAGCCCGGCCAGTGCGCGCCAGTGCGGTAGCTCCTGGTCGCCGACCGTATCGGTCGTCTCGACCTCGATAATGAATTTGACCTTGGAGGAACCCTTCTCAGTGACTACGATGTCCGGGTACTGTCGTCCCACCGCCACGTTCATCTCCGTGCCGGGGTTGGCATGAAGCAGGTACTTGGCGCTCTTCGCAAACTGCTCGACAGCCGCCTCGATGACGAGGTCATGTACGGTCTGCTCCTCTTCTGTCCGTGCCGCCATCGCCATCATGATAAACCTGCGGTTTCTCGCTGTCAATAGCAGGCGGCACCCTGAATCCGGACACAGGCCCACGGTCGGACTCCCCGGCAATCAGCCTCATACGTGGAAGGGGAGTTTCACATGGAGTGCGGGAATGAGAACGTCCTGACGTACCAGGTCGTGAATTGGCCCGTTGGGGGGGCGGGAGACATCCGACTGGCCGGTGCTCGATGTCTGCCGAACGGTCAAGAGCCGAGGGCGAGCTCGCTCTCCGGGGCGAGGCACGCGTCGATGGCGGCCAGAACCGGATTCACTCTGGCTTCGGTTCAGAGCACTCGGGTCGCTTTATTAGGCCGGAGCCAGCGCTGTGCTTGACAGGGGCGGGGTTCAGCCTAGGCTTGAGGTATCATGACGAAGAACCTGTCGGCCATCGAGTTCGGGCTTGTTCTGCTGCTGGCGTGCGACCGGCAGGTCCCAGCCGACTACTTCCCGTTGAGGGCCGGACAACAGCGGGCGATGAGGGTATACACCCGCATGATTGTCGGGTCCGATACGACCGAGACTACCGAGGTCAAGGTCGTCGAAGTGGTACACGGACTGAAGGATGTGCCCGGGATGGGCAAGTGCTGGGTGGTGGAGTCGCCGCGAGACACGGGACATCCGTCGTTCTCTTTCTTCCGGAAGACTGACGATGGCATCATTCAGCTCGTGCAGTCGACGGCGGACAAACCACCGGTTGAGATTCTCTACCTGGCTCTGCCTTTGGTGAAGGGGCTGAAGTGGTATGATACCAAAGCTCAGGGGGAGGTCATGGAAGTGACGGCGCAGGAGACGGTCCGGGTCAAAGCCGGCACCTACCCTGACTGCTACGTTGTCGCCGTGAAGAGCACTCGCACCGGTTGGAGCATGACTCAATGGCTGGCCCCGAACGTCGGCGCGGTCAAGTGGGAGAATCGCGCTGCTTGGACAGACAAGCGCGGCGAAAAGCGCGAAGTGCTGAAACTGGCAGAACTTGTCGCGTTCAAGGTCCCACAGGATTCCGGCAGGTAGTCCGGCCGGTTCTGTCACTTGAGGATTGATGCGCGTCGGGCGCTGGCAGGCCTACGACAGCCTGTCGCAGCGATGGCCCTGAGTGCCGCCATCGCAGTCATCGTGTATACTCCCACGCTCAAGTACGGGCTGGTCTGGGATGACACCAACTTGGTCGTACAGAGTCAGTCTTCCCCATTCCAGGCGTTCGCGCGTTCCTTCTGGCACGGCGGCGGCGCCGGCGTACTGGGAGACGATCCGTACTATCGACCACTTGTCAATTTCAGCCTGGGCGTCGACGAGCTGGTAGCCGGACACCGAGCATGGTACTTCCATTTGGTGAACATTCTGCTGCATGCGGTCGCGGTGACGCTGGTCTGTGCGGCCGTCTGGCTTGTTTTCAATTCCAGCTTGTTCGTCATCGCAGCAGGTGTCCTTTACGCCGTGCATCCGCTAGCCGCAGACAGCGTTGCCTACGTGAGCGGCCGCACCGATCTGCTGGCGGCCATCGGATTGCTGGTTGCCTTTCTCGGCATGTTGCGGCTTCAGAAGCAGCGCGGTTGGGCGGCCACGGCAATGATCTGGGTGGGATTCACAATCGCCGTATTCTCCAAGGAAACCGGTGCAGTCTTCCCAGCAGTGATGGGAGTGTGGGTGGCGTTACCGGGAGCAAGGCAAGTCCGGAGCCGGGCGTGGGTGGCAGCCATCGGAGTCCTCGTTCTACTGGCCGGCTACCTTGCTGCCCGCCACGCGGCTCTGGGAAGTATTGTGGCGATGTCAGTCGGCGGCAACGTCGGTTCTTGGATAATGCTGTCTTTGAGCAACTTCGGGCGGCTTCTGGCCGTCTGCGCTTGGCCTTGGGCGCAAGGTGTGTTCGTGTGGCAGAGCGCTGGCTCGAGATGGCTGGCGTGGTCTGCAGCCGCAGGCGTCTTGTATATGTTGCTGCCAGTGGTGCTCCGACGGGCTACGGGGGCGCGTCAGGTCGGGCTGGCGTGGTTCTGGGGTCTGGCCATGCTGTTCCCTTTTGCAGGCCTTGCCGGGTTTGGTCCGGTGGGCAGGCTGCTCTACGTTCCCGGTATCGGGTTCGTCCTGCTCCTGCTGTATCTGGTTCGGGAGGTGACGCGTGGCGATCGGCGAGGTCAGGCTGCTGCAGCTGTCGCAATGCTCGGCTACTGCGTGCTGCTTTCCCTCTTCGCCCTGCCCAGACGCATGCAGGTCTGGGCAGACGGCTACATGCTCTTCCGTCGCATGACCACAGAGGCGCCGGGCTATCCTGCTGCCCACTTCAACTATGCGTTCGAGCTCCGCAAGCGCGGGGATCTGGTCGGCGCAGTCACCGAGTACCGGAAGGCAATCGCGCTGGATTCGAACATGGCTCTCGCATACTCGAATCTGGGCGCGCTGCTGCAAGCCAAGGGTGAGTTGACAGAGGCTGAGTCCCTGTACGCGAAGACTATAAGCCTCCGGCCCAACTACGCGTTGGCCTGGAACAACCTGGCCATAATCCGCTACAGACGCGGAGACGGTGCCGGAGCGGTACGCGCCTTTCGCCGGGCGATCGAGCTCAAACCGGATGACGCCGGCGCCGTGTACAATCTGGGCCGGGTCTACCAGCAGGCGGGAATCAACGACTCGGCGGCGGCGTTGTTCGAGAGAGCGTATCAACTCGATCCCACCAGTCCACAGATCAGAGCGTCATACTACCAGACCAGCGGTCGGCGCGAGTGACGTTCCGAAGTGGATTCCCTGCATTCGCGTCGCCGGAGACATATCCGGTGCTGGGTTGAAGTCGAGCTCGGCAGGCCAGGAAGGCGGGCCTCAGGGATTCCCGACGGGCCAATCGTTGAATAACGGCAATTCAAACGGCAATTCAAGTGTTGACAAGTGGCGCTGTTTGGCTATATTGTCCGGCTTTCGCTAGGATGGCGACCGGGCCAAGTAAGAGGCCCCTCTAACAACCGGCTGAAGCGGAAAGGCAGACGAGCTAGACTCGGCGACTTTGTTTCGTAGCGTGGGAAAGATATGAGTTCGATAAGAAGTGCAAAGAAGATACGCATAAAGCTGAAGGCGTACGATCATCGGGTCCTCGACCAGAGCGCGAAGGACATCGTAGACGTCGCGAAGCGCACCGGTGCCCAGGTTTCCGGGCCGGTTCCGCTTCCGACGAAGCGTACGTTGTTCACCGTGCTTCGATCCCCTCACGTTGACAAGAAGTCCCGCGAGCAGTTCGAGCTGCGCGTTCACAAGCGGCTGATCGAGATATCCAACGCGACAGCGGAGATGGTCGATGCACTGATGAAACTCGAGGTGCCGGCCGGCGTGGAAGTGGAGATCAAGTCGGCATGATGGCGCTGGTCGGCCAGAAGGGAAGCATGATCCAGCTCTACGACGAGCGCGGTGTGGTTGTACCGGCCACCGCGGTGAAGGTTGACGGCTGCGTCGTTGTGGGAAAGCGCACCCGGGAGTCGCACGGCTACGAAGCCCTGCAGATAGGTTTCGGCAGTGTGTCAAAGCGGAAGTCGTCGAAGCCGCTGCTTGGTTTCTACGGGAAAGCAGGAGTGCCGCCGGCAAAGTCGCTGCGGGAGATTGAGGTAGACAGGATCGCCGACTATCAGGTTGGCCAGAAGCTGGGCGCGGGAGTGTTCGCACTCGGAGACACGGTGCATGTCACCGGCGTAACGCGGGGTCGGGGTTTCTCCGGGGGCGTCAGACGCTGGGGTTGGCATGGCGGTCCCTCCTCTCATGGTTCGATGACCCATCGAAGAATTGGCTCGTTGGGCTCCGGCACTACTCCGGGCAGACCATTGAAGGGTCGGACGCAGGCCGGCCACTACGGGGTTGAGCAGGTTACGATACGCAATCTCTCAATTGTCAAGGTCGAACCGGAGAAGGGCGTTCTCTATGTGGGTGGTGCCATACCGGGGCATCGTGGAAGTCTGGTTTTGATCAGGAAGAAGGCGTAAGTCTTGGATCTGTTTACGATAGCCGGCGCGGTCAAATGGCAAGTCGAGCTGCCGGCTGCGTTGTTCGGTCAAGAGGGCAAGGCAGGCCTGGTTTGGGAGTCGGTCAGGTGCTACCTCGCGAACCAGCGTCAGGGCAATGCCTGTACCAAGACGCGCGCTGAGGTCTCGGGGACCGGCAAGAAGCCTCATCGCCAGAAACACACTGGTCATGCGCGCCAGGGATCGAGGCGATCGCCGCAGTTCGTCGGCGGCGGCATAGCCTGGGGTGCCAAACCCCGTGATTACTACTACGAGTTGCCCAAGAAGCTTCGGCGCCAGGCTCTGGCGCTAGCTCTGAGCGCGAGGAATGGCGAGCAAGCCGTGATGGTGGTGGAGGATTTCGAATTGCCCCAGCCCAAGACTAGCGAGTTGGCCAAGGTTCTGAAGGGGCTGAATCTCAGCGGCAAGGTGCTCTTGCTGACCGGCACCACATCCGAGAGCCTGAGACGTGCCAGCCGCAATCTGCCGGGGTTGACTGTTATGACTGCGGGGCAGGTCAGTCCCTATGATGTTGTTTCTCACGAACGGATAGTACTGACTGAGTCGGGCCTGAAGCAGCTTCAGACGAGGGCTGTCTGATGGAGCCTACCAGGATAATTCTGAGCCACGTGGTAACGGAGAAAGCTGAGCGGCTCAAGATCGAGCAGTCCCGCTACACTTTCAAGGTGGCACCGACGGCCAACAAGATCGAGATTCGTGATGCGGTCGAGCGACTTTTCAAGGTGCATGTGCGCGATGTTCGGGTGATGAACTACATGGGTAAGATGCGACGCATGGGCAGATTCGCCGGCCGCCGTCCGGACTGGAAGAAGGCAATGGTGACTCTCAAGCAGGGCGAGAGAATCGAGAGCTTGGAGCGGTAGATGGGCATCAAAACCTACCGTCCGATGACGCCGTCTCGTCGCTACTACATGGTGGATACGTTTGACGATATCACCCGCGACAAGCCGCATGAATCCCTGCTTAGGCCGTTGCCCAAGTCCGGGGGCAGGAACAACACGGGCCGCAAGACGAACAAGTGGATCGGCGGGGGCGAGAAGCAGCAGTATCGCGTCATCGACTTCCTTCGAGACAAGACCGGGATACAGGGCAGGGTCGTTTCGATAGAGTATGATCCGAATCGCACTCCCAGGATAGCCTTGGTTTGCTACGTTGACGGCGAGTACCGGTACATCCTCTCGTCTCAAGGGCTGAAGGTGGGTGACACCGTCTGCGCTGGCAGCGGTCTACCCATCCGTGACGGCAATGCGATGCCGCTCTCCGAGGTGCCGGTCGGAGTCGAGGTCCACAATCTGCAGCTCTACCCTCGCAGCCGCTCTTTTCTCGTGCGCTCCGCCGGGACGGCCGCCCAGCTGCTCAACAAGGAAGAAGACATGGCAGTGATCAAGCTGCCGTCAGGAGAAATCCGGCGGTTTCACCTTGCCTGTATGGCGACGGTGGGAAGACTGTCTTGCCCTGAGCACAAGGACATTTCGATCGGCAAGGCCGGGCGGTCTCGTCATATGGGCATCAGACCGGTGTCGCGAGCGGTTGCCATGAACCCGATCGATCACCCGATGGGCGGAGGAGAGGGCAAGAGCTCCGGAGGCAGACATCCCTGCTCAGAACGTGGGATTCCTGCCAAGGGCTACAAGACCCGTAACCGCAAGAAGAAGTCGAGTCGGATGATCGTCCAGAGGAGAAGGAAATAATGGGGCGTTCCATCAAGAAGGGCCCGTACATCGATCAGAAGCTCTTCCGACGCGTGCGCCAGCAGGTAGAGAAGGGGGAGAAGCGGACGGTCAAGACCTATGCGCGGCGCAGCGTGATTCCGCCCGAATTCGTCGGTCACACAATAGCCGTTCACAACGGCCGTCAGTTTCTGCCGGTCTACGTGACCGAGCGTATGGTAGGACATCGTCTCGGTGAGTTCTCTCCGACGCGGACGTTCCGGCAGCATTCCGGCGTACGCAAGGAAAAAGCCGAAGAGAAGAAGAGCTAGGGAGCAGCGATGATTGAAGCCACGGCCATCGGGCGGTTCCAGCCGGGTTCAGCCAAGAAGCTGACGTTGGTCGCTGATCTGATTCGCGGCCGGGACGTGCCGACTGCGCTTCGGACAATGACATTCCTGGTCAAGCCCTCGAAGGCGCCGATCATGAAGACGCTGCGCTCTGCTGTCGCCAATGCGATAATCAAGGCGGGGAAAGCCAAGCTCAAGGAAGAGGATCTGATCGTGGCTGAGGTGCGGGTAGATCAGGGGCCGATCCTCAAACCCAAACGTTGGCAGCCCGGACCGCGCGGCATGGCTACCCCAATTCGGAAACCTACCGTGCACGTCCGGGTCCGGGTCGCGACCAAAAAGGGAGTTAAAGTCTAGATGGGACAGAAGACCCACCCGATCGGGTTCCGGTTAGGCATCAGCAAGGACTGGAAATCGTCTTGGTTCTCGAAGAAGGGATACAGCGGCTATCTTCATGAAGACCTGAAGGTGCGTCGCTACATCGAGACCAAACTCGCTGATGCGATGATCTCCGACGTCTTGATCAAGCGCGTTGCCAACCGCACAACCGTTACCGTGTTCACGGCCCGGCCGGGGATGGTCTTTGGCACTCGCCGGCAAGCGCTTGATGGATTGCGTGAAGAGCTGAAGACGCTGATCGGGCGGGATGTCCAGATAATGGTCGAGGTCGTGCGAGTGCCCGAGTTGGAGTCGAAACTTGTCGCCCAGAACGTGGCACGTCAACTCGAACAGCGGGTCGCCCATCGCCGCGCAATGAAGCGGGCCGTCACGCAGGCGATGAGGCTGGGCGCCCCAGGCATCAAGGTGATGGTTGCGGGTCGTCTCGGTGGGCACGAGATCGCGCGGACTGAGTGGTATCGCGAAGGCCGCGTGCCGCTGCACACGCTGAAGGCCGACATAGACTATGCCACTGATGTCGCCAGGACCATCGCCGGTACGGTCGGCGTGAAGGTCTGGATCTACAAAGGCGACGCCAATGTCGGCGAAAGGGCATAGAAGATGTTGATGCCGAAGCGGGTGAAGTACCGCAGGGCGATGCGGGGTCGCATGAGCGGCAAGGCCACACGCGCGAACCGCGTGGACTTCGGCGACCAGGGCTTGATGGCGCTGGAACCATGTTGGATCACGGCACGCCAGATAGAAGCTGCCAGGATCTGCTTGTCCAAGTCGCTTAAGCGCGCCGGCAAGATGTGGATAAGGATTTTTCCGGACAAACCGGTATCAAAGAAGGCAGCCGAATCCCGAATGGGCAAGGGCAAAGGGACGCCGGAGTTCTGGGTTGCTGTGGTCAAGCCTGGTACCGTAATGTTCGAGTTGGGGGGCCTGACATCGGCCGAATCAAACGAGGCCCTGCGTCAGGCTGGCAGCAAGATGCCCTGCCGCACCCGCGTCGTGGTTCGGGGAGAGATGAGCTATGAAGGCTTCTGAGTTGCGCGAGATGACACAGGATGAGATTCGGCGTAGGCTCGTCGAACTGCGGGATGAGCAGTTCAAGCTAAGGCTGCGTCGTTCAGCTGAGCAGTTGCCGAATCCGTTGCGGCTGCGACTTCTGAGACGGGACGTTGCCCGTTGCCTTACTGTTCTGCGCGCCAAGGAGATCGAGGCGGGGTCTACGGAGAAGAAGAATGCGTGAGAATCGGCGTTCAGTCGTCGGCAAGGTGGCTTCCGCCAAGATGCAGAAGACGGTAGTGGTAACTGTGCATCGACTGGAACTGCACCCCAAGTACAAGAAGTATGTCCGCAAGCTGACGAAGCTCTATGCGCACGACGAGAGAGCCGAGTGCAAAGAGGGAGATCGCGTCCTGCTCATAGAGACTAGGCCGTTGTCGCGTCTGAAGCGATGGCGCGTGGTGAAGAAGCTGTGATTCAGGATTTCAGCCGGCTGGTTGTAACTGACAACTCCGGGGCCAGAATGGCAATGGTCATAAGGGTCTACGGAGGGTCGCGGCGCAGGTTCGGCTGGCTCGGCGATACCGTGATGGTTACGGTCAAAGACGCTCTACCGAATGGTACGGTCAAAGCCGGGGAGAAGTCCAAGGCTATCGTGGTTCGCTGCCGCAAGGAGCACAGGCGCCCGGACGGGACCTACGTGCGGTTTGACGACAACGCTTGCGTACTGGTTGATGACAAGGGCGAGCCAAAGGGGACTCGTGTTTTCGGGCCCGTGGCGCGAGAGTTGCGGGAACGGAAGTATACGAAGATCGTGTCGCTTGCTGCTGAGGTAGTCTGATATGTACCTGCGCAAAGGTGACTTGGTGGAGGTCATTTCTGGCGAGGAACGTGGTCGCCGGGGCAAGATCCTCCGTCTGAAGATGGACAAGGATAGCGGAAGGTACCGCATCTTTGTCGAGGGCCTCAACCTGTCCAAGAAGCACCAGCGTGCCCGAGGCGCAGGCAAGCCGGGCGGAATTGTCGACCTACCCAACGCTCTGGATGTATCGAACGTCGCACTCCTGTGTTCCAAGTGCGGCAAACGGACCAAGGTGCGTCGAGAGTCCCACGAGGGACGGCGCGTGCGCATCTGTCGCAAGTGCGATGAGATCCTAGACGTATGATACCAAGGCTAAAGCAAGACTATCTTAAGCGGGTTGTTCCCGCGTTGACGGTTCGCTTCGGATACAGGAATCGGCACCAGGTACCACGCCTGCTGAAGGTCGTAGTCAACACCACGACCAAGGACGCGGTGTCTGACGTGAAAGTGCTGGACCTCATCAGTGAAGACATCGGCGTGATCACCGGTCAACGGCCCTGCCGCACCGTGGCGAAGCGCGCTCTCTCGACCTACAAGATACGTGAGGGGCTGCCTATCGGTGTAAAGGTCACGCTGCGTGGGAATCGGATGTTCGAGTTCATCGACCGGCTGTTCAATTTTGCATCACCCCGGATTCGCGACTTTCAGGGGTTCAAGCCTGATTCATTCGACGGGCGCGGCGGCTACAGCATGGGACTTCAGGAACAGGCGATCTTTCCGGAACTGGAAGTCTCCAAGGTGAAGAAGATATTTGGCATGAACATCACTTTCCATACCTCTGCTAGGCACGACGACGAGGCACGGGCCTTGCTCGCCGAACTCGGGTTGCCGTTCGCCAAGGGCAAGTAGAGATGGCGCGTCGTTGCTGGATCGTCAAATCACAGCAGGAGCCGAAATACAGGATCCGGAAGCACAATCGCTGTCAGCGCTGCTTCCGTTCGCGTGCGGTCTACCGCGAATTCATGCTCTGTCGACTATGCTTTCGAGATCTCGCGCTGCGAGGCGAGATACCCGGCGTCCGCAAGGCGACCTGGTGAGGAGGGGTTTTGGACGCGTTTGCTGATTTCTTGACCCGCATCCGGAACGGCCTCCGCATCCGGCAGAGGGAGGTCTCAGCGCCGTACGCGCGCATGAAGTATGAACTTGCCCGCGTGCTATTGGAGGAAGGCTTTATCAGCAACTTTCAGGTGGAAGGTGAGGGTCACCACAAGCGTATCATTGTCAGCCTGAAGTACGACGAGGACGGTGCCTCGGTGATCAGGGGCATCGAGCTGATATCGCGGCAGAGCCGCCGGCTGCACGTCGGCGCAGACGATCTTCCCAAGGTCATCGGTGGACTCGGCGTAGCGGTTCTGACGACTTCGCGAGGAGTGATGACAGACCGCGACGCACGCCGCAAGCGCGTCGGTGGAGAGCCTCTCTGCAAGGTTTGGTAGGTATGGCCAAGTCATACAGACCGCTGGTGATTCCGCCCGGTGTCGATGTTAGGATCGAGTCCGGCCAGACGATGGTAAAGGGAAAGCTGGGAACTCTGGCAGTGCCCGTGCTTCCCGGCCTCACGGTGAAGGTTACTGACGGCCAGGTGACGGTTGAGTCGGCACCAACTGTGACTCGGGTCCACGTCGGCTCCTTGCGCGCACATCTCTTGAATGCCTTTGCCGGTGTCACGCAGGGCTACCAGAAGGTGCTCGAACTGCGTGGTATGGGCTACAAAGCGCAGAAGACCAAGGAAGGCGTGCAGATTGCCTGTGGTTTCTCACATCCGGTTGACTTCCGTGCCCCTGCCGGTGTCACGATGGATGTCAACCAGGTTCCTGACCCGGACGACACCAAACTGCAGATGTTCGAGATAGTTGTGCGTGGGTCAGACCGCCACGCAGTCGGCCAGTTGGCCGCCATCATTCACGGCACCAAGCCTCCGGACGTCTATCGCGGCAAGGGGATTCGGTACAAGGGGCAGCACGTGCGCAAGAAGCAGGGCAAGCGCGCGGCCGGTACTCAGACGGCCTAGTCATTGCTGCCCGCGGCCGCTGTCCTTTCTACGAGCCGGTTGACTGACGCTTGGTAGTAGCTAACATTCAACATGGAGGCCCCATCGTCTAGTCTGGTCTAGGACATTTGGTTCTCAGCCAAGAGACTGCGGTTCAAATCCGCATGGGGCTATGAGGCGGCCTTCAAGGCCGCCTTCCTGTTTAGGCAGGAGGCAGTTCCGAATGCCAAAGACCGGATGGTCAATCAACCAGGACATGACCAAACCCGAGGTCCGGTGTCTGCTGTCTGGCTCGCTAGGCTTCGGTTACCTTTGACTTCAATACTCTGACTTCTGCGTTCTGACTTCGTCCCTTGCGTGGTGGTAGGTACTGGGGCTTGAGGTTGTGCAGGCCCGCAAAGAGGTTGGTCCGGAGGCGCTGGTCCTGGGCATAGAGCCGTTCCAGGAACCGACGAACTATCCGACGCGAGCTCGAGCTTTCGTGGGGGCACGCGTTGCGGACAGGGCGGATGCCGGCGTCCTTCAGGTACCGCCGGACCATGGCCTTGTCGACGTAGTAGAGCGGGCGGATAATCACCAGTCTGCCGTCGAAGAGAGGCTGGGAAGGCAGGATGGTGCGGGCCGACGACGTGTAGAGCAGGTTCAGCAGAAAAGTCTCGTTCACGTCGTCCAGATTGTGAGCTAGCGCGAGCTTGCGGCTGCCTACATCGCTGCAGAACGAGAAGAGCGTCTTGCGTCGCTCCCGGGAGCAGGTGTAGCATGAACCCTCACCGTTTCTCACCACGCTCAGCGGTACATCGGTCCGCAGTACTTCGTACCTCACGCCGATGGTCCGGCAGGCCTTCGCGACCCGCGCCGAGTTCCACCCTTCGAACCCCGGGTCAACGTGGACAGCCTGCAGGTCCCATCCGCGTCTGCCCTTCCGGTTCAATGACTCCAGCAGGTGCAGCAAACAAAGGCTGTCGACGCCGCCGGAGACACCGACCACGATCTTTTCGCCGTCTGTAATCAGCCGGTTCGTGCCGATGGCCTTGTGCGCAAGTCGGGTAACGCGCCTGGTGATCCAGCTCACGGGAAAGGACGAAGTGCCAAGGACGAAGGACTAAGCAAGAGTGTAGAAGAGGAAAGGCGTAAGTTCGCGGCGTTCGCTATTGAGTCCGACTTTGGTACTTGTCCTGCGGACTTGCTTCGTCCTTTGTACTTCAGCTCTACTGCTTTCCTACTCTGGTAGTTTCACCTGCGGGTACTTGGCCAGCTGGTCGTAGAAGAGCTTGCGGATCGCGTTCAATCGTTCCTCTGTCTTCGCCTCGAAGCGCAGGACCAGCACCGCCTGAGTGTTCGAGGCACGGATCAGTCCCCACCCGTCCGGGAACACGACGCGGGCGCCGTCGATGTCGATGACCTGGTACTTGCCGCGGAAGTGGTCGCGCACCTCGTCCACGATTCTGAACTTCAGTTCTTCCGGGCACGACGCCCGCAGCTCCGGTGTGGTCGGGTACGATGGCATATCGGCGGCGAGGTCGGAGAGCTTCCGGCCGGTGGAGGCCATGATGCTGAGCAGCCGGAGGGACGCGAACAAGGCATCGTCATATCCGTAGTAGCCGTCGGCAAAGAACATGTGGCCTGACATCTCGCCCGCCAGCAGGGCACCCTCTTCCTTCATCTTCGCCTTGATCAGGGAATGGCCGGTCTTCCACATCAGGGGCGTGCCGCCGATCCGTTCGAGGTATTCAACCAGCCCCTGTGAGCACTTCACCTCGAACACTATCTTCGCGCCCGGGTGCTTCTCTATGACCTCGGTGGCGCAGATGCCGAGCAGCCGGTCGCCGTACACCGACTTTCCGTTGTCATCGATGGCCCCGATACGGTCGGAGTCACCGTCAAACCCGATGCCGCAGTCGAATCCTCCGGCCTGCACCAGATCGGTCAGCTGCCTCATGTACTTCGGCACGGTCGGGTCAGGTACGTGGGCCGGGAAGTTGCCGTCCGGCTGCAGGTTGATGTACTCGGGTTCGACCCTGGTGCCGGCGAAGAGACGCTCGAGCAGAACGCCGGCGCAGCCATTGCCCGGGTCGAAGCCCACACGCAGCGGCTTGGAGATGCGCACCTTGGACCGGACCGTATCGATGTAGGCCGGGATGACGTCCTTCGAACTCAGCTTCCCCCTGCCCTGCCTGAACCTGCCTGACTCCATCAGTCGGCGCAGGAGCTGGATCTCCTCGCCGTAGATGGTGGTCTTCTCCAGGCCGACCTTGAACCCATTGTACGGCGGCGGGTTGTGACTGGCGGTCACCATCACACCGGCGCGCGAATCGAGGAAGAACTGCGAGAAGTAGAAGACCGGGGTAGGCACGACCCCGATGTCCACGACGTCGAGGCCGGTCGAGAGCAGGCCGTCGGTCAGCGCCTTCTGGATGCGCGGTCCCGACAAACGGACGTCGCGGCCGACCGGACAGAAGGTCGCGCCGTGCTCCAGTGCGTAGGTGCCGAAGGCCTGTCCGAGCCGATGCACTTCGTCGTCAGGCAGTTCGGTTTCCGCGATGCCGCGGATGTCATATTCCCTGAAGATAAGCGGGTTCATGGTTCCTCCTGCCAAAGATGCGCGGTCAGGTAACGCGGAAATGAGTGCGGGCAGTTGCGGGGAAAGCAGGCCCGGATGCGGCGCCGTTGACCCGCCTCGTCCTTGATCCGCGCTTCTGTCTCGCGCGGCCTGGCTCAACCCGGACCACGGCTCGACTGACGCCGGCAAGCGGCGGCAGCAGGTGTGACAGGAACTGCTCGGCAGTCATCCGGCGGAGCCTCCCGGTCGGTTCGGTCTGGGGCCAACCGTCTTTGTCCCTCCGGTAAATCCAAGTCCGCCCGCGCCTCGTGCCGATACAGACGGTGCATGCGGCGTTCCTCACTGCGTTCCCGCGCTGCTTCCAGCCGCGGGTGGATGCCGGCGTGCTCTTCTTGATGAACTCCCACGCGCCCATCGACAATCTGCCCTTTATCTCGCCTGAGGTCTCAGTCACGAGGAATACCGGGTTGCCCTTCATGCCAAAGTGCTTGACGATGCAATTTGATATGTCTGTCGCGGTGAGCTTTGATGTGCAGAGTATGCACGTGGTGATGTAGGAGTGATAGCTGGTGATCACCTTGTCGTTGAGCAGTGCTTTGATGACCACGTTCCTCTCAGGCATTGAGCCCCCGGCAACGATCATGAACATCTTCTCCAGGGGGGCTTTCTCCGCCTCGGGCTGGACGCCAGACTCTGTGGTAGCCGCGGGGCTTTCGTCGTACTGCTTGCGTCTGACCGGGTCACCCAGGACGAAGAATGCTCCGTTGAATTGGGCAAGCCTGTCGTTTGACGCCTTGCACGCCGACGGGTCGGGAGAGGTTCCGAGTCGGTCGGCGTGGGATAGCTTGACGAGCTTTATGTAGGCCGCGCGGATTTCGGAGTCGCCGGCGTCACGCGGCACCCCCAAAGTCTCGTAGCAGTCGTTGATCGGCACTTCGCTAGGCAACGTGGCTTCTCCATAGGGCGGCCTCCTCGTGGCCGTCCATCCGTCTGCAGGCCGACGAAGAGCTCATCCAGTGCGTCTCAACCAAAGAAGGTCATGATAGCCTCGTCAGTCCCGGCAGTCAAGGATGCGTAGCCTGACCAGACAGGCGCAGGGAGTACTGCCTCAAGGTTGGCGTGGAAGACACGCCGGGGCTCCCAATGGCCAACAGGGGAACCACCGTCGATTTTCTCTGGGCGAGGCTCTCTAGGACATCTGCCAGTCGGAAACCGGTCGCGCCATCCTGGAGCTGCTATTGAGGTCCATGGAAGGCTCAGTTGGCAAGCCACCGGAGGCCAGGGATCTTCTGGTACCCGACCTGCATCGCGACCAGTCTTCCCGCGATCGCGATGATCTTCAGCTTGGCGAAGTTGTCATCCGCGCTCCAGCCGTTGTTCGTGCGGTCTAGCCACAGGTAGTAGACACCGTCGGCAAGTATCTCGAGTTGTGTGAGGTATCCAGTTCCCGGGTCGTCGGCAATCCTCATTTCATCAAACACGGATGAGGCGGCTGCTTTGCCGGCGTTACCCTTGGGGCTCCAGCCGACATCGCCCGGGTTGATGAGGTACATCTGACTCGGGAACGACACGTCATCCGCATAGAAGTCGATCAGCGCCAGGTTGGCGTAGGCCAGAGAATAGGTGGTGACCGTGCCATCGGTGTTGAATCCAAAGCCGGGGCGATGGTTGGTGTCCGGGTCGCTGATTCCGTAGACCACCAGCGTTGGGGTTCCGACAATCCGGCAGCTGACTGTCGCGGGTTCGCTCTTGCCGTTGGCATTGACTGACCTGACTTCAATGGTCGCGCTCGGCGCAGTGACCTCGAGGCCAAGCGACTCTGTGCTGCAGGCCGTGTCGTCCAGCATGATTTCGTAAGATTCGGCATCACTGACCGCCGTCCAGGACAGGTGCAGATCGGCTCCCGTATTGGCCACCTCGTATGAAACGACAGGTTTAGCCGGTGGCCCCGGCCGTGTGACAACAACATGGAGTGGCTCAGACCATGTTGACGTGTCCCCATGGGTGTCCCGAGCCCGAACTCTGATGTCGAGGGCGCCAGCTGAGTCAAAGCTGTGCAGTTCCTGGTATGGCGAATCAGCCGGAATCGGCCCGCCCCAACTGCCGGTTGCCTCATTCCAGTTGAACTGAAAGCAGATGCTGTCGCCAAGCGGGTGCGTCGTCCTCGCCGTGAACGTATGTGCGACACCGGTGGTACAAGATGACGGCCCGCCTGGCGTCTCGGGCCGGTTCGGCGGCAAGAACCCGACTGAGACGGCGAGCGAGACGGACCACTCGGACTCAACCAATCGGGTGTCCCGTGCCTTCACCCGCACTTGGTAGACACGGGAGTCCGCGTACGAGTGCGTCGCGGTGGTCGGCTGTCCGCTCGCACAGCCGGGTGACCAGGTGGGTGCGGTCGTGTCGCCCCAGGATAGCGAGTACGCCACTTCCTGATTCTCCGGGTCGATCGATGAAAAGGTGAAGGAGAGTATGGCTCCGGGCTTGCCCAGTGCCGGGCCGCTGAGCTGAGGTATAGTTGGCGGGCGGTTCTTCTCGCATCCAGCCAGTGAAACGAGAATGACCAGTCCGGATGCTACGAATAGAGTCACTATTCTGTCCATTCGGCCTCCCGTTGTCTGGATCGCTCGTTTAGCGTCGCTGCGGGGTTCCGCGTTTCCCCACTTTGGCGTCAAAGCGCGGCAATGCCGCGGCTGTCACGATGTGCCTGTCCTTCCCCGTACTGCCTGTTTGCGGCGGGATCTGCGCGGTCGAGGCGCACTTCGCTTTGTCTCCGGGGCTCACGGAGATTCAGCTATTCTGACCCAGGGCAAATCTGGTTCATGCCCCGAGTCCCATGCTGTGATCGATCTCAATTCAAGACCAGAGAGGGTTCCTTCCATCTGCACTGATAGGGCAGCGTCGATCCCTTGGTCCGGTGTCAATTCGAACTCAGGCCGTGGCCCGGGTAGCGATTCTGCTTCCGCAGGTCTGACCTGCGTACTTGCGTGTTTCGTCTTGGGCAGGCACGCTCTGCATAGTCTACAACTCGGTACTCCGGGTCAGGCTGTGCGCCGCCGGACAACTTGGTTCGGCGTTCTCATTCATATTCTGGAGGTGGTCCGAACAGATCGACCAACTCGAACCCCAGACCGACAGCCGCGCCCAGTTCCGCACCCAGGAGCGCCTGCTGGCCGATGGCAGTGAGCCCGCCTTCACCCACTATCAGGTGCGACAGCTTGTACAGCCCGTAGCCCAGGCCGACTATGGCCCCCATGGTGAGGAAGCGCCCGATCTTGAAACGGACGAGTGACTTCTGTATGTACGACGCTGCCATGAGGGCGAACCCGACCGGCAGGGCGTAGGTGGCTGGGCCGGCAAATGCGAGTAGATCACCCTTCATGGCCGTGCGCAAAAGCCACCAGAACACGACTACGGCAACTGCGTGCGCCGATCCCCGCAGTTGCACCGATGCGTATATGAGCGCCGCCATGAACCCGAAGAGCGCGTACTCCAGCATGGTTTCAGGCAGTTCCGGGAACCGTTGCTGGTATCTTGCGAAACCTACCGCGGCGACTGCAAGCAGTGCGACCACGACGTAGCCGATGGTGAAGAGAATCCGACGGACCGTCGAGCTCACGCCAGTATTGTTACCTACCAGAGTGGAGAGTCAAGTAGAGCCGCGGGACGGTCATGCAGTCCGCCTCTTCAGGTGGGACAGCACGCCGGTGAGCTTGCTGGCGTAGAACAATGACAGGCGTCCCGAAGTTTTGCATTGACCGCTCCTGACCCGGCCGCGACCGGTATCGCGTCAGCCATCACACAGCCGGCGCGGCGGGATGCCGAGTTCCTTCCGCGCCGGACATGACGAATATGGCTACCGCGCCGTCTGGATTCTGTACGGCAGCAGCCAGCCGTTGTAATCGTAGGACGCGGAGCGGTCCATCAGGGTGCTCTTGGTCATCAGGTCGAAGATGGCGAATCTGAACCCAGGGACTATCTGCGCGTGCCAGGTGCCGGTGAAAACGCCACTTCCCTGGTCCTCAAACGGCAACCTCACGAACGCCGAGCCCCAGAAGGCATGAAGCCAGGCGTACCCGTCGGTCGCGTTGGTGTAGAGCGTGATGCTCAGGCTCTCGCCGGGCGTGAATGCCACCAGGCTGTCAACGTGGTAGTAGGCAGCGAGCGGGTCGCCGATCAGGATGTCGCGCAGCGAACTGTGTATTCTCAGCGAGTCAATCCGCACCGTGCTTGTGGTCTCGGACCTACCGTACGCCAGGGATATCCTCTTCAGCTTCCAGCCCCGGTAGGCGGCTGTGTCGCTGCCCTCACGTTTGAAGATGCCGTTGATCTGCACTGCCTCCTGCAGCGGTTTCGTCCACTTGGCAGCAGTGGTGTCGCTGGTCAGGATCCAGTGAATTATCTCACCGTAGTTGTGCTGGTGCCAGCCGACCCAGGCCGAATCGCCCTGAACCTGGACTTCGATGCTGGCTGCCGAATCGTGGGTCTGCGGAACGCGCCACCACTTGCCCATGGTGGTGTCCTCAACCATCTGAGCGTTTTCGTTGGAATCGCCGGCGGTGCTGGACGTAAAGTGAGCGGGGTCACCGGTTACCAGCGCCCGCACTGCGGCCTCGTCCGTCTCGAATTCCTGCTTCTGACAGGCAACGAAACATGTCGCCGCGAACAGAGCTACAAGAGTCAGAACCAGTGCTCTGTGCATCGTTCTCTCCTTTTTGGCGCCTCGGTCCGGCATCAGTATCAACCAACTCAAACCGCGTGTCAAGTCCGGCGACAGGGCGGATCACTGCCAGGAGCGCGTCCCTTATCCACGCGACTCGTAGGAGGCAGTGCTGATGATGCGAATGACGCCACCGGATGACCGGCAGACGAGGCTGTCCAGGCAGCTGGTCGTAGTGCCGGCCGATGGGAGAGAATTGCAGACCGTGTGCTGCCTACTGCGGCGCGTCTCGGACTTTGGCTGAGAGCGTGGAGAGCAAGTGGGTTGGCAACCCACCTTGGATCCGGAGTCACGTCGTTGTTGCCGGGCAGGACTTGCCAGCTATCATGTGAGTCTGGCCATCATGCGTTTTCTGGCGCTTCTGTTGTCTTGGGCTGCGCTTGCTGCAGCGAGGTATGGCGTGATAAACGGTGAAGTGCGGGATGCGAGGAATGGGGAGCCACTGGCCTACTGCAACGTCTACCTCGAGGGGACTGAGTTCGGTGCGGCGGCGAACGTCCGCGGATACTTCTTCATCTCCGGCGTGCCTGATGGCGAGTTTGAGTTGGTCGCTTCGTTCGTGGGATACGAGGATGAACGCCGCCGGGTCATGGTCCAGGAAGGACGGCCGCTGCACGTGGAACTCGATCTGCAACCGGCCTCCATCCGGGTGCGGGAAGTGCAAGTCACGGCCGAAAGGGCACGATTCGAGCGGGAGGTGCAGGTGTCCACGACGCGGCTGGACACACGCCAGCTTCAGCTGGTGCCCCGAGTGGGAGGAGAGGCCGACCTTTTCCGTACCATCCAGCTGCTGCCTGGTGTCGTCACGACCTCGGATTTCTCGAACCGGCTGTACATTCGGGGCGGGTCACCGGACCAGAACCTGATCTTGCTCGACGGTATCACGGTCTACAACCCATCGCACCTGTTCGGTTTGTTCTCACCATTCGTGTCCGACGCCGTCTCGGACGTGACGCTGCTGGCAGGCGGGTTCCCGGCCGAATACGGCGGGCGAATGAGCTCGGTGCTCGACGTTACCACCCGCGAGGGGAATACCAGGGAGTACACCGGCAGCGGCTCCGCTTCCATCATCGCCGCGCAGGGCCTGGTTGAAGGTCCGATTCCGAAGGGCTCGTTCCTCGTCGCCGGACGCCGGACCTATCTCGCCGACCCCTTGCTCAGGGCATTCGGGGTAGACGGGCTCGGGTACTATTTCTACGACCTGATGGGCAAAGTCAACTACGAGCCGGTCGACGAGTCCCGGATCACGCTTGCCGGCATCCTGGCCGAGGATGTGCTCAGCTTCTCCGACCCGAACGGCTCCGGTGATCTCTCGGGGCGGCTGCGCTGGGGCAACCGGGGCTTTTCCTGCCACTGGCACCGGATGTTCTCGCCGCTGCTCTATGTCGAGATGATCGGTTCCTACAGCAATTTCCGCACCGGCCTGGCTGCCCAGGTCGGGTCTCCGGACACCGTTAGCTTCGAAGCGGGCGTTACCGACTGTGCGGTCAAGGCCGACGCGAACTGGTATGCGGCAGACCGGTTCACCGTTGATTTCGGTACCGAGCTGCGCTACATGCTGCCGAGCTTCGGCGCCGAGTTCTCGAGTATCAGCTTCTCCCGTTCGGACACGCTCTGGCCTCTGACCGCCTATGCCGACGGCAAGTGGGAGGCGATCGAAAAGAAGCTGTTCGTGAAGCCCGGACTGCGACTCGCCTGGGACTTTGCCCTGCGTCGGTTCGAGCCGGAGCCGCGTCTCGGACTCAAGTACCAGCCCCTGAAAAACACGGCGCTGAACCTCGCGGCGGGCAGGTTCACACAGCACATACTGACGTCGAACTCGACCGAGGCGGTGTTCTCGATATTCGACGCCTGGGCGCCAGTGCAGGATTTCCAGGCGACGCCGGCTGCCTGGCACGGGATAGCCGGAGTCGAGCAATGGCTCGGAAGTGACATGGTCCTATCGGCTGAAACGTACTACAAGCTCTACGAGAACCTGCTGGAAACCAGGTACGGAGAACGGTACACGCGGCCTGATTCGCTTCTACCGGCCGACGGCTACTCGACCGGGCTCGACTTGATGCTGCGCCGGACCGAAGGTCGGGTCAGCGGTTGGGTAACCTACTCATATATGTGGACCCGGCGCCAGATCCGCGGCGAGTCAGATGCGTACGCGCCGCACTACGACCGTCGACATTCGGTTAACCTGGTCCTGAGTATCCCAAAGGTCTGGTGGCAGGTTGATGTTACGGCCAAGTGGTCGCTCGGCAGCGGCCTGCCATACTCCGGATACCTTGGATACTTCCCGCGCTACATCGAGCGGCCGTTCAACTGGTCGGAACGCGAGTGGGAATACCTGCGTTCGAGGCGAGACGGATACCGCTATCCTCTCTACCATCGACTGGACATCGGCCTGGCCCGTACCTGGACCCAGCGCTGGGGCGAGATAACAGCCTTTGTAGATGTCATCAACGCCTACAACGCCCGAAACCCGCTGCTCTACTTCTGGGAAGTGAACGAGCAGGGACTGCCGGAGCGCGGCCAGATTGGCAACCTGCCGATACTGCCCACGCTCGGGGCAAAGGTGAGGTTCTAGATGCGGAGGACGGCGGGGCGGTGGTTAGATCGTGCCGGAGTACCGGCGGCCTTGCCCGCACTGGTGCTGGCGATCCTTGTCGGGTGCGATGAAGGTCCGAGCGGCCAATTCGTGCCCGAGCTTGCGGTCTACGCTCAGGTCCGGGTCGGCGCGACTGCGGCGACGGTGTCAGTCAACCGGACCTACGGCATAGGTGAGCAGTTCGACAGCACCTTCACGGACGCCGACGTCTGGCTCTTCCGGGGCGTGGATTCTTTCCGACTGCCCTGGGTGGAACGTGACCGCTACTGGCTTGATTGGACCGGAACCGCACCGGCCGTCGCCCAAGACGAGACAATCAGGCTCCGTGTGACCCGGTCCGGGTTCGACACGGTCAGCGCTCTGACCATCACACCCTGTGACTTCGAGATTCTCTATCCGGGTGACGGCGATACGGTGACGCTGAGTGACTCCATCGGCTGGAGTCGCTGCTCCGGCGCCAAGGGCTACTACCTGTCGCGCCGGTTCGAGCAGCAGGGCCGGGAAATAGTCTTCGATTTCGTCATAGCGAACGACTCGCTGGGAGACGACTACGATTCTCTGAAAGTGAACATCCCTCAGCTCGTCTTCCTCTATGGTGACACGGCCGTGAGCCAGCAGCTCAGCATCTATGCGGTAGACTCGAACTACTACTACTGGGTCAACGAGGGCGGCGAGGCATCGGCGAACCGTGTGACCGGCGGGGTGGGGGTATTCGGCTCAGCTGTGCGACGCGACCTGCAGCTGTATCTGCGCCGCGGCACGCTCCCCTAGCCGGCCCGGCGCGGCCGGAGCTGGACCACGCCGCAGCCGGAGAACCCGGGACATCTCCCACGTTCCCGGTCTCGTCAAACCGCGGCCAATCGACAATCGGCGGCGAAGAGGGAGTGGTCTGGTGGCCGAGTGGCCGGCGAGTCTGCAGCCAGCAATCGGCAATCCGAAATGCCTTGGGACAGGGCGGGGGTGTCAACCGAGGGAATGGGCGAGGGGTTGGGGGCGAGGGTCTAGCGATTGGGGTGCAGCCGAGAGCGGCCAGCCGGTAGCCGTCAGCTGGCCTGGGCGTGCTCTTGGGCTGACGATTAGGGGCAAGGAACTTGGTCGGCAATCGATACCGGAGGAGCGGCTCGGGGTAGGAAGGGTATGGCGAGGAGATTGACGATACAGGCGGCAGCAAAGAGCGCAACGGTGGCCCACCAGCCGACAAGCAAATGCAGTTCCCCTCCCTTGCCCTGCAGCTCGGCCCAGAGGGCAAGAGGCAGCAGTATGCAGTGGAAGCTGTATATCCCGCGGACGAACGCGCCGCGCCGCCCCTTCAACCTGACCAGCCCGATGCCTATCAGGGCCGCTACCAGAATGGCAATAGCGAGGTAGTCCGGCTGGGCCCGCCTGGCATCCCAGGTATGCCTGCCGCCCGTGGTGTCAGGCTGGGCCGCTACAGCCTTGCCGAAAGCCACCTCGTAGCCACTGGCCTGAACGACTATCTCCTGCTTGCCGTCCTTGCCGCTGCAGGTTATCCGGGCGAACGGCAGCAGGAAACAGAGCAGAACGAGCGCAAACAGACTGAGTGAAATCGGACGGCTGACGTCCTTCATCTCGACCTCCTCTTGCGTGACTGCATCTCTGAACCCTGGCTTGGCAGCATTCTAGACTCCGGGTAGACGGATGTCAAACGGCGGGGCGTGGGGTTGGTGCGCGGAGGGGCGCGGTTCACTTAAATGAACCGCGTGACTTGGCACTCTCAGATAGGGGAGAGAACAGAGGGATTGGGGATGGAGGCCGGACAACTGCTAACTCGCTGCCTCAGGCAGCGCGATGTCCCGAAGCTTCCCGGAATGGTGCCGAAACCGGGTTATTACTGGATGAGGACGACCAGTGGAACGCCGAGTAGGAGCGCATGATGAGCCAGTTTGAGCTTGACGAGCGGACGCGGGCAGTGCTTGACCGCGTGTGGTACAGTCCGGCTACGCTGTCGGTGTATGACATGCCGCCTGACCTGGCCGTCGATGGGTG
>Ga0233422_10000258_pt1 | contig 27738 bp, 24 predicted proteins | sample Watercolumn_Mata_2_FD_182724 | JGI IMG/M metagenome (GOLD analysis project Ga0233422, IMG submission 182724) | Freshwater microbial communities from Lake Matano, South Sulawesi, Indonesia - Watercolumn_Matano_2014_110_MG | ecosystem: Environmental > Aquatic > Freshwater > Lake | place...
ACCGACGCTTGCGCAACCCTCGGACAGTGCGGGCAGTGCTCCGCACGACGCACAGTCTACCAAAACACTCCCATCCAGACCATACCCAGAATCAGCGGGGGTAGGGTCAGGCTAATTGCTAATTGCTGATTGACACTCAGAAGCCAAGTCCTATAATACTCGCCCGTGCCGTGCACGGTACGGCAGAGGTTCGAAGCATACTTCGATGATACGAACGACAGCCGACGCGACCGCCCTTTGGCTGAAGGCGGTCTGCCCTTTGGTGTTTCCCAATCTCGATAGGAGGCAGTGATGCGCAGAATAGTCCTCGCCGTGACCTTGCTGGTCGCCGCGTCCTTTGCCCAACTGGATACTCTACTGACCCAGAACTTCAACGCCTTCTGGCAAACGAACAACCCGCCGATTGGGTGGCGGATATTCCATACCGGCGGCGCTCCGATGGGCCGAGGCGACTGGGACCGGGACTCGGCTCACGCTCCGTGGACCGGACACCCGACGTCATTCGCCGGCATATACCCGCAGCCGGGGATGGACAACACGCCGGACTCGCTCATCTCGCCGATAATCGACTGCCGCGGCTACATGAACGTCACCCTGCTCTGCAGCACCAACTTCGCCCATGTCGGCCCGAACCCGTACATGGCGCAAATCCGGTACTCGGTGGACAGCGGCATAACCTTCCCATACGTCGCGCGGGATTACTACAGCATCACCTCCGGGACCATCCACGACTCGCTGGTACTGACCAACGCCATGGACAAACCCGGCGTGCAGATTTCGTGGGTTTTCTTCGGCGACCTCAACAACATCGCCAACTGGTTCACGGATGACGTAGTCATCACCGGAGAACATCGCCCGTACACCATCCTGTTCCACGAGGACTTTGACACCACCTGGAGCACGAACAACCCGCCGACCGGGTGGCGGATCTACCACACGGCGCCGGGTGACTCGGGGCGCGACGACTGGCATCGAGAAGGTGCCGGCGCCTATCCCTGGGAAGACCATCCCTCCCCGTTTGCTGCCATTGCTCCATCCCTTGACCCGGACGCGACGCCTGACTCCATGATCTCTCCGGCCATCAATTGCGCCGGGTTCCGAAACATAACCCTGATCTGCAGCACGCTGTTCTACTACTTCTCAGACCTGCCGTACGTGGCGAAACTACTCTATTCGACCGACAATGGAGCAACCTGGCCGTATGTGCTGCATGACTACCGGCTGCACCACGAAGTTGGATCGATCTGGGAGTACCTCGAGCTCGACTCGGCCAGGGGCAAATCCCAGGTTCGCCTGGCCTGGGTGTACAACGGCGATATCAGCTACATCAACTGGTGGTCTTTCGACGATCTCATGGTCATAGGCGATTCCAGTCCGGCCTACGATGTCGCGTGCGAGTCAATTGCCCGCCCCGGCTACCAGGTGCCCCCCGGGCCTTTCCAGCCGTCGGCAGTCTTCCGCAACCTCGGCGACAGCGCGCTGGTGAACATTCCCGTTGTCTGCAGTCTCTACCGCACCCCCAACGTCGGCCTCTACCGGTGGAATGCCACGATTCCGAGCCTGGCGCCGGGCGCTTCCAGTCAGGTGACCTTCACGCCAGCTTACAACCTGCCGCTCGGTACGTATCGCATCAAGTTCTATGGCAACCTCGCCTCTGACGGGGAGCGCAGCAACGACACGCTCATCCGCCTTTTTGAAGCGACCATGCGGCAGGAGATCGGCTACGACGACAGTCTCCCGGCTGACCTCCGGTCCTGGCCGGTGGGACACAACGGATGGGGCGCGTACTTTGAAGCGGACACGTTCCCCGTCTACATCGAATCGCTGAAGGTCCACCTCCGGGCACCGGCAAACCCCAGTCACTGCCGCTATCAGCTTGCCGTGTACCTCGACGACGGTACAGGCAAACCAGGGAAGCTGTACTTCAAGACGCCGGTTCGGTATGCCACGCCCGGAGTCAGCGCATGGAATTCGGTCTTCGTCGGTGGTGCCGGAGAACAACTCGTACTGCCAGACGGAAAGTTCTACGTGTTCTACCTGCAGGTCGGTGAACCGCCGGAGTGCCCGTACCTGGAGGCTGACGGCATCCGCAGCCCGATTGCGAACTACTGGAAGTACCGTAGCGGTGTGATGTCTCCTGACTCCTCGCCCGGCGACTTCATGATCCGCGCCGTTGTCAACTCCACCCCGGTCACACCCGCGCTCTTTGACATGCGCACCCTGTACGTGGACCAGCCGCTCTACGAGTTCGTGCAGCGCCCCTACAATGCGGTGATAACGCCCAAGACGCGGGTACAGAACTTCGGCACCCAGGCGGTCGGTCCCGTCACCATCGAACTCGACATCGTCGGTTCCTCCTGGACCTACATAGACTCCGTGACTCTCAACTCACTCGCTCCGGGCCAGGACACGCTGGTCACTTTCCCGGACTGGATGCCGAGCCAGGCAGAGCCGTGCTCGGTCTGGGTGACGACCTTGCTGGCGGGTGACATGGTCCCGGGCAACAACCAGAAGCGGTTCTCCTTCGACATTCTCAAGGTCGCTCACACCGGTTCGAGCCCGCTCCGCTATCGCTGGATTGACTCCGATACAATCGGCGGTCCCGCCTACTCCTGGATTGACACGACCGGCTTCACGTTGCTCGGCGAGCTTGGCGACGACAACTACGCCCCCATACCGTTCGAGCCGGGCATGCAGTTCCCGTACTACGACAGCACCTACGACGGCGTCCTTGTTTCGTCCAACGGCTGGGTTGCACTGGGACAGTCTAACCCGGGCGGCGACCTCGACACCGTGGCTGCTAGCATCCCGACGCCCTTCGTGCCCAATCGCTGCGTCTACGCGTGGTGGGACAACCTCGCGGTGGGCGGTGGCTTCGGCCAAGGCCGCATCTACTACCGATGGTTCGGCTTCGCCCCCAATCGGTACATGGTCGTGGTCTTCCAGGACGCGGTCCGGCGCGGAGCCGATGCTTCAAACGGCATCACGTTTGAACTGATCTTCCACGAGAACGGCAACATCATCTGCCAGTACAAGGACGTGGAAACCGGCGACCTGAACTTCGACAACGCGCGCAATGCCACCATCGGAATCGAGAACCAACTCGGCACCGATGGTCTCTGCTACCTGTACGCCGTGCCACCCCTGTCCGCTGGCGTCAACGGCCTGGCCAACCGGCTACGACCCGGTACGGCCATCAGGTTCTACCCGGAGATACGCGACGCGGCTGCGGTCTCTATCGTGAGGCCGGCGAACTACGAGTTCCCCGGGCCGATCATCCCGCAGGCGAAGATCAGAAACGTCGGGACAGTCTATGACTCCATCCGGGTGTTCATGACCATCAACGGTCCCAACACCTACGCCCGCGACGTACTGGTGCCCGGGTTGGCCTCCGGTGACAGCATCACAGTCACCTTCCCGGTCGACACCCTGATTATGGGTACCTATGTGGCGGCCTGCTCGGTTCACATGTTCGGTGACTCGAACCCATCAAACAACCTGGTCACGAAGACGGTCTACTCTTCGGCCTGGGTCCGGAGGGCAGATATCCCGCCTCAGTGGCGCAAGCGCAAGGTCAAGAGCGCGGCTCTGGCTTATGCCTCGACCACAGGCAGAGTCTACGCCATGAAGGGCAGCAACACGACCGACTTCTGGGTGTATGACCGCAGTACCGACGCATGGGATACGCTCAAACCCATGCCCACCGCCCCGTCCGGCAAGAAACCGCGCGATGGCGTCAGTTTCGCCTTTGATCCAGACCACGGGACACAGGGCCGTATCTGGGCGATCAAGGCCAGCGGCGTGCCCGACTTCTACTACTATGACATCGCCAACGACACCTGGGTCAGCAGACGTAGCATGGTCGTGACCTACCGCGACCTGCCCTATAGCAACCGGACCTACCGCGCGCCGCGACGCGGCGCGGCGATTGCGTACGCAGCCGAAGCCGGCCTGCAGGGCTCGGTCTACGGCATGCCGGGCAACGGCACCAACTACTTCTGGCGGTATGACATCGCCAAGGACTCGTGGTTCTACCCGCACGACTCGGTCTATGCCGAACACAACGGCGTACCGGGATACAAGTACATACCCCTCGATATCCCCGGCGGGCCCTTCGGCATCCGCTGCCGCTACGGCTCCGATATGGCCTATATCAGCGACTTCAACAAGATCTATGTGTTGAAAGGCTCGGGCACGGTTGAGGCCTACGGATTCTCCCACCTCGCCAACGCGTGGAACGAGACCCTTGACATGAACTCCTTCTACGGATACCGCAACCGCCGCGTCAAGGCCGGCGGCGCGCTCACAAGCCTAGGTGACCGGCTCTACGCGCTCAAGGGCGGCAACACGCAGCAGTTCTGGCACTACAACTTCGCATCGGACTCCTGGAAACAGAACACGGACATCCCGCTGGCCGCGAGCGGCCGCCGCGTCAAGGTCAAACAGGGAGCGCGACTGGCTGGGGCCGATTCGACCGTCTTCGCCCTGAAGGGTTCGAGTTCGTATGAGTTCTGGGAGTACGGTCCGGGTGCCGACACCGTCCCGATGTTCGCGGGGTCGCAACCGGATCGCGAAGGCGTGATGGCCGAAGTCAGTGGGCTCGACCTTTCGAAACCCTGGCTCACTGCCTATCCGAACCCAACACGGCAGGGCCTGAACATAAGCTACAACATAACCGGTGCGGCACCTACCCGTCTGCGGGTATATGACGCAACGGGCAAGGTGGTTACGAGCCTCTGGGACGCCACGCGCTCACGCGGCCAGCATGTCAGTCACTGGAACGGACTGGCGACCAACGGCCGACAGGTACCGGCGGGGATCTACTTCGTAAAACTTGAAAGCGGAGATACCCGCCTGACTCAGAAGCTGATCATCCAGCGCTAGGCGCCGGCACCATAGAAACCGGGGCGGGCAAATGCCCGCCCCGGTTCTGTTCTGCCGGTTCCTAGCTGCCGGCCGCCTGCACCAGATCTTCTAGAACTTGTACCAGAGATAGACGGCCAGAACCACGAGCAGCGCGGCAACGGTGGTAACCGCGAAAGACAACCCGAAAGTCAGGGTAGCAAAACCGAGATTCAGGGAAAAGGTGGGAATGCCGATGGCGAGTGACTTGAAGAAGAAGTCACGCACCGGCCCTTGAGGAAAGACGCCGGCCATGAAGTATGAGACAACGCTGCCGACTATGCCGGCTACCACAACCCCGAGCACCAGCAACCCGATCGATCGTCCCCCCACATGCAGCGTTCGGCTTTTCAGCGCCATGAGTTGGATACTAGCGAACAGGCTCGGCCAATCAAGCCTGTCCGTCCGATCGCCTGGCCCGTGCGCACCTGCGGACACTGACAGCGGCCCGACTGAATCACCTCAACTCAGGACACCATCCGCCGGTCTCTTGCACCTGGCGCACTTCCCGTCTGCGATACCGACAATCACACCGGCGTAGCCGCTCCGTTCGACCAGGCGGTACCGGCAGCTCGGACAGAGAGTATCCCTGTCCTCAGGTCCGGTCGCGACGTTGCCGAGATAGACGTAGTCGAGTTTCCTCCGGGCGATTGCCGCCGCTTCCACCAGCTTCTCGGTCGGAGTCGGCGGCTCGGTCTCCTCATGCCGCGGGAAGTAGCGCGAGAAATGGAGCACGGTCTCGCGCCCCAGGCCCGCCACGAAATCCACGAGTTCGGCGATTTCCGCGGGCGAGTCGTTCCGCCCCGGTATCAGCAGGTTGGTCAGCTCGACGTGGCAGGCTCTGGCCGCGGTCCGGATGGTGTTGAGCACAGTGTTGAGGTCGCCCTGAACGTAGTCGTGGTAGAATTCAGGCCGAATCGACTTCAAGTCAATGTTCATGGCCGCAACCAGCGGAAGCAGCTCGGCCAATGGCTCGGGAGCGAGCATCCCGTTGGTCACCAGCACGTTCCTGATACCTGCCCCCTGCATCAGCTTGCCCGCGTCCATCAGGTATTCGAACCAGATACACGGTTCATTATAGGTGTAGGCCAGTGACGGGGTGCCGTGACGCTTCGCCAGCGCCAGCAACTCATCCGGCTCGACGTGCCGCGACGGCACAACCTGCTGCGATATCTCCGCATTCTGACAAAAGGGGCAGCGGAGATTGCACCCGTAGGTTGCGACCGACAGGATTTCGCTTCCGGGCAGAAAGTGGTACAGCGGCTTCTTCTCAATCGGGTCAACGGCAATCGAGACTATCTCCCCGTAGCTGGCGGCCACAAGCTCACCGCCAACGTTCCTCCGGCCCAGGCATCTGCCTGCCTTGCCCTCCGCAATCGCGCACTCGTGCGGACAGAGCTGGCACACAACCCGCCCCCCTGGCTTCTCATCGTGCTTCCAGTGCCTGGCTTGCATCACTCCCTATCATAGGTCTGCCCGACGACCCGGTCAAGACTACGGACAGCACCTTCATCCTGCCGACGCGAGGGATCCGCGGGGACATGGCCCAACTACCACCTCGTACGTCTGGCATCGGTCGTCAAACTCAAGGCGGCCCGCGTCATCGATGCCGATTGGACGATACCGCGGGGAAACCCCGAAACCGAGAGGGGCGCCACCAAAGAACTGGAGACCCAAAGCGGATGGGTGCTGAGTGAGTCGCCTTCGCTTCATACGGCTTGGTGTTCTCGTGGCTTCACAGTATCGGGAATGGGAGGAAACTTGACTTCGGCTATTCAGGGATGACAATTTCGAAGAGGTAGCGGATGAGACTGCTCGCCGTCGTGCTTTCCGGGCTAGCGCTGGCAGGCTCGGCGCTTGCACGCGCGCCTGAGTTCGGGGAGTATCGCGTGGTGCAGGAGAGCCTGTCGCGGATGCCGGCGAAGTTCCATGCCGGGTGGCTGCAGAGGCATGGGCTGGATGCGTCACGGTACACTGAGTACCACCGACCCGAAACCACCGGTCTCTTACTAAAGGGTAAGTGGGGCCGTGGCACGTCGAACGAGGTAACCGGCAGAGGCAATCTGGTGGCGTTGACCCTGGGCAGCGAGGTGGCGCTGCTCAACGTGGCCAACCCCGACAGCCCGGTCGTTCTCTCCGAGATACAACTCAACTTCATCCCGGCGCAGTCTGCGCTGCACGACTCCTTCCTGCTGACCGGGGGGAACGGCATCGAAATATGGAACATCGCCGACACGACCGACCCCAAGTTCCGCACCGTGATTCCCTACGCGGTCAACGACTTCGCGGTATTCGATACTCTGCTCTACTTCGCTAGTGCAGGCGTATTCCATTCGTACAGCATTGCCAACGCGGCCAGTCCCTACGAGTTGGGCACATGCTCAGACGGTGGTGATGTCATGACGGCGACGAGGAACGTCGCTGTGGCCGAAGACACGAATGGTATTCTGTGGTTCATAGATGTCTCCGATCCGGCCGCTCCCAGACGGGTCGGCTCGTATCCGACACCCTACTGGGCGGACTGCGCTGCCGCGCGGGACAACATCTGCGTCGCCTCCATGTACTGGTTTGCGTCCGGCGACAACTTCAGGCTCGAAGTACTAGACATCTCAGACCCGGCCAATGTAGTCAGAATAGGCGCCATCGACAGCGTTGGCGGCTGGGATGTTCACCTCAGCGGGCCGATTGCATTCGTCTCGGGTGATCAATGGCCGCAGCAAGAATTCACCCTCGTGAGCATCCAGGATTCCACTCGTCCGCAGGTCATCTCGTCATGCGCCACGCCTGGCGGCAACTTCGGCGTGTGGTCCGATTGGGCCTCCAACTGGGCCTACGTGGCCGACGTGATCGGGCTGGTGGTGATAAACACTTCCAACATCAACTCGCCGGTCTACGATACGACCTTGCTTACAGCTCACGAAGCCGAGGATGTCTGGGTGGACCAAGGACTGGCGTTTGTCGCCGACGATGGAGCGGGCATGCGGATTCTGGATGTGTCGAACCCGTCCGCGCCGGTCGAGCTCGGAGGCATTGACACCGCCGACTATCATTCCTCCAGGACTTTGGCCTCGGCCGGGCGAGACAGCTTTGCGTTCGCGGGTTGGACGCAGTGGCCGCGCCTGCGCGCGATAGACGTGGCCGACCCGACCAGACCGACCATGGCCGGCGGTTGTGAGACTTTCAATCCTACATACGACATGGTCTTGCGGGACTCACTTCTGTACATTGCCGAGGATGCCTACTTCCAGACCGTCAACGTAGCCCGGCCACGAGAACCAGAGGTGGTGGGGACCTGCAGGCTGTCGGGGGCCGTCGGCGACATGGCAATGGCAGGCGACACGGCGTACGTTACCTCGCTCTATCTCACGACAGTTGACGTTAGCAGTCCCGATAGCCCCAGGGTCATCAACGAGTGGGGAAGCCGGGCATATGGCATCGATGTGGCCGACACGGTTCTCTACATGGCGTACCAAGGGCTCAAGACGGCCAGCATCGCCAATCCGACGATGCCCTACGTGCTGGACTCGGTCTACGTGGATGACTATACCAAGGACGTTGTCAGGGTGGATTCGCTGGCCGTGCTGGGCGGCAGCGTTGTTCGGGTCTACAGCGTGGCTGACCCACGAGATATCCGGCTTGTCGGCACTTGGACACCGCCTGGTATGGTGCAGAAGTTGGTCTACCGGTCGCCCTACATCTACGCCGCCTGCTGGGCCGCAGGCGTCTGCGTGCTGGAGGTTACGGAATCTGGTATTCAGGAATACGCGGAGCTTCGCGCACGTCAGCCGCTGGTTGTCATTCCCAGCGTCACTGCTGGGTCCGTGCGCATCGCTACGTCAGGCAGGCTCCGCAGCCTGACGCTCTATGATGCTCTGGGAAAGGAGGTGAAGGGCGTTGCACCTGGGCCTGATTGGTCCAGAGCCGGGTCCGTTCTGTCTGTAGACCTGGCTGGTTTGCCAGCCGGGGTGTACATACTCAAGGGTGAAGTTGGTGGACTAGTGACGACCGCGAAGGTCGTCAGAACTCGAAGGAGGTAAGAAATGAGACGAATAGGCGTTCTCATGGCCGTTTCTCTCGGGCTGGCTTCGGCCTACCTGAAATCGTTTGACGTTGCTCCGACGTATTACAGCCTCTCCGGCACAATAGACGGCGACCCGCAATACGGAGGAGTCGGGGAGACCTTCGTCGCCGACTTCGATTCGGCGGCAGAAGTCTGGTGTTTCATCGGGGACGTTGAAAGGCCAGACGAGTACATGTCCAGTCGGAGTTGGTGCAGGATGCGGCGTGCTTCTGTCCTAGGGCCCCACGCCACCCTGCGGATCGGTCTTGATGAGCCAGACATCTTCCTGCCCGGCGCCGTAGGAATAGGTGGTACCGGCTATGACGAACCCGCCATCAAATGTCTGCTGGACAGCCCGGCCAAAGTCGTCCTTGGCACCTCCGTAGCTCATGGCCCAAAGGGAGTCGCCGCTCGCGTCAAGCCTAAGCAGATAGACATCGCCCGAAGTGGCCTCGCGGGATTCGAAGTGACCGGTGACGACGTAGCCGCCGTCGGAGGTCCGTTGAATGGAGTGGGCCGTCACATTGTTGGGACCGCCGAATTCCCTGGTCCAGACCTCGTTGCCGTCGCCGTCCGTCTTGATGAGGTGCACCACGATACCTCTCTCGCCCACTCGCCCGGCAACGATGTACCCTCCGTCCGACGTCGGCTGGAGGGAGTAGCCGTAGTCATCACTACTTGGCGTTGCGAAGCTCTTGGCCCAGACCTCTCTGCCGTACGCATCTGCCTTGGCGAGCCATATATCGAAGAATTCCTCACCACCAGGCTCGTCGACCTCACCTACGAAGATGTACCCTCCATCGCTGGCCTGCAGCAACGAGTGGACTCCGCCAACCGAGTCGCCGCCAAACGTGTTGAACCATACCTGGTTTCCGGATGAATCGGTCTTGATGAGACCGGCACGACGCTGGTCCGTTCTGCAGAGGATGACGAGCCCGCCGTCGCGGGCCTCAAGTACCGATTGGCCGTAGTCCATGTCGACGCCGACGAATATCTTGTGCCAGACCTCGTTGCCATCCGCGTCGGTTTTGATCAGACAGATGCCGCCGGGACATCTGCCAGCGATAACGTACCCTCCGTTGGCTACCGGCCGAGCCGACAGGCCCTCCTCCGAGGCGCCATACGTTCTGGCCCACTGCTGGTTGCCAGAAGCGTCCGTCTTGACGAGATAGACCTGGGACTCGCCTGCGCCGAAGGAGACGGTGTATCCGGCCACGACGTAGCCGCCGTCGCTTGACTGCAAGACAGCACAGGCCTCGTCGCGTTCCGCTCCACCAAAGGTTCGGGTCCACGCTTCCGTGATCGTGACCGCAAGGGCTTGGGACCAACCGGAAAGAACACCGGACGCGCTCTTTGCCTGAGCGCGCACCGAGTAGGAACCGCCCACGGACCACGAGTGCGAGTCGGTCGCGGTGGCGCCGCCGGCCAGCCAGGCCGACCACTCGGAGGTGTCGCCGTCGCCCCAGTCGAACCTGACGGCCACGCTGTCGCCGCTTGGGTCGGTCGCGATACCGGTGAAGGTCAGTAACACGCCCGTACGGCCGGATTCGGGGCCCGATGGGCCCTCGATGTAGGGGGGATGTCTCCTGCAGCCGAGCTGCAGCAGGGTCGCTGCCAGTAGCAGAACGCACTTCACGGACAGCAGGTTTCTGTTCATCGGTCATCCTCTGCAGCCAGGCGCCGCAAGCGAGACCAGGACACGCTTCTCACCTCCGCAAGACACTGCCGTAGAGCGCCGGCTTTGCCATGACAGTATTCTAGGTTTGCGGGAGGGCGGTGTCAACAGAGCAGCCGCGCGAATGACGTGCGGGCGCTGGCGCCGGGAGTGTACTTTGTAGGAGAGAGGTCAGGGACCAGGGGTCAGGGGCCAGGGAGAATCCGGAAGGTCGTCGTTACTCGGTAGGCCTAGGGCAACCCAGCACAAGCAGGCCCGGCGGTCAGTTCCGGACGCCCAAGCTGGCGGCTCCTGGTGCGCGAAGCCCAACAGACCGGGCATTGGGCGACAGATGGTGCTGCCAGAAGAGTCAGGAACGAGCTAAGCATCTCAAGGAGCTTGTGTTAGGCGCGGTGGACGTCGCCTGAACTGACATCCCGCGAGTCGCCTTGGGAACCGTTCCGGGAACGGTTCCCGGGGTGGTTTCCACCGCGACTCGGAAGGGCAGCGGAAAGGCGGCTTTGGCCACGGCTTCCGGGCGGATTTGCGGTGCGAAACCGGCCGCGACTCGTGGCAGGACTCCGAAATCCACTTGCGGAGCGGTTTGCCGGCCGATTCGTACGGGCTGTTGCCAAGCGGTCCTGAAGGCGGTTGCCGACGCGACTCCGAAGGTGATTTGCGGGCAGGTTTGCGGATCGACTCGCAAAGCTAGTTCCGAAGCCTCGTTCCGGGCACCCAGGACTATCCCGGTTCAGATGCTGAACCACAGAACTCACAGAGGCCAACAGAGGGTCAGCAACGGATTCCGCCCTTGGGCCCACTCTGCGCTCTCCGCATCCTCTGCGGTGAATCCCGTTTGGGAAGCCCTGTCAGTGTTCATCAGTGTTCATCGGTGGTTCCACTGGTCCGAATGGGCTCCGGACCTGCTGTGGTTCGGGGCGGGTCGGCTTGACTTCCGCCCCAGTCTGAATATCCTACACTGTCTAATTCTATGCATAAACCAGCCGGTTACATCCTGTTTGTTGTGGTCATGGCGGTGACGGCCCTGGGCCAGCCGCCAACGATACCGGTTCAGCCTGTCCGCGCGCCGGCGGGCGGGTCGGGACAAACCGTCCTGGTCTATCTGCCGCAGCAGTTGTTCAACGAGCAGGAGTTCGAACCGGCCCTGCGACGATTGTCCTTGGCTGGAGTCGAGACCAGGCTTGCCGCGGCCGACAGCGGTGTCGCGGTCAGCATGAGCCAGTTGGTGGTAAGGATCGACATGGCATTGCGCGATGTCAATGTGGCGGACTATGCCGGAATCGTCCTGATCGGCGGTTCCGGGGCCGCGATCTTTTGGGATGACTCCCTGCTTCAGAACAAGTGCCGCGAGTTCGCGAACAGCGAGAAGGTCGTCGCGGCCATCGGCATCGCACCGGTAACGCTGGCCCGTGCCGGCGTGCTCAAGGGCAGGAAGGCGACCGTGTTCCGTGACCGCACTACCGTCGACTGGCTGAGGCAGGCTGGTGCGAAGCACAGCTTCAGCGTAGTGGTTGCCGACCGCAACGTCATCACCGCGGCATCTTCCGACCAGGCGCGCGATTTCGGTCAGGCCATAGCCGATGCGGTGCTGGAAACCAGGTGAGATGCGCGTCGCGGTGCAGCGAGTGACGAGGGCTAAGGTCACGGTTGACAGCGAAACCACCGGAGAGATTGGAGCAGGGATGCTGCTCCTGGTCGGCGTGGGCCGGGATGATAGCGAGGAAGAATGCCACCGGATGGCATCGAAGGTCGCCCGGCTGAGGATCTTCGACGACGAGGCCGGCAAGATGAATCTGTCCCTGCTCGATACGCACGGCCAGGCGCTGGTGGTATCGCAGTTCACGCTCTACGCCGACACGAGCCGCGGCCTGCGGCCGTCGTTCACGAACGCCGGTGAGCCGGCGCGTGCGAAGGAGCTGTATGAGCGGTTCGTATCCGAGCTATCGTACCTGGGAGTGCCGACCCGCACCGGCCGGTTCGGCGCCCACATGGCCGTGGAGTTGGTCAATGACGGACCGGTGACGTTGATGCTGGAGGAACCGGAGAGGAGCACTGCCAGTGGTTAAGAGCATGACCGGCGTGGGCCGGGCCGAAGCGATTCTGCCGCCGTGGAACTCGAAGATTGTCGTGGACATCCGTGCCGTCAACCACAAGTACCTGGAATTGACGACCAAGCTGCCGTCCCAGATCGCCGGCTATGAAGGAGAGGTCCGCGATATGGTCCGTCGCCGCGTTCGCCGCGGCTACCTGCAGCTGCAGATATCGCTCGACGAGAGCGCCGAAGCTCCGACCCTTGCACTCGACCACCGCATGGTGCGCGACTATCTCCGGCTGTCCCGAGAGCTCAAAACGAAGTACCGGATTCCCGGCGAGGTCGATCTCGACACGGTGCTCTCCTATCCCGGCATTATCGCGCCCCAGAAGGCCGACGCGGATCATGGCCGGCTGTGGCGCCGCTGCCGGGCGGTCATCGCTCTCGCTTTGACCCGTCTGGTGAAGATGCAGCAAGCTGAGGGCGCGGCCCTCATCCGCGACCTCAGGAAGCGGATCACCAAGATCCGCCACGCAGTCCGAGCCATTGAGCAACGGGTTCCGGAACGTCTGAAGGAACGCCGAGCAAATCTGCTCGCCCAGCTCAAAGACCTGAATGTCGAGTCTGACTCCAAGCGCATCCTTGAAGAGGTCGCCTTCATCAGCGAGAAGGTGGACATCCACGAGGAATGCGTGCGCCTGAAGAGCCATTGCTCGCTCTTTCTGGGCGCACTTACGTCTTCAACGGCGTCCGGCAAGAAGCTCGACTTCATCGCCCAGGAGATGCTGCGCGAGACCGACACCCTCGCGGCCAAGGCCCGCGACATGGTCATTTCTCGTCGGGCCATCGAAATCAAGGGCGAAATCGAGAAACTGAAGGAACAGGTAAGGAATGTCGAATAGCGGAAGGGATCGAGGGATCAAGGAATCGAGGGATCGAGCCAGGATATCCGATTCTCCTCTTTCCGCTGCCCCCTCCTCACGGCGTTCGGCGGTCGGCGTTCGGCACTCGCCGTTTCTGATTGTGTTGTCTTCGCCCTCCGGCGCCGGAAAGACGACCATCTGCCGCGAGGTGGAGCATCGCGACCGGAACATCGCCTATTCGATCTCAGCTACAACCCGGCCGAAACGGAAGGGCGAGGTGCACGGCCGCAGCTACTTCTTCTACTCGGAGAGGCAATTCAAGCAATTGGACGACAAAGACGGCCTGATAGAGAGTGCCGGCGTCTATGACCACCGGTACGGCACTCCGAAAGCACCGGTGCTCCGCCACTTCCGCAAGGGATGCGACGTGATCGCCGACCTCGACATCCAGGGGATGCGCTCGTGCCGCAAGGCGCTGCCGGACACGGTCTGCATCTTCATCACAGCGCCCGACCTGGACGAACTCGACCGCAGACTCCATGGACGCGGCACCGATTCGACCAAGGAACTGCTCAGGCGCGAGGCAGACCGGAAGACGGAGCTGGCAGCAATACCCGAGTTCGACTACCTGGTGGTCAACGACCGGTTAGAGCAGGCGGTCGACGACGTGATGGCGATCGTCCGGGCCGAAAGGCTCCGGACGTCGCGAATGAGTCCGACCGCACCCGTTCGAAGCAACAAGACTGAACCCGGAACCCGGAAATGAACCGCCGAGATACCAGGAGCACGAAGCGGACACGGCAATTGTTGAGCCACCCTGCTTTGTGTCTTTGTACCTTGGTGGTGGACATCCGCCCCGATTCCGGACCCGAAAGCAGGAGGCCACAGAAGTGAGAATAGTATCACCCGAAGCGCTGAAGAAGGTCTACCCGAACAAGTACCTTGCCGTAAACATCGCCGCGCTGGAAGCCCGGCGTGTTATCGAAGGGATGCACAAGGACGAAATCCAGCTGCCGGTCAGCCCCTACGAGTACGCGCTCGACCTGACGCTCAGGGGCCAGGTCAAGTGGGCGAAGATGACCGACGCGGACATCGAGGCCCTGGCCCGTGAAGGCTTCGAGGAACCGCCGATCAGCCGGATGCCGTTCACTCCGCAGCCGATGCTCTAGTCTCCGGCCCGCACTCCAACCATGGTCCTGCGAGCCGGCCGCGCTGTCCATTTGCGCGGCAAACTCACAACCAGCGCCGAACGCCGCGCTGTGCGACCGCGGCCGCTGCGGCCAACGCCGAACGCGGAGCGCGGGCGTCGGGACTTCGGACTTCCCTCGTGCCGGGTCCTGCTCGGCGTCACCGGTGGCATCGCCGCGTACAAGGTGCTCGAGCTAGCTCGGCTCTTCCGCAAGGCCGGCTGGGACGTGCAGACGGTGATGACCGAATCGGCCCGCAAGTTCGTCGGCCCCGAATCCTTCCGCGCACTCACCGGCCACCCGGTCGCGCTCGAGCTGTTCCCCAAGACCCGGCCGACCGGTCCGCTCGGTCAGACTGGTCCGACACCCGGTCCGGTCGAGCACGTCGACCTTGCGACGTCTGCCGACCTCGTTGTGGTTGCGCCGGCAACCGCCAACATCATCGGCAAGCTCGCCTCCGGTATCGCCGACGACCTGCTTTCGACACTGCTGCTTGCGGTGCCGAAAGAGACGGTACGGAAAGGAAGAGCGCTGTTCGCGCCGGCGATGAACACGAACATGTGGCAGAACCAGGCTGTAATCGCCAATGTCCGGCAGCTGTCGGCGGCAGGATACCGGTTCATATCACCGGGCGAGGGCGAACTTGCGTGCGGTACGTCAGGACCGGGCCGGATGGCCGAACCCACGGTCATTTTCGAGCACTGTCGTTCCGCGCTTGCTGCCCGTCCCTCCTCTATCGGCAATGCCCCGCTGTTCACCGGCACGCGCGTCGTCGTCACAGCCGGTCGGACCGAGGAGCCGCTCGACCCCGTGCGGGTCATCACCAACCGCTCATCCGGGCGGATGGGAGTCGAAATCGCCCGGGCCTTCGTCGACGCCGGCGCCCAGGTGTCCCTCGTCGCCGGCGAGCTTTCCGTTTCCCTGCCAGCGGGCGTGACCGTGACCCGAACGCCGACTACCGACAAGATGCTCCGCGCCGTGCTTGCCGCCCTGCCTCTCACTGACGTACTGGTGATGTGCGCCGCCGTCGCCGACTATCGCCCGGTGCGCCCGGCGAAGGGAAAGCACCATGACCCGTCGCTCACGGTCAGGCTGGTACGCACGCCCGACATCCTCAAGGAAGTCAGCCGACGCCATCACCACGCGGTCGTGGTCGGCTTCTCGCTCGACAACTCCCCGGCCCGAGCCCAAATCAAGCTCGAACAGAAACAACTCGACCTCGTCGTCGCCAACCCCTTTGTCACCGCCGGATCCGGCACGATCAAGGCGCAGTTGATCCCGCGCGCAGGCAAGCCCCGAAGTCTGAAGCCGATGTCCAAGCCGGATTTCGCCCGGGTGCTCGTTGAAGAGGTCGCCGAACTGCTCCAAGGGAGGACAAGACTTGAGCCCCGAACCCATCGCTGAACCCACCCTGCGCAAACCGCCGCAGGCACTCGAGGCCGAAGCAGCGGTCCTTGGCGCCATGCTGCTCGAACCGGAGACCGTGCCCACGGTGCTGCAGTATTTGAAACCCCATGACTTCTATCTGCAGACCCACCGTCGCGTCTACGAGGCGGTAACCGCCCTCTTCGAGCAGAACTCGCCTACGGACATCATTACCGTAACCAGTGAGCTGAAACGCATGAAAGAACTGGAAGCGGTGGGCGGCCAGTCGTTCCTGTCAAGTCTACTCGACGGTGTGCTTACGACCGCTCATTGCGAAGACCACGCCCGGCTGGTGCTCGAGAAATCGGTGCAGCGTCAGCTCATCACCACCGCGACCGAAATCGTCCAGGCCAGCTACGACGAAGCGCGTCACGCCAACGAACTGGTGGAAGAAGCCGAACAGAAGATCTTCAATATCCGCGAGGCCGGCTCGCGCAAGAGCTTCACCCCGATCAAGGAACTGCTGAAGACCGAGATGGAGCGCGTCGAGAAGGCGATGTCTGAAAAGAAGATGATCACCGGAGTCGAGACAGGATTCCAGGAACTGGACGAGAAGACCAGCGGCTTCCAGCCCGGAGACCTGATCATCATCGCCGGCCGGCCCGGCATGGGCAAGACCGCCTTTGCCCTGACCGTTGCCGCCAAGGCCAACGCCCGGCGCCCGGTGCCGACGGCGATCTTCAGCCTGGAAATGTCGGCCGAGGCGCTCACGCAGCGCATGATGTGCTCGGAGGCCGGCCTCAGCATGCATAACCTGCGCCGCGGCGTCATCAGCAACCGCCAGCGCGCGCACCTGGCCGCCGCTCTCGGCAACCTGTACGAAGCCCCGCTCCACATCGACGACACGCCCGGCCTGACCGCACTGGACATGCGGGCTCGTGCCCGGCGCCTGAAGTCGCGGGGCCCGCTGGCCATGGTCATCATCGACTACCTCCAGCTGATGGAAGCCACTTCCCGGCGAAGAGAAACCAACCGCCAGCAGGAGATAACCGAGATAACGCGTGCGCTCAAGGCCATGGCCAAGGAACTCAATGTTCCCGTTGTCGTGCTTTCGCAGCTCTCCCGCGCAACCGAGAAACGTGACGACCGCCGGCCCCAACTCGCCGACCTGCGCGAGTCGGGATCCATTGAGCAGGACGCCGATGTCGTGCTGTTCCTCTTCCGACCGATAATGTACAAGAAGGGGGAGATAGTCGACCCCAACCTTGAGCGGGAGGCCTATCTCGATGTGGCCAAGCAGCGCAACGGCCCTACCGGTGACATCCCGCTCACCTATCTCCCGGAGTGCATGCGTTTCGAGAACCGCGAGAGCCGCGGTCTCCCTGAACCCATGCGCCCGGTTGAGGAAGAAGACATCGAGGACGCCCTGCCGGAATGATGCCAGTCGTTACTCGTTCATCGTTCATCGTCCATCGTCCTTCGTCCTTGTCCCACATTCTGCATTCTGAATTCTGGATTCCGGATTCTGCACTATCCGGTTCATGAAATCCTCTGCTTTCGTCTGCCAGAACTGCGGGTTCGATACCCCGCGCTGGCTGGGGAAGTGCCCTTCGTGCGGCCAGTGGAACACCTTGGTCGAGGAACAGCGGGTCACGAAGCGGGCGGGCAAAGTCAACGAGCGAGTCCGCGTCGGGACGACCGGCGCTCGTCCGATCAAGCTCAGTCAGGTCGCATCCGGATCGGCCCGGCGCAGCTCGACCGGCATCGGCGAGCTTGACCGCGTGCTCGGCGGCGGGCTGGTACCCGGCTCGCTCCTGCTTATCGGCGGCGAGCCCGGCATCGGCAAGTCCACCCTCACGCTGCAGGTCTGCAACGAGCTCGCCAAGGCCGGGACCAAAGTCCTCTACGTCACCGGCGAGGAGTCGGCCGAGCAGGTGCGCCTGCGCGCCGAACGCCTGTCCGCCGAGGCGGAGAATATCCACATCCTCTGCGCGATTGACCTCGACGAGATACTGGCCGCTGCCGAGGAGGTAGCGCCGGGACTGCTCGTCGTCGACTCCATCCAGACGATGTTCCGCTCCAGCCTGACCAGCGCTCCCGGCAGCGTGGGCCAGGTCCGGGAGTGCACGGCCGAGCTGCTCCGACTGGCCAAGTCGCGAGCGGTGACCACGTTCATCGTCGGCCACGTCACCAAGTCCGGCGCCGTCGCCGGCCCCAGGACCCTCGAACACATGGTCGACACCGTGCTCTACTTCGAAGGTGAGGGGTTCCAGCAGTACCGCATCGTCCGTGCCGCCAAGAACCGGTACGGCTCGACCAATGAGATCGGCGTCTTCGAAATGACCGAATCGGGTCTGACCGAGGTCGCCAATCCCTCCGAGTTCTTTCTCTCCGGCCGCCGCCCGGACGTCTCCGGTTCGGCGGTCGTGGCAACTATCGAAGGCACCCGGCCCCTGCTCGTCGAAATACAGGCGCTCGCAGCGGCCACTCCCTATGCCCTGCCGCAGCGGGTGGCGACCGGTTTCGATGCGCGGCGACTGAACATGCTGCTCTGCGTGCTCGAACGTCGGGCCGGTGTCAGTGCTGCCGGCCAGGACGTCTTCGTTAACATCGCCGGCGGCCTCAAGATACAGGAACCGGCCGCCGACCTTGCGGTCATAGCGGCACTGGCGTCTTCGATCCGCAACCAGCCGTTGCCCACGGAAGCGGTCTTCATCGGCGAGGTGGGACTGGGCGGAGAGGTCCGCTCCGTCGCCCGCACCGAATCCCGCATCGCGGAAGCGGCACGGCTGGGATTCACCAATGTGGTAGTGCCCCGGCGCGGCGTCACCAGGAAGACGCGCACCGCCGGGGCAATACTGAAGCCCGTTGATACGGTCCGCGAGGCGCTCGATGCCATCATGGCATTCTGAGGCGCCGGCGCCGGACCGCCGGCGGATGACGGCAGAAGCAGCGGCCCGGCCCCCTACACCGGGAGGGAAGCAAGAGGGAATTTGTACCGCGGCCGCCCGCTGCAGCGAACGTCCTTCAGCCGGCCAAACCAGTAGTTCCCGGCCCTCGGGTACCTGCCCGGGGCGGAGGAGTAATGCTATTCGGAAGCAAGAAAACGTACGTCATCGACTACGAGACACTGACCGACCCCCGCATCGCGGAGTTCGTAGCGTTCGGCCTGATGCAGGGCAAGCTGATCATACCTGAGCCGGAGCAACCTTCGGACAAAGGCGGAAACGACCACGCCAAACGGCGGGCCTGGGAAACAATCGAACGCCTCAAGTCGGTAGCGGGCGTGACGCTGAAGCTCGACAAAACCCTGCTCAAGCGAGACGCCCTGCTCGCCGCGGTGAAAAAGCACAAGGCCACGCTCGTGACCGGCGACCCGGAACTGAAGGCGGCTGCCGGGGCCGGCAATGCCGTCACCACGGCCGAGATCTACAACTTGTTCCGGCCCACCTACCTGCCCGGCACCGAGATCAAGGTGCGCATCGCCAAGAAAGGCAAGGAAGCCGACGAGGGAATCGGCTACCTCGAAGGCGGCATCAAGGTCGTAGTCACCGGCGCGTCCAACGCCGTCGGCCAGGAGATCGAGGTGGTCATCCAGGGCGGGCTCGACACCGACGTCGGCCGCGTCGTTTTTGCCAAACCCCGCTTCGCCGAGGTCAAGTAGCGCATATCAGACAAGGCCGGACGCCACCATCGGCGTCCGGCCTCTCTTTCTGAACTGGTTGGCGGGGCTCGACGCCGGACTGGAATCAAGGCGATGCAGCGGTCGCCAGTCCTCTGCCTGATCCTGGCGGCACTGGCCTGCAAGGATCCGTACGACTTCGAGCCGGGCGACCCCACGAAACCGAACCCGCCCGAACTGGCCGCGCCGCTGGATGGATGGATGAGCGACTCCTACATCCACCCGCAAGAGGTCTCGTTTGTTTTTCGGTCCGTTCCGGGCGCCAGCTTCTACCAGTTGGAAGTCTATCGCGACTCGCTGCTGCGCAGCCAGTACCTGTTCTACTCCAACCCGCGCCTCACGCAGACGTCTGTTGCCACCTCGCTGCCCTACTACGGCCTCTGCTTCTGGCGCGTGCGCGCCGCGAGCCGGAATTGGAACAACTACACGGCCTGGTCTACCCCGTTCCGGTTCTCCCTCCCGAATCCCGCCCGCTAGCGAGCTTCACTCGCTACGCCATTCTAGATTGTAGTTTCCAGAATGGAGATTATTCGAGTCCGAGCACTTCTTACTTCTAGCCTCTAGCCTCTGAATTCTGGCTTCGTCTGGTCTGCTAGATCGGGTACTCGTACACCGGCACCGCGCCTATGTGCGGGTGGGCCTTCATACCCAGCGACTTGAACGCCGCCGCCATCTCGTCGCCGGCTGCCATACCGCTGATGCTCTTCGTGCCGCAGTCGTGCGCTACGCGGTTGAGGAAGGAGCGGAAAGCCGCCAATGCCTCGCGGCCGCCGGCAACGAACGAGATATCGATGTCGTTGCCTCGATACCGGTGCGGCCGCAGGACCAGGAGACCGTTCAGACTGCGCGCGCTGCCGTACCCGAAAACGTAGCCGCAACGCACCAGCTCTGCCACATACCGGCGGTCAGCACTTCGAAACAGCCACGTGTACTGGAGCAGGCCGCGACTTGCCGCCAGTTCCGGGCTCCGCCCGATGAACTCGCAGGCCTGCGCTGCCGTAGGCGCGGAAAGCGGCGCTCCCGGCTGTGGCCTGCCCGGCTTGCCGACGAAGAACCGGTACTGCGCGTAGGACTTGAAACCCATCACCGTTTCGATGATGTGAATCGACTCGTGGTTCACGTCCGCAGTGGCGAGCCGCAAGGAGATCGGTCTTCTCTCCAGTGTCCTGCAGACCACCTGGCGTGACAGCTCCTTGCCGACTCCCTGCTTCCTGCAGTCCGGGTCGACCCGCAGCCCCTCCAGCCACAACTCGCCGGGCGCAAGCTCCGTCGCCTTGCCGTAGCCGACCAGCCGCCCGCGCAGCTCGGCGGCCCAGAACCCGCCCTCCGTCACCCAGCGGTCGAAGAACTGCGGCACGTAGTCATTACCTTCCCAGATACGCGCCGAAATCCGCATCACTGCCGGCTTGTCGGCCATGGTGACGGGACGGACGAGCAGCTTCATACGCGTGTATCTTTCACAAAGAGGTCAAAACCCGAAGTCCGCGCTGTCTGACAGGGGCCGCTGAGGCCAAACCAGAATGACGATTGAAGTCTGAATGTCCCAATCCGTCATTTCCCGGCATTCGAGCTTCATTCGAAACTCGTGCTTCGAGCTTCGTCATTGACGACAGTGGCCCCAGTCGTCATTCGACCTTCGTCACTGCTTCCCATCTGACTTCCTTTTGCAGCCAGCTGCGCCGGTAGTAGCCGACGGCCAGAATCCCGGCCTCGACCACAATCGAGGCGCCAATGCCCAGCCAGACGCCAACCACGCCGGTCCCCAGGACCAGCGCGAACAGCAGCGCCGCCGGGATCTTGACCAGCCAGTTGGAAACGACGGCCGCAACCATCGGCGACCTGGTGGCGCCGGCCCCGCGCTGGGCGCTCTCCCAGCCGGTAGTCAACCCGAGCACCATCAACAGCGGGGCAAGCACGCGCAGATACTCCGTGCCGAAGCGCACGACGTCCGGGTCGGCGTTGAACCCCCGTACCAGCTGAGGCGCGAACAGGAACAGCACCGGCATCACCGCGCCCTGCAGCAGGAAGGCAAGCCGGAGCACGCGGTGGCTGACCGCCAGCGCCAGCTCCGGCTTCTGCTGCCCCAGGCTCTGGCCTACCAGGGTCTGCCCGGCCGCGGCCAGCCCGCCGAGGTAGATGTACATCAATTGCAGCACGCGCAGCCCGATGCCGAACGCCGCCGTGGCCGCGGTCCCGAACCGCGTAACGATGCCGAACATCAGCATACCCGTGAGGGGACGCGTGATTGCCTGCAGGCCGGCCGGCAACCCGATGTCCAGAATCGTCCTGACTGCCTCACGCCGCACCGGCCCGCGCCAGGAAAGCAGCCCGCGCCGGTTGACAATCACGGCCATCGCCACCAGGCCGCCGGACTGGGAAAGCACGGTCGCCAGCGCGGCGCCGGCCACTCCCAATCGGGGAAAGCCCATCCAGCCGAAGATCAGCAGCGGGTCGAGTACGAAGTTGAGCACGTTGGTCGCCAGAGTAATGAACATCGGCGTTCGCGTATCTCCCAGCGCCTGGAACCCGGCCCAGAGTACCATCCCGGCAAAGAACCCCGGCAGAACGGCCAGCAGGATGGCGAGGTAGCTCCGGCCGGCGACCACCACGTCCGCCTCGGCTCCGAACCAGCCGAGCATGCGGCCCGAAAGCAGTACCCCGACGACGGCCAGCGGAATCGAACCAAGAACCGCGAGGAGCAGGCCTTGCCGCAGGCTCTCCCTCACCCCGCTCCGGCTGTCGGCGCCGGCCGCCCGCGACGCAGTCGCGAGCACGCCGACGACGAAGACCTGACCGACCGAGTAGAGCACGCCCAGGACCGAGCCGCCGAGCGCAACCGCGGCCACCGTTGCCGGACCCAGTCGACCGACCCAGAACATATCCACTACGGTCAGCAGAGTGTACAGCAGCTGGCCTGCCATCACCGGCCAGGCAATCTGCCATATTGCCTTGCCCAGCCGGCCGGACAGGTCTACCGAGCTGAGACGTGTCTGCTCTGTCACGAGTGGAGATGCTACCGGAAAGCCGACCCGACGCAATCGAGGCCAGGCATCCTGGAACCGGGATAGGAATTCACCACCAAGGCACAAAGGCATAGAGAGGGACCGGACGAAGAATGGGGACTGCACCTGTCTCCGATGCGGCTGGCACCTTCCTGAATCGGTTCTTGGAGTAGCCGGAGTGTCAGAAAAGGAGCGAGGCGATGCCGGACACGGCGATAAGGACCGACACGACGGCCGCGGCCAGGAGCAATCCTCCCCGGGTGCGCGCCGCCCTGCTCGCCGCGTTTCGCCACGGCCAGTCGATTGCCGGGCCGGATTCAACAAAGGCACGCGGAAAGGCGCGCAGCAACAGGTAGGAGCCGCCGGCAGCGGCCAGCCCCATCAGGCCCATCCAGGCAAGGATGATCCCCCGCATGCCTACAGGATCCCGAACAGCTGCAGCGCCAGTTCCCGGCGGTCCAGACCCAGGTGATGGGCGACGCTTGCCAGGATGTACTCGAGCGTGCCGACCCGCAGTTCATCGTGGGCCGGTATGGTGACGTGGTGCTTGCCCCGTTCGTGCGTAGTCAGACGCATGTGGCTGCCTACCCGCCGCGTCACGTCGTACCCGTACGACCGGAGCCGGCGCGCGAGCTCATACCCGGAGACATCTCGCGGCAGTTTCAAGGCGTGATGGTCTCCTCCCGGATGACCTGCACGAACCGCAGGCGAATCGCGTCCGGCTGTGTACACTCCTCGGCGTGGCAGGCCGCGGCCTCGCGCACGCTGGTGTACAGCTCCTCCAGGGTCCCGGCCTGGGTCACGATGCACCCGCAAGCCGACCGGGCGACAAACCCTCCGTCCCGCTCCTCAACCATGAACTCAACCGCAGGCATCTTCACCTCCCCGGAACCGGGAAATAGACTCCGCTGCGAGCGGCGACCGCCACGCGACGGCCGAGCGCGTCGTAGGCCGGCAGACTGGCAGATGTCGCGCCCTGCGACCCGGCGACCGACAGGACCTTGCGCGGACGCAGGCCTGACGTACGCTCCCATCCCGGCGCATCGGCTACACCGCCGGTAACTGTGTCCTCCAGTGTGACGTCGTCGACGTAGGCCTCCAGGCCGGCGAGCGTTGCGAATGAAACCGCAATCATGGCCGCGGATTCCGGCGCCGTGACCCAACCCGTGTACTGACGATAGGTGGTGTCAGAGTAGTAGACCGGCAGCAGTTCAGGCAAACCCAGGGTATCGCCCTGCAAAGTAAAGAACGCCAGCAGGAACGAGCCCCCCAGCGCGCCGGGCACCCGCGCGTAGCCGGAGAAACCGTAGTCCCTGCCGGGCGTTACTGCTGCGACCGTACCGACAAATGCCGCGGTATCCGCGCCGCTGAGTTTGACGCAATAGCTGCCGGTGTTGCTGTTCGAATCCTGCACCGCCGTGCCGGGATAGAGCAGTTCGGACGACAGCCAGCCGAGCGGCACCCCGAAGAGCCAGGTCTCGAACGAGGAATTGGTCAGGATGTTCGCGGCCGGCAGCAGGCCGACCGCCCCGAAGAGACACACGAGGACAATAGTGCGCATCACGTTCTCCTCTGCTTGATTGCTGCCCGCCATTATACACGCGCCCGCGCCGCACGCCATCCCTTTCCTCGGTCCCCATATTCCCGTCCTCATTGTGCACGACACAACGGTGCAGACTGCCTGGCGAATAGCAGACGGAGTAGCTGTCGAGGCAGCGGACAGAGCTCCTCTCCCCGCGACCTTCCGAATCGCCTCCGGGACGACTGACCGAGGACTCCTCGAGACCACCCGTGGGACTCCGGATGAGGTACTCTCCGCGACTTTCCCGCAAACTACCTCAGCCGTGACCCTGTCTACCGCCTACTACATGCTACCTACTACTGCTTCCTCCATTCCCTCCCGGACTACTGCCCACTGAGTTCTGCAGACAGCCCGGAGGGTCGTCCCCCAGGCGGGGGTGTCATTCGCGCCAAAGAGCGATTAGCGAATTGAGAAGGTGGAACTTAGGACCGATTTCGACTGCGCGCCCTCTGATAAGAACTCGTATCATTGCTGCTCGTACCAAGCTCCATCTTGCCTCCTGACCGCAAGCCGCAAGTCCTGAGCCATTTGCAGCATGCCGCCGGCCCGTGGCCAAGCGTCGGCTTGACTCCCGACACAGGCTGCCTATTCTCTTGCCGCAATGGGAACCCCCGCTCCCGACACCGTCAAACGTCTGTTCGACCGCTTCGACCCGAACCGCGACGCCACCGACGGCTCGCAGCTCACGGCCTACAGCCCACGGCTTTCGGACTCCGGGCCGCTAGCCGTTGGCCGCAAGCCGATAGCGGATGTCGCTTGCAGATTGGCAGCCAGCGAGTCGGCAGGCATGAAAGGAGCTGCGGTGACGAATGAGAAGCGCAAGCCAGTTGTGGTTCGGGCCGACAGGTTAGTACTGGAAGATGAGCGAGGCAGGCCGCGAGCCGTGCTGATGATGGACAAAGACGGACCGGTGCTGGCCATGCTCGACGTATGGTGCCGCGTGCGCGCCATGCTGCGGGTGCGTGAGGACGGACCGGGCTTGGTATCCCTGCACAACAAGACAGGCAAGCGAGTCTGGACCGCCCCGGAATGATGGCAAGGCGAGGAAAGCGCACGGCTGTCGGCTCAGGCCGGGAATGGGCATGGCCAAAGAACCGCACTGGGCGACTGAAGAGTTGAAGGTCGTCGACCGCCATCTGCACGACCTCGGCCGAGGTCGTCACGCCGGCCGGGTTGCGTTGCGCGCGTGCCAGGCTAGTATGTCCGTCATGAAGTGTGTGTCCGGGCGAACGCTGGCTACTGCGCTGGTGGTTTCGGAGAAATGGGGACACGATACTTAATTGCCTCCGAAGCGCGTCAAGACGGGAGCCGGGGTCAGCGGATAGGCACCCCATTTCGGGAAGCCTCGGGACATCCTGGCATCTTCCACCCGCGGATTTGACACCCCCGCCCGCGAGTCCTAGAATCGAGCCGAATCCGGCATTGACCGAAGACAGAAATACGAGAAACGTGCCTGGATTTCCGGGAAGCCGGAGACCAGGAGAAGACGAATCGCCAAGGGCGGGGTACATGCGAGAAAGAGCAGAAGAACGACGATATGAGTGATGCAACTGCAGCAGTTCCGATAGCGGTTCCAGAGATAGAAACGGCGCGGCTGAAACTGCGGCAGCTCACCGACGCCGACATGGGTTTCATCTACGAGATATTCAGCCGGGATGAGACCAACCGGCATGTCTCAGATGACCCGGTTCGTTCGATGGATGAGGCACGAGAACTCTTCGAGGCGTACATTCGCCCCAAGCCGTATCTGTTCAGGTTGGGGCTCTTCCTGAAGAGCACAGGCCGACCAATCGGAACCATAGGCCTGTACGGGGTCGATATGGAAAACCTCCGCGCAGTTCTGGGTTTCGACCTACTGAAAGAGTTCTGGGGCAAGGGATACATGACCGAGGCCAGCATTGCCGTATTGGACTATGGGTTCCGGGTGATCGGGCTTAACCGCATCCAGGCCAGTGCCGATGCGGACAACCACCGTTCACTTGCAGTGATAGAAAGAGTGGGATTCACCAAGGAAGGATTGATGAGGCAGAAGGACTTCTACAAAGGCTCCTTTCACGATGATGTGGTCTATTCGTTCTTGAGGCAGGATTGGCCAGGCATGAAACGAGGCTAGGAGGCCTCCCAAGGGTCGTGCGATACTCATGACAAGAGGTGATGCCGGTGGAGCGGGCGCCAGAACTGCGCAGGCCGGTGCCGGTCCATTCGACATGACGGAACCTCCGTCCCGGGAGTCACGGGGACACACTGTGAGTTATATTCGTAAGCGCGTCAAGGTAGAGAATCAGGGACAGGCACCCTATTTCGGGAAACTTCGGGACATCGCGCTGCCGAAGGCAGCGAGTGAGCAGTTGGGAGGTTAGCGGTTAGGAGTTGGTCGGCTCAAGGGGAGTTCGGGGGACGCAGTAGATGATTATTGACACGGCGGGATGATGGCCGACAGCTTTCGGCCGACGGCTGACGGCTGCTGAACGCAAGGCGAAGACGATGGCAAGAAAGACATCGACGGAGAGCAAAGGAGAACTGGCAATGAGGCATTCGAGACTCGCGATCTACGCTGGTGTATTGGTACTGGTCGTTTTAGCCGGCTGCCACAAGGGTTATGCTCCGAACATCAATCCCGACAATTTCGTCGCGGGAGTGAGCAATCCCTTCTTCCCGCTTCAGGCGGGCAAGGTCTTCACCTATCGGAGCGCCACGGCTCAGGACACCGAAATGGACTATGTCATCATTACGCCGGACACGAAGGTCGCGATGGGCGTGACCTGCATGGTTGTGCTGGACACGGTACTACTGAATGGGAGTCTTACGGAGAAAACCTATGACTGGTACGCTCAGGACAAGGACGGCAACGTCTGGTACTTCGGAGAAGACGCGAAGCAGTACGAGAACGGCCAGGTCGTCGGCACCGAAGGCTCCTGGGAGGGTGGCAAGAACGGCGCACAACCCGGGATTATCATGGAGGCTCTGCCGGCAGTCGGAGACTCCTACCGCCAGGAGTACTCGAAGGGCGTGGCCGAGGACATGGCCAAGGTGCTCAGCCTGACTGACTCGGCATCGGTTCCGTACGGCACGTATCACAACGTGCTCAGGACCAAGGACTACAGCCCGCTGGAGCCGGCGGTGGTCGAGGAGAAGTACTACGCACGCGAGGTCGGACTGGTTCTGACGACAACGGTCCAGGGCGGCTCGGACCGATCCGAGCTCATCGGGATTGCTCCCGGCAGGTAGCAACGGGGAATCGTAAGTGATTATTGACACGGCGGGATGATGGCCGACAGCTTGCGGCCCGGACAGAACGGGGTAGAATGCTCGGTATGAAGCAGACGGCCAGGCTGGTCTCAGCCCTCGTGCTGGCGACGATGGCCGGTTTGGTGCGGGCAGACGTAGA
>Ga0233422_10000260_pt1 | contig 27712 bp, 27 predicted proteins | sample Watercolumn_Mata_2_FD_182724 | JGI IMG/M metagenome (GOLD analysis project Ga0233422, IMG submission 182724) | Freshwater microbial communities from Lake Matano, South Sulawesi, Indonesia - Watercolumn_Matano_2014_110_MG | ecosystem: Environmental > Aquatic > Freshwater > Lake | place...
TGCACACGAAAAGCCATGGTTGCCTCCTTTGGATATAGTTATTAATGTAACTATGTTTCAGGCAAAAAACAAGGATTATTTTTCATAACCCTCGATTTTTATGAGTTTTTATTGCTGATCGTTACATTTTTCCGGGAATTCAGGACAGCATCGGAGTCAGTTCACCAGTTCAGCCATTACCTGAAAAAAACAAGGAGAAAAGGTCGTCAGCTCTCACATGAGTGGTGCTGGGCATCGATACTTGATTATGCCTGTCTGGGGACGACGGCTCACATCTTTCTGAGGATGATGGCTCATATTCTTGAGGGAAATTACGAGCGTCTGCTCTCTGTAACACAGCTTTCGGAGAGTGAATCCGGATATTCGATCAGGAGCAGCCGTATTTGGCGTGAAGAGTATTTCAGTGCGTGTGAATGGTTGTCAGCATCGTACGATCTGTCCAGACAGCGATCATGGCTGGAAGAAATTAAAAAGGTGGAGCTGGTTGAAGGCGATCGGGAGCAGACAAGCAGAGGCACCAGATCATCTTCGACGGCGAACGGCTGACGATGGAGGCCGTCTGGCGGCTTCGCGACAACTATTTTCCGAGGCGGTACTGACGGCGCTGAGTGTCAGTCGGGGGCCAGCGCTTTGCGATACACTTCGAGATCGTGCTCCGAAAAGCAGCAGAAGATCACCTCTTCAATGCTGCTTTCGTCGTTCAACGCCTCGCGCACGGTTGCAACGGCGATAGCGGCGGCCTGTTCGATGGGGTAGCCATAGATGCCGGTGCTGATGGATGGAAATGCTATCGTTCGACAGCGGTTTTCGGCGGCGAGCTTCAGCGAATTGCGGTAGCACGAGGCGAGCAGCTCCGCTTCGTTGTGGGTGCCTCCATTCCAGACCGGGCCGACGGTGTGAATGACGAACGTTGCGGGCAGCCGGTATCCTTTCATGATTTTCGCTTCGCCGCTCTGGCATCCACCAAGGCCACGGCACTCGTCGAGCAGCTCCGGCCCCGCCGCCCGGTGAATCGCCCCATCGACTCCCCCGCCGCCGAGGAGCGAAGAGTTCACCGCATTCACGATAGCATCGACCGCGAGTGTGGTGATGTCTGCCTTTATGGCGTGGATGAGTGGCGATTGTCGCATGGGTTAAAAAAGGGAAATGGACGAAGTGGACTGAGTGGACTTTGTGGACAGACACGGACAATCACGGACAAACATGGCAGCCGATCATTTCTCCACAATTATCAACTATCCATTATTCATTGTATCCTCCTTCACCTCCTCGAACACCGCGTCAACCACCCGTGGAACAGGTTCTCCCGAGTTTTGCGTTGTGCTTTTCTCCCAATCGAGGAATGCGTTGAGGTCGTGATTTATCGATGCGAGCACGGCGGTAAGCACGGCTGCGTCGTCAAAAAAGCCTATCAGAGGGAGAAAGTCGACTATTGCATCGAACGGGTTGACGAAGTAAATGAGAGCCGCGACGGAAAGCACGACCGTCTGCCAGGGAACGACCCGGTACTCCCGGTTGACGTAGGCGCGCACGAGCCTGACCAGCGACTGGAATTTGTCAGTGAGTTCATGGAACGGCGAAGAGCTGCTGGCACTGCCGATCATATTCAGGGCGGCGTCAATGACATTCCTGATCTTGTCAGGATCACGAATCGTCTCTTCGGCCACTTTACGGGCACGTTCGAATACGCGTTCTTTTTTTTGTTTCATCTCCGGATCGTATGAGTTCTCTGGAGCCTGCCGGTGCAGGGTCAGCGTTTTCCTGCTTTCAGAAGCTTGTGTTTTTCCTCGTCTGTCAGGGATTCATAACCCCGGCTCGATATTTTGTCGAGAATCCGGTCGATTTCAGCTTCGGTAACATCGTCATCTTTGCGGCTGCCCTGCCAGAGTTCCGGCCCTTTCGGCTTTTTCGGGAAGGAGAATTTTCTGAGCATCTGGCTTATCGACCATTCGTTACGTCTGATGGTGATATAGATGAAGCCGATGATCATACCTCCAAGGTGTGCGAAATGGGCCACATCGCTGCCGCTGCCCATGGTTCTGTTGCCGAGTCCCGAAATAAACTCGATCACGGCGTAACCGGCTACGAAATACTTGGTCTTGATCGGCAGCAGGAAATAAAGATAGATGTAACGGTCCGGGAACATCATGCCGAATGCGAGAAGTATGCCGAAAATGGCGCCGGATGCCCCTATGGTTGGGTAGAGATTTCCGGTGGTTGCCAGGAGATTGATGAATGCGGCGCCGACCCCGCAGATGAAATAGTAGGTTACGAAGTTCTTCGTTCCCCAGTAGTTTTCGATCTCGGCACCGAACATCCAGAGGGCGAACATGTTGAAGAAAATATGGGGGAAGCTGCCGTGCAGAAAGAGATAGGTGAGCGGCTGCCACAAGTGAAAAGCGTAGCCACCCTCGTTTTGAGCGCCTACTGGCCAAAGCGCTCCGAATGTCATCAGCAGGGGGCCTAACGGAGACATCTGGAACAGAAACGCTATCACATTGGCGAGGATGATCGCCTTTATTGCCGGCGGCATCACCTGGAAGCCGCCGGGCATGTATGGCTGGTCGTATCGGGTCATTCAGTATCGTTTACCATGAGCATTGGACGGAACCGCAGTACTTACAGGTGAATCAATCAACGGTTTCGCCTAATCGTTCAGTGCTGCGATACCCGGCAGTTCCTTTCCTTCGAGGAATTCGAGGCTTGCGCCTCCGCCGGTTGAGACATGGGTCACTTTGTCAGAAAGCCCGGCTTTGGCGATGGCAGCGGCGGAGTCTCCTCCTCCGATAATCGTGACGGCGTCAGTTGCTGTTGCATCGGCAAGAGCTTTGGCAACCGAGAACGTCCCTTCGGCAAACTGGTCTATTTCAAAGACGCCCATAGGGCCATTCCATAGTACGGTTTTGGCACCCAGAATCTCTTTGGTATATGTTTCGACGGTTGCCGGCCCTATATCGAGGCCGATCATGCCTTCGGAAATACCGGTAACCGGTTCGACGCGGGAAGGCGCATCGGCTGAAATCTCGGCAGCCACGACGACATCTTCGGGAAGGAGCAGTCTAACGCCTTTCTCTTTGGCTTTGTCAAGCAGGGCGAGGGCAAGTTCGAGCTTGTTTTCCTCGACGAGCGAATTGCCGACTTCGAGGCCCTGGGCCTTGAAGAAGGTAAAGACCATGGCGCCGCCGACAAGAACCGTATCGACTTTGTTGAAGAGATTTTCAAGCACGTCGATCTTGCCTGAAATCTTGGAACCGCCGAGAATGGCCACGAATGGCCGTTGCGGACTGTTGAGTGCTGTGCCGAGATAGTGCAGCTCCTTTTCGATGAGATAGCCCGCGACAGAGGTCTGTACGAAATGGGTGATGCCTTCGGTCGAGGCATGAGCCCTGTGTGCGGTGCCGAACGCATCATTGACATAGATTTCACCCATCGATGCCAGCTCCTTGGCGAAATCGGGGTTGTTTTCCTCTTCTTCGTTGTGGAAGCGCAGGTTTTCAAGCATCAGCACATCTCCATCCTGCAATGCCAGCACCTGCTGCATAACCTCGTTGCCGATACAGTCTTTTGCCATGATAACCGGACAGTCAATCAGCTCGGAGAGACGTTTTGCGACCGGAGCGAGGGAGAATGCCGGATTGACCTTGCCTTTGGGTCTGCCGAGGTGAGACATCAGAATCAGCCGTCCGCCCTCTTCGATGACTTTGCGGATCGATGGGAGTGCTTCTACGATTCTTTTCTCGTCTGTGATATTTCTATCCTGATCGAGCGGAACGTTGAAATCGACACGCATCAAGACACGTTTTCCCTGTAACGATATGTCAGACAACGTCTTTTTCTGCATTTCCCTGTAGTGTTTATTGGTGGAATTTAAGGTGTAAGCCTGAGTGAATATACATAATATCCGGTATCTCCGGCATATCTCAGGAGTCGTTCACTGCTGATTGCCGTCGTTTGTGCCCGTTTGCAGTTCTTTTCTGGCGATCCGGTAACGCCGGATATTCCGGTTATGGTCGGCAAGCGTAGAAGCGAATGCGTGCCCGCCCCGGCCTGTTGCGACAAAGAAAAGGTAATCGGTTTTTGCCGGATGCAGTACGGCCCTGATCGAGGCCGGACCGGGATTGCATATCGGGCCGGGGGGCAGGCCGGCATGACGGTATGTGTTATACGGGGAGTCGATCGCGAGATCCTTGAAATACAGTGGGCGGTTGTCTTCGGCAATAGCGTATTGCACGGTTGGATCGGCCTGTAGCCGCATTTTTTTGCGCAGGCGGTTAAGATAGACGCTGGCGATGAGAGGTTTTTCTGCATCGATCGGGGTTTCGGCTTCCACGATGGAGGCCAGTGTGAGCAATCGGGTTTCGTCAAGGCCAGCTCTGGCAGTATCCTGTTTCAGGCTTTCGGAGTAAAACGCCCTGAAACGACCGGCAAGGAAAGCGATCACCTCCTTCGGGGTGCTGGCCCAGGGGAAGTTGTAGGTGCCTGGAAAGAGGTATCCTTCGGTGTCTTTTTCCTGTATGCTGAGTGACGCGAGAAGCTTGCGATCACGGGAGGCTTCCATGAAAGCTGTCGAATCGATATCGAGGCTGGCTGCAATGATGCCGGTGATTTTTTTCTGTTCGACGCCGTTCGGAATCATGAGTTGCACCTCATCCTGGGGTCTTGACTGGAGGTAACGGAGCAGGTTCAGGGTGGAAAGGTTGCCGGGGATGGAGTACCTTCCCGGCTTGATCTTGTGCAACTGGGGAATCAGGGCTCCGGTAGCAAGAAGTGGCCAGCGGAAACGGACAGCTTTGGCTTCATGCAGCTTTTCGACGATTCGCCGGAATCCGTCGCCCCGGTGAACCGCGATTGTGGCCGGAGTTCCATCTGAAGGCATGGAGTTTATACCGGGGAAGAAAATGGCGCCCGCAATGAAGAGCACGATGACGATGAGTACTGCCCATGGCGCGGTTGAGCGTAATCGGGTATTTCGGCGGGGCATGGGGTACGCAGAGAATTAATGGGGGGAAAGGTTCTGTTCGCCGGTTTTACACTCCTGCTGGAACTGTCTCGATTCATTCAGGATGCTGTGGTATATCCTTTCAAGTGCCTGGCTCATCACTGGTGAGTCGGTCTGGCTGAGGACGTTGATGTAAACCTCTTTCTCACGTTCCGGCTGAAGTACGTTCTCGCCGATTCTTGATTTTACGGCACTGATATTTCCTGCAAACAGCAGGCGCTGGCAGAGAAGGGCAGCTACCTGACGGTCGATCTCGTCGATTTTTCCTCTCCATTCTTCAAGTTCCCGCCAGTGATCATTGTTAATGGTACGACTTTCAGGCATGATTCGTTCGTCGGTTAAGGGGGGTAGGTATTACCAGGTATCTTTGTAATTATAACAAATTGTCCGAAGAAACAGAGGCAGTTTATCGCGCTCAACTTTTTCTTCCGAAAAGCCGGAGCCAGTAATCCACTTCATTGTCGTCAATCGGTGCCGAACCGTTCTTCTTCATGCCGCTTGCGGGGGTTATCCCGGTTGGTTTTTTTCGTTCATCCAGAATGATTCCCATGGCGGCCAGCTCGTCGATGAAGGTTTCTGAGTCGATGCACCGGGCCCCCCATGCTATGGAATTCCGTTGAATTTCACGATCGGAACTGACCACCAGGCTCATGCCGGCACGTGGGCCCAGAGAGCGCACATGGTTGATGATCCAGCGATCGGCGGAATTGATGGCGCCGCTGAATATCACATCGATGGCACCGGAACAGGTCAGTGATTTTGGAGAGCTTCCGCCATCATAGACAAGGGTGACATGTCGCCGGGTTTTCTGCCGGTACTGGGAAAGCTTCGCTTCGAGCCGTTCACGCAGAGCGGCCATCGATGCGCATGTCCCGGCTTTGCCGATCTTGTGGATCAGGTTGTAGCCGTCTATAACGGTTTCCCGGTAGCCGGATGCCATCTTTTAAGTTATTGTTACGCTGTTTTCGGCATTATCAGAAGGAGTCTACTATTTTTTTTGAACTTTCGATTGCCTACATTCAAGGTGGGGGAAAGTGGGAAAAAGTGGGGGAGATTTATGCCCGGATTTATCGGAAGAGAGCAGCATACCGTCGATGAAAAGGGCAGGCTTCAGATTCCGGCCCGGTTTCGGCGGCGCTTCCTGTTGCAGCAGGATGAGTCCGGTACGGGCACCCCGGGCAGGATGCCGGTTTTGTACGTGCTCAAGGCTGAAGACGGCTCTCTCGAACTGTACGAACCCTCGGTATGGAATGAAAAAGAGCGTCAACTCCTCCAGCTTTCCGATTTTAATCCCGATGAGCGGCTTCTGACCACCATGATCTATGCGCGACTTGACCAGTCCGAGCTCGATCGTTCAGGAAGGATTGCGCTTTCAAAGGAGATGCTCGAACATGCCGGTATTGTCAGGGATGCCATCATCATCGGAGCCAATGTGAAAATGATTGTCTGGGACCCGCTCCGTCTCGAGCGGCTCCTCAGTGAAAACGCCGGAAGGTTTGCCCCGCTTGCAGGCATGTATTTCAGAGGCCATGGATTATCAGGACTATCATGAGCCGGTTCTTGCCGTTGAGACCACTTCGCTGCTGGTCACCCGGCCAGGCATCTATATCGATGGCACTCTTGGCGGCGGCGGGCATTCGCTGAGGCTCCTTGAGCATCTCGATGCCCTGGATGGCGACTCTGTCCTTGTCGGCATCGACCAGGACAGTCATGCTCTTCCAGCTGCCGCACAGAAACTCGGGGGTTTCGGAGCCAGATGTCAGCTCGTCAGGGGGAATTTCGGTATGGTGAAAACTCTTGTGGAGCCGATCATTCAGGGCACGGGAAAAGAGATGCCGGTTATGGGCTTCCTGCTCGATCTTGGGGTTTCGTCGTTTCAGATCGATACTCCGGAGCGAGGGTTCAGTTATCTGAGAGATGGCCCGCTCGATATGAGGTTGGACCCTGAAGGGGCGGTGACGGCTGCCGATATCGTCAACGGGTACGATGAAGCGTCGCTGAAGAGACTTTTTCTTCGTTACGGAGAAGAGCCGCTCGGAGGAAGGATCGCCAGGGCACTGAGCACTGCCAGGGAGGCAGCGCCGATAACGACAACCGGCGCGCTTGCCGAAGTGGTACGGCAGGCCTGCCCGAGAAAAGATTTGGCCATCAAGACACTGTCGAGAATTTATCAGGCGTTGCGCATCGAAGTCAATGATGAACTCGGTGTTCTTGAACGAGCCTTGCAGGATGGATTTTCGATACTTTCTCCAGGCGGGCGGTTTGCGGTGATCAGCTATCACTCTCTGGAAGACAGGATCGTCAAGCGCTTTTTCACCGCAAGGATTACGGCAGACTGGGGGCCGAAAGGGGTCGCCCTGCGGGAGCCGCTGAAGCCTGCCGAAGCGATACTGGTGACCAGAAAGCCGGTCGAAGCCACTTCGGATGAAATCAGCCGCAACCCGAGATCGAGAAGTGCACGTCTCAGAGTCATTCAGAAACTTTAACGTTTAATGGAGGTGTGCCGTGAACGTTTTGAAGACTGTCGGAAAGTCGCTTGCCGATTTTGCAGGCAGGAAAGGCAGGCTTTTCGGGCAGGAGGGCGGCAGCGGCATCGCAGGTTATGAGCTTGGTGGAGTCGATGTGCTTGGTGGGCGAACATTCAGAGGATTCGAGCCGGAACCGTTTTATAAGAAACCGAAGGCACCTTCATCGGAACTGTTCGATATCGGAGCACTCCTGCGCCTGAGGACCTTTGTGTACCTCATCATCATCACGGCACTGTTTCTGTTTCAGATTCACAATACTCTGGCTATCAACGATCTGGCCAGAAGGAACGAGCGCCTTCGGGAGCAGCTCAGGATCAGTACAAGCATCACTACCTCTCAGGAGCTGAGGAGCAGGGAGCTTCAGAGTATCCGTTATATTTCAGAATATGCCAGGAATCTCGGTCTCGACTCGTCTTTCATACCTCCCGTTGAACTCGAACCCTGACTGAACCCCTGTTCCATCGATGAATGCATGAACGAGGAGCGAACGACACAGGAGGCCGGTGGCACCAGTGACCGTGAATTTGGCCAGCGTCTTGGCCTCATGGCGGTGCTTATGGCGATTTTCTGTCTGGCGATCGTTTCGAAGCTGCTCGGCATCCAGTTGTTAGATGTCAGCAAATACCGCGAAAAGGCAAGCCGCCAGTACGAGACCATTGTAACCGAAAAGGCTCGAAGGGGGCGTATTCTGGATCGTCACGGTCGTCCTCTTGCCGAGAGTATCGAGACCATCTCATTCTACGCCGATCCCCGGCACGTTGCGGATACTGGAGAGGTTTCCAGGCTCTTTTCGGAGACTTTCGGCAAAAACAAGGGCTACTACATCAATCTGCTCAGGAAGAAAAAGCGTTTCGTCTGGATGGAGCGTAATGTGCCGGTATCGCGCGCTGCGGAACTGATGACCCACAAAATCAAGGGGGTAGGGTTCAGACGCGAGCAGCACCGCTATTATCTGAACGTTGCCGCGCAGCTTGTCGGCCTGACCGATCGTGACAATCATGGTATCAGCGGCATAGAGAAGAGCTTCGACGATAAACTCCGCGGACGTGACGGATCGCGCATTTTCCAGCGATCGGCAACCAGAGAGCGCTATCCGGCTCCGGATGCCGCTCAGGTGCTGCCCCTGAGCGGTCACGACGTTATGCTGACGATAGACGCCGATGTGCAGGGGATTCTCGAAGAGGAGATAGCCCGGACAGTCACGGAGTTCAAGGCAAGAAACGCCATGGGGATCATTATGGATGTTAGAACCGGCGAAATCATCGCCATGGCCAACTACCCCACGTTCGACATGAATCGCCGGGGGATGGTAACCGTCGATCAGATGCGCAACCGTTCGGTCACCGATATGTTCGAACCAGGTTCCACCTTCAAGATCGTCATGGCTTCGGCGGCAACCGAGGCGCTACACTGGAAGGCGAACCAGACGGTGGACGGTCACGGAGGTACGCTCATGCTGTACGGAAAATTCATCCGGGATCATGAGCCTTTCGGCGTCATCTCGTTCCAGAAAGCGATCACCGAATCGAGTAACGTCGTCGCGGCTACCACCGCCATGAAGGCAGGACCTCAAACCTTTTACCGGTATGCTCGCGCCCTCGGTTTCGGCAGGAAGACCGGTATCGGTCTCATGGGCGAATCGGGTGGCTTGCTCAGGGAGGTGTCTCGCTGGGGCCGTATGACACTTCCCTGGATGGGTTACGGTTACCAGGTGATGGCCACACCCCTTCAGGTGCTTCAGGCTTACGCGACGCTGGCCAACGATGGTGCCCGCATGAGGCCGTTTGTCATCAGAAAGGTGACCGATCGTGAAGGCAAAACGATTATGCAGTCTGAGCCCCTGAAGGTTGTGCAGGCGTTGCAGCCTGAAACGGCCCGTTACATGTCCAGGGAATATTTCAGGGCAGTTGTGGAAAAAGGTACCGGTACGGCGGCGGCGATCGAAGGGATTCCTGTGGCTGGAAAAACCGGTACGGCCCAGAAGCTTCATAACGGAAGCTATCAGGGATGGCGTTATTATGTGGCGTCATTCGCCGGATTTTTTCCATACGACAACCCTCAGTATGCAGCGATTATCGTTGTTGATGAGCCACAGACAGCGTATTATGCGTCAGCCGTTGCGGCACCGGTATTTTCGAGAGTCTGTGGCAGGGCTCTGGCCTGTTCACAGGAGATGAAGAAACGCCTGAACATCAGGTCGCCTGAAAAGGAGCTGCTCGACCGCATTTCGACGGTGATCGTTCCTGATCTCAAGGGAATGAGCGAGAGCGAGGCCGCAAAGATGCTTGAATGGAACGGTCTGGAGATGGCGGTTGCCGGGGGCGGGAGTGGCTACGTGACATCGCAAAGCGTCGCCCCGGGAACGAAAGTGACGAAAGAGACAAAGGTTAGGGTAAGCCTGACGAGGAGAGTCCATGAATAATGATGGAAGGAATTCATGAATGGAGCACCGATGGTACTGCTCGACGATCTGATTTCCGGCCTCTGCGAGCTGCTTGAACGCCGGGGAGGGAACGAACCGCGACATATCGCCGGAGTCACCTGCGATACGAGGGAGATTGTGCCGGGATCGCTGTTTGTGGCTGTGCGCGGATTCAGCACCGACGGTCATCGCTTTATCGACAGGGCGATCGATGCCGGCGCCGTGGCTGTGGTCTGCGAGGCCATGCCTGAGGTCTGCCGTCCTTCGGTCTGCTATCTTCGTGTGCAGGAGGCTCGCAAGGCGCTTGCCGAACTTGCCGGGATTTTTTACGGGAGCGCTCTGGATAAGCTGATGATCATTGGGGTTACCGGAACGAATGGCAAGACCACCACGTCGCGACTTATCACCTCGATGCTCAATGCTTCCGGGATTCCCGCAGGATACATCGGAACCGGATTGTGCCGGATAGGCAACCGTGATATTCCCCTCGATCGTACCACTCCGGAAGCTCACGGACTTCATGCCCTTTTCCGCCAGATGGTCGATGCCGGCTGCAAGGCTGCGGTCATGGAGGTCTCATCCCATGCTCTCGTGCTCGACCGTGTGCATGGGCTACGGTTCCGGGCCGTGGTGTTCACGAACCTTACTCCCGAGCATCTCGATTTTCACCTGACCATGGGGCAGTACGCCGAAGCCAAGCGCCTGCTCTTCGACCGGCTTGACAATGCGGGGTTTGCCGTGGTCAATGCTGATGATCCCCAGGCGGGATTCATGACTGCCAACATCTCCCGCGATCGGCTGTTCTGCTGCTCGACCACCGGCCAGGCATCGCTCTGTGATCTGTCAAGGCGTTTCGAGGCGGCAATTTCATCGATGAATGTCGATGGGACGATCGCCGAGGTCACCTTTGGAGGCAGGACTATGACGATGGAGGTTCCTCTGCCTGGAGAGTACAACGTGATGAATATGCTCGAAGCTTTTGCTGTGGGTCTCGGTCTCGGTCTCGATGCTGGTACGGCATTGCGGGCACTCTCCTTTGCCGATGCCGTTGACGGGCGGATGGAGCGTATCTGGAGCAAAGACCGAAGCCGCTGTGCTGTCGTCGATTATGCTCATACGCCCGATGCTCTCAGAAAGGCCCTTGAGACCTTGCGGGCCGTCACCCCCTCCGGGGCTGACCTTGCGGTGGTGTTCGGCTGCGGTGGCAACCGCGACCGTCTGAAACGTCCCGAAATGGGCCGGATTGCCGCTATGCTTGCGGACAGGGTCATTCTGACCTCCGACAATCCGAGGGACGAGGATCCCGAGGTGATTCTCGACGAGATCGAGGCAGGCATGGCGGGGTGCGCGCATCTCAGGATCGCCGATCGTGCCGAGGCCATCAAGCAGGCTGTCGATGGACTCGGCAAGGGCGATATCCTGCTGGTCGCCGGCAAAGGGCATGAACAGTATCAGGAGGCAGGTGGCAGAAAACTGCATTTTTCCGACCGTGAATGCCTGGAGTCCTGTTTTGAAGGAGCGGGCTTCGTAATGGAAGCAAAGGAGCGATCATGAAAGGTGCGCTGATCTTCAGCGATTTCAGACGGGCAGGAACCGTCGTGGCTGGCGATTTGGAAGAGCGTTATCAGCTCGTCGATCCGGTTGTGGTGATCGATTCGCGCCAGGCTACTGAAGGTGCGGTGTTCATTGCGCTACCGGGTGAACGCACCGACGGGCACCGCTTTATCGGCGATGTTTTCGCCAAAGGAGCTTCGTGGGCCGTGGTTTCACGGGAATGGTTCAGCGGGAACGGGGCGGCATTCGAGGGGCCGGGCCGCTATTTCCTGGTCTGTGAAGACACTGTGGCCTCTTTTCAGCATCTGGCCGCAGCTTACCGGGAACGTTTCAACATTCCGGTCATAGGCATCGGTGGCAGCAACGGCAAGACCACGACCAAAGAGATGGTTGCTTCCGTGCTTTCAACCGGCTTCAGGGTGCATATGAGTCAGGGTAATTACAATAACCATCTCGGTGTGCCGCTGACCCTTCTGCAGTTGCGTCACGATACCGAAGTGGCCGTGGTAGAGATGGGTATCAACCATCCCGGCGAAATGGCTTTTCTGGCCTCTTTAGCCCGTCCGACCTACGGATTGCTGACCAACATCGGCCATGAGCATCTTGAATTTTTCGGCTCTCTTGACGGAGTTGCCAACGCAGAGGCGGAGTTGTTCCGGTATCTCGAAGAGACCGGAGGTATGGTTTTCGTCAACGAGGATGATCACCGTCTCGCCGCCGCCGGAATCACACTTGCACGGAAGGTAAGCTACGGTATACAGGCGGGAGCGTCCCGCAGCTGGTGGGCCGAGTGCATCGGCGCCGACCGGGTCGGACGGGTGTCGTTCACGCTCTGCTCTCCAGACTGCCGACAGCCGGTCTCGATGCATTTCATCGGACGCCACAACGTCACCAATGCCGTGGCTGCTGCGGCTGTTGGCGCCCATTTTGGTCTCGATCCGGCACAGATCGCCCAGGGACTCGGTTCACTGATCCCCGCAAAGGGCTGGAAGCGGATGGAGCTTTTCGAGGAGGGCGGGATTGTGGTGATCAACGATACCTACAACGCCAATCCCGATTCTGTGCGTCACGCGCTCGATACGCTTGCCGGTATCGTATGCGATGGAAGGAAGATAGCTGTTATCGGCGACATGCTGGAGCTTGGTGACAATTCGGCTGTTGAACATGAGGAGATCGGCAGGTATATTCGCCAGCTCCCGGTCGATGCGTGCCTTACCTACGGGGATGCCGCCCGGCTCTGCTGCCGCGAGGCTGGTGACCGCTGCATAGGCCATTTTGACCGGATGGACGATCTCAATGATTGCCTGATCCGGTACGTACAACAGGGTGATGCGGTGCTTTTCAAAGGCTCAAGGGGTATGAAGCTCGAACGGGCCGCGGAGGCGCTTATGAAAAATAAACAAAAGGTGAACTGAACCTGAGATGCTCTACTATCTTCTCCGATATATAAACGATCTGTTCAATCTGCCCGGTATGGGTGTCATTGAATACCTGACCTTCAGGGCCAGTGCCGCAGCGATTACGGCGCTCCTGATCACCCTGATGGCCGGGCCGGCATTCATCCGTTTCCTCAAATCCAAATTCGTCGAGCCGATAAAAGAGGAGGCTCCGCCTGAACACCGAAAGAAAAAGGATGTGCCTACCATGGGCGGGCTTTTGATCATCCTCGCCGTCGAGATATCGGCCCTGCTGTGGGCCAAAATCGACGACCCTCACGTATGGCTTATCATGCTGGCGGTGCTCTGGATGGGCTTCATAGGCTTCATCGATGACTATCGCAAGGTGGTGCTCAAGATCAGGGGGGGGCTTGCCGGCAAATACAAGCTTGTCGGGCAGGTAATCCTCGGCCTTATCATCGGGGTCTATACCTGGCAGGACCCGGCCTTTTCGGTGCTGCTTTCCAAAACGGCCGTGCCCTTTTTCAAGAAGCTCTCCGTCGATTACGGTATCTTCTACATTCCGGTAGTGATTTTCATCATCACGGCGGTTTCCAACGCCGTCAACCTCACAGACGGTCTCGATGGTCTGGCTGCAGGAAATGCCGCGATTGTGACCTTCGCCCTCGGCGGCTTTGCCTACCTTGCCGGTAATGCGGTTTATGCCGGGTATCTCAGTATCCCTTTCATATCCGGAGCTGGCGAAATCGCGGTTGTAAGCATGGCTATTGTCATGGCCTGCGTGGGTTTTCTCTGGTTCAATTCGAATCCTGCCGAGGTTTTCATGGGCGATACGGGATCGCTTGCCCTTGGCAGCGCCATTGCCGTTGTCGCGCTCATGATCAAGCAGGAGCTGCTTCTGCTGGTGCTGGCAGGTGTCTTTTTTGTCGAGACGCTCTCCGTCTCTTTGCAGGTCGCCTGGTTCAAGTTCACCAAATGGCGCTCCGGAGAAGGACGCCGTATTTTTCTGATGGCGCCGCTGCATCACCATTTTCAGATGAAAGGATGGGCTGAACAGAAGATCGTTATCCGCTTCTGGATTGTCTCCATCCTGCTGTTCCTGACAAGTCTCATGACCCTGAAACTGAGATAACGTGAAACCGGAAGCACTTAAAGGAGTAGCGGTGTCGGTTATCGGCACCGGAAAAAGCGGGCTGGCTGCCGCCGGATTGCTCGTGAAGGCCGGAGCACGGCTATTCGTGAGCGAATACGGAGCCGTTGGTCCCGAAACAGCCGGGATTCTTGAGCAGCTCGGCGTGCCCTGGGAAGAGGGCGGGCATACGGATCGGGTTTATGAAGCTTCGCTGTGCGTCGTGAGCCCCGGAATTCCGCAGACCGCGCCGGTCATTGTCGGAATGGCCGCAAGGCAGATCCCTGTGGTCAGCGAGATCGAACTGGCCTTCTGGTTCTGCCGCGCCCGGATCATCGGTATTACCGGTACGGATGGAAAGACGACTACGGCCACTCTTATTCACCGGATATGCCTCGAAGAGGGGACGTTGCGGGGATTCAAGTCGTTCAGCGTCGGTAATATCGGGATTCCTTTTTCGTCGAGAGTATCCGGAATGGAGCCGGAAGATATCGCCGTTCTCGAACTCAGCAGTTACCAGCTTGAAGGGTGTTTCTCGTTCCGGCCATCTGTCAGCGTCGTGACCAACATCACTCCCGATCACATGGATCGCTACAGTGGCGACATACATGCCTATGCAGAGGCGAAATACCGTATCCATGCTGCCCAGAAGGAGGGTGACACTCTGATCTACAATAATGATGATCCGATTCTGCGGGCCCATTTCGACCGGATGGAGACGCCCTGGCCTTTCCGGGTGGTGCGTATCGGACTCAGGGCAGAGACGCTTTCCGATGCGCCGGGGGACTTCGTTTCGGTTGAAAACGGCGAGATTGTCATTCGAACCTCGGGCGGGATGCAAAAGCTCATGCGGGTCGATGAGATTATGAAGCCGGGCTTCCGCGGCGACCACAACCTCTACAACGTGCTCGCTTCCGTCGCAGCGGTTTTTGCCGTCGGAGTCTCTCCCGAGACTGTACGCAGAGTCGTTGCGGAGTTTGGCGGCGTCGAGCATCGGCAGGAGTTTGCGGGCAGGGCGTGCGGGCTCGACTGGATCAACGATTCGAAAGCCACCAATGTCAATGCCCTGTGCCAGGCGCTCCGGTCAGTGCCGGCCGGGATGGTGCTTATCGCTGGCGGTCGTGACAAAGGCAACGATTACAGCGTCATTGCTGATATTGTGAAGCAGAAGGTCTCATGCATCGTGGCTATCGGAGAGTCTCGCCAGAAGATCGCCGATGCCTTCCGGGAGATCGTCAGGGTTATTCCTGCCGGTTCTCTCAGAGATGCGGTCGATCTGGCTCGACGTGCCGCTTTGCCGGGCGGAAGCGTTCTTTTTTCACCGGCCTGTTCGAGTTTCGATATGTTCACCGATTTCGAGGATCGGGGCAGACAGTTCAAGCAACTTGTCCGGGAACTGACATGAAGCTGAATTTGGACCTTGACGACTCCCCCGCTGAAGCGATGGAGCTGCTTCCGGCCCTGCCGGGCCGTGGTGATGCCATTGCCGGAAAACTGCTGCTGCTGATCGTTGCGCTGCTTATGTGCATCGGAATCGTGGTGGTTTACAGCAGCGGTGCCGGCTGGGCCGAACAGAAGTTTTCCGACCCTCAGTATTTTCTGTGGCGCCAGCTCACTTTTGCCGCGGCCGGTATGGTGCTGATCTTCGCGGTAGGCACTGTTGACTACCATATTTTCAGGAAGGTCAGCAAACTGTTTCTTTTTATCAGTATAGGCCTGCTGGCCATTCTGCTTCTGCTCAAGCTGGCGCATGTCATTCATGGAGCTGCCCGCTGGCTCGGATATGGCCCTCTGAAGTTCCAGGCTTCGGATCTGGCCAAATATGCCATCATTCTTCATTTTTCACGGTTGCTGGCCGAGAAGAAAACCTACATCAAGGATCTGCAAGACGGCTATTATCCGATGCTGATTCTGCTTATTATAGTGGTTGCGCTGATTGCTCTCGAACCGAATTTCAGCACAGCCTCCCTTATTGCGTTTATCGGATTCGCGCTCATGTTCATTGGCGGTATCAGGATCAGGTTCCTTCTGATCACCGCATCACTTCTGATACCGATCGCTGCGGTCTTTGCGATTGCCGCTCCTTACCGTGTCGCCCGTCTGGTATCTTTCGGCGGCGGAGAGCATCAGTTGAGCTATCAGGTTCGTCAGGCGCTGCTCGGACTCGGCAACGGAGGAATGTTCGGTCTCGGACCTGGCGCCAGCAAGCAGCGGGAGCTGTACCTGCCCCTTTCTTACAACGATTTTGTTTTCGTCATCATCGGCGAGGAGTATGGTTTCATTGGCGCAATGGTTATCCTCCTGCTCTTTGTCGGCCTGTTTGTCTGTGGTATCATCATCGCCAAACACGCCCCTGATCTTTTCGGGCGTTATGTGGCAACAGGCATCACCTTTGCCATTGTATTTTTCGCTTTCATCAACATAGCGGTTGCCACCCACCTGATGCCCACTACCGGTGTGGCTTTACCGTTCATCAGTTATGGCGGTACGGCGCTGCTGTTCAATTCACTTGGCATCGGCATTCTGGTCAGTATTTCACGGTACCGGAAAAAGGCTGAAACGATGGAGAGGGCCCAGGCGTTGCTCGAATCGAAGGGAGGTGCGTTGTGAAAGTTTTTTTTGCAGGAGGAGGCACTGGCGGTCATCTTTATCCCGGCGTGGCCATGGCAGCCGAACTTGATAAAGCTGTCCCCGGTCTGAAGGTTTTCTTTGCGGGCACCTCAGCTGGTATAGAGGCCACCGAAGTGCCCCATCTCGGTTATCCGCTGGTTCTCCTGCCGGTCAGAGGGCTGAAAAGGGGGATGACTTTGCGTGCCATTGCGGACAATGTTGCCATTCTCACCGATTTTTTCAGGGCGGTTTCGATCGCGCTTTCATTTATCCGGAAAGAGCAGCCTGACGTGGTTGTCGGCACGGGTGGATACGTCAGTGCTCCGGTACTCTTTGCGGCACAGCTTTCGGGCAGGAAGACCCTCATTCAGGAGCAGAACGCCTTTCCCGGGCTGACGACCAGGCTGCTTGCACGCATGGCATCGGAGGTGCATCTGTCTTTCGAGGAGAGCCGCCGCTTTTTCGGGAGCAAATCTTCAGTGTTCGTCACGGGAAATCCGGCAAGGGAGTTTTCTGCCGGGAGCCGTCACTCTTGCCTGGACTTTTTCGGGCTCGACCGGAACCTTCCCACCCTGCTGGTTTTCGGGGGGAGCCGGGGAGCCCGTTCGATAAACAATGCCATGCTCGGTCTCTGCCGGCGTCTTGAAGGAAAGGTTAACCTCATCTGGCAGACCGGTGCTCTCGATGCCGATCGTGTTCGGTCGGAGACCGGTACATCCGCGACACGGTGGATAGCACCATACATCGAGGATATGGGTAAAGCTTACGGCGCCGCCGACCTGGTGCTTTGCCGGGCAGGCGCATCGAGCCTTGCCGAACTGACCAATCTCGGCAAGCCCTCGGTGCTGATACCCTATCCCTGGGCTACGGCTGACCACCAGCGTCACAATGCCCTGGCTCTGGTCAATGCCGGAGCAGCGATCATGATCGATGATGCCCGTATCGGCGATGAAGCATCGTTCGGGGCCATTCTCGATCTTGTCCGTGACCGCGAGAAGCTCGCCCGTATGAGCGAGGCCGCTCGCCGGGCGGGACATCCCGGAGCAGCGGCAAAGCTTGCGGAAAGAATCATTGTGCTATCTAAATCTTAAGGAGTGCTCCTCATGGAACTGGGAAAAACGAGGAATGTTCACATCGTCGGAATAGGGGGCGCAGGAATGAGCGCCATTGCCGAACTGCTTCTGAAATCGGGCTTTTCGGTCAGCGGATCGGATCTGGCCTCCGGCGAGGTCATAGAGAAGCTCCGGGAGCTTGGAGCGGTCATCTACCAGGGGCACATGGCTGAACATGTCGGAGCGAGCGATGTGGTAGTCTACTCCTCGGCGGTGAGGCCAGAAAGCAACGTGGAAATCCAGGCGGCAGGCAAGCTTGGTATTCCGGTCATCAAGCGTGACGAGATGCTTGGTGAGACGATGCGCTACAAATATGGCATCTGCGTGTCTGGCACCCACGGCAAGACCACCACGACGGCCATGGTGGCCACCATGCTGCTCGAAGCCGGGCAGTCTCCGACGGTGATGATCGGAGGCGTGTCGGATTACCTGAAAGGAAGTACAGTGGTCGGCGAAGGCAAGCATATGGTGATTGAAGCCGACGAGTACGATCGTGCGTTTCTGAAGCTTACGCCGACCATCGCTGTGCTCAACAGCCTTGAATCGGAACATATGGATACCTACGGTACCATGGACAATCTGAGGGACAGCTTCGCGGAGTTCGCAAACAAGGTTCCCTTCTATGGCCGGGTGATCTGTTGCGTTGACTGGCCTGAAATACGGAGGATCATTTCCCGTCTGAACCGCCGTCATACCACTTTCGGCATCGAAGAGCCTGCTGATGTGATGGCCTCGGATATCGAACTGACCGAGAGTGGTGCCAGATTCACGGTAGAGGCGTTCGGAGAGACCTGGCGCGGGGTGAACCTTGGCGTGCCAGGCAGGCACAATGTGCTCAATGCGCTCGCGGCTTTTTCTGTCGGGCTCGAACTGGGCCTTGAACCGGAAAAGATCATTGCTGGTCTTGCCCGCTACAGCGGTATGCGCCGTCGTTTCCAGGTGAGGTATCGGGGCGAGGACGGTTTGCTGGTCATCGATGATTACGCCCATCATCCCTCGGAGGTCAAAGCGACGGTACGTGCGGCCAGAGAGGGATGGAAAGGTCACCGGATTATCGCGGTGTTTCAGCCGCATCTCTATTCAAGGACATCGGGATTTGCCGATGAGTTCGGCTGGGCGCTTTCAAGGGCCGATAAGGTTTTTGTTGCTGGCATTTACCCTTCCCGCGAGCTGGCTGAAGATTATCCGGGGATAAGCGGCAATCTTGTTGCAGAAGCGACATGCATGGCCGGCGCCAAAAACGTCGTTTTCACCGAAGAGCGCGAGTTGCTGATTGCTGACCTCAGGAAGGAGGCCGCTGCCGGTACGCTGATTCTTTTCATGGGAGCGGGTGATATCACCCGTATGGCGGCAGATTTTGCCACTTTCTGTGCCACAACCCGCGGGAACGCAAACAATCTGGTGTAATGAAATTCGCACGGCAGCCGTCAGGCCGTACCGGGGAGATGCCTGGCAAGAGCGATGACGGTTATAAGAGGAGTGAGGAGCATGGCCCGTCCTGCACAAGATGAGTGGCATGGCGGGCCGTTGAGGGAGCCATCCCGTACAGACGGCCATGAGCCTGAACCGGAACCATCCTCTTCCCGTCCCGGTAAAATGAGTCGTATTTTCGGTGCCACGCCGGTCATCATGATGGTCGTCATACTGCTGCTCGTTGCGGTTGCCGCTCTTTCCTGGAAAGCGACACAATGGAAACAGCGGGTAACGGTCAATCAAGTGGTTGTCAGCGGCACATCTCTTCTCTCTTCATCAGGTATCGAAAAACGTCTGAAAGCGTTCAGCGGAAAGAGTCTTGAAGAGGTCAGCATTGACGATGTCCGCAGGTCGCTTGCTTCAGAGCCCTGGATCAGGAACATGAAGATCAGCAAGGAGCTGAACGGTATTCTCAGAGTCAGGATTGAAGAGCGTCGTCCGGCGGCATTGCTGGCGGATGAAGCACAACGGGCCATAATCGATACGGAGGGGTATCTTTTGCCGGATAAAGGGGTTTCTGGACGTTTCCGCCGCCTTTTGCCGGTGTACGGTGCCGGAGTTACCGGAGCGCCGGGGGGTGTGCGCCGGCTGAAAGCATCGGATCGTCAGTTGCTGGCTGCTCTGCTCGAAGCCTTCCAGGGAAGCACCTATGCCGGGCTGATGGTGTCAGGAATTCATCTTGACAGGGACAACCGGACATGGTTTTATGCAGCAGGATCACCGATACGGTTTGTTGTCGGTAATGACGGTAATTTCAAGGAAAAATTGAAAAAATTCGAGATATTCTGGCAAAAGGTTGTTGCAAAAAAGGGTATCGATTGTTATGAGTCGGTCGATCTTCGTTTTCGGGACAGGGCTTTTGCCAGTGTGCCCGAAAGCGAGGAAGTGCCGATCCCCCCTGTGGCGGCACCGGCTGCGGTAACGCCAGCGGGCAGCCAGATTCCGAATGAACATCATTGAATACAGAAGTCCTCATGCCGAAGAGCAATATTGTAATCGGTCTCGATATAGGTACAACCAAGGTCTGCGTCGTTGTCGCCGAAAAGGATGACGTCGGAAAACTCAACGTTCTCGGAAAGGGGCGCGCCAATTCCGAGGGCTTGCAGCGGGCGACGGTCGTCAATATCAACAAAACGGTCGATGCCATCAGGAAGGCGGTGGCCGATGCCGAACGGGAATCTTCGATAAAGATCAAGGGTGTAAACGTCGGTATTTCCGGCGCTCATGTCCACTGTATCTACAGCAATTCTGAAATCAGCGTCAATCAATCGGGGATCGTCAACGAATCGGATGTACGGCGCTTTCTCGAAAAAGCCAAGACCAACATACGCTATCTCGATATCGACCACGAGATCATCCATGTCATTCCCCAGGAATTCATCGTGGACGACCAGGAAGGGGTGCTCGATCCGATCGGGATGGCTGGCACCATCATGCGGGGCAGCGCCTACATTGTCGCGGGGCTTCGCACCAAAATCCGCAACATCAAACAGTGCATCGAAAAGGCGGGTCTCGAAGTCAGCGCCATGACCTTCGAACCAGTTGCCTCGGGCCTTGCCGTCATGAAGGAGAGCGAGAAGAAAAGCGGTGTTGTGGTTATCGACATTGGCGGAGGCACAACCGAAGTGGCCATCTACATCGACGGGGCCATCAGGTACTCCGAGGTGGTCAAGGTTGCTGCCAATGATGTGACGCACGATGTCGCCTATGGCATCAAGGCGCTCAACGATGTGGCCGAAGAGATCAAGATCCGGTATGGATGCGCCTGGTCGAGGGTGATGGACAAGGAAGAGGAGATACTGATCGAGGGTATCGAGGGACGTCCGCGCAAGTCATTTCCGAAAAGCTCCCTGACTGTGATCATTGAGGCCCGGATGATGGAGATTTTTGAGCTGGTACGCGACATCATCAAACGTTCCGGATACTACGAATATCTCAATGCTGGGGTCATTATTACCGGCGGCGGGGCACTTCTGCCGGGCACCAGTGAGCTTGCCGGGCAGATTCTCGGACTCGATGTGCGTACCGGTTATCCTGAAGGGGTATCAGGAGGTATCAAGGAGGCGATCAACAATCCTATGTATGCAACCGTTATGGGACTTGTGGCCCATTCGTTGCAGAACAATCTGTATCAGGATTACGGTGTGGTCACTCAGGAGGCGCCAGTCCCTGAGTCTGAACCGGTTTCACGACCGGAATCAGTACAGGTTCAGGGCTCCGAGCAGGCGCCGGATGCTTCACTGGCCGGAAAGAAGCTGGTCGATCGCCTGAAAAAATTCTGGGATCAGTTGTAGCGCAGAACGGCTTGTTGGATCAGATATAAATAAGGAACGATATCATGACATTCGAACTCGATCCTGGCCTGTTCGACAGTGACCAGGTTAGCGGAGTCAACATAAAGATTGTCGGTGTAGGCGGTTGTGGCGGTAATGCCGTGAATAACATGATCGACAGGAAGATCAGCAGCACGGAATTCGTCGTCTTCAATACCGATCGCCAGGCGCTTCTGAACTCGAAAGCGCCGATACGAGTGCAAATCGGCAAAAAGGCCACCAATGGACTGGGGGCAGGCGCCGACCCGTCAAAAGGGCGGCTTGCCGCCGAGGATGATCGCGAACTGATTGCCACGCAGCTTCGCGGCGCCGACCTGGTGTTCATCGCTGCGGGTATGGGCAAGGGCACCGGCACCGGTGCCGCACCGGTTGTCGCCTCGATTGCGCGCAACATGGGGATCCTCACTATCGGCGTGGTCACTCGTCCGTTCAGCTTTGAAGGACAGATCAAGGCCCGCATCGCCGATGGAGGCATTGCCGAACTGCGCAAGTACATCGATACCCTCATCATCGTGGAAAACGAAAAGATTCTGAGTATCGCCGAGGAGGGGGTCAGCGCCACAGAGGCATACAATATGGCCAACGATGTGCTTTACCGGGCGGTAAAAGGCATCGCCGATATTATTACCCGCCACGGCCACATCAACGTTGATTTCGCCGATGTAAGGAGCATCATGCAGGGGGCCGGAGACGCCGTCATGGGTTCAGCCGCCGCCGCCGGTGAGCGTCGGGCGCTGAAAGCTGCATCTGACGCCATTACCAGTCCGCTTATGGAGGGCATTTCGGTTCGCGGCGCCAAAGGGGTACTGGTGAACATTACCGGTGATGTGACCATGAGGGATATGTCCGACGCCATGAACTTTATCGAGGAACAGGTGGGTGACGAGGCCAGGATCATCAACGGTTATGTCGATGATCCGCAGGTTTCTGGTGAAATCCGCGTTACGGTGATTGTTACAGGATTTAAAAGAATGGAGCCAGGGGAGAAGCTTCGCGGTGACACTCAGTCCGGCCAGAAGGAGCGGGCCGTTCCGAAAGCACCTCCTGTTCAGGGGTTCGGACGTCCTGTACATGCCTCCGGGTATCCGGAAACAGTTGTCGAGGATATGCGGATTCCTGCCTATATCAGGAAGAGTCTCTCCATAAAGGAACCGTTAGACATCGGTCGTCCTGATGGTGTATCCAGTCGGCCGTTTTCGGGTTCGATCCAGCAGTCAGTCTCGGATGATGACAACGAACAGATTCAGAAAGGGCCTGCCGATACTCCTGCTTATCTTCGCCGGAAAAACAATCCTCCGCTGCAATGATGCAACCCGGGAGAAGGGCGCAGCCGCTTTTCCCGGCCTGCCTCCATTCATTCACAAATTCCAGAAGCTTTGCCGCCCTCCGGCAGCAATCGCCCGGATTCCGGGTGTCAGGCGAAGCTGCAACCATTTCAAAAAGGAGTTCATTATCATGACTTACCGGACGATATCCGCAGAAGAGGCCGTCATGGCCATCAAGTCTGGCGACAGAGTGTTTCTTCATACGGCGGCGGCCACGCCTAGAAGGCTGATCGATGCGATGGTCAGCCGGGCCGGACATCTGCGTAACGTCGAAATCGTCAGTCTGCACACGGAGGGCGATGCCCCTTACGTCAGGCCCGAGTACCAGGAAAGCTTCCGGCTCAACGCCTTTTTTGTCGGAAAGAACGTCCGTTCAGCGGTGCAGTGCGGCTATGCCGACGCCATTCCGATTTTCCTGAGCGATGTTCCGTCGATGTTCTACGACAATATCATGCCTCTCGATGTCGCGCTGGTGCATGTCTCCCCGCCCGATCGTCATGGCTATTGTTCCCTCGGAGTTTCGGTCGATGCAACGAGAGCCGCGGTGCATACGGCCAGGCACGTGATCGCCCAGGTCAATCCGAACATGCCCCGGACTCATGGCGAAGGGCTGCTCCATGTCAGCAAGATCAACTCGCTGGTCGAAGTTGACGACCCCCTGCCGGAGACACCCCGTCACGAACTGACCGATGTCGAACGCCAGATCGGCCTGCACATCGCCTCGATCGTCGAGGACGGCGCGACCCTCCAGATGGGCATCGGCGCCATTCCCGACGCCACCCTTGCCGCACTTGGGGGGCACAAGGATCTCGGTATTCATTCCGAAATGTTCTCGGACGGAGTTGTCGAACTGGTGGAAAAGGGGATCGTGAACGGACGCTGCAAAAAAACGCACAACGAAATTATCGTGGCAAGCTTTCTTGTCGGCAGTCGCAAGCTTTACGATTTCGTGGACGACAACCCGCTGGTCGAGATGTTCGGTTCCGACTATGTCAACGATACGAAGGAGATCAGGAAAAACCCCAGGGTCACGGCCATTAACAGCGCCATCGAGATCGACATGACCGGCCAGGTGTGCGCTGATTCCATAGGCCGGAAGCATTTTTCAGGAGTCGGCGGCCAGATGGATTTCATTCGCGGCGCGGCGCTCTCTCCGGGAGGCAAGCCCATCATCGCCCTGCCCTCGACCACCAGTAAGGGAGAATCGAGGATCGTGCCGCAACTCAAACCCGGTGCCGGTGTGGTGACCACAAGGGCGCACGTTCAGTACGTGGTGACCGAATACGGCATCGTTAACCTCTACGGCAAAAACCTTCGTCAGCGAGCCGAAGCGATGGCCTCCATAGCCCACCCCGACTTCCGCGAGGAAATTCTGCGTCAGGCGCACGAATTGTTCGGGAGAAAGAGCAATTGTCCAATTGATAATTGATAATTGATAATCAGGGGAATCTGGTTGGGCGGTACCGCGTGTCCACCCAGCCGGGGTCTCCGGCAGAATCGTCCGTTTTCCCCTGTCGTTCTTTCCGTCCCTGACTTCCTTGCTGTCCTTTTTCCACAAACGCAAAAACGGCTGCCATTTCCGGGACAGCCGTTTCGCATTCAATCCTGTTGAGCCTATAAGTCCTGAAAGACCTGTTCTTCTCTTCTTTACGGCTTTACGGCCTGGACGAGCAGGTGGTCGTACTTCCTTACCATGGTCACGTCGGTGTAGCCGATGGCTTCCAGCAAGTCCTTGTAGCGGGCCTGCTCCTTGAAGCCGAGCACCGAGAAGGGCATGCCTGCGCCGAGGATGTAGTGGCTCAGGTAGTCGAAATTCGGATTTTCGGGATCGTCGATCACCATGTCGAGAATCAGCAGGTGACCACCGGACTGCATGGCGTCGAACGCCTTTTTGCACATGATGGTCGAGAGCTGCTCGTTGGCCGAGTAGAGAATGCGGCAGAACATCACCGCGTCGGCTTCGGGGTAGGACTCCTTGTAGATGTCTACCGCGATGCCGCGCAGACGATCAGCCACGCCTTTTTCGGCGGCGTTCTCGTTCACGAGGTCGATTGCGCCGGGCAGGTTCAGGATGGTGGAATCGAGTTCCGGGAAGTTCTTGACGAGGGCCGCCGAAATGTCGCCGATGCCGCCGCCTACGTCGATCATTTTCTTCACGCCGTCGAGTTTGGCATCTTCGAGCAGGAGCTGGATGGCGAACTTGGCGTTGCTGCGGTGAATCTCCTCGAAGTAGAGGTTATCTTCGCGGGTGACCGGCGGATAGGGCACCTGACCCTTGAAGTTCTTCTGGCCCCTGACGGCCTGTGACAGACCCATGTAGAAGTCGTCGGCAAGGAAACCCATAGCCTTGGCGACCGGCAACTGGTGCAGGTTCGGCTCTTTGGGATTTGGCGAGAACATGTACTCGGCAAACGGCGTCAATGACCATTTTCCATTCTCCTGGCTGATGACCTTCATCTGGCGCAGCGTCTCGAGGAGCATTTCGAGGCGGGGCGGCATCGAAGCGGTATCGGCGGCAAGCGTCGCGGTGTCCTTGGGGCCTTCGGTCATGTGGCTGAACAGGTCGAGTTCGATGGCGGCTTTCATGCAGCTGAACTCGATGAGGCCCTTGAAGACCAGCTCATTGGCCCTGTGATAGTAGTTCAGGAGGTCATTGTTGCTCATTGTCGATAATTGTCTTTATTAGATATGAGAGACGAGTAGAAAAACAGCGAGTGCCGACGCACGGAAATTTGTCGTGTAATTTATCCCAAAAAGAGCTGTGAACCAACAGCGAGCCCAATAAATCGTTACGACCGTCCGAGTGGACGGGATGTTCTCTGGATTGAAGTCAATCGCGTCATCCGGTTCGCGGAAGGCGCTTAAACAAAGGAGTTCATCATGTTATCCAGCCTCTCCAAACTCACCCCGGAGCAGCTCGAAGAGATCCGCTCCCTTGAACAGAAGCTCGGCAAGACCCTGCTCTCGTTCTCAAGCTACGACGTCGTTTCCGAAGACCTCAGCGCGGAGGAGATCGCCGCCCTGCAAGCCCTCGAAGACAAACTCGGCACGATGCTCGTTGCGGTCAGAGGGCTGAAGAAGAGCTGAAAGGAGGCGAGATATTCTCTTGCCTGGGAGCGCCAGGCTCCAGCCTGGCATTTTCATGATAACCTTGTAGGACGATTCGTGGAATCCACTGAGACAAGAATGAGGTGAAGTCTTTGGCTCAATTGCCGTCCAGACAGGTCGGGACGGCGCTCCCGGCATTTAAGACAGCCTTGCCGCAGATGCATTCACTCACCCCTCCCTCACCCCGATCAGCGCGAGCATCCGCCCGGTTTTGCCGTTGTCGCGGCGGTAGGAGTAAAAGAGGTCGGCATCCCGGAATGAGCAGTATTCGGAGCACTGCACCTGTTCCGGCGGAATGCCCGCTTCGAGGAGCTGATCGCGGCTGGCCGCCGAAAGGTCGAGCAGGAACTTTCCTTCGCCGGATGGCGATGGCTTGAGATAGCGGCTGTTGAAACGGGCAGCCACCTCGCCTCCGATTTCGTAGCGCTCGCCGGAGATACCGGCGCCGACCCAGGCGAGGCAATCCTCCGGGCGAGTGCCGAAGGCGTCGCGCATCGCCTGGACGGTTTTTTCGGCAATCCGCCCCGCCGCTCCCTGCCATCCCGCATGAGCCGCGCCGGACGCGCCTGTCCGGCGGTCGTGGATGAGAATCGGATAGCAGTCCGCCGTCATGATGCCGACGAAGAGGCCGCGAGTGTTGGTGATGAGCGCGTCATATCCGTCGAGATTGCCCGGCGCGGTGACCAGCGCGATCTCCGTACCATGCACCTGCCCGGTCGTCACGATTCTCTCGGGGCTGATCCCGAGATACGCGCACAGCCGCCGGTAGTTCTCCCCCACATGCTCCGGCTCGTCGCCGACATGCCACGCAAGATTCAGCGAATCCAGCGGCACACTACTCACCCCGCCCGAGCGCGTCGTCTGAAGCGCCACGAGTCCGGGGATGGCAGAGAAGATTGATGGGAACAACGGCTCTATCGCTGAAGGCTGGGGCATGGCGTGTCGGTTGCGATTTTCGGAGTGGTTGGATGCTATTCAGTCAGCGATGTAAAAAGTTTTTCTATATTTATTTATATAATCTCGAATACATAATCTTTAGTGTTTCTAAGTTCATTCCGTATAAATCGACAACACTTGAATAATCCGCATCTGGCGATTTCTCGATATATTTTTGTATATACAAATCTTTAGTATCATCGGCCATCACAATATTCTGATAGTCCTTAATTAGTTTATAATTGATACGACTTTTTGCGTATACCGGAAAATTGACAAGAAAATCGTAAAGTTCGACTATCAAGTCGTCTGTATATATTATAGCCTTTTCTGTGAGATCGACTAACTGCAACAGTTTTTGATCGCCGATTTCAGACCTTAACTTTGAAGTCTCTATATACCTATACCCCTCTTGAACTCCATCCAATACTGTACCTCTCACAGAAATAATCAAATCGTTTCTAGTCCGCCAAATATCTAAAACCATATTATAGTTACTTATCATTGCTGTTATCAAGGTTATTTTTCCCCATTTCTGAATGCCGATCTTATCAACTTCACTCACTACTGTCCGGTTATAACCTGAATTATTCACAAGGGCAATAAAAAAAGGTGGCATAAAATACCGCAAATGCTTATATTAAAGTTAGTTAGACAAAAAAATAAGCAGCGACATCCATGCACACCCTTTCAGAGAATATAGTCACCGGCAAACTGCAACAACAAGAGCTTTTTTTGGATAATTCAACCTGCACACTTACCCCGGTCAGGGGCAAAAAAGTAGCT
>Ga0233422_10000265_pt1 | contig 27323 bp, 43 predicted proteins | sample Watercolumn_Mata_2_FD_182724 | JGI IMG/M metagenome (GOLD analysis project Ga0233422, IMG submission 182724) | Freshwater microbial communities from Lake Matano, South Sulawesi, Indonesia - Watercolumn_Matano_2014_110_MG | ecosystem: Environmental > Aquatic > Freshwater > Lake | place...
AAAATTCACATATATTATTCATTACATCTTGAAATCCTTGACTCAAATTATTTAATGCTTCCCTAAACCATGCAATCCCTTCTATAACAAGATCAATAGTTTTTATCATTACATTTAATGCCAATAATAAACTTGTTATTGAACCTGCTATTAAAGCTGCAAGCACTTTACCAATATCAATAAACATGTCTTTATTCTCTTTTATTGTTGGCAATAAATCATTAACAAATAAATTTACAGCATTATTCCATAAATCTAACCATAAATCTAATACTCCTGTTTCATCTAATTTATTATATAAATCAATTAAATATTTTTTAACAGTATCTATAGCTTTTGGTACATTATCTCCTAGCCAATTTTGTATAGTTTCTAAATATCCAGAAAATTCTTCAGAATTAACAAAAGTAGAAATATTATTAGACATATCCGATAATGCTGGTAAAAAAACAGTTCCTATAGCTTCTTTTACATTTTCAATACTTACTTTCATTGTTGCCATTGAACCAGCATAAGTCTCAGAATATGCTTCTGCCTGTCCTGCTACTTTTTCTTGGATTGCACCAAATATTTCCGTTTTAGAAGCATTTTCATCAACTTCAATTCCTAATTGCTTTAACATTCTAGTATTTCCACTATAAGCTAAAGTCAATGCCTGTGTTGCCGCATCTAATTCTATTCCTTTATAACGAGATAAATCCATTGCTATTGAAAACAAGTCTTGTGCTTCTGTAGCATCGCCTGTTATTTGCCATAATTTAGCTACCGCTATACTTGCTTCCTCGTCATCAAAACCCATTTGAATAGCTGATTTACTAACTTGATTGAATAAATCAGATTGTTCAGCTAAAGAAGTATTTAAAGTTTTTAAAATAGCATCAGTTTTTACTTCAGCAACTTGTGCTTCTGATGCTGCATTCACAGTATCTTTTAATTGATCAACAACAAAACCAGCCGCTACTTTAAATGCTTCATAAGCAGCAGTTCCTATTGCTACTGCTGATGATAATTCCAATAAAGAATTATTAGTAGATTTTATAGTCTTACTAGCATCATCTTTGGCTTTTATGACTAATTGTAATTCACTTGTTGTCGCCATATTATGTTTTTATTCTTCTTGATTTAGCTTCTTCCATTCTTTCTAATCTTCTTTTTGCTTGTGCCTCTTCGTTTATTCTTATTTGTATTAAATCTATAAACCATTCTGGTTGATTCATAAATTGTATATAATCCCACCCCATATATTTGCAGATTTCTACAATATTCATTTCATCAGTAATTTTGCTATGGCCAGTGGTGAATAGATTGTTATATAAATCGCTTGCTTGTTCAATTATTTTTTTTTTGGTTTTTGTATTTCGTTTAATTCATTAACAATAAAATCATAATCTTCAGCTTTAAAATCAAGAATACTGTCAAGAATATTCTCTTTTTTTCCATCCACTGATTCAATTAATAATTCTATTGCTTTATCAGTTGCTTTGTTTACTAATGATCCATCAAAACTAGGCGTGCTAATTTTTTCATCACTAACATTTATTTTTGAATTTGAAAGATAAACGGATGTTATTTCCCTTTTATCTCTTCCAGTAATATAAGAATAAACAATAACCTTATGCTTATCTACTGGCGTAATTAATTCTTTTGTTTCTCTTGTCATAGTTGGTTAGAGCTGGGTTAGCCCGACCAACTAGCGAACTAACCCAGCTTATATTAATTAATAAGATGCGGTTGTATTTCTTAAAACAACACTATAAATACTTGATTCGCTATTAGCGACATCACGAAGTGCCTTAAAATTAACTGTTTGTTTAGAAATATCATTTAAAGATTTGTCAGATTCCCAATCCATAAAATGCACACGAGGCATTACAAATGTTAAAGTAGGATTGGAAGTATTACCGATAGTTACACCTGCATTCAATAATTGAATAGACATAGCCCTATAAGTATTATTAAGCATATAATCTCTCCAAGTATTGCTAGTATGATCTAAAGTAATAGTTCCTTCTAAACCAAACTGTTGATTAAATAAATCATCTGGTTCAACAGTACCAAGCACCATAGATCGCAGTAAATTTTTAGTAAATTTTATTGTTAAACTCTTAATAGCTGTAGCTGAAGCCGCACCTAAACTAGCACGATCAGCCGCTACTTTAAATATTAAATCAGTTGCCCTAAATTTGTTTTCTACTGTGTATGAAGCAGTTGCTTTTGTCCATTTATCACCAGGACGGCTCATCCAGGTAGAAGTATAAGTAGCTACGCCACCAACTTCTAATGTTAAATCTAAGCTATCAAGCATAACCAAAGGAAATCTATAATCTCCTTCACTTGCATCATCGGAAATAGGATTATTAACAGTAAATGTCAATGATTGATGATTATTTGTCTGTGATAAACTAAAAGTATGATCATAAACTGCTGCTTCTCCACCAACTAATGCTGAACTAACAGATCCAAGCATTGCATAAAGCATAAGACCAAAACTTTTATCACGCACTTCTCCTTCGACATTTCCTTCTCCCCATTTTTCCGTTACAAAAGTTGCATCGGAATCTTCAATGACTCCTAAACTTTCTTCTTCCAGATGTTTATTAACTTTGAAATCAAAATTTAAGGTAGTTCTAGGAACCCAAAAAGTAGGCGTAACGCCTGTACCTCTGGTAGCTTCCCTTCCTATTCCTAAATTGATTCTTCGTCCGATAAATTGTGTTGCCATATTATTATATTATTTATTAGCTAGATTGAACTGAAGTTCTACATTTCAATTCAATTTTCGCCATTATTAAATCTTTTCCAGCTATTTGACCCCATTGTGTTTTTACTGGTTCCGTCATTAAATAAACAGTATTTGTAGGCATTGATATTGCTGGATTATCAAAGCCTCTATTTTCGCTAAATTTAGCCATTACATCATCTATCAAATCAAACAAAGCTATCATTGCTTGATTAATTCCTTCTGGTTTAATTTGATAAAAAACATCTATTGAAAAAAAATACCATCTTTCATCATCACTTGTTGTTTCATATTCAACTACACAATCAGAACTTGGATAAACAACAGCTACTGGATAAACAGCATTAACAAATTCTTGAACAGGATAATCATAAACAGTGCCAAGTTTAGTTATTTCTCTTAACCTAGCTTCTATATAATCTCTTAATGTTTCATAAATTGTTGCCATATTATTGTTTTCCTAATTCTTCAGCTACCCTATCTAAAGCATCATTAAATGTTTGTATTATATCTGGCCGCGCCCGTTCTTCTCCTTCTTTCACAAACTGTCTTACCGTTCCTGGGTTTCTAGGCGGCATTGAAAGTGGCCATCTTACTGTTCCTTCATGTACATATACTGCATAAGGGGCTAAAAATTGTATTTTTCCACCTAAAGGTTCTACCTGCCATGTTCTCCAATTTCTTAAATTTCCACTATCTATAGGTGTTAAAGGTATAACCTTTGCCTCTGCTTGAAATAAAGCTGTTTTGATTGCTCTATCTAACCAGAATCTACCTATTTCATCATATCTTTCAAAATTACTAATTATTTCGTTTAATCCTTTAATTTCTATTTGTACTGCCATATTATGGACTTGCTTTATTTGGATTATAAAGAGCTAATATCAATTCCTTGTGTTCATTCATTGCATAATCCTCTCCCCTGTTAATCACACCAACTATATCGTATTGTCTTTCTTCTGCATCAACTGCTATATCTCCTTCTTTTATATCTTCTGAAATATCTACCCATGCTTTATGTGTTGCTCTATTAACTCCATAAATCTGTGCTGTATCTATATCATCAATTCTTTGTATTTGTGCATCTATTGTTGCTGTACTATTAAAACCTCTTTTATTTCCACCTTTACTTTTTAACCTTTTTATAATTATTGATTTGTTTAAATAGTGATATATAGACATATCATAATCCGAAAGTCGGCCTCCTGTATTGTTCTAATATTTGTTTAATCTCTTCATCCATCGCCACTTCTTTTCTAAAAGTTACTGAATATTCACCAATACTTTCACTTTGTATATTATTGCTTCCTTTACGATTATTATAAAAAGTAGCGATTAATTTCCATACTGCATATTCAAGATCACCCATATTTATATCTTCTAAAAAAGAAGTTCCATTTTTAGCGTCAAAATTATATCCTGCAATATATGTTGTTCTATAGTGTTGCGGATATTTAGAAAATACTCCTTTCTGACTATAATCATAAGGCTGCCAATTTATATCAATTGCTCCAACATAAATAATTATTCCTTGATTTAACTTAACAAAATAATCTTCGCTATCTAAACTTGTCCATGAATTAATATTTTCAATATTATCTCTTTCCTGTAAAGATGTAAAAGTAGTAACAGGATAATTTTTCAAAAGCATTTCATCTGTTCCTGTTCCATCATATACTTCATTAGTATATGTTGTTTGTTTAAATCTCCTATCACAATATCTTTCTACAAATTCAGTAGCAGAATTAATTAATGTAGTCAAAAGCGTATCATAAGAAGTGCTTGTTATTCCTAAAAAAATTTTTGTTCTTGCTAAATTTGTTAATGCGTGATCTATTAAAGCCATATATTTTTAACTTATTACTGTTCTTGCTTTTCTAGGCGTAAATGAATTCCAAGTTGCATTGGTAATCGTCATATTTCGTCCATTTCCAGATGTATCAGTTAAAGTCGTACCGCTTCCTTCTGTTGTATCCCAAAGTCCACTTGTCGAGGAAAGAGTTACTTTACCTTCATAATATAAATCTCTAATTTGAGCTGCTGTTGCTACCACTGGCGCTAATCCTGCTCTACCTATCAAACCAGTAAATTGTCCTACTGCCACTCCAGTAGTATAGTTATGTCCCAAACCAATACGGGCCGTAGAATTAAATATAGCCGTCATTGCAGCGTCAGTTACCTTAGTAACCGATGATTCTTCACCATCAGTAAAAACTTTTAATGTTCCATTGTTCCATGTAAAAGCAACAAAATGATGGCGATTATCGCATATAGTATTGGAAGTGCGATAATCTTTAGTTATACCTACTCCCGCAGCGCTTAAAAGCACTCTTAAATTACCAGCAGGGCCAACCATCATTAAAAAAGCCCGCTGATTGATTCCATAATCAAATTTTGATAATAATGAAGTACCGTTTTGAGCCATATTGCCATTCATCCAGCACCAACCAGTCAAACTTTGTCCGCTATCGCCAGTAGGGTCAAATGTAGCTACTGAAATATTATTAGTTCCCGCTGTTTGTAAAAGATATGGAAAATTAAAAATCTGCTGACGCCTTAATGTAATGGCGGTTCTTGCTGATGTAATAGCAGTTTTTGCTAATGTAATGGCGGTTCTTGCCATAAATTTTAAATAATTCGTGTATTATATTCATCTGCCGCAAATTGTAATTGTTCAGTAATCATCGTTTTATCGTCGCCATCGACTTCATAACGCTGTACTTCAGACTCTTTGTTATCATCTCTCACAAATTTTACTTGCATAACAGTTTTGACATAATGTCCTAATTGATTTTTAACATCTACTCCATTATCTTGCGCATAATTTGTTTCTATAATTTGATACGTTGCCATAATTTTAAGATTGAATTATTAAGCTGGTATTATTTCTGCCCCTTCATATAACGGAAGATATATTAAACCATGTCTTATATTTCCTGAAGCTGGGGCATCAGTTGTCGTATAAGTAAATCTAATAAATGTATTAGCTCCGTTCCTTTTAGTTAAAATAAACGGCTTAAATAATTCCAAATCATCAGTTGCTCTTTCCGTCATTCTTCCAACATCGCTTAAAGAAGTCGAAAGACTTCCAGTATTAATAGTAGATTTCCAAATAACACTACCTTGTGGAGCGGCATTAATATTTGGTCCACCTACATTAAGAGTAAGCGGCATCGACCCTAAACTATCATATAAATCATAATATACATTTGTAATATTCGAGCTTAAAGTAGTCGTTACTTCTGCCCATAACCTCAATATAAGTACGCTACCTTCAGGTACGCCCATAATTTTAAATATATTCGTTGTTTGTGTAGTTGCATTAGCATTAATTACTTGTGGTACATATGCTAATAATCCTCTATGCAATGCAATACTATCTCTAGTTTGTGGTGGAGGAAAAGATGCTGATTTTTGTCCCCAAGGCGTAAATGTATCTTGCGTACTAAATGTACCCGTTGTTGATATTCCCATATTTTTATAATTAATTTATTAAGCGTAATAAACTGTTCCAGAATAGAAAGCCCCTGAAATTGTCTTAGTAAATTCAGTTGTTGAAAGACAAATTACAATACCAGTAGAAGCATAAATACCTTGACCAAAATCAAAAGTAAATTTGCTATCTGTTCCATTAGTATGCTGAATTTTATATGGAGATTTCAGCATTGTAACTGCTCCATCAGCTGGTAAAGAGGCAGCATTGATGAATTGAATATAATAAGTCGCCGTGCCATGAGTAGAATCGATTCTTCCTTCTATACCATAAATCACTCCAGAAGCAGCTTTAGTAACAGTAGAAGCTTCCAAAGCAGCTGATTGGTCTATAGAATAAGCATAAGTAGAAGTTGCCAAAGGTTTATTGCATATCGCAGATACATTGTTAGCTTGGTCTTCACCTGCCGCTAATCTTGAATCATAGGTTAATATTTCACCTTGCAATGAACCAATTCCATTTACTCTATCAGCAGCTGATACGGCTGTTGGAAGCGATGTCGGGTCAACAGCATAATAACCTATTTTAGCTGGATTTCCATTATCTGCAGCATCGTGAGCTACTGCTCCTTGCATCCATAAACCACCAGTAGATGTTCCTCTTACCAAATTCCAAGTTGCGCCATCATAACTCATCAAACACGAACCAACTAATGTTGTTGTCGGATTTGCAGTATTATCAGCTAACGCTGCAGCAGTAGGAAATTCATTAATTGCTATTTCTCTCGCTATATTAGTATAAACCACGAACGCATCAGTATTAACAAAAGTCGCGCCCGTAACAGTTATAGTGCCAGCAGCTACAGTTATTGTTGCATCGTCTCTTGTATATATATTAGTTACAGAACCTGCTGTTGCAATTTGAACAATAATTACTATATCATCATCAAGCAAAGTAGAATGATAAGAAGGCAATCCTGATGTAGTTATTGTAGTAGCAGAACCATAAGCAGTAACAAAATCACCACCACTTGATTTACCAACTAAACTCATACCATCTAAAGCTGTTTGATCAACATTAACATCTCCACTAATAGTGGCCGTTGTTGGTAATGGATTAGTTGAGTTATATTCATTACCATTTTTATCTGTTAAACATTCTTTTCCGACAGGTAATCTATCGAAATTTCCTAATTGAGGATTTGGCATATATTTTTAATTAATTATTACTTTTTTAATCTTATTTTTTAATATATTTTTTTAGTTATTATTTCTTGGCCGCCTTTTATTGACGGCCAAAGATAATAACCAAACACATTATAAATTATGTACCTGCATTTGTAATTTGGACGAAAGATTGAATTGGAGTTAATTCAGCATCAACTCTCTCTTCAACTTTAATACCTAATAAGTTACGCTGCCATAAAGAATATGTACCAACATAAGCCTCTTCAGAAGTAGATAATTTCATGCCACCTTTATCAGCAATATAATAATTTGATAAATCACCAAATAATATAGTGCCTGTAGCGACATTATTATTTTCAAGAACTGGCCTGCCAAGAATTGATGGCATAGTTCCTTCTGATAAGAAACCAAGATCTTTCAAAATATAATCATTTTGAGAATCTTTTAATCTGCGTACAACGGCCATAGCTCTGGAATTCATAATCCAGTATGCATTGCTTCTATAACCTTGCGGCAAACCTTGATAAGCATCAATGATATTATCAAAAGTCAAATTTCCGCCAGCATTATAAGTAACTAAACCGTAAGTAGCGATACCTGTTGGCTGTATAGCACCAACACCATTAATGAAGACTCTGTCTTCTTCTCTGGCCACCATTTTAGCCAATTGATCAGCAACAATGTTGAGAATTACGAATGGAGAATCATCTCGTAATTCAGTTGTTACCAATACGATGCAAGTATATTTATAAGGAGTTAAAGAAATTGAACCGAACTGCATTGAAGAAGTACCTTTATTCGCTTGCTCTGCTGTCCATGATCCATAAGGCTTTCCAGTAATTGACGGAATAGTTAAAGTATTAGTCTTCATACTAGTCATATCAATCACCCTAGAATAAGGCCTAATAACAGATGCGTCTTCTTTAACTTCAGTAATAAAATTAGCCAATAATGTAGGAACTAATATACCGCCATCAGCAGCCGTAGTTTCATTTAAAGGTTCTAATTTTGTCTGCATCTGATCATAAATTTTCTGGCAATTATAAATATCTTTATTTACAAAAGCCTTGAACCATTTAGACATCATTGTCGCATCATCTAGATCAATTTTAATATCTGCTCGTCCAGTTTTATCCTGCATATATTTGCTTTTAAATTTATATGCAGAGATTTTTTTAGATGTATATCTGATATCTAATGCTTTTTTCTTTTCTAATACTTCAAAAGATGCTTTATTGGATTTGTCAATTTCAGCAGACAATTTAGCAGCAATATCTTTAATCATTTTATTCTCTTCCTCTTTTTCTGTTTCTTCTGCTTTTTTTTGATCTTCAGTTTCAACTTTTTCTAATTCTTCTTTTGTTTCATCTAATTGAGCCTGAACTTCGCCTTTTTTTTCAGCATCAGTTTCGGCTTCAACCTTTTCTTCCAATTCTTTAATCCTTTTTTCTAATATTGATTTTAAACTCATATAACACCTCCTTTCTTTTTGCTAAGAACAATTGCTTGTTCCACAGCTTTATCAACTACCCGCAAAGCCTTTAAAATTAAATGCTTATTGCGTTTTTTAGCCTGTCGGGCCACGACCTTTTCATTTTTATTTAAAGTGTATTTTATATAAGCAGTCGCTGTTTCAACTTTTTTAATATGTTCAATTAATTTCTTAGTATCATCTATATAATTCTTTTCTGAACATTTTTTACGACAAGTTGAAAATGCAATAGCTTGTACTTGTTTATCATCCATATCAGGATTTTCTTTTTTAATTTCTGGTATTTTTCGAGAAACACAATCTTGTTCTGATTCTCCATCCATCCGACAAGCTGGAGATTTTATTTCTTTTTGTTCTTTAGGTATACAAACCATTTCACCATTATCACCCATTTCCATTATTCCTTCTTTACCATTATCCATTGTGCATTTGTCTCCTTTTTTAACTTTAATATAAGTTTTTAATTCATTACAAAATGATTTATATTCCCTACTTACTAATGCCTGTTGATTAGCTGGCACATTAACAACACTGATTTCTAATAATTCAGCTTCTGTCGTTCTACCTTTATCATCAAAAGACTTAGGTATATAACCAACAGAAAAAGCATTTAAAAATCCACCTTTCATTAATTTACTTACTTGTTCTGCAAATGGGTTTTCTTTTTCAGCAAATATCGCATCAAATTCAAGCATTCCATTTTTATTGTTGATATTAACTATTTTCCCAATCGGCAGACTGTGTACATCATGAGACCATAAAAGCAAAGGATTTTTAACATAATTATTATAATCCCACGCTTCATTCATAATCATATCGCCATCTCTATCTTCCATTGAAGTAGAAGCAATAGCATGAATTTCGCCACTTTCCTTTATGTTTTTTACATAAGATTTTAAATGTTTGAGCATAAATTTTAATAAAAAAAGACGGAAAAATACTATTTTTCCGTCTATTTCGGTTAAGATAAATTGTTAATTATTATAATAAAGTATTAATAAAATTTTGTCAAGTCATCTATTTTGTTCAGAAATCGGTATAACTACAGCTATAATTGTACACCTGCAATTAACATGAAGTGGCGGTGCTTCAACATTTGAAAAATCAAGATTTATTGGTTTATCTGCTCTACCATCATAAGAATCTCCTTTATCAAAAAATGTTTCACTTACTCCAACTTCCTCGCCATGCAATGGACCACAATAATCACAGACTCTTTCGTCTTGCGCAGTCCACCATACCTTTTTTGAAACTACTCCACTATCTTTATATGCTTCATTTGTTCCCCAGTTTGCTATTCTATTTAATTCTGTATCAGTTATTTCATTAGTTCTATTAAAAATTGTATATTCAAAAAATTGTCTAATATTATCTTTAATCTCAGTTAAATTTAATCCATCTTTTTTTCCTTGAGAATAAATTTCATCTATCTGTTGTTGTGTATATTTATTAACAGTAGTTATAAATTTTAATCCATAATCAGTTATATATTGTTCTAATTTAGGTGTAGATATTATATTCGTCACTCCTAATTCCTCTAAAGCATTAATATAATTTATTTTCAATAAATTAATTATTTCTGGACTTAATTGTTTAGTCATCTTTAATATTTCTTCTTTCAAATTAAAATCAATATCAGATATAGCTTTAACAGATTTTAAAACTTGATTTTTTTGCCTAAAAAAATTTTCCCGCAAAATTTCTTTAAATTTTTTGCTGTTTTTATTAATCAATGATTGTTTTCTACTCCAATAATATAAACCCGCTTTTTCAAAATATTTATTATCCATTTTTTGAAAGTTTTTCTATTATAATTTTTTTAATCAATTCATTATTGATTTTCTTATTACTCTTTTTAGCTTTCATCTTAGGCAATGGGTATTTTTTAATTCTATCCGCTGAACCAATAGGAGAAATATTAAATGGTATATAAAATTGATCTCCGCCTTTATAGCCATCTCTCCCTTCTTCTTCTCTAATTTCATTTGGCGTTAACCAACCATTAGCCACTCCATTTTGATATTTTTGCAAAGATACCAATTCATCTTTTGGTGGTTTATTTGAATAATCAAATATTAAAGAATCATCACCGTATAATGGCAATAAAAATTCATTTAAAACATTAACTAAATCAGTCATTAACGGCATAATAGTTTGTTCTAAGAAAACATCTTTTGCTACTTGCGCAGTAGCTCTATTAATTGATTCATTAGGATTCAATATTGATAAAGGCACTTGAAAAATTGCCAATATTTCATCACGAGACATAGTTTTTAATTCTTTAAAATCCATGTCTTTCATTGAAAAACCAATATCTTGATAGCTTGCTCCTGCACCTAAAACCGCTATTCTAAAAGCATTTTCCACACCACTATGTTTTTGCGACCATTGAGTCTTTATTCTTTCTATTTGATCTTGAGTAATAGTAGTATTAAAAGTAATTATACCATGAGGCTTGGCTTGATTTTTAAAAAATATCCAATTCCAATTAGAGCTTTCATTATGAGTAGCAATTGACATTTCACCTGCTTTAATAGGTGAATATCCCCTATAAGGATCAAGCGGATTAGGATATTTAAAATGTATTATTTCATCTGCTGAAAAAGGTATTTGTTCACCACCAGGAGCATTATATACATACCCAGTAACAAACTCTGTTGCTGATGTTGCTATCTGCATTAAATCAGGCCGTAAAAATGGATATATTTCTATAGGTTCATTTTTTGCATTCTTCACTATCCACCAAAAAGCCTCACCGCATAAATCTTTGTATATTTGAGTCAATTTAATCAAATCAGTAAATGTTTGTATTTTATTTACTCTATCAAGTAAATCTAATACTGGATGATCAATTATTTCTTTATAAGTTTCTTTTCCTTTAGATGTTAATTTTTTATATAAGTGTAAATCTATCTGTGCTATTTCATTAGATCTTTTATTTACGGCTGAGTATACCCAGCTTTTGTATTGTTGTAAATAAGCAGATGTTCCCATTGGAGAATAACTGGGCAAATCATTAGATGCCTCAATAGAAAAAGGCACGGCTTTATTATTTTCTGCTTGATTTGTAGCCTTTTTACTCTGATAATTTCGCTTTACGCTTATTTCTTTATTAAGAATTTTGCTAAAATTTCCTATAAAATTAGATATTTTTCCCATAATTTTTTAAAAAAAGCAGAAAAATACTAATAATTTCTGCTTTTTAGATAATTTAATTACTTTTATAATACACTAAATAATATATAAGTCAAGTTTATCATTAAAATCATTCATCTTATCAAAAAGAACTGATTTTTTTGTTTCTTCCATTGAAATTGGTGTACCATTATATATTTGCAAATTGGATATTTCTCCAAATTTTAAATGGCGACAATATAATATAAAATTTAATTCAGATTTATTTACTTCTATACTATATTTCTTATCACCATCATAAATATATTTCATAAACTTTCTATTAATTTAACATATTGATTAACTGATAATTTAATATCATATAATTCATGTAATTCTTTTTGTCGCATTAATACTTCTTTATTTCTTTCATTTGGATCAATAAATTTTTCAACATCTTCAACGCTAATTGCTACTGGATTTCCCAATGCCCATGATATAATCGTTTTATTATTGCTTTTAAACTTAAAGTTTTTTTCCATAAAATTTGGATTCAAAACAAAATCACAATTTCTAATATGATTATATGCTGTTGTATATTCCCATACTATATTTAATATATTAACTCCATAATAGTTTAATGGAATAAAATCACGATTACCAATTACATGCAATTTAAGTTTATTTTTTGAAACTGCTGGTAAAATCATATTTAATAATTGATCAGCATTATGAACATATCCAAACCAACAAACAATCTCTGCATTTTTTTCATGATGCTTAACTTCTTTTGGAAAAGAATTAAAATCCAATCTATCAGGAATAGTAATAACTGGAATATTTACATATTGTTTTATAATATTAGTCAATGCATCAGTAGAACAAGTTATTGCATCTATATATGGCTCTATTTCTTTTATAAGAAAATCATCACACATCCAATCAGGATCACATAAATCCAAAATCTTTTTACCTTTAAAGCTCTTCATATGATCTTTCCAATATACTTTTTGATAAATCATCACGTCTGATTTTTGACCATTAGTCCATAATTTAGCTTCTGGCCAATTATTAACTAACCAATCACCTCTTATAATAGAACTTCCTATTTTTCCTTTTTCTCTACCATGAAATTTTTCAAAAGTTAAAACACTTATTTTCATTTCTTTTTTATTAATTGATTAATTAATTTTAACCAATCTTGCCTGTATCTCTCACGATTAAACAATTTTTTAGCTGTTTCTTTGCCTTTTTTACCTATTTCTATTGCTTTTTTATAATCATTTTCTAATAAATCAACACATATTTTAGCTATTTGACTGGGATTATTTTTAACTATTATCATATTTTCTCCATTATAAACTTTATCTAAATCATGTGCTCCTTCTATTTGTATAACACAACAACCACTAAACATAGCTTCTGTTCTCGCTCTATTCATTGGTGTACGATAAGAAGTATCCAAATAAATCAAAGAACTGCCTAATAATCGTCTATAATCATCAAATGTTTCTACTTTTTTATTAGCTTTTGCCCACATAAGACGATAATTATATTGTTCATCTAATATTCTGGCTACTTCATTCATGCATTCACGATTATAATATTTATCACAACCTCCTGGACTTAATGCAGTAAAAACTCTAGGTTCTTTCGGTAAATCCAACCATTCTTCACTATTCATGCCATGCCAAATAGGATAACCCCAACCCCATTCTTTTTCACTAGCAGCAGTATAAGAATTAACAACCATTGTATCATCTTGTATTATTTCTTTTATCAATTTTATACATTCTATTTCTGCCTGTCTTTCTGTCATATCATTAGTCTGTAAATATTCAGGATAAACAGGACAACCATGATTAATTATTATTCTAGGACAATCATTATATTTCCGTGTTTCATCAATTAATTCTTTCATTATTTTATATTTTCCTAAATCATGATTAGCTAATTGTTGATCACAATTTAATATAATTAAATCATATTTATTTGGTTCATAATATGGAACAAAAAAAACATTAGGGGGTATTGGTCTTATTTTCGAAAATCTATCATCTAACCAACTTCTATGACTATTATGCACTAAATAAAAATCTGCATCATTAATCAATGCATTGCATAAATCCCAATAATGCATTATATGCCACGTAGTAGCTAATATTTTAATTTTTTCCATATGGTTTTGCTTTAAAATGTATATCTAAACGATTATTAACTATTATTTCTTTTATTTCCCATGTTTTTATATTATTATCTTCATTCCATTCTTTTTTTTCCTTATAAGAAAATGCTTTAAAAGTAAATTCATCTAATTGTTTTATATGGCTTGGAATATATGCACTATCATTTTTACGATGCGGACAAATAATATATATTTCACCTTTTGGCTCAAGTATTCTCCAACATTCATTCATAAAAAAAATAGTATCATTAAAGTGTTCGATAAAATGTGAAGAAAAAATATTAATACAAGAATTATCTGGTAGCGGTATTCCATTTTTCATATCCCATATTATTTCCTGTCCATAATCTTTTATATCCAACCCAATATAATCATCTTTCCCATGTCTTTGATCTTTTCTACCACATCCTACATCAAGTTTTAATCTTTTTAAAGGCAATACAATCCTATTCATACATTTTATATAATATATTTTTTGCTTTCCAGATTTCACTTATTTTATTTCTCGAATTACTATGCATATTTTCTTTAACAAAAATATCTTCTTTATAAACAAATTCAATTCTTTGATGAGAATATTTTTGTCTTATTTCTTGCGACATTCCTCCATAACAATCTATTCTTTCATTAAACATACCACCATTAACAAAATCACATTTATTAATCCAACTAAAGTTTTCAACAAAATTACTTTTATTTCCTGCTTTTTCTTTTATTAATTTATTTCCAAAATACCATTTTCCCAATAAACAATTGTTTGATACTTTATTTAAAGTATCTTCTTGAAGAATAAATCTATCATCTAAAAATAATAAAATCTGACCAATCGCTTCTATTGCTCCTAAATTACGCATTCTTGCTAACCCATATCCATTATGATCACTTCTAATATATTTAATTGGTGTTTTAAATTTTTTTCTAGCTTCTATTACTGTTTGATAAGTTAAATCATCAGAACCATCATCACAAACAATTATTTCTTTTGCTTCATATTTATTTAATTCTATACTTAATAACAATTGTATTAATTGTTCATAACGATTATATGTCGGTACTATAATGCTTATTAATGGTTTTTTATGTAATACTTTATGATATAGTTTTTCATGTTCTCTAGCGACTTTTAAAGATGAATAATTATTTATTGTTCTTCGTGCATTATATCTTATCTTCTCTCTTAATTCTTTATCTTCCATTAACATCTTTAATTTATTTTCAAAGTTTTCTTCATTAAAAATGATTCCATTTTCTCCATCTTTTATTAAATCTCTAGCACTACCTTGTACAGTCGTTAAAACAGGAATACCTTTAGCCATCGCTTCTAATAATGGAAGCGTGCCAGTTTCTTTTTCATCCGTTGAATACATTACAAATACTTTCATTTGTGCATAAATATTGTCTTTAGCAATAACAGTATTCATTTGTTCTCTTCCTATTCCACCATTAAATATAAGATTTTCTTTAGGTACTGATTCCCAATATCTAGGTTTGTCTATATAACCAGAGCCAATTACTTTATACCCCAATTTACCAGCAGTTTCGCATATTTTTTTAAGATTTTTATGCTCTATTACTCTGCCAATATAACCAATATATTCACCTTTTAATTCTTTAATATAATTAAATCTATTCAAATCTACTCCATGCGCAATATGATAAACATTTGAATGTTTTGTATTTAACTTTTCTGTTCCCCATTTAGTCTGGATAGTTAAAGCATCAAAACAAGACCAATCTTCCTTATCTAAAGCATAATGATTATGATGTGTTAAAATCTTTGGTATTTTTTTAAGTTCTGGCAACATTTTTATTAATTGCATAGCACTATGCCAATACTGTGCATGCCATAAATCAATACCATGTTTTAAAATAGCATTAATTTCAAAAATACTCTGTTCTACATTTCTAGGATGTACTGGTACTTTAAAAAATTGTATATGTGGATTATTCAAGATAATATCATTAGTAATATTATCTATTGCCCAACCTAGGCAATCAGGAGTTATTAATATCTTCATGTATTTTATTATTACTTTTTATCATTGCTTCTAACATAATAGGATTATAACCAGCTTCTTGAACAGCTTTAACTATAGCACTTGTATCTTTAGGCAAACATTTACCTCCAAATCCAGGTTTATCAGGAAATACCATAGTATGCATTTGATCTACCCGAGGATCAAGCGCCCACCCAGTTCTAACTGTATAATAATCTACACCTAAAACATCACATATCTTTTTCATTTCATTAGCGAATATAACTTTAACAGCAAAATAAGTATTTTCCATATATTTAATTACTTCTGCCTCTTTAGCGCTTACTTGATAATATGTTTTCTGCGGGCCTAAAATAGGAACAAACAAATCAAGTATAGCTGATGTATCTTTTTTATCACCGCCTAATATAAGAAAAGGAGTATTCTCCATTATTGTTTGAAAACTATAATTATGCTGATATGTAGATTCTCCAATATACTCAGGACTAAATATAATGCGTTTTCCCGTCTCTTTTTTCATTCTATCAATAAAACCAGGCTTAACAGTACTTTTAATCAAAATAAGGGGTGTTTTAAGCCATTTAAGCGTGTCCTCAACTATACTTGTATCACAATGTCCATCTTTTCCTTGCGGCGTAGGAACACAAATAACTGCTAATTCACATTCATTAATTCTATTTTCATCATTAGTATAATAAACATTATCCAAATCTTCTATATGTTCATTAATAAAAGGATCATAAATCCAAACTTCATAATGAGTATAAAGTAATCTAGCCATAGCTTTTCCTACATAACCGTAGCCGATTACCGCTATTTTTTTCATAATTTTTGTGCTTTAATTATATAACCTAAAATATTATGTTCATTAAATTCTCTAGCTGGATGCATACCTTCTATTTTCCAAATTTGTTTAAGCAATTCAAAGCTTTGTGATTTCATATAGCGTGGTATTATTTCTAATATTTCAAATCCTGTTTCTTCTATTAATTTTAATATTCCATATTTTGTATATCGTAAACAATCTTCTTTATATGGGTTATGTAATGGATAAAATGTAGGAAATGTTATATATAATAGTCCGTTTTGTTTTAATAAAGAAAGTATATTTATTAAACTAAATATTGGATCATTTATATATTCCATTACTTCTAAACAAAAAACTATATCAAAATTTTCATAATTATTATCATTATGTTCAATAATTAAATTCTGTATATCAAAAATTATATCAACTTTATTTCCTTGATGAGGTTTCTCTAAATCCATTATCTTATAATCTTTTACATCCCAGCTTTTAGTTCTGCCTTTAATAGGTAATTGACTACCGCCAATATCTAATACACTATCAGCTTTAATGTCTAATGTTTTCAAATAATCTTCTAATTGTTCACGATAATAGCTCATAGTTTTTTAAATTCATTAATATATTCATTAATCATTCTTTTAGCTGACCAATCAAAACCTTGCTTATGTAATTCTAATATTTCTTTAGTTCCTCCAGTATTGCCAGATAAACAAGTATCTATTTGACAACCACAACAAAGTGCTTCAATAACCGTATTCGAACATGCATCATTAAAAAACGGACAAAGCAAAACATCTGTCGATCGCATAAACATTGCTATTTCTTCCTGTTTTTCCAATATACCTAGCCATTTAATATTTTCATTATCTACAAAATCAAAATTATAAGCTATTAAATCTTCAGCAAATCTACCCATCAGCCAAAGTTCTATATCTTTATTCTTTCGCCAATATTGATGAAAATAATAAAATGCTTCATCTAATCTTTTACTATCATCTCGATTATAGCGGCTATACATATAAACTTTGCCTTTTCCTCTTGGCCATTTATTGCCATCTTTTTTAAATATATCTGTATTTATTCCATTATAAATAACTAGACCATCTTTTTTTATAAAATATTTAATATAATCTTTAGCCCATTGGCTTTGATAAATAACTAAATCTGCCAAATTTGCATAATCAAATAAACGATTAAAACCAGTATTGCGATTCCTACTATTTTTAGGCATATTATCAACTCTGAGTACAATTCGCTTATTATCTGCTTTGGCTTTAATAACTGCCTCCCGCTCAACCATAGTAGCACCAGCAATAAAATAAATATCGCTTGTTTCATAATCACTTAACTTATAATATTTAGAAAAATAATCAATAAAAGACCAAGCGCCACCTATTTTCTGTTTAGATTGATTAGCTATAAATATCTTCATCTTCTGCTATTTTTATTATTTTTTCATATTCTTCCTGCATCTTTTTTTCGTTCGCTATCTGTTTAACAATATTCTCATTTAAACTTCCTTTAATTGTAAATTGTTCAGCAGATAATCTTTTATGTCTAATACGAGATAGATATAATTCTTTTTTAAAACCATTTATAATTTCTTCTTTAATTTCCATATAATTAAAAACCATTATCTTGTTTCCATGATTCATGTTCTCTTAAGGATTCAATAATAGCTTTTTTAATAATAATTTTAATAATCCACGCACTTAGTAATGATATTACACAAGTTAAATAATAAACTATTAATTCCAATGTTGATAATACGTTTGTTTTAAGTTTCATACTTTTTTATTAATGTTAAAAATTCTTTAAATTTATTCCAATATTCAAACTTATCTATTTCCCAAGCATGCCCCCAAATATGAAAATCAATATCTTTTAAATCTTTAGTTTTTTCAATCATATATTTACCATAATCAAACCAGTTTTTCCCATTATATTCAGCTCTATCATAAATATGCAATGTAGTTTTTATAGCATAATTATCCACATTATATAAATAACCAACATCCACCGTTCTTGCATATTTATATTTTGCTTTCTTAACTAATTCTTTTGTTGTTTCATTATATTTTCCTTTTGGATAAGCAAACCATTCTATTTTCTTATGAATTGCAATCTCAATCAATTTTTTGCATTCAACTATTTCATATCTCTGTAATTCCATAGACAATAATCTTAAAACAGGATGATTAATTGTATGTCCACCCAATTCATGTCCCTTAGAATCAAGCCATCTTACTTGCCCTTCCGCTATTGGATTATCAACCTTGTCAATAAAAAATATAGCCTTGATGTTAAATTCAGCTAAAAGATTAGCTAATTTATAATTTTCTTCACAATAATCATCAAAACTAAATATAAATTTCATAATATAAATAATTGCGGTTCTTTTTTATCCCTTAACGCTTTAGACATTAACATTAATGCTGTAACATCATCATCATGTAATCCTTCTGGTGCGCCATATCTAAACTTGCCAGTTGCCATTTGCTCATATTGATAATACTCCAATTCAGCGATACAATTCTTATCTTCAGCAGGAATAAATATATTTTCATTTTCTAAATCTACCGCTAATCCTTTTACTAATTCATTCTTGCTTTCTGTAGTAAATTTAAACGCTTGTAAATTCAATCCCATATTAGTTAAATCATCAAATATTGGATCACCAACTCCCGTACTATCAATCAAACCAAATGGATTATTATACTTATCAGCCACCAATTTAATTCTTGTCTTAATTAAACTCCAATCTAATTGATTAAATCTATCAGTAAATACTACCTGCTTAGTATCAACTCTTCCTATTTTAATAACCGTAAAATCCTGATGTTTAGCAAGATCAATTCCCATAACATATTGGCATCCTTCTTTATATTTTTCATAAATTCCTTTAATACAATTATTTATATTACGAAATACTTGTCCTGCTCCTTCAATAAACTCTGCTAATATTTCCTGCCTTTTTTCAGTCTCATCCATTTCATTAGCCAAACTATCAATTTCTTCTTTAGTAATAGTATTATTGGCATAACTGCTATATCTCCAACTAGCATAATCATTATGGCCATCCTGTCCCTTCATATACATTTCATAAAACCAATTCTTGCCTTTAGGTGTGCCAATTAATACAACTCTACCATGTCTATCAATTAAAGTAGGCATTAAACTCTCTTTCCAAGCCTTAGCTTTAACCTTTCCAGCCTCATCAATAATCAATAAATCAATCCCTTTTCCTACTAATGTCTGTGGATCATCAGCAGATTTTGCTTCAATTACAGTATTTAATACCGTTTTAATTTTAAATGAACCTTTACTATTAACCAATTGTACTACCCAATTTCGCAAACGATTAACACAAACACTATATAATTCATCCCATACTCTTTGCGTTAAATCATAATTTGGCGCTACTATCCAAATATTTTTATTTTTCTTAAAAAACTCCTTAACAATAATCTCCTCATAAGCAACATAAAAAGTTTTACCCGACCTTCTTCCCGCTACTATCGTTTTGAACCTCGCATTGTTCTGTGCTACTTTTTTCTGCCAATCGTTTAATTCCATTTTTAATTGTGCTCGTATTTTGTTGTAGTTCGGGTAATGAATCATAAAAATCGTCTATTTCTTCTTTATATTTATCAATATGTAAATTTTGGTCAGGCATTCCATCAAGATAATTCCATATCAACTTAATTATAGTAGCATCCTGGTCAGCAATCGCTTTTTTCAAAATAGCCTTTACAAATAATTCCTCATAAGTATGTTTCCCGCCTTCTGATATTTTTTCTAATGCTTCCCTAACTTTAGTAGTAAAATTTTTAACGCCAGGAGGTCTTCCAGGTCCCCCAGAATTTCCTTTAGCAAACAAACCAGTTCCAGGTTCTTTTAACGGTTTTACTTCGGATTTAATCCCGCTTTCATTCATAATTTTATTGTCTTTTTAAGAGAGTCAACAGTTTCTTCTTGTTTTCCATCTGTTTTCTTTTTTTCTTCTTCTTGTTTAATTAAATCCAATAAATAAGCCTCTTGCCCCTGCAATTTAACTATTCCTTGTTCCTTTTGATTATAAACAGCATAAATCTGTTGAGCTTCTTTAATGACTTGTTCTTTTACAGATTGTATTTTTTTTAATTCTTCTTGAAGATTAAGTTCCATAATATTGATTTTAAATAATAAAAAACCCGATTTAATTAGATTTTAATCGGATTTATTTAATTTTTAATATTAAATTTATGATCATTGCCTTTTTAGGATTAAATCGTAATAAATAGATAAACCCATGTTGCAGGGAAGCTCCGTTTTTATTCGGAGCAATGAGCTAAAGCCCATGTCTTTCCCTGCTTATATGGTTTCGGAAAAAATAAATTTTCCCTATTTTCACTATATACTATTTATAATATTTGTCAATACTTTTTTGTATTAATTTTTCATATGCCAATTTCCACTTTAAATATTGCATTTTTCTATCCTTTTTACAATATTGATGCGCCCTATAATCCAGCAAATCAAAGCCAGATTTACCTAATTCTTTAATTTTAAATGCCCGATATTCATCTCTTCCTTCACCATGACCCAAATAATGATGATGATAAATACAAAACGCATTGCAATTTTCTTCATCGTATCTAGTGCTTTCATGTCTGCGAGACCAATAATGAGAAACTTGAAGGCCACGATGATTTTGAGAATAATCTTTATGGCAAAAATCACATTTCCAATTGGCTTTTTCTCTTACATACAAAGAAAATTTAATATCAGCTTTATTTAATTTAACTTTTCCCCACATATTATTTATTCTTTAAATAATTAATTACTTCATCTATATTAACCATAATTTTATCCATAATAATATCATAATAGGCATCGCCATCTTCACCATTTGAATTGGCAATTGCCCATAATAATCGCCTCATTTGTTGAGATTTAGTATTTTTGTTCTTAGCGATTATCTTTTTTTCTCCCTGCTCCACTTCAATATTAGAAGTAAATTTTGCCTTATAAATTAAATCATACGAACCATTTTCATTATTCTTTCGACTTACTTCATATACACCTATTTCTCCTTTAATAATCGCATAATTGGTATCGTCAATTTTACAAGGTAGTTCAGCCCCGCCTATTATCTTTAGAATATGACTGTTTATTTTTATTATTTTTAGCTCCATAAATTAATATATTTTGAAATATGGGACAATTTAGAAAAAGGTTTGTCCCGTACCTTGTGAGGTTGTGAGATTAAACGAGACGGATTCGCGCGATTTCAGTGTTCGTAGCGATATTCGTCAACACCATCCACTGTTTGCCCTTGATGTCTTTTTTCTTTCGTATCTCCCAGCTTTCCATTTGAAGTTTATCTGCCATTTCCAACAACTTGTTTACTGCTTTGCTTTGCTTCATTTCAGTTTGAACATCCAGAACACGGAGTATCCGCTTGCCAGTCCGATTGTTGTTGCGAGAGCGATTGTTTCCAGCATTTCCCAGTTGTCGTTGCACCACGCCAGAGCTTTGGCGATTGCCAGTCCGAAGTCCATTCTCACCTCCTTACTTCTCTTGTTAAAGAACGATTATTTAATATATTTTTTTATTATTTCTTTTTCAAAATAATCCCAGTATCCCATTTTCTTTCCATATTGCGCCCACTGTGAAACTCCTATTGGTTCTTCATTCCCCATCATCTTAAGACATTTATCATATTCTTTGACCATTTTTTTTACTGCTTTATCAGCTATTTTTTTATTTTTTTTATTCATAATATCTTTACGTTAGTTATTTTTCTTCCAAATTTAATACAATTTTCATAAGAATCAAAATATAAATCCCAATCACTTGAATGACCAATCCTATCTCCAACTATATAAATATTACCTAATATTTCAACCTTTGTCCCAAATGAATATTGATTATTAGCAACATATCCTTTAGTAGGATAAATTCCATTAGCCATTTTATTTCCTGTCCAAGTATAACAAGTAATATTTTGAAAAGTTTTTATTACAGAATAAACTGGTCTTTCTATTCTTACAATATGTTCATGATGATGTTCGCTTGCTGTCCAAAGGTCTATTCTTTGTTCATCTTCTTGGCTAGAAACACACCAAAACATATAACCAATTATTGCACCGATTAATATAGCCAATATGCCATACAAAATATCCTTTCTAAAATGCCAACATATTTTTAGATTATTTTTAACTATATATTGATAAAACATTTTCCATTTAACTTTTTTAATTTCATTAAATTCTCTCCAAATACCACAATGGTCTCCTCCTCCTTTTTTAGTACAAGTATAGCTACTAGGACTATATAATTTACATTTAGAATAATATTTACAAAACATAAATTTAAATATTAAATTTAATACTTAAAAAGTCTTATATATTTTTCTTGATTGTGTCTATACCTCATCTTACCTACAGTCATTGTTTCAAGAAATTTTTGTTGCTGTTCTCTTAGATTAATACCTTCTTTTAAGCCTTCCTCATGCTCCATTTCCATTGTTTTTTTTGTGATGTCATATAAGCTCATATTATTTATACCTTAATTTTAATTAATGGTAATTTTTTAGCACCACACTTCTTGCAAGTTCCTAATCTAGTTTTCTTTTCACTTATTAATCTAGCTGGCATACCTAAACATCTACTGCAATACCAAACAAAACCAATTTTTCCTTTCCAGCTTTTTTTAGCCAGTTTCCTATAGTATTCTTTACCATATTTCTTGCAAGTAGATTTCCCTCCCTTACTTGCTACTTCTTCTATTGTTGTCATAAGTTTAATTATTTTAATAACTTCCGCTCCAGCTCCTGCTCCAACTCCTGCTCCAACTCCTACTCCTGCTCCTGCCCCCGCTCCAGCTCCTGCTCCAACTCCTGCTCCAACTCCTGCTCCAGCTCCTACTCCAGCTCCTGCTCCCGCTCCAGCTCCTGATCCAACTCCTGTTCCTACTCCTGCTCCTGCTCCCGCTCCATAGAGTATTAATATTAAATAATTGAATATTCATATTTATTTCTGTTCACGAGGCAAATCTTTTTTCCATTCAAAAGCATCAATAATTGATTCAATGTTTAAATACATTTCAACATCAACAGGTTCTACTTCATCTAATGTTCCTTCCATAATTGCTTGTCTGAATCTTCCACTATCCGCAACCCAAGCGGCATCTTCCAAAACTAGAAAATTACCTACTATTTTTTTTACTTTTCCAGTAGCATGATAAGTTACAGTTCTAATAAAATACTTTTCTCCTACTTTAAAAGGAATTTCTTTTTTTTGATTGAATAATTTTTCAGTTAATTGCTCAGCGATTAATTCTTCTAAATTCATACTTTTATTATTTATTTAATTATTTATAAAATTCCACCATTACCATCACCGTAACCATATCCATAGCCATTATCATTACCATAACCATTACCATAACCATTACCATAGTCATTACCATCACCGTAGCCATCTCCACAACCATCACCGTAGCCATCGCCATAACCATCTCCACAACCATCACCGTAGCCATCTCCACAACCATCACCGTAGCCATTGCTATAACCATTGCCATAACCATTACCAAGTTTATCGCCATAGCCGTAGCCATATCCATAGCCATTACTATTACCATTACCATAACCATTACCATATTTATTTTTAATTAAAGCCATTGGATTAATAATATCTACATTATTAGCATTTCTAAAATAATTCATATTACCATTCTGTTATGTCTATTATTGCTATAACTCCTTCTAAAGGAAACGATACAATACCAACTTCATCTAAAGTATATTCATTTTTGTTTTCTTCTTTACATAATCCACCAATACCTTTACCATTACTCCAACTACGAACAACATTAGCATTAAGTAATTGTAATTTATCTTTTACTTTATTATTTCTGTGTCCTTCAAATATCCAACCACGTTGAGCAATAACTATAATATGGTTTGTATCTAAAGGTTTTTTCAGTTCTTTTTTAGATGGATTGTATTCTACATACTTTTTACCATTTAATTCTATAATATTTTTTTCCATACTTTTATTATTTATTTAATTAAAATTATTGCTATTATTGTTAATGCAAGTGCCAATATTCCTACTATTATTGTTTTTATTGTTTCATTCATAAATTTTTAATTACTTTTAAGACTATATATAAATCTTCAGCTGATGCTATTGTATTTAATTCGTCATATATTCTTCGTTTTCCGATTTTTAATTTCATAGACAATGAATCCATAATCTGTTTTTGATGTGTATATTGGCCAGATAATATTGCTTTTTTAATCTCTAATCTTAATTTAATATTTTTCACCTCCATAAGATTTTATTTTAATTTGTTTATAACAATGTTTTTTTTTGCGCCATTTATACCAACTTTCACTGAATCCATCATATCCTAAATAATAACAACAATATATTTCATGGTTTTTTTCATCTAATACCTTACCCCATCTATTAGTTTTTAGCGCCATTTCTTTAACTTTATTTATTGCTTCTTTAAGAGTACATTCTACATTCTGATTTCCAGACTCATACCAGCTTATTTTATAATTAGACATACGATTGCTCCTATAAACCAAATTATTGCAAATATAAAACAATATATTTTTTCTTTAATTTCATCGCAAGCAAAGCTAACAGCAATAAAAATATTAGCAATAATAAATAGTGACCAATAATCTAAATTCATAATTTTGTTATTTTAATAATTATTTATTTTATCTACATAGGAAGGCTGGAGAAGACTTGAAAGGAGGTTATGTCTTATGGTTGCAGAATCCATTTAAACTGCACTCCAGCCCACCTATAAAGATTAATTAAAATTAATTATTTTTTTAACCATACTGCCGTAGTGTAGCCAGTTTTTTTATCTACGCAATCTTTATTTTTGCATTTAAAATCTGGCTGTGTTGGCTTTGTTTTATTCTGTCTATTATCCCACATTGGTCCTTTACAATTAGGGCAAACAGGACTTTCAGCATCAAATTTACTATGTTCATTTCCTTTAAAAGGAACTTCATTTTGCACCCCTGTATTTTTAATTTGCTCATACATAGTGATTACTTCTTCCACAGTATCGCCCACTACCCGCCAGCCGATGATGTTTTTATCAGGATTAGATGCTTTAAAAATTTCTACTTTATAATTTTCCATACTTTTAAAATATAAATAATGATAAAATTGTTGTTGCCACTAAGAATCCAATGGCTAAGGTTTCTTTGTAGGTGATTTTGAACATAGATTTTTTATTTAATTATTTATTTTTATTCTGACAATTCCAGCAAATATATCTATCAGGTTGCCAATTATAAAATTCCATTATTCCTTTGCTTATTGAAAAATTATTACCACAAACTACACAGACAAAACTATTTTCTTCGCCAGCACCTTTAGACCAATTTCCTTGTTTCCATTCTTCTATTATGTCCTTGATTTCTTCTTGATGTTCTTTGTTCTGTTTAATATATTCTGCTCCTTTTTCTGCTTGTTTGCGTGCATGATAAAGCTCATCCGTAGGTTCATCGTCTAAAATACTAGGATATTTTTCTGCAGCTTCTATAATACGCTGGCATCGTCCGTTCTCCAGCATCTCTGCTTGTAGATTTTTAATTAATGAATTTACTGCGTCCATAGATTTTTTTTAGTTTATTAATAATTTGTTTAAATAATTTATTCAACAATATCTCTCAAATTATCTATACTAATCCATTTATTATCTGTTGTGGGAGTTAAACAGTCCCATGAGAAAAAAGTATAATCAACAAATTTTGTTTCTCTTCCACTTTGTTGTCCGAAGGAATAACAAGAACGTTTATCAAAATATCGTCCTGTTCTGCATGCTCCACCAATAAGCAATATTATTATTAATATAGTGATTATAATTATTTCTAATAAATCTTTCATAGATTTTTGTTAAGTATTATATTTTAAGTATAGCAGGCGGTTGCTTTCTTGTCCAGACCCAGTTATCCACAGCTTATTTAAAAGGTGGATTACCTATTATTTATTAAATAATAAATCATACATTGTTGGCTGATATATACCACGTCCATTAAAATATATATTTTCTTGAGCTTTTTTTCTATTTTTTTTTGCTTTTAATAAAACTATTTTTTTAATAAAATTTATTGGCTTTATATCTTCTGGTGCTGAATAAGACGAAACATATACTGTATAAGGAAAAGTTCTAAACCAATTCCAAAATTGATTATAATCTATATTATTTTTTTGGTATTTACTAGTATTTTGATAAGGAGGATCACAATAAATAAAAGATTTTTCTAATATATATTTTGGAATTGAATTTATAAAATCAAACCAATCTATGCAATCCAACCGCTCCAACAGCTGCAACCGCTC